>ENA-ORSQ01000074-ORSQ01000074.1-human-gut-metagenome-genome-assembly--contig:-NODE-74-length-82935-cov-11.155623_pt1 | contig 82935 bp, 136 predicted proteins | sample MGYA00241900_ERZ509164 | MGnify/ENA primary metagenome ERZ509164 (study PRJEB26280, sample SAMEA2338807) | human gut metagenome | biome: human gut; feature: human-associated habitat; material: faeces...
AATGCTGATACTGTAGCCGGTATGCAGAATACCAATGCATTACAGGCACAGCTCCAGAACTGTTGCTGCGAGACCAGAGAAGCTATCCAGGGCGTAAATTACAATCTGGCTACCAACACTTGTGCATTGCAGAACACAATGAACAATAACACCAGAGACCTTCTGGAAAATCAGAACAGCAACACAAGAGCAATCCTTGATTATCTTTGCCAGAAAGAGACAGCAGACCTCAGAGCAGAGAATCAGGCACTTAAACTGGCGGCTTCACAGTCCGACCAGAATGCGGTATTACAGGCGGCTATGAACGCAAATACAGCAGAAATTCTCAGACGCACTGCACCGCTTCCTGTTCCGGCATATCCTGCAAGCAATTTGTATGGATATTACGGAAATAATGGATGTGGATGCAACAGTGGTTGTTGCTAAGTAACTCGCCCTTAGAGGTTGACTAATTCTAAGAGGTGGGTTGCGGCTCACCTCTTATTGATTGAGAGGTAAAAGATATGGCATGTAAGAATGTTTGTAAGCTTTGCAATCACCTTGTGCTGTCTACTGCAATTGCATTCACAGGTGGAAATCTTGTGGTTACTATCCCGGAAGGAAGCTACAATAATGGAGAAAAATACTGCATTGTTTTAGCGCAATCTATTCCAAATACGACCACAATTACCGCCCCAGTAATGATTCAGATAGGAACAGGAACAACCTTGTATCCGTTAGAGAATCGTTGTTGCGCACAGGTAACAGCATGTGGCATAAGAACCAGAACAAAATATGCAACCAGAGTTGCAACAAGTGCTACTGGTGGAGCGTTCAAAATGTTAGGAAATCCGGCATGTAGTCCGAACAATAATCTGACTGCAATCAATGGTACAGCCCCAACAGCTGAAAATGTTGTACAGGCTGTGAAGAGGGGAGGTATCGTGAATGCATAAGACAGCAATGGAAATGGGAAAATGGGCTATGGAAAAAGCCAAAACACATGGATTTGATAATCTCAGTGCTCAAGACTGGGACGATCTGAAAGACTGTATGGAATCCGTAAAGTGTGCGATTTGCGCTGATAAAGATTATCGTATCGTGGAAGCTATGGATGAATGCGAACAGGAAGAAAAGTATCTTGGACGCATGGGATATGACCGTTACCGCTATTCAAATGGGCGTTTCGCTCCAAAAGGTAGGGGAACAAGAAAAGGTTATAGACCATATCTGTACATGGAAGATGATGACTGGATGGACGAGTATTTAAACAATCCAGAGTTTGAACGTAATATGTACCGCATGGGATATCATCCAGATCGTAGTGATATGGAAAATGATGGTATGAATATGAATTGGAAGAAGTCCAGATATGGCGAATCCTATGATAGATACGATGAGAATCGTAGGCATTATCATGATTCCAAAGACACGGAATCCAAAAGAAAAATGGATGATTCCATGAAGGAGTACACATCTGATATTATCCGTAATCTCACGGAAATGTGGTCTGATGCAGATGCAACGCTCAGACAGTCAATGAAAACTGACCTGACCAGACTTGTACAGCAGATGAACTAGAGCAATAAATGAATTAAGTCCTTGTCGCAAATTAATGCGGCAGGGGCTTTTTTCGTAGAAAGGATGGTGAGAAACCATGCTGAAACAATTCTATATGAATGGGGACTTATGGAGAGTGCGCTTTGTTTCTCCCAATGATAATGTTTTGATTGACCGTACAGGGCAAAGGACACTTGCTGTATCTGATTACTCTACAATGACAATTTCAATTGCAAGCAACTTGCATGGAGAACTTCTGAACCGTGTATTTATCCACGAATTAGGGCATTGCGTGATGTTCAGCTATGGTCTACTGCCAGAGCTTCACCGTATGGTTAAGAAACGATATTGGGTGGATGCAGAGGAATTTGTATGCAATATTCTGGCAGACTACAGCCATTTCGTGATTGGCACGGCCAGAGATATTTTGGGAAACAAATTTACATATGTAGCTCCTGTTGGATCGGAAAGGATGATTGCATGAGAGGATTAGTCCGTCAAAAGCAAAAAGTATATTGGTCACGAATTACTGAAAAAACAAAAGGATTAGACCGCATTAAAGTTTATGAGAAACCAATTTTATACTCTTTTTCCGTATCATCCACAGCCGGAACGCCGGAAGAAATCGCAGCCGGAATAGTGCCGGATTATGACAGGTATATTACAAGCTTTAATCGAAATTTTCATCCACAGGAAGCTGACATATTTTGGATAGACAGAATCCCACAAATAAGCGAGGATGGAAGTCTTATTTTGGACGAAGATGGAGAACCTACAGTATTGCCAGACTACACACTAAAGAAGATTTTAGACACACAAAAAGGCAATATTGCCAGATACGGAATTTCCAAGAGAGGAAACGAAGATGGGTAAGACAATAAAATGCGACTTATCAACGAAATCTATTCAAAATGCCATCAAAAAATTAAAAGCTTACCAAAATGAAATACAGAGGAAAAATGAGATTTTTGTAAAACGATTGGCTGAAATCGGGTTGGATGTTATTCAAACGACCATGGAGTCAATCCCGGATGAAGAAAAAGGCTCTTACTATACAGAAATCATTAACGATCAAAACGGAAATATCGTCGGGGCTTCTGTTAGACTATCTGGTGAAAAAGTGTTGTTCATTGAATTTTCAGCAGGAATAACATACGGTACAAATGATTATCCTTTATCTAGTGGAAATTCTTACGGAATGGGAACATATCCTTCCAAAAAAGAAAAATCAGACTGGGACAATCCAAACGGCTGGTGGTACACAGATGAAAGCGGACAGCCGCACCATTCATATGGAAATAGAGCGTATATGCCTATGTATCACGCAGAACAAGCCATTATTATTGCCGTTCGTAAAATTGCCAAAGAGGTATTCTCTTCTTAAAGAAGATACCATAATATACTGAATGATACCAACCAATTATGTTATCATTACAGTGTTAAATTGTAGCATAACATGCAATGCGTTCACTATAAAGGTGGGCGCATTTTTTATTGTGAGGTGACAGATATGCCGGACACAATAGAATCTCCTGTATTGGAAGTTTTTTCAAGGTGGGGAGCGGCTGTTTCTAAGATTACTGGCGCAGACAATTATTCCATGGATGGTAGCGAGACAAATGCTTCCGGTAAAAAAGCATATGCACAGCTTTATATGCTCGGAAATCCAATTGCAAGAGGTGACCTTGAAGGGGATGAATGTGCAACAATGCCATCGTTTCAAGTAAATTGCTTCACATCTGGGAGCAAAGCATTAACCAGAGTGTATGAATTGGACAAGATAAGTCATAAAGTTATGGTGAGCATGGGATTCCGCCGCACATATGGCCCGGAGCCTATGTTTTTTGGTGACAGTGGAATCAAAAAGCTTGTGAGCCGATACAGCCGGATATATACAGGAACTTTATTAGATTAGGAGCAGAAATGCTTCTATTTTTTTACCAAAAAATATGAAAGGAGAATGCCGAATGAAAGCAGATAAATTACTTTGGCTGAAAGCCGCAGGAATTAGAGCTGTAAAAACAGTCGCACAAACAGCGGTAGCAACCATCGGAACCGCAACTGTAATTGGCAGTGTTGACTGGAAAATGGTTCTATCTGCATCTTTGCTTTCTGGATTTTTATCACTGCTTACATCTGTAGCAGGATTACCAGAACTGAAAACAGACAAAGAAGAGTAGAAAGGCGGTGATCCGCTATCTCCCGGCACAGGGTTACGTGCATATTACCGATTTTTTGCTTGAAAAAAATTGCTGACCTTAAAGAGTTAAAGGTAGAAAGGAAAAATAATGAGCCGTTTAACAACATTAGGTGTGACTTTTGGTTATGGAGTTGAAACCGAAAAAGGCGTAAAGCCTACAACTTTTAAGCAACTTGAGCTTGCAAGCTCAATTGGTGGAATTTCACTTGATACAGAGCAGATTGACGTATCAGCATTGGAAGATTATATCACAAAATATGCAGCTGGTAGACAGGATACTGGCGGTACATGGGAAATCGAATTTATCATGGATCCAGATAAATCTGTTAAGCAGATTAAGGAACTTTATAGTGCATCTAAGACAGCAAAAGAAACTGGACTTGCAACATGGTTTGAGGTTGTTTTCCCGGATATGACAGATGCATTCTTTGTTACAGCTGAGTGCGGACGTGAGATTCCACTTCCAGAAGTTGGACAGAATGAAGCTGCAACAATGTCCATTTCCCTTATTATCACAGATTACAAGGGACTTGAAACAAAGGTTGCTCTTACAAAATCAGAATGATGTTTTTAATGGGAGGATTATAAAATGGTAACTTTTAATGTACATGGAAAAGAATATAAGGTTGTATTTGGATACGGACTTCTTACAAAAACAGATGTTCTGGACAAGGTACAGGGAATTACAGATGGAAAAGAGAGAAGCCTTCATAAGATGATTTCTCTTCTTCCGGAACTACTTCTTGCCGGACTTCAAAAGAAACACAAGGAAGAGTTTGGGTATGAAAGTGATTCTGAAAAAGAAGCTGTTCTTAATAAAGTCTGTGACCTTTTGGATGATTACGAAGATGAAGGAACTGAGGAAAATCCGAAAAGCGGATTTGATTTATACCAACTTCTTGACAAAGAATTGGAGAAAAACGGTTTTTTATCCGGTCTGCTGAATTCAGTAGCAGAAGCACAGGCAGTGGAGAAGAATGCAACGAAGCTTCCACAGGATCACAAAAAGAAAAATTAACATTTCGAGAAGTTGTTTACCAAGAGATTCTTCCTTTATACCTCTCTATTGGCGTATCTAAAGAAGAATTTATGGATTCTACACCAGCTGAATTAAAACCTTATCTCGAAGCTGAAAAGATACGTCAAAAGAGAAGAGACGCTGAGCTTTGGCAAGCGGGCATTTATGAAACATCAGCCACATTCACAGCTGTTGCAAATGCTTTAATGGGAAAAAAATCCAAAGCAGAGTATTTGAAAAAACCTTTACTGGAATCAGCAGAGGAAGAAAAGCGTAAACAGGAAGGCATACTTTCCGAAGAAGAAAAGAAAAAACAGAGAAACGCACTTTTGGCAAGCTTGCAACTCATGCAGGCGAACTTTGAGCTTAACCATGAAAAGGGCAGGCAGGATGAATAAGTCTTGTCTGCCCTTTATTTTTTTATGCAAAAAGGAGGGAAATTGAAAATGGCGGATAACACCATTGATACCCTTGATTTACAGGTTAGAAGTAGTACGGCAAAAGCTGTTCGGTCACTTGAGAACTTATCAAGAAAACTTTTGAACGTAAACAGTTCATTTAAGAATCTGAATACAGGTGGATTGCACCATTATGCCAGAGAAATAGGAAGAGTATCTGCATCCATAAAAACATTAAATGGTGTTAGAGTTTCATTACCTAATCTTGGTGGTCTTACAAAGCAACTTACCAACATATCACGTGTAAATTTTTCAGCATTGGATGGAAGCGGGAAATCACTTAAAGATTTTGCGTCTGGTTTATTGTCTATCAGCGGTTTACAGAATATTTCTGTACCCAAAATAGATACTAAAAATATTAATTCAGTAACAAAAGCTATTGAAAAGCTTGGAAAAGTTGATTCTTCAAATGCACAGCAAACAATTAACAGTATACAGAAAGTGGCACACTCTATGTCTGTTCTTAATACTGTTGATTTTAGTGGTTCAAAAGTAATCCAAGGAATTAATGCAGTCAAAAGGCTAATGGAAGTCAAAACGGATAATTTTGACACAACCACTTTGGATAAAATTGCAAATTCCATGAAAAGCTTTTCTGATCTCCCAGATGTATCTTCCAGCACCAACCGTTTTGTTTCTTCTTTACAGAAACTTGTAAATGCTGGTGATAAGGCAAAACAGGTAGAAGTTGCACTTCCTGGGCTTGGAAAACAATTAAAATCTGTGATAAAAACGCTGTCCAGAGTGGGGGATGTTTCCGAACCAACTAACTTATTTGTACAGTCAATCGGAAGATTAGCAAGTGCCGGAAACAAAACAAGTCAGACAGCAGGACAGTTACAGACTTTAGCACAAGAAACAAAGAAATTTTTCAAAGTGATGGAAAACGCTCCAAAAATCAGCGAGAACACTATCCGCATGACAGAAGCGTTAGCACAGCTGGCAAGTGCTGGCGGTAAGGTAAATACTGCAACCAATTCCATATCCAGTGCATTTTCTAAGTTATCATCTGGCACATTAAGTCTTGGGAACCTTGTAATCAAAACTGCTTCAAAGATTGGCAGTGGTATAAAAACTATTATTGGATGGTTTCAACGCCTTGGAAACGGTAGCTCTGGGTTGAAAACTGCTTCATTTAATCTGGGCGCACTTTTTAAAACTGCTGTTGGATTTAAGGCAATCCAGGGAATCATTGACTTTGGAAGAAGTGCGGTTAATTTAGGATCTCAAATTACAGAGGTCGAAAACGTTGTAGATGTTGCATTTGGAAGCATGTCTGATAAAGCTTATCAATTTGCATCCACAGCAAAAGAACAATTTGGATTATCCGAATTGGCAGCAAAGCAATATTCTGGGACCATGATGGCAATGATGAAATCATCTGGTGTTGCGCAAGATGCAGCTTCTAAAATGTCAATTTCTCTTGCTGGATTAGCCGGGGATATTGCATCATTTTACAACATTGATACCGATACTGCTTTTCAGAAAATACGCGCTGGAATTTCCGGGGAAATTGAGCCTTTAAGACAATTGGGTATTAATTTATCCGTTGCAAATATGGAGGCTTATGCTCTTTCAAGGGGAATTACAACATCTTATAATGCAATGTCTCAAGCTGAAAAAGTTGCTCTTCGATATAACTATTTAATGTCAGTTACAGGAGATGTGCAAGGGGATTTCGCTAGGACAAGCGGCACCTGGGCGAACCAGGTTCGTTTACTCACTCTGAATTTCCAGTCACTTTCCGCAGTAATCGGGCAAGGTTTGATTGCTGGCATTCTTCCTGCTATTCAAGCTCTCAATGCGCTTATGTCAAAGCTTATGCAGGCTGCGAATGCGTTCCGCAACTTCATGTATGTATTGATGGGAAAGAAGCTGAAAGGTTCACAGAGTGGAGTTAGCGATATTGTATCTAACTTAGGTGGTATAGAAACAGCCGGTGATGATGCTTCTTCCGGGCTTGATGACGCTACATCATCTGCAAAGAAACTGAAAAAGGCACTTTCTGTATTGCCATTTGACCAATTAAATCAGCTTGCCGATAATTCTGATAATTCTGGAACTGCATCTAAAAGTCTTGGTTCTGGGCTTGGAGATTTGGCAGATAGTTTTGCTGGAATACAAGATTCACTTGATGAAGTTTTGACTGTTGATGAAACACCAATTAATAAATGGGCTGCTAAAATTAGAAAGGCATTTATCAATAAAGACTGGCAGGGACTAGGCTTTACTATTGCAGACATGATAAATGTCGGAATGCAAAAAATATATGAAGTTATTAATTGGAATAATGTTGGCCCGAAAATAACCGAATTTGTAAATGCATTTACCACGGCATTCAATTCCATGGTTAGAGGTATAGATTTTGACTTAATGGGAAGATTGCTTGGGGCTGGAATCAACACGGCAGTAAATACCCTAAACCTGTTGCTCGGAGAGGGAGGAATAGATTTTTCTGGAATAGGGGCAAAACTGTCTCAACTTTTAAAAGGCGCTATAAAGGAAATTGACTGGACAGGTCTTGGAAACTTAATCGGAAATAGTTTTATGGCATCTTGGAAAATGCTTTCTGGCTTTGTAAAGGATATGTCTAAAAAGGATGGTGCTGGAATTACTGGATGGGGTAAACTTGGCACTGCACTTGGAAATGCCTTAAATGGTGCAATCGAAAAGATAGACATGAACACCATTGCAGATGCACTTTCCGGCTTACTGAATGGAGCATTTGAAAGCTTAAAGTCATTTACCGAAACATTTAATTGGGATGATCTAGCAACGAAAATCAGAGATGGAATCGCTAAGTTCATCAAAGATACAAACTGGAAAGAAAATGGACAAGCACTTGGAGATTTCATATCTCACCTGTGTACGGCGTTGAAAAATACGCTTACAAAAGACACTTTCTATGAATTTGGACAAGGTGTTGGAACATTCCTTGGCGAATTACCATGGGGTGAAATACTTAGTACTGCGGCTGATTTGTTATTGACTGGTCTTACCAGCGCATTAAACGGATTGTTTGATGGATTAGAGGAAAAACACCCGATAGCCGGACATATTGCAGAATGGCTTACAAAAGCGTTTATTGCAGTAAAAATAGCAAATATTACAGGTATTGGAACTCTTGTTGGTTCACTTGTGGGACATATTGCAGGCAAAATAGCTGAAAAGAAAAATGCAGAACTAATTGCAGATAAACTTGCGGATGTGATAGGAAATGGTACAAGTGCGGCAAGTGAAGCAATAAAGGGAGTTGGAGATGCAGCGGAAACAGCTTCAACAGGCGGACTTAAAACGTTTTCTTCAACACTTGGTGCTATATTTGGAACCGCTGGGATTGTATTTGTTGCAACGGCATTATCTGTTAAACTTGCTAAAGGAATTGCAAGTATTACAGAAGCTGCGCAAGGTGGAAATGGTATTCTCACACAAACAGGTGGTTATCTCCATGATTATGCAGGCGAGATGGAAAGCGCGCATAAAATAACGCAAGATCAAGCAGAAGAGCTTTGGAAGTTAATTGAAGCAGATGAAAGTGCCGGAAAATCAAATTCTGAAATGTACGATAGTTTCATTCAGAAACTTGGAGAATTCGGCGTATCAACCGAAGATGCAAGAAAAATTCTCGAAAAATACGGCGCACAGGCGGGCATATCAACTGGATTTTTGGAAGATATGAATGACAAAGCTGTAGCCCTTGGAGATGGTGTATCTGAATCAGCAGGAAAATTTGATACAACCAAAATCAGTATATCTGATTTGAAAGACGAACTTTATCTTTTAAGTCTTAGCTCTGATCAATTTAGTGGAGACTACTTAACTGCTAAAGATGCTCTTGATAGTGCAATATCTGGAAGAACATATGCTAATACAGAAGAAGCACTAGACGCAGTTTATACGTCATTAAAAAATGCTGGCGTTCCGTTAGATGAATTAGATGAAAAACTCAGAAAAGATTTTCCAGATGCAGTTGTCACAATGGAAACAAGTGCAAAGAATTCTTTCGATGGAATGAATACATCTGTGAAAACAGCAGTGGGAGGTATTACTACCGCTGTTGCAAATGCTTCTAGCTCCGTATCATCCAAGACAAAAACTGGCTTTGGTCTCGCCAATACCGCCGTAAGCACTGCAATGGCTGGGATGAAAAAAAGCACAGAAAGCACAATGCCTTCCATTTGGTCGAAGATAAAGAACACAAATGATGATGTTGAAACCAACTCTAAAACAAACTGGGGAAATTCCGCAAATGCAGTATCAACAGCTCTCGGAACCATGGACACCGATACAAAAGATGTAATGGGTAAGGTTATGACAACTATTCAAAGCTATTGGTCTTCCGTTCTGATTAATACAAACCAGATTTGGGAAAAGGCTTCTGGTAAAGTTGACACGGAAACCGGAAAAATGAAAACCTACACAGAATCTAATTTGTCTGGGATTTCGGATAAAATTAAAAGGCTATTTAATGTTAATCTTACATCAATTGGTCGGGAAACTGCTCAATCATTCGCTGACGGCATGAAACAAGTGCATTTACCAACTCTGACTTATTATATTTCAGAGTGGAGAAAACATGATCTTGGCGGTGGAAGAACCAGTTCTACACCAGTTTACAAGCCTAATTGGTACGCCAAAGGTGGCCTTTTCAATGGCACACAGGTAATTGGTATCGGCGAAGCTGGTTCTGAAGCTGTTCTTCCGCTGGAAAATCCACGAACCATGAAGAAGATTGCAGACAGCATTGTTTCCAGTTCGGACGGAAGCATGGGACTTACAAAAGAAGAAATGGCAAAAGCAGTAGCACAGGGAGTTGCAATGGCAATGAGTATGAACAGTGGAAACAAGAATCCGCAGTACATTATGAACAGCATTATTCTGGATGGAAGTGAGATTGCGAAAGCAGTAACAAAAGCCCAAAATGACACGGATAGCCGTTTCAAACCGTCCCCGGCATATTGATTTTTGACTGATTGTGTGGTATAATTTCTTCAATGAAGAAGTACACACGGTCTTGATTTTTTGAGCCGCTAAGAAGAAATTAACGTTTCTCAATTTTGAGGAATTTTTATCTTACTTGGCGGCTCTTTTTTATTTTGGGGAGGAAAACAACTTGATGGAAAATTTTAAAAAGATTTACGTTTTTAAACATGAAGAAAAATATAAAATAGGGACAAGCCAATGCGTTGAAAAAAGGCTTGCACAAGTATCATGTGGTCTCCCTTTCTCAAAAATAATTTATGAAAGCAATTATTTAAAAAATCCATATTTTGTAGAAAATAAGCTTCATAAGTTGTTCCAGAAATACAGAATTGGTGGAGAGTGGTTTTCTTTTGTTGATTTGAATTTAATTGATGAAACCATACATAAGATAGGCGAATATATTTCCGAAGAAGAAATGCGTTCAATCAAAAAAGAATATGCTAATTCTGTAAAAGAAAGAGTATTGGAAATTTCCCAAAAAATTTTGGGCTTAACTAATTCGTCTGTTGAAGAATATATAAGATTATCAAATGAGAATAAAGAAATTGAAAAATTCACCAATGCCGTAAAAGGTCTTGACGAGCCAAATATTTATTCTGACTTGATATACCAAATTGTATTAGGTGGAAACACGGAAAGCCTTGTAAAAAAATACAAACCAAAGAAATTTACAAGTTTTAGATTTTATTTATCTGATGAGCAAAATTTAAAAATAAAACAATTAACTGAAATTGCTGGCGCATTAATATGTAATGGATGGAATTATGAAGAAATAGAAGATTTTCTTAATAAAATTGCCGCATGATTTTGAATTTTTAGACAGCCCGCATTTAAAATGAGGTCTGGAAAGGTTCGATTTAAAATGGAACCTTTTTCACAGGGAGGAATATCATGTCATATAAAAATTACATCTTAATTCAAAAACATTTATTCCGTAGCGAATACATTTTCGCAGATACAGAAGAGTATCTGGCAGACCAACTTTTTAAGAATGAGAAAATCAGAGTGAATTTCGGAAAAGAATATGGACACACAGAAGAGAAGTATCTTCTTGTTTCCTGTAAAATCTGGAACAAAGATCAAGGCAAATTTTTTAAAGCCATGGAAAAGCTGAGAAATAAAATGCCACTGGTCGGGAATACCGACTATGAGGAATTTTGCAAAGAAACATTCAAAATGTTTGATTAATTAATTCGGTAAAACCAGTGGGCTAGGTTGGCCGCCGAAAAGCGTAAACCTTGATACGCCTGTCCACTGTTTTTATAAATCAAGGATTCTGGCACAATACGGAGAGTGCCTACGACCAACAAGGAGGTTATCTAATATGAAAGGTAAATTATCAGATCTTTTTTTATCCAGCAAAGAAAGCGTTATCATCAAACCAGATTTAGCAGTAAAATTAGGGCTAAATGAAGCCATTGTTTTACGCCAAATTTATTACTGGCTTGAAATAAATGAAAAATTGCAAAGAAATTATTATGATGGAAGATATTGGACTTTTAACACGATGGAAGAATGGCAAAAGAATAATTTCCCATGGTGGTCTACAAAAACTATAGAAAGAGCTTTTAAAAGTTTAATTTCTTCCGGAATTGTTATCACTGGAAATTATAATAAAGACCAAAGAGACCGTACAAAATGGTATTCCATCAATGAAGATGTTCTTGAAAATATATTAAATGGTATAGTAAAGGAGAACCCAAAGACAAATAGCCAATGTGCATCTGGACAGAATGACGAAAGGCATAGACAAAATGACGAAATGCACAAAGACAGTTCGGGGGAAGCATTACCAGAGAATACTTTCAAAGATTATCATTCAGAAACTACTATACCAGATACTACATCTCCTACGGAGTTAAAAGAAGAAAAGAAAAATGCATACCACTCTAACGAGTGGTTCAATTCTCAACATATCAAAAATATGTTGACTGAGGATAACATCCAGTATATTCCAATAGACCGTAAATCTTTTAACTGGTCTGCATTCAAGAACCAGGTTTCAGTACGGCTTGAAGAATTGGGATATACGACAAGCCCATATACAACCAACCGCTTCCTGGTAGTATCGAAGTATTTCTTCAAGAGGTACGAAGAACGAACCAGAAAACCACACACAAAAATCAATCAAGACGCTTTGGATAATATCCTGGACAAGTTTGGATTCGGGCCAAATCCAGATTACTTCCAGAATGTTGAGATTGAAACATATATGAAAGTGATTGATGAATACTTTGGCACTTCATTTAGTGAGTACACGGATCACCATTATTCGCATTTCATGTCTGGCTACATACGGAAAAATTTGTTAATGAAAATTGAGGACAGGGAGGACACACTATGATATTTTGGCTATCAATAATCATTTTTGCAGTCGGCGTTGTTATTCTGATTGCAAATAGAATAGGAGAATCTTTAAGCTACGAATATGAGTATTCGAATGTGAGCGCAACCGTGCTTGTTTTGGGCGTAGCAGTGGCTTTTATCGGTGCGGTATATCTTTTGATCGCTGGATTGCTTTTAGCAATAAGCCAGACTACGGTTACCGCCACCAGACAGGCAAATGCCGAGAAATACAAAGCATTGACTTACAAACTGGAAAGTGAAGCTTGCCGAGATCAATTCGGACTTCTTAACAAAGAAATTATTGACGAGGTACAGAGATGGAATGTAAAAGTAACTTACTACAAAGCAATGGAAGATAACTTTTGGGTTGGAATCTATTACCCAGATGTGTACGGTGATCTGGGGACGATTGATTATGAGACATATGAGGGAGGACAAAAACCATGAAAAGAATCAAAACACTACTGGCGATAATTACCTTTATTTGCATTATCACAGGGCTAACAGGCTGTGCAGCGAATGACGATTACATGAATGACGTGAAAGGAAATCTTTCTGGAAACAGCTACACAATCTATACCTACGATAACTACGGCAAAAAGGTTATGACCACCACTGGGGACAAGATTAATATTTCCGGGAATAAAACGAAATCTAAGGGCTACGATAGCGAGGGTAACGAAACAACCAGCTATGATGTATCTTCCGTCATTACAATTCTGATAGACGGTAAAGAAATTGAAAGTTGTGGTGATACTTGTATTTTTGAGCAAAAAGGATTGAAGCCGGAGGTTGATTTTACCCAGGAAGATATTACCAGCCATTCAACCGGGAAGATTTCAGAGAATGCATACATAGCCGGGATTGTGAATTATTATAAAAATTATTTTGGGAAATCTAGGGTTGTAGTAATTAAATCCCAACTTGGACAACCAATAGCCGCATATTCTGGTGACGAGGTGTTCTGGAAAATCCCGGACGATCTACCTAAAATGACAAAGTTAATGATTGACGGAAAAGCTCTTTATATCCACAGGGCAAACTTCCAGATTATTGATAAAGAATTACTGCGATAGAATAATCAAATCCGTTTCAAAACCTCTCACCAGATAAAATATAGGCACAAGCCAAGAAAATTGAATTTTTGAGCAAAGAAATTAATTAATTGTGGAGAAAGGTAACAATGAAAATGAACAGACCATTATTTAAGCCAGGGGATATTGTGCAGCACTTTAAGAGAGAAACTATCGAGAATCCGCATGATAATGAATACCTGTATGAGATTGTCGGTTTTGCTAGGCATACGGAAACAGGAGAAGACCTAGTGATATACAAAGCCCTGTATGGCAGTAAGCAATTATACGCCAGACCGAAAAATATGTTTTACAGTGAGGTAGATCGTGAAAAATATCCAAATGTGAAACAGAAATATAGGCTCGAGAAATATCATGGAGTGGTGTACGTGTAATGGATTTCAAGCAGACTTACTTTTCAATCTGGCAGGAAATATGGAATCTCCACAAGAAGTACGCCTTTATCTCAAAGGACGATATTCCCAAGTGGGAAAATCTCACCATGGAAGCAAATCAGATTCACGATAAATACTCCGATTCGGTCGGCGCAAAATTTGCCGAAGCTCTTTTGTTTGCCGTAACTGCGGAAATTGATAGAAAAGCGAAATAGGACTTCCAGAATGCGTCCCAAGGTGGTACAATATGGGTATCAATTATTGGGAGGTATGAGTGTATGAAGAAAGTGAAAAGAGTTATTGTTGCGGCAACTGCAATAATATGTGAGTGTTTTTCACCTATCGCAGTAAAAGCAAGTATTGATGATGTAAATACATTTTTACAACAGTATGAAAATGATGATAATGCATTTTATACAGAAGAATACAGCGGAAAAGATTCGGAAGGGACGGAATATAAAACACTTATCGTCAGAACTGATTTATTTAAAGTAAATGTCAGCTTTATGGATATGGATGAAATTTTTGCGAATATGTCCTCACAGGAATGGTTTGACTATACCACTATTTGTAGCATAGGTATTAGTTCAAATGTTGGTTCTTTATTGTCAACTAATGTCTATGATACAAAAAGTGGAACGAAAATAAATAGCTTAAGCGATCATCCTTTATCAATGAGATTTCCTTGGATAATAAAAACCGAAAACGAACTTTCAGATGAAGAACGTACTTTCCTTATGAGGATAACGCAAGAAATATTACAAAGCGAGTTGGATAAATCCATTTCATTGAATATCGGAACTGAAAATGAGAGTAAATGCACATTCAAAGCTTGCAATGGCTTAGCAGAAGTCAGCGGAGAATACGAATTGAATAACGTATCATATAAATTTATAACTCAGTTTACTTACGAAACAGAAGATAACCAGAATGGAACATACGAAGAGTTATATACAGGCGCAAATGATATAGATATATTTGGAACAAAAGTAATGTTTGAACATAGAACATACGATAAGTAGAAAAAATCGGCTAGGGATTTCTCCCTAGCCTTTTATCTTAATTCATCCAGCTATATGTATACGAATCATTTACATATACTTCAAATTTATCTGGTATGATATCCTCGAAATTCCTATCAAATGGAAAATCAAATTCGAGATAAGCTGTCGATCCTGGATTTTTTACATCAGCATTACGATCATCATACCCCACTATCCTACCATTTTTATAAAATACAATTGCAATAGTGGTAAACGCATTTTTCCGTCCATTGTTATCTACTTTTACCACTACATTTCTATTTCCAAAATTGGCTGAATAATGAATTCCCGAGTTATTTGTTATAACACTTGAAGATGCTTTCTTAATATTCAAATTGATTTTAAAAGAATCCCACGTTTTATCAGAATTCCAGCCTTGAAGTGCACATTTTGAATGTGCTGCAAACGCGAAATTATAATCCTTATCAACTCCGACCATTGTTCCATTCAGATAATAGATAAATTCAACGGTCAGATCAACTGCATGGTCATAATGGTTTTCCAGAATTGCCACAGCTCCATACGGCGTAGATTCTGCATGATAACTAACAACATTCTTTTTACCACTGCTGTTAGCATTTGGATTTCCACCAAAACCGCCATTGCCATTAGAAGCCTTTTTCACAGTAACTTTACAGGTATATTTCTTTTTACCAATCTTTGCGGTAATTGTAGCGGAACCTTTCTTTTTCGCTTTTACACGTCCTTTAGAAGATACCGTAGCAACAGATTTTTTGCTACTTGTCCATTTTACTTTTCCTTTTGTTCCAGTCACTTTTAATTGCAATGTTTGACCGACTTTCAAAGTGACTTTTTTCTTGTTAATTTTACCGGCCGCCGATACTGGAACTGCCATACAGACAATCAGTAACATAATGGTAAAAATTGCCAGTAACTTTTTGGATTTTTTCATATGCGTTTTCCTCCCTAAATCAGTATGATATTTGTATTTTACCACTCCAAAACGGATAGTGGAATAGGAAATTTGAAAAAAAATAACGATTCATCAAAATGACGAATCGTCAGTAAAAAACTGTCGTGAATTTCAAGACGGTTAATAGCTGTTCCACAAATTTATGGAGCTGTTTTTCGCAATGAGAAGCGAACGGACAAATTGACCTTTCGTTACTATGGCAAACTGTTTATTCATACAAGGTGCACAAATTTGAGCAGCTTATATGGGTTTTAGCCATACATGGCGAAAAGGCGTAGAAATTTCGACACCTTTTATTTTAAAATGGGTGCTTCTAATTTGATGCACCCTATTTCTATGATTGATATTTTGAACTATCATCAATTTGATGACGGTTAGCACTTCGGACAATTTGTCCTAGGTTCGACACAATGGCTAGTGACTCCGCATTCATGCGGAAAAGTGGATGCTTCAATCACCAAAGTCAATTTTACTTCGTCTAACTGCGACTCTTCCTAAAAGACGAGACGCACACTGTCGAAAATTCGACAGTGAATAAGCCTCCGAAATTTCGGCTCCATTATTTTGTGGAAGCCAATTCTGCTAAAATTTTAGCGAAAAGGTGTTCGCCATAATGACGAGAACCTTGATTGATATGTTTTCTAAAAAAATAGAAAATGTTATTGACTTCTAAATGACTTCATGGTATATTATAAATAAGAAGTCAATATGACTTCAAGAAAGGAGAAATGCTACTAATGAGTATTAAAACATTTACGTTAAGACTGACAGAAGAACAGCTTGATTTTGTCGGTGAGAAAGCAAAAGAAATGGGGGTGAGTAAAAACGATTATATTCGCAGATTAATTGATGGAGATATTCGTGCAGACAAAGAGGATAAAATCTTACAGGAAATTATCGAAATCAAGAATATGTTAAAAGCAAACAAATAAAAAAGGATTCCCGCACCCTGGAAAAGTCGGAACCCTTTAAGCACTCAACACACCGAAGTGGTTGATATTGTTATTATATCTCCCTTCGGTGTAATTGTAAACACCGAAAGGAGATTTTTTATGGCAGATTTGAAGATTATTGAAAATGAATTAGTTCCTGTGTATGAAACCGAAAAAGGAATTAAAGTTGTGTACGGAAAAGACTTGCATAAAAGTTTAGCAGTCAAGACCGATTTTTCCACATGGGTAAAGAGAAGATTATCAGAGTGTGATGCCGAGGAAAAAGAAGATTTTGACCTGCTCCCCAAAATTGAGGAGCAGGTAACAGGCAGTAAACACACGATTGAATACCTCATCAAACTTGACACTGCCAAAGAAATGGCAATGCTTGAACGCAACGACAAAGGAAAACAGGTTCGCAAGTATTTCATCCAAGTGGAAGAGAAATACAAGCAGACAGCAATCAACATTAATCAATTGTCCCCGGAACTGCAAATGTTTAATCAGATTTTTCAACAGGTAGCCAAGACTGAACTGGAACAGAAGAAACTTGCGGAACGTGCCGACCAACAAGAGAAGAACATGAAAACCATCATTGATACCTTTAAAGGAACGGATTCTGATGTTGGCACAGAGAAGTGGGTAAACAGATGTATTTCAAAGATTGCCGAGAGTGACGATTTCTCTTACTCATTCGGAAATAAATACGCCGCCGCCAGAAACGAAAGCTACCGCAGATTATCGGACAGAGCTGGTTGCCGATTGGATCAGCAACTTAGAAATGCGATTTCCAGAGCCGAGGAAAGAGGATGCACCAAGGAACAGACTAACCAGATCAACAAACTGTCCGTGATTATGCAGAATAAGCGGCTGAAAGAGATTTACGTTAGCGTGATTAAAGAAATGATGATTGCATACAGAGTAGAAATCGCATAATCAGATTTTTACAGGGATACACAGGAGGAAAATAAAATGACAAAAGCTGAATTACAGAAAACAATCGACGAACTGAACGCAGATAACAACGAGTGCTTAGTGCTTCTGGATGAGTATATGTACCGCCAGAGAATCATTGAAAATCTTATCAATTTGAAAGACCTGTCAAAATTAAAGGGAATGTATCTCTTTACCAAACAGTTAATCGGGAAAGCGTGATCGTATGGCAAACAGAATCTAGTTCAATGACTTTCAGAAAAAGAGTGTGTACGCCAAGTGCAACGGAAAATGTGCGATATGCGGTAAACCTGTCAAATTCAAGAAAATGACAATCGACCACATTACGCCGTTGTCCCGGGGCGGCACCAATGATATTAAGAATCTGCAACTGGCGTGTAAGCGCTGCAACAGCATGAAGAGCAACATGACGATGGATGATATGATGGGGCAGATTTCCGAGATTTTGAAGTATAACCGCAAACAGAAATTGATTAGAATGTTAGGAGGAATTGTGGAATGAATTACTATAAGACAGAGATTATTAATCTCGTACAGAATTGCGATAATAGCCACTGGCTGAAAGTTGTTTATGCATATGTGAAAAGATTATTGAAATGATACCATAATATACTGAATGATACCAACCACCTATGCTATGATATAAAATCATAATAAGCAATTTTTAAAGCGTTTACTTTTCGGGGTAGGCGCTTTTTTGTTGCCAAAAATGAGGACAAATTTTTGAATTTTTCTCTTTATAGTATGAAACTTTAAATAAATTAAGGGGGATATATCCCCCTTTCTGAGGGTTAGCATATGGCAGAAGTATTTCTTAAAGTGGATGGGGTAGCATTGCCCTGTCCTTCTTCTTTTACATGGGGATTACAGGATATATCAGCGGCAGAATCCGGCAGAACAGACGATACGACCATGCATAAAAACAGAGTTGGACAGAAACGGAAACTGTCTGTAGGTTGGAATGGCCCAGATTGGGACACTGCTTGCAAAATTATACAGGCGGTAAACCCAGAGTACATACAGGTCACATATCCAGACTTGTTATCTGCAAACAAGCACGAAACCAGAACATTTTATGTTGGTGACAGGGAATCCCCTTTTAAGTGCTGGTGGGTTGGCAATGAGCGCATGGAAGGACTTAGTTTTGATTTTATCGAGAGGTAAGATATGCGAAATTTATCAACGGAATTTAAAGAACAACAGAATAGTGGGAATCGTAACTATCTGAAATATGCAGATTTTACCTTTACGGACGGAAGCACATTATCCATTACCGACAAGGACTTGTGGTCTAATGGCTTCAAATTTGAGGATGCAGTATCGCAAAATGGCTCTTTTGATATTGGTGCAGCTATCGTAAATAAACTGACTTTGCAGATTAACAACTTTTCTGGAAAGTACACAGATTACATTTGGGACGGAGCAAGAGTTGTTTGTCATATTGGACTTGAATTGTCCACTGGTATTGAAAAAATCCGTATCTGTACCATGACAGTAACAGATGCCCCATACCAGAACACAGCTATTATCAGCCTAACTTGTGAAGATTCCATGCGATTGTTTGACCGTGATTATTCTGATAGCAAACTGACATACCCGGCAACCAGATTACAAATCATCCAGGATGCTTGTGAGGTGTGCGGAGTAACACTGCAATCAACCAGATTTGATAATGATGACTTGGTAATCCAGAATCGACCAGATGATAGCAGTATTACTTTTCGACAGGTAATTGCATGGATGGCACAGATGGGCTGTCAGTGGGCGAAAACAGATGCATACGGTAGATTGTGTATCGGATGGTATGAAAAAGAATCTAATATTCCAGCTAATATTACCTCCAAAGATACAAGCGGATTTACCCCTTGGTTATACGATCTCGAAATAACAGGAGTAAAAGTAACGGAGTATTCAAGCAATTCATCTGAAAGTAACGCTAAAACATATCAATCAGGGGATGAGGGGTACATCATAGATATTAGCGAAAATAAGCTAATACAACCGGGGACTGGACAAACGATTTGCTCAATAATTGCTGAAAGATGTGTTGGATTAAAATTTCGTCCTTTTACAACCAGCGCGCTAACCGATATTGCTTTGGAAGCAGGGGATGCTATTACAATCACTGATAGGAATGGGGAAGAACATAAGAGTTATTTAACTTCTCTTACATTGAACCCGGGAACTTTTGAACAATTAGAATGCAGTGCGAAGAGTGTTTCAAGAAACAAACAGAAGCAATATACCCTTAATCAACAGGCACAATCTGAATATAGAAAAAGCTTAAGAGATGAGCGTACTTCTAGGGAAAAAGCGCTGGAAGAATTATCACAACGCCTTGCGGAATCTTCTGGAACATACACGACAGTGGAAACACAGCCGGACGGAAGCAATATCTATTATCTTCACAACAAACCACAGCTATCCGATTCTGACATTGTATGGAAAATGACCGCAGAAGCATGGGCGGTATCTACAGATGGTGGACAACATTGGAATGGCGGTATGACGGTTGATGGTGATGTGATTGCCAGAATCCTTACGGCTACAGGTGTTAATGCTGACTGGATTAAGACGGGAGCCTTGGTGGTTCGTGATAATAGCGGAAATATTATATTTTCTGCCGATATAACTAAACATCAATTAATAATGGATGGATCCTCAATTAGGATTGGTGCATCTCCTTTGGATGGACTGTTAAACAGTATGCAGGGGCAGATCGATGGGAATATAAATACCTGGACAGGAACATCAGTACCTACATTGAGCAATTATCCGGCCAATGAATGGCTGGACGATACCGAAATGAGCAAGCATGTCGGTGACATTTACTACGATGGCGATAGCCACGCATACCGCTTTGTAAATGAAGGCAATGGATATTATTGGAAACAGCTGAAAGATACGGACGTTACAAAGGCACTGAAAGATTCTGAGGACGCATTGTCGGCAGCGAAACAGGCACAGGAAGCGGCAGCTCTCGCCAAAAACATGACATTGCAACTGAGCAATGAATACCAGGGCGTTTCTGTTGATTCTGATGGAAATTACGGCACATTTCCAAGCGATGTGATTACACATGCTGTAGTAATGTACGGGACACAAGATATTACAGATGATTGTAATTTTATAATCACAAAATCAGATAGTATAACAGGAATCTGGAACAATTCAGCAAAGACATATACGGTAACGGGGCTGTCAGCCGATGATGGTTGGGTAGATGTTAGGGCAACTTATCTTAGTGCTTTGACGGTGACCAAAAGATTTTCCATTTCAAAAATTTATGCGGGAAACGATGGAAAGAACGGTCTTCCGGGAGAACCTGGACGAGATGGAAAAACAAGTTACACCCATATTGCTTATGCCAATAGCGCAGATGGTAAAACCGATTTTTCGGTGTCTGATAGTAACCGGGAATATATCGGTATATATGTTGATTTTGAACTACAAGATAGCACTAACCCGGATGATTATGCATGGACGCTTGTAAAAGGTGCAGATGGGGCAAATGGATCTCCAGGAAAACCTGGAACAGACGGAAGAACACCATATTTCCATGTAGCTTACGCAAACAGCGCGGATGGTAAGATGGGCTTTGATGTATCTGATAGCACTGGAAAAGAATACATCGGGCAGTATACAGATTATACGGAAGCCGATAGCACTAACCCCGGTGCCTATTCATGGACAAAGATTAAGGGAGAACAAGGAGTTCCGGGTAGAACATATTTTCTTGAAAGCCCATCATATGTTATTAAGCAACGCGCGAATGGCAGTGTAGCCCCGAGCTATATTACTTTGAGTGCTTGGTATCGCGATGGAAACGCGGAAACACGAACAGCATATAAAGGTCGTTTTAAAATCGAAGAATCCGTAGATGGGGAAAATTGGAAAACGGTATATTCTTCTGCGAAAGACGAAACAAGCGTTTCACATAATTTATATACGGTATTATCAACTAAAGCGGGAGGAATTATAACAACGGCTTCTGGAAGGTCAATTGGAATTCCAAGAGATGTAAGTGCCATAAAATGTACCTTATACGCGGCGGGTGGATTTTCACAACCATTAGATTCCCAAAGTATGGCGGTTGTAATTGATGTAGATGCACTTACACATGAAGAAATATTTAACCTCTTAACCAATGATGGCGCAATTAAAGGAATTTATAAAGAGGGAAATCAGCTATATATTTCGTTCACTTACGCCAAGGGTGGCACATTAAAGCTTGGCGGTAAAAATAATGGGTATGGGATATTAGAGGTACTGAACCGCCGTGAAACTGGATGGGCTAGTAAGCTTGATCCTGACGGATTAACCATATTTAAAGATTATGTAAATGAAAATAACTATAAATGCCTTATTTTTGATTCAAGCGGAATTAAGTACGGAGTAACCGATTCAGCAGGATTACTGAATCTAGAAATGCCTCTTTTGGTTAACGATAATGGCACAATGGCCATTTTAACAAGTGATATTTATGGTTATTCTGATGATGGAAAAACAGCTTTTCAGTTTTTTAGTGGCAAAACAGTAAACTCAGGTTCCATGATAGTAAATGTTAAATCAGACTTTTATGATTCTGCTAATTTTCATAAGTCCGTTACGATGAGTGGTCTGCCGTGGAACTCTAGTGCAAGTGCAGCTGTTGTTTTTGCATCTGATATGAAAACTCTTAATGCGGCTGCTGCATCTTCGATTCGTTACAAATCAATAGGAAACGGAAAAAACATAAAAGAAGATGAACTGGAAGACCTCTACAGAATCAAGGTAATCTGGGCGAAGTACAAAGACGGATATTTATCCGAACAAGATGAACGCTATGGCAAAGAAATGCCGATGTTCATAGCTGAGGACATTGACCGCAGATTTCCATTAGCCGTTGACCATAATGAAAAAGGCAAAGCTGAAAACTGGAATTACCGTATTATAATCCCCTGCATGTTTGCCATGCTGAAAAATGACCATGAGAAAATCCTGGCTCTCCAAGCGGACAACCAGGAACTGCATTCAAAACTGGATGCTTTGTCAACAGAAGTACAGGAATTAAAAGAACTTATCAACAATATTTCACGAAAGGAATGAGAATATGAGTGTAAAAACAGTACAAGCTACAGTAAATGGACAGACCGTAAGTCTAACCTATAACAGTTCTACTGGACGATATGATGGAACGATTACAGCCCCTAGTAAATCCAGCTATAATCAATCGGGACATTATTATGGGGTAACAATCAGAGCTACGGATGATGCTGGAAACGCAGAAACAGCAGATGCTAGTCATTCAACGTTAGGAAGTTCATTACAGTTAAAGGTAAGAGAAAAAGTTGCGCCGATTTCAACAATAACATACCCGACAGCCAGCGCACTGATTACAAATAACAAACCAAGCATTGTCTGGACAATAACCGATGATGATTCTGGTGTGGATCCTTCCACCATTGGTATCACCATTGATTCTGGAAGCGAGATCACAGGGGATAGTATTTCTAAGACTGCAATTTCCGGCGGCTATAAATGTACTTATACTCCTGGTACTGCCCTGTCAGACGGGAGCCATACAATTACTGTAAATGCGTCTGACTATGATGGAAATGCGGCAGCACAGAAGAGCGTTTCATTCAAAATTGATACCGTACCGCCGACACTTTCCGTTACATCACCGACAGATGGTCTTGTTACCAACCAGGCTTCCTGTACTGTTCGTGGTACAACAAACGATGCAACATCCAGCCCAGTATCTGTTACTGTCAAACTGAATAGTGGTAGCGCAGAGGCGGCAACCGTTGCTTCTGATGGCTCCTGGTCTAAGGTAATTACTCTTACTGAGGGTACCAATACCATCACCGTAGTGGCTACTGATAGTGCCGGAAAGAGTACCACTGTAACCAGAACTGTGAAACTGGACACTAAGGCTCCTGTCATCAAGTCCGTAACATTAACACCGAACCCGGTTGATACTGAAAAAACCGTTGTAATCTCTGTAGAGGTTACCGACTGATAAAGGTGGTGGAAACATGGTAGTAGCATTAAGGGGTACTATCAATGGAAACATTATCTCATTCGCAAGGGCACAAGGGGATAGATGGGAAGCCATCATCCCCAAAAGCCTTAACGGCGCTTATGTAGTTGACATGTCCGCTGTTGATGAAGCTGGAAATACCGCATATATAGCAAGATACATTATTACCATAGATATATCTTCTATGTGTGTTCACATTGAGCCGTGTCCGTATTATGAAGAGTTATTAGAGCCACAGTATCGGGCGGTTTTAGAAAAATCCGAGTATTATGCAGAGTTAATAGGAGGTTGTAATTGTGAATGTGGATTTTGAATTCGGGGAAAAGAAACATATAAAATTGCGAATATGTTCCTGTAAGGGCACCGATTTTATAATTGAAAGATCTTCCTATGAATTAATTTGCAAAGGAACACAAGAGGTTGAAGACAGTGGGGGAGCAGTAATACAAGGACATATTCTTGATGTGGTTATTCAACCACAGAAAAAAGGTAGATATAAGCTTCGGGTTATGTATGAGATCCTGGACGAGAAGCTGATCACAGAAGTGGAAGTGATGGTGAAGTGATATGGCGAATATTTTAATCAGCGATGTAAAAATGACACCGAACCCGGTCACCGCCAGAGCAAGCTTCGTCCTGTCCGTGAAGATCATCGACAAAGTATACGCACTGGCCACAAAGGACGGCAAGTGCCTGATGACAAAGAATAATAAAGTAATTGAAAAAATTCCAAGAAAGGATTGATGAAAAATGTCTGAATCTATACCAAGTACACTAATATCAGCTCTCCCAGCAGCTACCAAAGTGTCTGATACGGATATCGTGGTATTGGAGAATGGCTCTACAACCCAGAAGATTACTATAGCGCAGTTGAAAGAGGCGCTAGGGATTAATGCACTAAACACGAATTTTAAATTCTACAGTTCCTTATCTCAAATTGGATTAACAGCAGCTGCAACATGGGATCAGATACTTACTAAATTAACTGATGGTACTGGAATGAAATTTGCTGCATGGAAATCAGACTATCCTAATTTATCAAATCCATGCACAAGTAATAGGCAATTAATAACTGTTTGCAGATCATATTCAGGTTATTCTACTATAGAAGTGTGGGATATTGATAATAACGTTCGCCACTTTACAGCGCATAATGGAGATAACTATAGACCTTGGAAATCATACTAAAACCACGTTACACTCTATGTTTTTAATGCTGTTGACAATCAGCTGCATTTACGTTTCTTTGTATATAATCTGCAAGTATCAACAAATGTTGCCCAATCACTACTGTATTGCCATCTAACTGTATATGTTCAAGATGAAATTGCAAATTCTGGAAAGCTTAATTGAGCATAATAAGCAATACTTGGACATCTTGTTGAATTGGACTATATACTTTTATTTTCCCAGTAGTATTTGTGTCTCTTGCAACAACGCAACCAGCTATATTAGAACTTGCACCAATAAGAACGGGAAATGATATTTTATGTTCTGGCAGGTTTGGAAATGTATATTCTCTAACCACTCCTGCTGAACATGTTAAAAGTTCATGCGTATACTTCGTGTTTTGCGACCTTCTTTCCTCTGGATGCTACAATAAAGCAGAAGGAGGAATAAAGGTTATGGATATACGAAATACGATTATTAACAATGTATTGCTGGCGGTGCAATCTCTATTAGATGATCAGCAGCTCCAGGCAGTACAGGATGCGCTCTGTATTCAACTGAACAGTTACGAAGTGCAGGAGAGAAGTACAGAACTAACGGTAGTGGACAACACTCCAGACAGTATGCTGGCAAAATATATAGCTACCAAGAGAGTAGAAGGAAAGGCAGAATCCACAATTCGGCGTTACTACGATGCGTGTTACATGATGATACACACTCTATATAAGCCACTGCATGAGATTACTACCTACGATCTCAGATACTACCTGGCCGCATACAAGGAGCGCCGGAAGGTAAGCAATCGTACCTTGGACGGAATCCGCCGATGTTTCAGTAGTTTCTTTTCCTGGCTCTCTGCCGAGGGCATGATCGGAAGAAACCCATGTGCAGCACTGTCCCAGATTAAGTACACGAAGGTAGTGAAAAAGCCCTATACCGCACCAGAAATGGAGCGACTAAAACAGGTCTGTACAACACTTCGGGATCTGGCGCTGATAGAATTTCTTTATGCTTCTGGCTGCAGGGTATCAGAAGTGGTAAGGCTCAATCGAAACGATATAAATTTTCAGACACAGGATGCAGTAGTCCTGGGAAAAGGAAACAAGGAGCGGAGAATCTACCTCACCCCTGTGGCGCTTATGCATTTGCAGGATTACCTGAATACACGAACGGACACAGATCCGTGCCTGTTTGCAAGTGTGAGAGTACCAGTGCGGAGGTTATCAAAAGCGGGGATTGAAAGAGCATTAAAGAAGTTAGGGAAGGCTGCCAAGGTTACAAACGTACACCCTCACAGGTACCGGAGAACTTTGTCGACCAACCTTCTTGATCGTGGGGCCAACATCCAGGATGTGGCAGCAGTCCTGGGACATGCTGATCTGAAGACCACTCAGGTATATTGCTATATCAGCCAGAGCAACGTGAGAGCATCATATAATAAGTACGCAGCGTAGCATATAAGCTCAAATTCACTCCGGGGACACCTCCGGAGCTGTTGTCATGTCTGGCGATGAAATTAGCAGGAGATGGCTTATCTGCTGAAGAAAGCAGCTAAACACGAAGATATCAGTTACCGGAACTTTTACAGATGAATGGTATATTGGAATAAATGTGTATGGCATGGGGCTTGCAGTAGAAATTCCAAGGCATAATGAAAATTTACAATTATCTGCAATATCGGCAAAGGTATTCAATAATGGTGGATGGTATAATTCAAGTGTTCTTTCGATTGGAAGATGTACTAATCGCTGGAGGATAATTTTAAATGCAAATTCAAGCATGAATTTAGAAAACGGAAAAGCATATCTTATTTCACTTAGTGGAGCGATTTCCTGAAATCACGCGCCAAAAGCAAGTGCTGTAAAACTAACAACTCCGTTAAAAGCAGAACCGTCAGCATTTCTAATTTCCATGTACGATGTCGTACCATCGTTGTAAAAGCCACTAAATATCCTGCCATTAGGAACTGTAATATCTTCAGCTATTACTAGATATAAACTGTTTAGCCCAAAAGAAGCAGCAGTCATTGTAATGTAGTTTTTATTTGCTTCCGTGTATACATTTGAAAAAGATTTAACTACAATTTTGCATGGAATCTTCGTGTTTATTCGACTAATTATTTTCATTTGAGCGCCTGAAATTCAGATGTTGAAATGAAGTTAATTAATAATGCACATATATGAAAGGAGAACACACATGAATATTAATACCTCATTAATCAGCAACAACAACAGCTACGCAGGACAAACGCCTCGGTATATTGTCATCCACAATACAGATAATATCGCCAAGACAGCAGATGCCAAGGCACACGCCACCGCACAGCATAATGGCAATTTTCATGGCTATTCAGCCCACGTATTCGTTGACGATAAGTCAGCATACCAAGCCTTGCCGTATAATCGTGGGGCTTGGCACGTTGGGGTAAATTACGGCGGTAAGCTTTTTGGAACTGTAAATAATCATAATTCCATCGGAATTGAAATGTGCATGAATGCTGGATATAACTACGAAAAAGCATTCCAGAATACCGTTGATGTGTGCAAGCAGCTTATGAAGAAATACGGAATCCCAGCAAGCCGAGTAGTGCAGCACTACGATGTGTGCGCTAAGAATTGTCCATCCGTTATCCGTGGAAAGGGTGACTGGGCGAGATTCAAGAAGCTCATTTCCAGTGAAACCGTGACAGTGCCAACCACAAAGCCTACGGTAAAGGTTGATAAGTATTACCGAATTCGTAAGACCTGGAAGGATTCCAAGAGCCAGATCGGGGCTTACAAGTCACTGAAAAATGCAAAGAAGGCTTGCAAAGCCGGTTACTCTGTTTTTGACTGGAATGGGAAAGCAGTGTATTCTGTAACAGCAAAGAAAAGTGTAGACAAGGTTGCAAAAGAGGTAATCAACGGTGAATGGGGAAATGGACAAGATAGACGAGACCGCCTGGAAGCTGCTGGCTACAACTACACAGAAGTGCAGAAAAAAGTCAATGAATTACTGAAATAATAATACTCCCGGGGCTTTCCCCGGGAGCTACTTAAATGTCGTATATTCTTCAAATTCGTTTCTTATTTTCGCAAAGTCTTTTCTTCTGATTGGCACAGTATTCCCAGAAAACATAAGGAACGAAGTATTTATTTCTTTTACCTCATCCATGTTTATTATGTAGCTCTGGTGACATCTCAAGAATCTGGAATCCAGTAATTCTTCAATATCAGACATTTTACATCGTTCCATATAAACTATACCGCAAGTGCAGTGAATAATGATGTATTTGTTTTGGCTCTCAATATATTCTATATTTTGAAATTCCACCCGATGAATAAAGTCTTTTCCTTTTATCATAAGAGTGCTTTTGCTGATATGTTCCAGAGCATGATTGAAAGCAGTATACATTCTGCCATTTTCAGATCCTTTTATAATATAGTGAATTGGGAGTAAATCAAGAGCTTCAAAAACATACTCTTTGTGGGCTGTCCAGAAAATAATATTTCCATCATAGCCATTTAATCTCAATTCCTTTGCAACTTCAATTCCATTTTCTTCTCTCAAAACGATATCCAAAACTACAATATCATACCATTCGCCATCTGCCACATCATCAATAAGTGGCTGTCCTTTATCATACGGAGTAATCAATGCTTTTATATCACCATTTCGTTTGAGAAAATTATTAATCCGATGCATAAATATACCAATCTGGATTTCGTTATCATCACATATTGCAATTCGCATTCAAATCATCCCTTTTCATGTAAAATTCGCCACCAGAGGTGCTAATTTCGCCATTTTCTGTGTAATTGTATATTTTTTGATACAATGTTATTGTAATACATTAAGATGATAGTGTAAAGGGGATGGATTCATGGAGAAACATAAAAAAATCATAATTGTGTTTATACTGATATTCGTGCATGTGCTCTTGATTCAATATGTTTACTTCTGCCCGGAGCATAGTATTATCTTTGGGAGGGGTAAAACTATCGCAATTGCAAAAGCAGAGGTAAAACAGGTTGGCCATGAGCGCTATAAATCCCTCGCTGACAAGCATCCAGCCCCTTTATTTCTATCTATTATTATTACGATTTGGAAAAGCAAAAATCACAATATTTACACAAAAAAACTTATAATTCATAGAAAAATCAGAATAAATCAGTTTGCCAGGAAAGATTTAAGCGGAAACAATTCTATCCCAGTATATGGTTATAAAAACATGATATAATTTAATAAATGAGAACAAATGTTTGGAATATTGGGAGGGATTTACGTGGATTACAAGAAAGAAATTATTGAGATGATAGAAAAAATAGAAAACGCTCGTTGGTTAAGAACAATATACGTATTTATAAAAACATTAGTTGAATAAAAAGAAAAAGACAAGGGTTTGCGCATTGCCCTTGTCTTTTCTTTTATTTTGCTGAAATTGCATCGATTAGCTTTTCTAATTTATCCCATCCAGAATCATCAAGCCTTGCTAAAGCATTTATGAGACGATATTTAAAATCGTCATCATCAGCTTTTGTAACATATCCAAGTAATTTCGAAATTTCATCATTCCTTTTAACTGGATAAAACATCTCGCCTTCGCCATTTTTAAGCCATTCTTCACGAACATTAAATTCTTTACAAACATCATCAATTGTTCGATCTGAGGGAACTTTGTTTCCTATTTCAATTTGCGCTACAAAATTCCTACTTATTTTCAGCTTATCTGCAAATTCTTGCTGAGTTACGTTCAATTTTTTTCGCAACTCTTTAAATCTGTCTTTCAATTTAATTCCTCCTTTCTGAAAATATAGTACCATAAAATGTTTACAAAGTCAACAAAAAACTATTGACAAATGTTATCTCAGGGACTATACTGTGTTTACAAGGTAAACAAAGAAAGGAGGGAGGTTAAAGTGTTAAATAACTTGAAGAAAGTTCTTGATGATAAAGGGATTACAATCAGAGCGTTTGCAAAGGTTCTTGGTGTTGATGAAAGGACTATTCAGAACAAGATAAAGGGGAAAACACCTTTTACGTATCCAGAAGCAGTCCTTTCTAAAAAGGAACTTTTCCCAGAATATGATCTGGAATATCTGTTTAAAGAAGAATAGCAAAAAAACTGACAGGAGTGCTGTCCTATCAGTTCTTGCCTAAATTTGTTTACCTTATGTGTTTTGCAGACTGAACACACTTGTTCAGTCACATAAGCAGCACCAAATGTTTCTTGAAACACTTCGCCACTTACGCAGTTTTAGTTCTGCGATTGAGTGAAAAAAGATTAGCTGCCCATTAGTTGGCGAATGTAGGAATTTTGTTCAATGCGGTGAACGAAATTGCTTAACGTACTTTGGTAACGCAGTTCACTCTGCCTGCGACCTACAATAAGGAACAGGGCAAATTCAAAAGTTGGGTCAAAGCAAACAACTCCTTTCATTGCCCATTATTTGGGTATGAAAGAATTTTAACACATAGGAAAAATATTTTCAACACAAAACGGAATTGAAAATCAGATTAAGAAAGGAGTGATAAACACGAATAAGTTAGTACATATTGGAAATTCAGATATCTCAATAAAAGAGTATAACGGTCAGCGAGTTGTTACATTGAAAGATATTGACATGGTACACGGCAGACCAGACGGAACGGCAAGGAAGAGATTCAACGACAATCGAAATCACTTTATTGAAGGAGAAGATTTCTTCGTTATAACTCAGCCGTCCGAAATTCGGACGCTTGGTTTGGAAAGACCACAAGGCGGCGTCCCAGAAAAAGTTGTCCTTGCCACAGAACAAGGATATCTAATGTTAGTAAAGTCTTTCACAGACGATTTAGCATGGGATGTTCAGAGACAGCTTGTAAATGGGTACTTTAAAACCAAAGAAACTGTAAAAAGGGCATTGTCACCAGAACTTCAAATGTTACAGGGACTACTTTCACAAATGGTAGAGAAAGAACTTGCCGACAAAGAAAGAGACAGGCAGATTTTAATTGCCAAAGAAACCGCAGATAAAGCTGTTGCAACTACAGAGAACATCAAAGAAGCGGTTAAGCCTGTATTTGATAACTGGCGTTCAGAAATTAATTCTAAATTCAATCGCATACAAAAAGGTGCCGGAGCAGAGTTTAAAATGCTTAGAACAGAAATGTACGCAGAATTGGAACGCCGGGCTGGATGTGATCTGAATACAAGATTAAGAAATAAGCGAAAACGCATGGCTGAAAATGGTTGCACCAAAACAGAAATTAATTCACTAAACAAAATGGACGTCATCGATGACGATAAAAAGCTGCGAGAGATTTTCTCCAAAATCGTAACTGAATACGAAATTAAATATTGTGCGTAGAAGAAAGGAAGTGAAATAGATAATGTCAGAAAAAGAAAAAAAAATCGTAGAAAAGCTGAAAGAAGCAATTCCTAAGATGTCGGAATTTGATAAAGGCTACATTCTTGGGAAAGTGGAAAGTTTTTCTGATAACAACCTGGAACAAAAAACAGATAAAAAAGAAACTGTTGATTTAGATCAGAAAGGAGACTAATGAAAGTATCAAAAATCGAAATCCAGCAAGTAAATGGCGAATGTGGAATATTTACAGAAATCCTTGTAGATGGTCACAAACTCGAAGGAGTAAGAAGCTTTGAGCTGAAACAGGGAGTTGGAGATTCAGAACCTATTCTTTCCATTGATCTGAATGCTTTAAATTTATCCACGGACTTGCAGATGTTGCAGGTGAACCAGAAAGGTATCGGGGAAATTGAGGGAATCAAGTTTAAAGATTCACCAAGGATGCTGAAATTTCAAACAGAATAGGCTCCCATATCTCAGAGAGCCAAACAGAATTATTTTGAAGCTTTTAAAATGGAACATTGTTTCGGATTTGAACAACATCCAGTTTTGCTTGCATAATTACACTTAATTCGACCTATTGTGTAATTAGGCGTCAAATCATCCAATGATCCAGTATTAATGAGAGAAGCTTCAATGGAATAATTTTTGTTCTGCTTATCGCAGAAACCATTAAATACCAATAATCATCACCTCCACTCTTATAGTGAGTATAACACAAGAAAGGAGAGATTATAAGGAGAAGATGACAATTATCAAATTTAAAAATGGGGAAACAATCGAAATTCCGTGTGTGTTCCCGGATGATATTGTGAAACCAGACATTAGAGATCAACTGATACGTTTGGAATGGGATGACAACGGAAAGCAATATTGCTTGAAATTTAACCCAGTAGATGTGCTCTATGTAAAAGAGATTACACCTTCCTAAAGGAGATTATATCACAGAAAGGAGACTAATGAACGAATTACAGATTTTTAATTCGCCAGAGTTCGGAGATATTCGGACAATAACTATTGATAATGAACCTTGGTTTTGCATGATTGATATATGCAAAGCATTAGAAATTTCAAATCCGAGCCAGGCAAAGACAAGGTTAAATGCAGATGGGGGTCATTACAAATGAGGTCATTGATGGTATCGGGAGAAAGCAGAATGCTAACTTTGTAAATGAACCCAATATGTATAAATTGATTTTCCAGAGCAGAAAAGAATCTGCCGAAAGGTTTACAGACTGGGTGACAAGTAAAGTTCTCCCAGAAATTCGAAAGACAGGTTCCTACAGAAAACCATTGACGGTTGCCGAACAAATTCAGATTCTTGCCCAGGGCACAGCAGATCATGAGGAAAGAATCGAAAAACTTGAAAATACAATGACAATTGACTACGGTCAGCAAAAATATCTTGGGGATCTGGTTTCGCTAGTGGTTATTGAAGCGTTGGGCGGAAAGAATTCCAATGCCTATTCAGAAATCGGAAAGAAAGTATTCGCAGAATGTAATCGAGATGTGAAATCTTATTTCGGTGTAAACGCAAGAAACAACATTCCAAAATTAAGATATGAGGAAGCTGTGAAGTACATCAAGGGATGGCAACCGTGTACAAATACAAAAATGCAGATTCGCGATTGCAATTATGATATTAATTCAGAAAGAAAATGAGGGTAAAACAGTGAAAGATATTAAAAGCTACGAATTTTATGGAGATAATCCAGAAATTTTTCATTCTCTTGTAGGTTTTGAAATTGCAGATATTTTGTTCACACATACCAAAGAAGAAAATGAGAATGTAGTTGTTGTGAAGTGTGCAAATAAGCAACATGTTGAAATTGATCTTCTCTTTAAAGAAGATGGAATATTTGTTACTGAACCATTTGCGGTGGATGAAGATCTTACAATTATTGAATAGGGGAGGTGAACAAAGAATGTTAGCAGATGATTACGTTGCTGAAAGGTTATCCGATTATGATTCCAAAATATATCAGTTATATCGCCACAAAAACGGACAGAAGGCAAGCGACCTTGTAGAAAAAGTAAAAAACGAAATTGCCGAATGCGGTCTGTCCGCCACTGAAGCGAAAGGCTTTTTAGAGTACATGAAGATTGTTATTGACGCTCAGTCACATCTTCCCATTCAGAAATAACGGAAGTTTTTATTGTTTCTGCTCCGGGAACATTGCCATCATCAATCTCATTTGCGGCATGAAGCATTGAAATTATTTTATGAGAATAAGGATGTTCCTTTCCGCAATTCGGGCACACAACCTTGTCTGTACTTATTCTTTCACTTATATAGTAATCACAATGACAAGTACAGGAAACTTTTAATTTGAGAAACATTTTAACACACCTCCTTTCTGAACACATTATACCATTCAGAGGGAGATAATAAAAGAAAATAGGGAGGAAAAACAATGATTAAATTTGAAAACGGCTTAGTTAATATTTCTGGTAAAGGGATTGATATTCTTTCAGAGTATGCAGTTATCACCCATGAAATTAAAGAGATGTTCGTAAAAAATGGTGGAGAAGAGAAAGACGTAAAAGAGCAGCTTAGACATTCTTTCGAGCATGGTCTTATGAATGAGGAAGAATTTGACAAAGAAATCAAGGAAAAGTTCAAACAGGTAGATGCAATTATTCCGATTGTTTCGCTTCTGGAAGAAATGCTTAAAACATTTGGAGCAAAAGATAAGGAGGACTAATCATGGGAGAAACCAAAAGCACAGATTATATTCCAGAGAACGCCAATGAGGAATACGCACTTCTGGTTGGAAGATTAAAGGCATTTGAAGCTTGGGCGAATAGCGTGAACGATTATGATTTCACAAAGAAAATGGCATTTAGAATGCTTGGGCTTGATGCAGAAAAATCAAAGGAGGAAAAGAAAGAATGAAATGCTTTAAAGGCTTTGACAAAGATTTAAAGTGTAGAGATTTCCATTATGAAATTGGAAAAGAATACACAGAAGAAAAAGCAGACATTTGTAATTGTGGATTCCATGCTTGCGAATTTCCGATGGATGTATTCGGTTATTATCCACCTTCAGATTCCAGATATTGTGAAGTTGAGCTTGAAGAGAATGGCCAGAAATCATCTGATGATAGCAAGAGAGTTGGAAAGAAAATTTCCGTAAAAGCAGAAATTGGAATTGCCGGAATTATAAAAGCTGGCGTTGAATATATAAAAGAGCAAGTTGATTGGGAAGATGATAAGGCAACCAATACCGGATATCAGTCAGCGGCAACCAATACCGGAGATCGGTCAGCAGCAACCAATACCGGAGATCGGTCAGCGGCAACCAATACCGGAGATTATTCAGCGGCAACCAATACCGGATATAAGTCAGCGGCAACCAATACCGGATATCAGTCAGCAGCAACCAATACCGGATATCGGTCAGCAGCAACCAATACCGGAGATCAGTCAGCGGCAACCAATACCGGATATCAGTCAGCGGCAACCAATACCGGAAATAAGTCAGCGGCAATTGTCGAAGGAAAAGAAAGCATTGCGTTAGCTACAGGAATTAAATCAAAAGCTAAGGGAAAAATCGGATGTTTTATTGTTCTGACTGAGTGGAAAGAAATTAATAATGAATATCATATTGTAGATATTAAATCAGCAAAAGTAGATGGAGAAAACATTAAAGAAGATACTTTCTATATGTTGAAAGACGGAAAATTTGTAGAAGTAGATTAAGTTGCCCTGGAAGGTGCGGTCACACCAACCAGGACGGTATCTAACTAAGAATGAGTTAGTTAAATACAGGATTATTATAACACAACCTCCTGTATTTGACAAACAAAAATATAACAGGAGGACTTTTTATGCAAAAAAATGGCGAAAATCAGCCACTTTCCAGTGAAATCATTGCTGATCTGGAAGAAAAGCTGATGGCAAGAAATGTAATTATCGCTATTCTGGCAACTGCACTTGCAGTAACCACATCCAGAAGAAAGTGAGGACAAAATGAAAGAGGTGGTAAAGACAATAGGAGAAATATTTGTAGGAATATGGATGTTTACAGTAATCTTCTCAATTACATGGATGCTTACATCATTTGATGTTATCGGGGTGTTCTTCGTATCAGCAGTCTTATTCTCAATAGTGTTTCTTCCTATTATATTAGGAACGGAGGAAAAGTAAATGCAAAGATTAAATAAAGTAAGATTATCCGGTAGAGCCGGGGAAATAGTGTTCAGCCACGAACATTACGGAAGATACTATTACAAATTCATGCTGACAGTCATTCGTAAAAGCGGTGCAGTAGATATGTTCCCAATTGTTATCGAAGATTCCATTGTACGTGACAATGATTATAACGGAAAAGAAGTTGTTGTAACAGGGGCAATCAGAAGCATGGACACTTCTAAAAATCCAAATAAGCACCACAATGCTAATTATATCGCAGCTGACGAGGTGGAAATCCTGGATGAACAGGTTCCAGATGGTGATATAAACGAAGTAGAGTTTATTGCCAGAAGTTGCACAAAAGAGCCATATGCAAAACTTACACCAGTAACGCACAGGAAAGTTTTGAACCTTTTTGTGGCAATTCCAAGAGATTTTTCAGAAAGAGCCGACTTTACTCGCTGCACTTTATGGGGAAAAGGTGCTGATCTGGCGGTAGACGTTAAAAGGAATGATTACATTAAAGTAACTGGCAGGTTAATGAGCCGTGATGTTTATGTTAATGTGGAAGAAACGGAAAGTGTATATGAGATTTCCGTAAAAGAAATGGAGAAATTGGAGGATGAAGAACAATAAAAATGAAGTTCAGATATCTGGCGTAATAATGGACATTCAGCCGGGAACATTTTTCAAGGACGGAGAAAAGTTTGTAAGATTCTATATTGGTGCAAAGCGTACCAGTGGAAACGTAGATTTACTTCCAGTAGCAATACCAGAAAGAATGGCAGAAAACTGGAAAATTGGAGAACACATCTATATTGAGGGAAAATACACTTCATACAATAAAAAGGAAAATGGAAAATCACATTTAATATTGGAAGTTAAAGCAGAAACATTATTGGATGGAGATGGAAGCGTAGAAGATGAAAACAAAATCATTCTGGAAGGTTATCTTTGCAAATCGCCTATTTACCGCAAAACACCAATAGGAAAAGAAATCTGTGATTTGATGATTGCCTGCAACGAATATGACTTGCAAAGAACAGATTATATCCCATGTATCGCATGGTGGAATGAAGCCAGAGAAGCTGCTGATTTCAAGGTTGGAGATTTCGTAAAAATAATCGGAAGAATCCAGAGCCGGATTTATCATAAAAAATTATCTGGTGATGAAGTAGAGCTTAGAACTGCATATGAGGTATCAATAGGGAGGATAATCGAGCATGAAAGTGGAAGTAAAAAAAATTTACTTGGAGAATTACAAGAAGTTTCCGAGTAAGTCTGTAGATTTGTTTCCAAGAACAGAGATTTCTGGCAGAAACAGAGAAGGAAAATCCACATTGCAGGACGCATATTTGGACGTTCTGACAGGAAAGATGGCGAATGGTACAGAACCGACTTCTATTCGTAGAAAAGAAAATGGCGTGGAAGTGCCAAAGGTTGATGTTGTAAGAGAGCTTACACTTGCGATTAATGGGAAAGAAAAAGTGATCCGCAAAATCACAAAGCAAAAGTGGAGAAAACCAAAAGGACAGTCCGAAGAGGTGTTCTATGGAAATGAAACTTCTTATGAAATTGACGGATTCCCAGCTAAATCAAAGGATTATACCGAGTTCATCCAGTCAATAACAGAATCTTCAACGCTTCTGATGTGCAGTAATCCAAAACCATTTCTGGATACATTACAGAAGTCAACCGCAGAATCCAGAAAGGTACTGGAAAAAATGTCTGGTTTCGATATTGCTCAGTTTATGGAAGAGAATCCACAGTACGCTCATGTGGAAGAAATCACAAAGGGGCATTCCGTAGAGGATACCTTGAAGAAGCTCCGAAAGGAACTGAATGCACAGAAGAAAAAGGTGGATGCCAAAAACACGGAGATTGCATATGAAACCAATCGGACTGTTGAAGCAGAAGATACTTCTTCCCTGGAATCCAAAAAACAGGAGCTTAATGCGGACCTTTCCAAACTGGAAGAACAGGAACAGATTCTTGAAGATTCAGCAAAAGGCTATGACAGCCTTTCATATGAAATCCGAGGGCTGAAATCCTCCAGGGATGGACTTGTTAGCAAGGCGAATGAATGGTTAAGGGCCAGGCAAAAATTCATTTCTGATACAGTTTCCGAACTTAGGTTAAAAAAATCAGAAAAGGAATCAAGCATTCGTATTATTGGAATGGAACTGGATAACCACATAAGAGCAGGACAACAGGAAAAAGCTGACTTGGATAGAGCCAGACAGGACTATCCGAGAATCAAGGAAATGGAGTGGGATGATTCTGGGCTGAAAGCTATTGAAGCCGAAACATTCAATGATTCAGAAACTATTTGCCCGACCTGTGGACAGGAACTGCCAGAAGAACAGATTTCCGAATTGAAAGCCTCCTTTGAAGAAAAGAAGAAGTTCAGAATTGAAGCACAGTTGAAAGTAAAAGAATCCTTTGAATCAGAAAAACAGAACAATCTTAAATATGTCTGCGACCTTGGAAATACTTCCGCTGCAAAATTAAAGAAAACCAACGAGGAAATCAACAAATTACAATCGGAAATCAGTGTGGCGCAGGATGAAGTTGCTGAACTTACTAAGCAGATCGAGGAAGAGCAGTCCAAATTTACGGAGCTTCCAGAATCTGTAGATATGACAAATGATGAAGAATATCTTGCGGTTACAGCGAGAATTGCAGAACTTGAAGATAAACTGAAATCATTTGATGATGTTTCTGGAAAGAAACAGGAATTAAGAATGCAGATCAGTAATGTTATGAAACAGATTTCTAATGTGGATGCAGACATTAAGATTGCACAGGCAGCAGTCACAGAGAAAGAAAAACGAGTATCCGAACTGAATGAAGAACTGAAAAGCCTTGGACAGGTTCAAGCTGATATTGAAAAGAACATTGACACCGTTCTTAACTTCTCAATTCAGAAGAATAAGGCACTGGCAGAGAAAATCAATCCATTTTTCCATCATTTCCAATTCAGTTTCCTTGATTACACGATTGAGGGAAATCCAGTGGAAACTTGCAAGATGATCTGTAATGGAGTGAATTACTTCGATGGTTTGAATTATTCTGACAAAATCTTGTGTGACATTGATTTGCTTAGAGGCTTACAGGCTTTGAACGGTTTGAATTTGCCGATTTTTGTTGACAATTCAGAGTCAATTAACACAACCAGGCTTCCTAACACCGAACAGCAGATGATTGTCCTAAGAGTGACGGATGATGATTTGATGGTGAAAGAATTGTAAATAAAGAAACAGCCAGCAAATGTTTGGCGACAGGCTGGCTGTTCCATATGAAATATAGAAGAAACTATATTTGCTTAAATAATATCAAAAATAATTGGCTTAATCAAGTCACAGGTGATTTTGCACCTGGAATGTGAGGAAAATAATCACTCACCAAAACCTGTGCTACCTGTGAAATGGAATTTGGGGGTTGAGATGTATATCAAATAGCACAGGTACGAAACATCTCTGTTAATTGGTTACTTATTTCGATTAGTTGAGAGGTATATCAAATGACATAAGTACGAAACTGATGCAATCACGCAACAGCGTGTTAGCAAATATAAAAAAGAAAAGGAGAATTAAAATGGCAGGAAAAACACAGTTAGCAACAGCAGGAGAACAACAGGCGGCAATTGTAATCAACAATTCATTCATTGATGGATTGGTTAAGCAGCTTGAAAAAAAATGCGAATACGGTCTTTCGTTCCCAAAAGACTACAACCTCAGCAATGCGCTCATGGGGGCATATCTGATTCTGAAAGAAACAAAAGACAAAAATAATAAGCCGATTCTGGAATCTTGTAGCCAGATCAGCATTGCAAACAGCCTTATGAACATGGCAACACTTGGTCTTTCAGTGCAGAAAAAGCAAGGATATTTTATTTCTTACGGAAATCAGTGTCAGTTCCAGAGATCATATTTCGGAAATATAACGATTGCCAGAAGGTACGGAATGAAAGATATTCACGCAGAGATCATCTACCAAGGAGATAAGTTCAAATACCACATTGAAGATGGAAACAAGGTGCTTGATTCCCATGAACAGGACTTTATGAATATTGATAATGATAAAATTCTTGGCGCATATGCGGTAGTTCAAATGGAAGATGGAACAAAACACCTGGAAGTTATGAATATGAAGCAGATCAAACAATCTTGGTTACAGGGCTATGGGTACAAAGAAAACGGTAATGGAGCACACCAGAAGTTTACCGATCAAATGGCAAAGAAAACAGTTATCAATCGTGCATTAAAGCAGATCATCAACAGCCACGGTGATGTTTTTGTACAGGAAGCTGACGAGAATACAGAGGATATTCCAAAACAGGATATTATTGAACAAGACGTTGCTTATGAAATTAGTGAGAATGCAAATACAGAAGCATTCATTCCACAGCCAGAAACAATCGAAGAAAAGCCAAAGCAGCCAACCGTAGCCGAAACCGTAAAAACAACAGAAAAAGAACCAGTTCCGGAATCAGAGCCAGTGGAAACAGAAATTCCGTCATTTATGAGCCAGGAGGAAATGTAGGATGGAAACCTCCACAATTGTGCTTATTATTTTGCTTTTAATATCACTTTTGGGATGGATAGTAACTTTTATTCGAAAAAATGAATACAATCGAACCAATTTAATTATTCTTTTAAATGTTATTACATATGTGGTACTCATTATAATCCGACTTACAATGTAAAAGGAGAGCCAAAATGAAGCATAAATGTATTAAGACAGCAGTATTAGTCACAGGGGTTATAGCAATCACAATGTTTAGTGGTTGTTCTTCCTGTAGCAGATCATTAAAATCACTATCCAGTGATATTGACGGTGGTCTGAATCGAACCGTAACTGTTTACGATTACAACGGCGGTAAAATCAAGTCCTGGTCTGGGAAGTTCGATGTTTCCGAATCTGAAAATGAAGTTTATTTTGATGATTCAGACGGAAAGAGAGTTATTATACATGGCGGTATTGTAGTGAATGAGGAAAACTGACATGAGTAGCAGTGTAATTGGAACAATCAAAGAAATTGTAAGCAATATGAACAGCGGACTTTATGATTTCACGGTAGATGAGAAATGTTCAGAATGCGGTTCGTGTTGCTCAAATTTCCTACCGATATCATCCAAGGAAATCAAGCAGATCAAGTGGTATATTCGCAAACACCATATCAAGGAATGCAGACATAATTTCAATACTGCTTCATTAATGGATTTAACCTGTCCGTTTCTGATGGATGATAAGGCAAAAGAGAAATGTTCAATCTACCCTGTTAGACCGGAGATATGCAAATCGTTTGTCTGCAATGACCCACAGGGAGCCAGAAAGAACAAAGCTTTAATGCACAAGAAATACAAGCCCGTTGATATGAGAGAAACTTTTTTTCGGAGGTGAGTAGGAATGAGATTAGTTTCACAGAACGGAGAGTTTGATGTTCCTTATGAAACTGCATCGTTAAGCAGAACCGGAAATATTATAAGAGTATACATTCCGATTGTCGGTGAAAAAGGAACGGTCATGGCTCATTATTCTACAGAAGAAAAAGCCAAGAAAGCCATGAAAATGTTACATAACACATATACAGGAACATTCTTTTCACAGAACATGCACATTACGGAAAATGATGAAAAAAAGTTCTTAGAAATGGTGTCAACCAAAGGGTTTGGAATCATAAGAACTCTTACAAGTGGAGATGATATGAAATTCGAACCGGCAAACATTGTGTTTAGATTCCCGGAGGATGATGAAGTGTGAAATGCGAGTATTGCAGACCTGTACGAGACGATAACGAAGAATTGATTTACACAGAAATTGATGGAGAATGCACTAATTTTACAGAAATTAGATATAAAGGCGGAGAATACAGACTTTACACAGTAAATGCATTCATCAGAATTAATTACTGCCCGATATGTGGAAGAAGGTTGAAAGCGAGGTGATGCCATTTGTTCATGAGAGTAGTAAACACAGGGAGTACCCACGGGAACTGCTATGTTCTGAAATCGAATAGCGGAGAAATGCTTCTTCTGGACTGTGGATGCAGATACAAAGATATTCTAAAAGCTATTGATTACAGAACAAGTGATGTTTCTGGCGTATTGCTTAGTCATGAGCATGGAGATCACATCAAATCATTTCGGGAACTGATGAATGCCGGTATTCAGATTTACACCAATGATGAAACCGTTGAACATCTGCAAATCATCACTGGTGAATTAATGAAAGGCGTTCCAGAGAAAAGACCGTTTCGGGTTGGTTCGTTCACTGTAATACCGTTCTATTTGCCGCATACTACAAGGGATAAGGACACAGGGCAACTTATTCAATGTTTCAATTATGGGTATATCGTGGAACATGAAGAAATGGGAAAGCTACTGTACATGACAGACTTTGAGTTTTGCCGATACAATTTCAAAGCAATGCGACTGAACCACTTGGTTATTGAGTGCAACTATTGTAAAGAATTGGTTGACAAAACAGCTGAAAATTACACGCACAGGCTTAAAGGGCATTGCTCCTTAGATACTTGCAAAAGCTTAGTAAATACGAACCATACGGCAGCATTACGGACAGTAACATTGGTGCATTTGAGTAATGAAGCAGCTGACCCGGAACAGATTTTGAGGGAGATACAAGAAACGTCTGGTGCTGATGCACTCGTCCATATCGCAACACCCGGGTTAGAAGTTAATTTGGACTTATGTCCATTTTGAAAGGAGAAATAGATGGTATCAATTGACTTAAAAGATTGGAAAGAAGTAACAAAAGGAATTTATGTAAATCCAATTTCTGCAAACGCAGCTTATGAAATCCATATTAAATACTGGGATATGAAAACAGATATTCTTTCCGCAAATGCAGAACTTTATATTGTAGGAGATTGGCACGAAAAAGATGGAAGAAACATCAGAGAAAGGGAAATACTGCTTGATTATGCATCTGTTATGGATTGTATTTGGAAAGCAGTTGAAGATGATAAGGAAAACAATTCGACTGAATGATTGAAAGGAGAATGATTATTAATGAAAATCTTCTTAAAAACACTTGACAAGCTGAAAAAGCCAGAACTTTCCGAACAGGAATGTAAGTACGACAAAGGCTGGAATGATGCAATCAAGAAAGTTGAAGAACTGATTTGTTCCTACAGCTCTGCGGATATGTGGATTCCAACAGATTTAAAGTTACCGCCGGAACCAGACAAAGGAGAAAATCCCGGAGATTGGAAAGAATATACAGTTACAATTAAGGGGGCTATTTTACCAACAAGTCTTACTTATTTAGGAGACAGCGAATGGGGAAGCGTAGAAGCGTATGGGTTTGCGTATTACCCAGTCATTGCATGGCAACCAATGCCACCAGCTTACAAACCAGGGAGGTAACACCATTGGAAATAACAATCGGAATTTGCACAGATGAAATCAAAGAAATCCTTGTTGAGCACATCAAGACAAAAGGATTTGACGTAACAGAAGATGATATTTCCTTTGTTATTGGGAAAGAAGAAAGCGTAACAGGAAATACAAAGAAAATCAAACACGCACTTATCAGGTGCGACATTCAGATTGAGAGGTGATAAATTGTGAATATTGTTATTCTTTCTGGAAGATTAACTGCTGACCCAGATATTAGAATGGGAACAAATGACACCAAAATTGCAAGATATATTTTGGCTGTCGAGAGAAGAGTGAAAAAGAATACAGAAAGAAAATCAGACTTTATTGCTTGCGTATGTCTTGGAAAAAATGCAGAATTCGCAGAGAAATATCTTAAAAAAGGCACGAAAGTAAATGTGCGTGGAGAATGGAAGACTGGAAACTATACGAACAAAAATGGCGAAAAAGTCTACTCAAATGATTGCCTTGTTTCAGAACATGAATTTGCAGAAAGAAAAAGCCAGTCACCACAGGCACAGGAAACAGACACACGACCAGTACCGCCGCCAGAACCTAGTTTCATGGATGTGCCGGATTTAGGCGGTATGGAAGATGAATTTCCGTTTAGTTAAGGAGGGGTGATAAATAAATGGAACCAGTTTTAGAAACTAAATTCGAGTATAAAGGTTACCAATGTGTAGTCCTGTTCATGCCTAGAGCATACAGGTGCGGATACGTTGGAATACCTAACAGCCATAAGCTGGCAAAGAAAATTGTTGATGATTTAGGTTATCTTGACTGCCATGGTGGAGTTACTTATTCAGAACCATTTCTACACGATTGTGACGATGATGATACATGGTGGATTGGATTTGACTGTGCTCATTGTTTCGATGGTTATGATATTGAGACAGCAGAACAGTATTTCGGAGAAGAACCAGACTTCAAAAAAATGCTTAAAATAATGGGAGATTGCTGGCGAGAATTAAATAAAGATCCAGATTGCAAAATTCGTTCACTTGCCTATGTTAAAGATGAATGCAAGAAACTCATTGACCAGATTGAAAGGGGGGGGATGTTAGAGGAATTATAGAAAAGTTTTCGTGATGAGGAAGTGTGCAGAAAAAGGAGTTTTTAATGCGTAAAACTATTGATTTGACAGGCAAGAAATTCGGGAGACTCACCGTCATAAAAAGAGCAGAAGATACTATTTCAGACAAAGGGGTTAGAACAAAGCGCTGGGAATGCATTTGTGATTGTGGAAATAAAACTATTGTAAGACAAGCAGGGTTACAAAGAGGAACAACGAAGTCATGTGGATGTCTGCATAGAGAAATTATTGGCAATATGAGCAGAAAACATGGGCTATCTAATAACTGTGGAAGGCTGTACCCACTTTGGAAGAGTATTAAATATCGTTGCTATTGTAAAACATGTAAATCGTACAAAAATTACGGCGGGCGTGGAATAGTAATGTGTGATGAATGGAAAAATAATTTCACATTATTTTACAAATGGGCAATTGAGAATGGATATAAGGAAGAAAAAACAAGTAATGGAATAAATATCTTAACCATTGACCGAATAGACGTAAACGGAAATTATGAACCAGATAACTGCCGTTTTATTACAAATGCTGAGCAGGCACAAAATAAAAGAAACTCTATACTAAAAGAAAACAAGTGTTTAATATGTCCTGTTTGTGGAAAACAATTTGAACTAAAGCAAAGAAAAGGGCAAAAGACGTGCAGTCCAAGATGCGGTAAAATTCTTTATTACAAAGATCACCCAACTATTAAAGATTATACAAAAATATGCCCAATTTGTAACAAACCTTTTAATGCCAAGAGAGGTGGACATTTCAATGACGCTGTTTATTGTAGCAAGAGATGTAAGAATTTATCTGAATCTGCAATATGGGAATACAATGGAGAAAAGTATAGAGTTCTTGAATGGGCTGAAATTATAGGCATAAACGCACACTGTTTATATCATAGAAAAGAATTAGGATGGTCTATCGAAGAAATACTAACCACACCGTTAAGGGGCAGGAGAAATGCAAAAAGTAAATTATAAAAAAATATATGCAATGAAAAATGCGAGAGAAAAAATGATTGAATCAATATGCCCTTCGATACCAAATACAAGTGGCATATATGCTTTTTATAGGATAGACGAAGCAGGGATTCGACGCAGCTACGTGGGACAAGCGCTTAGACTTCGTGAGAGATGTGCGAGCCATTTAAGAGAATACGATCACATAGCATTAAGCCTTAAAAAGCATAAGTTTTACAGTGAAAGTAATCCTACTGGTTGGAAGCTTTCATATAGAACATGTAGAAAGGATGAGCTTGACCAGAAAGAAATTGAAACAATCAAGGCTTTTGCAGATAAAGGCTTCCAGATGTACAACATTACAGCTGGTGGCCAGTCAGCTGGAAAGCAAGTAACAGGGCAATATAAACCGCCCAAGACATACAGACAGGGAATCCAACAGGGCAAAATAATCCTTGCAAGAGAGCTAAAACACATCATTGATACTCACTTAAAAGTATCAATCAAACCAGAAAAAGTAAATAACAAAGTATCTATTAAGGCGTTGGAAAAATTCAACGACTTACTCAATGAAGAAAATTATCACTGATTCTAACACACCAGTAGTTCTACTGGCTAAATTCCAAAGATAAAAAAATAATCAATAAAGGAAGTTGATTAAAATAAAAATCAGATTAATTGATGTTGATGGGCATAATTTTCCAAACATTCCACTGATGAAAATATCAGCATATCACAAGAAAAACGGTGATGATGTGGGCTGGTATAACCCTTTGATTGATTGGCAAGCCCCCCCAGATAAGGTTTTTATGAGTAAAGTTTTCACTTTTACGCCAGACTATCAATATCCTGTAAATGGAAAAGAAATTATCAAAGGTGGAACTGGATACAATTACCCCTCTGGTGGTGAAAAACTGTCAGAAGAAATTGAACATATTTATCCAGATTACAAGTTATATCCGCAGTTTAAAAATACCGCTTATGGATTTTTGACACGGGGATGCCCTAGAGGGTGTGACTTCTGCATAGTTAAAGATAAAGAGGGCAGAAAAAGTGTAAAGGTTGCTGATTTGAATGAGTTTTGGGACGGACAGAAAAATATTGTCTTACTTGATCCAAATATGTTCGCCTGTAAAGACTGGAAAGATTTGTCTCGCCAATTAATTAATTCAAAAGCATGGGTAGATTTTTCACAAGGGTGCGATATTCGGATTATGGGCGCTGAAAAAGCGGAATACCTAAAGCAAATAAAAGTAAAACAAGTTCACTTTGCTTGGGATCGTTATGAAGACAAAAATATTATTATTCCTAAATTTAAAGAATTAAAAGAAATACTGGGATGGGACAAAAGAAAATTACCAGTTTATGTTTTGACAAATTTTAATACTACTTTTGAACAAGATTTAGAAAGAGTATATCTTCTTAAAGATTTAGGATACTGGCCGTATGTAATGATTTATAACAAGCAAAACACAAAGCCATCTGATTTAGTCAGAAAATTGCAAAGATGGGTAAATAACAGAACTATATTTGAAAGTTGTAAAAGTTTTGAAGAATATAACAAGAAAGGAGAATAATTGTGTCAGAAAACACAAACGAATGCGTAATTGAATGGATTCCAGGAAGAGATTATGTAGGGCTTACTGCTAAGAATGGGAGTGCCTGGAAGAACAGATGTGAGGAATTAGAAAAGAAATTTCCAGATGATGTGAAAATTCTTGCCAGAAATAATGATGGATCTATTTTCGCTCACTTGCCGTATTCCTACATTAAAATCAATCCGCCAAGAAAATATTCCGATGAAGTGAAAGAGAAGGCTGCGGAAAGATTAAATAAAATGCGTGCAGAAAAAAGCAATACTGCGGCAGAAGAGCCGTTTTGCGTATGAATTACCGTCAGAGGAAATATAATGAGGGACAATCTTCCAGAAATGATATTTACAGATTCCTTGTCAAATATTTTGAGAAACACGGATATATGCCTTCGTATGAGAAAATTATGGATGGAACAGGCCTTACAAAGTGTACCGTCCAGAGACATATGCGGCAATTGGAGATGGATTCTCTGATTGCCACAGAACATCCGGGAATATCAAGAGCATACCGTTTAACGGAATACATATACGAAAGGAAGAAACATGGGAAGCAAATTAAAGATGAAAGCGCCAAAGAAAAATAGGGTGTTGGAATGCGATAATCAAATGTCACAGGCATTCGGAAGAGCAATGAAGCAATCGTACAAGGAACTACAGGAAATGCGGGATCAAGCCTACAACGATGGCTTTGATACTGGCGATAATTGGGCGACCGTAGTCAATACTGTAACAATTATGATGGCCTTGAACAAGAAACATAAGTTTTCAACAGACAGGCTTTTGGATGTAGTTCATATTGCTAACGAGTATGTGAGGATGGCAAATAACGGAGAGAGAAGCTTTATGAGCATGATGGAGGAAATCGAAGAGAAGACGAAAATTAGATTTCCAGAAGAAACAAAAGAATTGGTCAGAAGATTTGGAGCGTAAATATTATGGATTTAGAACAAAAAGCAATTGAAAGAATCCGGCTTGCGTCTGATCTCTCGTTGAAACATTATAACAAACCACTTGTATGTGAGTATTCCGGCGGAAAGGATTCAGATGTGCTTCTTGAACTATTCAGAATGTCTGGAATCCCGTTTGAAGTACATAACTCACATACCACTGTTGATGCACCGCAGACAGTAAGGCATATCAAGAATACGTTTTCTGAATTGACGGACAAAGGCATCAAATGCGAGATTGATTATCATGTGCAGGAAAACGGCAACCGTCTTACAATGTGGAATCTTATTCCAAGAAAACTAATGCCACCTACCAGAATTGTTCGGTATTGCTGTTCAGAACTGAAAGAAGGTGGGAATCCTAACAGAATGATTGCAACAGGCGTTAGATGGTCTGAAAGTAGCAAGAGAAGTAATAGAAGCCCATTTGAAGTATTAGGACAGACAGCAAGCAAAAGTATCGGCGTTTCTGATGAGAAAATGCTTATAACCGATAATGATTGTACTAGAAGATTATTTGAAAATTGCCAGATGAAAGCAAAGACAGTAGTTAATCCAATTATTGACTGGACAGATCAAAATATCTGGCAGTTCATTGGTGAAAAAGATATTCAGGTATGTGAGCTGTACCAATGCGGATATAATAGGTTAGGTTTCTTAGGCTGTCCGCTTGCATCGAAGAAGCAGAGGGAAAAGGAAATGTATGATTTCCCAAAATACAAGCAAGCCTATATACGTGCTTTTGACAGAATGATTGAGGAACGCCGGAGACGTGGAAAAGATACGAAGTGGAGTTGCGGCGAAGAAGTTTATCTATGGTGGATGCAAGATAACAACGTAGTTGGTCAGATGGAATTATCTGATTTTATTGAGTATTAAAATCATGTACCAACTGCACAATAGCGTGCCAGTTGCTTACATGGGGAAAGTGAGGATGAAAATGAGTGAAATTAAATTCAACGACGGAATGCCAGTAAGAGAAAGGCGTTCCAGCACAAGCATTTATCCAGAAGAATTGATGGATAAAAAATGCGGTGGCTGCATGAGATGTCAGTCAAGAAAAAGGAAGGGCGAAACAGGCTATCATTGCACGACACAGCCGTACACCAAAGACATTTCACCAGAAGACAAAGCCTGTGTCATTTACTGGGACAAAGAAGAGGAAGAGAAGTACAAGGCTTTAATAGAGCAAGACGGAGAAAACCGCAGAAAAGAACTCTGGAACATCTATTCAAAGCGAGAACCAATCAAACTCCCTATCATAAATGATGGTTACGGAATAATTCCAGAATGTCCTATTTGTGGAGAAATGCCATATAGCACTAAGCAGTGCCACTGGTGCGGTCAGAGATTCATTCAAGATAAAGAAGTAGAAGAATACGAAAAGGCGCTGACGAAAGAGGTAACTTGCTTTTCATGCGGTAGAAAGGTAACAGCGAACGTAAGCAAATATAACGGACATATTAGTTATCATTGTCAGTGCGGAACGAGTTTTATCGAATAAGGAGGACACAAAATGTTAATCGGAAGCCATGATAAAAGCCGATTGATCAGTCTTAACAATACACGAGAGCTGCGATTCTGGGAATGTGCACAAGGGTTTAATATAACGGATTGTGTGTGCCCAATTGGTCATTATTCCACCAAAGAAAAAGCCATAAAAGTACTGGATATGATTCAGGAAGCTTATGGAGATTCGGAATACACAAAATATGTAATTCCAGAAGTATGTAGGATATTAAGTATGAAGCCAAAAACAGAAGAAAACAAAGAACATGCAGGAGAACTTGGAGAAATGCTCAAAAAAGAAATGACGTTCCAGATGCCAGCGGATAGTGAGGTGAAAGTATGAAGTACAGAAAGAAACCAGTTATAATTGATGCACTTCAGTGGACTGGTAAAAATAAGCGAGAAATGTTCGATTTCCTGACGGACTATCAGTGTACAGACCAGTACATGTCGGCAGAAGGTAAGAATTTCTATATCGACCATTGGAAAGTTCCAGGCGGTCTGGTCATTAAGACACTTGAGGGCGAACATCTTGCAAACATTGGTGATTACATCATCCGTGGTGTTCACGGTGAATTTTATCCGTGTAAGCCAGATATATTCAGAGAAACTTACGAGGAGGCGGAAGAATGAGCCATATCAAAGACAGATTAAAGCAGTACAAGGATAAATATTCGGACTGCTACAAATACGCTGGGGTATATGTCAAAGTTATTCAAGATATGATCGAGCAGCTTCAAGACGATCTAGAACAGGACGAGAAAGAAAACAGCTGGATTCCAGTCAGTGAGAGATTACCGGAAGATGAAAAAGAGTATCTTGTAACGCTTGAAAAAGTCTATGGAACACCTGAAAAGCTTTATGGAATTGCGAATTATTTAAAATTTGGAGATGCCGGATATTGGAACGAAAAGAAATATGGATATCTTGAATGGGATAAATATTCAGACGGGCATGGAGGAACAAAGATGTATAAAGTTATTGCCTGGATGCCGCTTCCAGAACCATACAAGGAGGATGAGCCATGATTACATTCTTATTAGGATTCACCCTTGGAATCATATTCGGAGTGACTGGTCTTGTATGCATAGTGATTATGTAAGACAAGCACCACCCAGACGAATGAAACAGTTGAAATCGTGAAAGGCGGTGGAGTTGAATGAGAGAAATTCTTTTCAGGGCAAAAAGCATCCAAACAGGAGAATGGATTGAGGGAATTCCAATTAAAACACATTTAGGTTTATTTATCAGCTTTGAAGAAAATCCGCATTATTGCAGTCAATACGGATACATGGAAATTGATGATATTTTAATGGTAGGCGAGAAGCCCCTCTGCCAGTTCACGGGACTTTGTGACAAGAACGGAAACAAAATTTGGGAAAATGATATTATCAAATATCATTTCGGAGAAATTTATGCTCCAATCAAATATGGATATTATCAAAATTGTTTTGATTCTCAGAAAACAGAACATGTCGGATTCTATGTAGATTGGACGGAAGACAAATGCCTTAGAAAAGATTTAGGGTATTGGATTGACATGGTATACGCTATGCCAGTTGGAAACATTTTCGACAATAAAGAATTATTACAGGAGGAACACTGATGCAAAGAGAATTTATTTGCGGTGACTGCATGAATTTTCTCCCGGACTTTCCAGATAATTACTTCGACGTGGCAGTTGTAGAACCACCATACGGAATCAAAGAACACGGCGGTAAGAATCGTAGTAAATATGTAAAGCAGAAAAATGGAAGTTCCATTTATGTTCCTGATGGTAGGTACAAGAATTATGGATGGGACAACAATACGCCTGATAAAGAATATTTCAAACAACTGTTTAGGGTTTCAAAGAATCAAATTATCTGGGGATGTAATTATTTTGATTACACAATGGCGGGCGGATTGATAGTCTGGGATAAATGCAACGATGGTTCAGATCAATCAGACGCAGAAGTTGCTTACTGCAGTCTTACAAGAAGGGTTGATATTTTTCGCTATATGTGGAGAGGAATGTTTCAAGGAAAATCAATAATTGAAGGAACAATACAGCAGGGCAACAAAAGACTGAACGAAAAGCGAATCCACCCAACCCAAAAGCCTGTAAATTTATATCGTTGGATATGTCAGAAATATCTGCAGAAAGGAATGAAGATTCTTGATACCCATGTGGGGAGCGCAAGTTCATTGATTGCATATGAGGAATACGGTCTGGAATATGTTGGTTATGAAATCAATAAAGATTATTACGATTCAGCTCAAAAACGGTTGAACGAGTTCAAATCACAATTAACATTATTTAATTTAGGAATGGAGGTGCCGGAATGAATAAATCAGTAGTAGTGATGGAAACACCAGAAGATTGTGAATCATGTGTTTTACACGGTGGAATATTCCATTCTTTTTGTAAAATAAATTGTAGATATATCGAAGACTTAAGCGCAAAGCCTGATTGGTGTCCGCTTATGGATTTACCAGAGAAATACAATGGAGATTATCCGGCTAATACGTCTGATACCGGCTTTGCAGAGGGATGGAATCAGTGTATTGATGAGATTACAGGGGGGAAATTATGATGATTGATTTAACAGGAAAAAACGTATTTGTAAGAACGCGGGAAGAATATTTGAGTGTTCTGAAAATAGCAAGGTTTCAGGGATTCAAATGGGCGAGAGAAAACCATTTAAACCATATCGAAATTCCATTTCCAAACATATTGATTTTTTACGATAATAAAATCGCTACTTACAGCTTTGAAAAGACATTGCTTGAAGCATCCAAAATCGTCGAAGATGAAGAAGAAATCAAGGATGCAGTAAACATTGTCAGAACATTTGCTAAAAACCCAGACAGAACAGCATTGACGGACTCATTTATTAAGTCCTTGAAGTTACTCGCAGATACCGTAGAAAGTCAGATGGAAGAGGTGAAGTAGATGACTGATGAAATTTTCGGTCTTATGGAATGCTTCCCCGGGAGCTACATAAACAGATTTGGGGAAATAATTCTTTCCGAAAAAGGAAACGTATATTTCACAGCAAAGAATTGTACCGATAAAGAAGATATTATCTGCAAGCTACTTGAATGGTGTTCAAGGCCAATGGCAAAAGGAGAGCCGTACAGTTCGCACAAAAGAAATAATGAATGGAGAGAACAACTGATATCAAGCCTTAACAGATATCTGGGTACAAACTTTGGCCAAGAGGATATGTACTGGATTTACGATCAACTTGGAAATGCTGTAAATCATAAACTGACATTAAGGTTCATTAGAAGTGATTTCAATATGGCAATTATATATCAAAAAGTAAAAGAGGTGAAGTAGATGGAGAGATTAACGCAAAAATCAGATAAGATGATTTGGCTTAAAGATCAGGGCTTAAAAATTGAACCATGCGAAATGAATTCACATCATTGTAGAATGATTTTAGAAAAACTTGCTGATTATGAAGACTTAGAAGAACAGGGCTTGCTTGTGAGATTGCCGTGTAAGGTTGGAGATACAGTTTATGTTCCAACAAGGAATTTTATTTCGGAATTGAGAATCATAATGATATCAGTTGATATGCACGGCACTTATTTCGGATGGAGGTTGAACAGTGGCATCTATCCCAACTTAGATGGATTTTCAGGAAGCAAACTTGGCAAAACAGTATTCTTTACTCGTGAAGAAGCTGAGAAGAAGTTGGAGGAAATGAAAAATGACAAGACCTGAGATTACAGCGAAACTATCAGCCATGCTTGAAAAGAAAATAAATCCTCAAAATGATCCACGTATTTATTGGGCGAAAGAAGTGACATTCGATTATTCGACAGATCATGCAGTAAGGGTGGATTATATGCGGTTCGCGCCGGTGAATAATAGCGTGTCCGGGATAGAAAAAGGCGATTGTTATTGCTATGAAATCAAGTCATCTGCTGAAGATTTTCATTCTGGTCATGGGCTGAATTTTGTTGGCGATTATAACTATCTGGTTATGCCGACAGATGTATATGCTGCGATATCCCTTGAAATTCCGCATTACGTAGGAATATATGTGCCAGATGGAAATGAGCTTGCATGCATCAAAAAAGCAAAGCGAAGAAATCGGACAAGGCCTGTGTCTGAAATACTTTTGATGATGTTCCGGTCTGCAAATAGAGATTGTAGAAAAGCAGTAAAACAGCTGGAGGAGATGAAGAATGATTGAAGCGATAAAAGAAATTCTTATGGCGTTGGGAACGTGCGTAGCTGGTGTTATTATTTACGGATTATTCTGCACAATAATCAACAAATTCAACAGATGGCGAAAGAATGGTTGCAAAATAAAGTGTCTCTGCAAACCACATAAATACAAATTAGTTTGGTATCAGTTGGATACTGAGAAAGCTATTTTGGAATGCGAGAAATGTGAAAAAAGAAAACAAGTATTCATTGATTACGATTCCATTAAGAAGGAATTTAATTTGGAGGATTAACATGAAACCGGAAAAAGCAATTGAAATTTTACAGGAACGCATTGATTTAATCAAACAGGACTATCCGGCTGTAAAAGACCTTGCGGAATATCTTGAAGCATTGGAAGTTGCGGTTAAAGCATTGAAAAAACAGATTCCAAAAAAGGTTTTATACGAAGATGTCGGATATGACTGTCATCATGACGAAAATCTGTACGCCTGTATATGTCCATCGTGCGAACTGCATATTATTGAATTTTCAGATAACGATGTAGACTTTAGATGTGATAGTGATAGCCCGGAAGATATGTTTCATTCCAGTATGATACATCATGCTTATATTGGAATGAATAATTATTGCAATAGATGCGGGCAGAAATTAGATTGGAGCGAGAAAGATGATTTACATAATTAACACAGATATTATTTCAAAAAGCATTGAGCATTTTGGGAAAGAAGTAGAAAGGATGGAAAAAGAATGAATAAGAAAGAAATCGCAGAAATTAAGAAACAGTTTACTCCAGCCAATTGCACAATCACACGCATTTGTGGTTGTTATGTGGATGCGGAGAAGAATAAGAAAACAAAGATTAAAGAAGCTTTCCTTTCCCTTCCAGAGGAAGAAATGTTTAAGTATTTTGACATTTTCAAGAAAACCATGTCTGGCAGACTTGGAAAGAACCTTATGAACCTTGAATTCCCATTAGCACAGGAAAAAGAGGGCGGAACACAGGAATTTCTTATGCGGATCAGAGCAAGCAAACTTAAAGACGATGAGCTTTTGGATGAGTTCTACGACAAAGTAATTGAAAACTATGACTATCCAGAAAATTACTACATAGTTCTCATTCATGCAGTATATGACATTCCTGGAAAGGCTTCTGATGGAACCGAAATGCACGATGCATCAGAAGAAATTTATGAACACATTCTGTGCAGCATTTGTCCAGTAAATCTTTCAAAGGCTGGGCTTATCTATGATGTGGCTGAAAATAACATCAAAGACAGAATTCGTGATTGGGTAGTTTCAAGACCAGAAACAGGATTCTTATTCCCTGTATTCAATGACAGAAGCACTGATATTCACGGAACCTTGTATTTCAATAAAAACGTAAAGTATATTCATCCAGACTTCATCGAAAATGTTCTTGGCACACCGATTCCACGCATACCTGGAAATGAGAACAATGTCTTTTCAGATTTTATCATGGACAATTTTGAGGGATGCACAACATTCGATTTTACCGAAAGCCTGGTTGAATCATTACAGGAAGTAAGAGAACAAAAGAAAGACAGCCTGGAGATGATAACTGTATCATGTGACGAAATGGAACAGATTTTTGGATATTGCGGAGTTCCAGATGAAAAGTTGTCGGATTTCAAGGAAAACTGGGAAATGTATTTCAGTAATGAGCCTGTTTCCCTTGACAATATCCATAATTCAAAAACTGCAAAAATTGTAACACCAGATGCAACAATCTGCATACAGCCAGATAAAATTTCTCTAATTGAACTGAAAGAAATAAACGGCGTTCCATCTCTTGTAATCCCGGTAAACGGAGAACTGAAAATCAATGAAATTGAAGTTGAATTGAGATAAACACTTTTGAAAAACCCAGGAATTGGAGAAAGGAATTTCAAAATTGGCAAGCGATGTAAAATGGATAAAAATATGTTCAGATATTTTCGATGACGAAAAAATAATGCTGATTGAAAATTTACCGAGCGCAGACAGCATTATCGTAATATGGTTCAAATTATTATGTTTAGCCGGGAAAAATAACAACAGTGGTGTTTTTATTTTAAACGATAAAATTGCATATACAGATGAAATGTTAGCAACAGTATTTAGAAGAGACATTAATACAGTTCGATTAGCGTTAAAAACATTTGAAAACTACGGAATGATTGAAATTGTTTCCGGTGTTTACACAATTCCGAACTGGGGGAAATATCAAAATCTCGATAAAATTGAGCAAAAAAGCCAGTATATGAGAAATTATATGCAAGAATATCGAAAAAAGCAGAAAGACAAAATAGAGTGTAAAACTAACAGTAAACTTTACGGTAAAATTAACAGTAAAGCTAACGTTAGCTCGGCAGAAGTATATAATAAAGAACTAGATAAAAAAGAATTAGATAATAAAGAAAAAGAAATAGAAGAAGAAAATGATTTAATAGTATCTAAAGATACTATTCGTCAGACTGACGTCCAACGAATCATTGATGAATGGAATACTCTGGAAGAATTTGGTATTAACCCTGTAAAAAGAATGACATCAAAACGAGAACAAGCAGTGAAAGCCAGAATCCGTCAGAACCATATGGACGATATCTTAGAAGCCATTGAAAACATTCGCCATAGCAGCTTCTTACAAGGCCAGAACAAAGAAGGTTGGATGATAACTTTCGATTGGTTCTTAAAGCCCGGTAACTTTGCGAAGGTATTTGAAGGGAACTATCTTGATAAATCCGGTAACAAGCCTCAAAGTTACATGAAGAAAATACAAAACAGGGTAAGCGAGGTGGATAACTGGGTATGACAAGAGAAGAATGGGCGGTACTGGTAAAGGCAATGAAAGCTGTGTACACTTCCCCAGCATTTCTGCCAGATCAATATGCTTTTGATACTTGGTATGGGCTCCTTAAAGACCTAGATTACAAGCTTTTAAGTTTCGGATTAAAGAAATATATGCAGACTGAATGGAAAGAGCCTTCAATAGCTGCGTTAAGAGAATGTGCCAATAGCATTGCACCACAGAAGGAAGAACTGAACGAAATAGAAGCATGGGAAAAGGTATGCAAATCTATTCAGAACTCTACATATAACGCAGAAACAGAGTTTGATAAACTTCCAAAAATCATTCAGAAAGCAGTATCAAGCCCGGCACAACTTAGAGAATGGGCGGTATCTGAAAATGTAGATGGTACATGGTGGAGTGTAGTTCAATCAAATTTTCAAAGGACGTATCGGGCAGAAGTGCAAAGAGAACAAGAACGAAGAAAACTAAGTCCAGACCTTTTAAAAATTATAGATACTGCCAGATTGGGAGGTGCTGAAAATTGCCAGATAGAAAACCATGGAGAGAATTAAAAAGCACTGAAATTATAGTCTTAAAGCGGAGACAATGCTCGAAATGCGACTATTACAGCAAGAGCGAAAATGCATGGAGTACAAATGCAACCTGTGATTATATCTTGATTGAAGAACATAGCAGAGGATGTGATCCAAGGGATTGTGTTAAAAATGGTATCTTCAAGAAGAAAGCGAGAGGAAAGTCAAGAGTAAAGCGAGTGATTCTATGAGAAAGATAAGCGAAATGTATAAGCGGTCTGGCGGTACAGCTTATCAGCATACCTGTTCGGAATGCAGATTCTTCCGTAATGGTAAGAATCCGCAGTGCCTTCAATACGAACTGGAAATTGCTTGGAATCCAGATTATATAGCTTGCAAATTTTACAATCTGGAAGAATCTCAGATTGATGGACAGGTAAATATCTTTGATTTGTTGTAAAACGTGATAATTGTGTACTTAAAATAGCGCAGAATCGTTCAAAAGAGAATAATGGTAGAAATTATAGGGCATACAAAAGATAAAGGAAAACAGCGTTTAAAACGAGATAATTATATGGAGGGACAATTAATGGAAAAAGCTATATTGTATGCCATAAACGAAAGAATGTTCTCACTTGGTCTGATAGATGAGAAAACAAGAGATAAAATTAAAGCTGAAATCAGCATTAGAAAGTAACGACAATGTATTGAGTGGATTTATATGAGGTGTTATACTTTATATGATTCCACTCCCTGTTTATTAAGGGAGAAATGCACTATGAATATTTATTATGTCAGAGAAAAATTAAGAAATTGCTCTATTTACGACATTGAACTAAATGTTGCTTATTATGCCAGGGTTTCTACTGAAAAAGTCGAACAGCAAGCATCCATTAAGCACCAGGAGGAACATTTTGAAGAACTGATACATTCTAACAACAGATGGAAGTTTGCCGGTTCTTACATTGATGATGGTATCTCTGGAATGCACGCAGATAAAAGAGAAGAATTCCAAAGAATGCTCAGAGATGCAAAGCTTGGAAAAATTGACATGATTATAACAAAAGAAATTTCAAGATTTGCGAGAAACACTCTTGATAGCATCCAATACACCAGAGAATTGTTGTCTTACGGCGTATGCGTTTGGTTCCAAAATGATGGAATTAACACTATTGATGATGATAGTGAGTTCCGACTTACTATTATGGCTGGGGTAGCGCAGGACGAAATCCGAAAACTTTCTTCAAGAGTAAAGTTTGGACACGCACAGTCAATCAAAAACGGTGTTGTTCTCGGACACAGAATGTATGGATACTCAAACAATCAAGGAAAGCTTGAACTGATTCCAGAAGAAGCAGACATGGTTCGAATGGTCTTTCGAGACTATGCTTCTGGAATGTCTACACCAAGAATTGAAAAAAAACTCTGGAATATGGGATATAGAAGTTTCAAAGGCGGTAAGATCAGTAGAGATGTCATAAAAAATATTATTCGGAATCCAAAATACAAAGGATACTATTGCGGAGGAAAAGTAAAGGTTGTCGATATGTTCACAAAGAAACAAGAATTTCTTCCGCAGTCAGAATGGATAATGTTTAAGGATGATGGTTCCAGAGTACCGCAGATCATTGATGAAACTACCTGGGAAAAGGCAAACGCATATTTAAGAGAACGTGGAGAAGCCATAAAATCAAGAAGAACCTCTTTTAAAAACGAAAATATTTTCACTGGAAAACTTTTCTGCGCAAATGACGGAGCGCCATACTGGATGAAGCAGCATTATATTCGAGGAAAAGAAGATGTTCGATGGGTATGCAGTTATAAGATAAAAAACGGAGCAGCTTCATGCGATTCATTCGGACTGGCAGAATCAGAACTGAAAGAAATAATTGCAGAATTAATAAATAAATCTTCTGAAAATATTGACAGCATTTTGGAAGAATATTTTGAAATTTTGCAGTCCTCGATCAAAAACATTCCAGACAATAAAAACGAAATCTCACGACTTGAAAAACAGATTGATCTGTTAAAACAAAAACGTGAAAAAATACTGGAATATAATCTGGATGGAAAAATATCTGATGATGAGTTTATTTCAAGAAATAAAGAATACGTGAAGCAGATAAAACAGATTGAGAGCCATATTCTAGAAATTCAAAATACCAAAAGTCCAGAGCCAGTAGAAATACAATTAAGTGCTATTAAAGAACAGTTAGAAAAGTTTAAGGGCGTTACTCCAAAAGACATTAACAGGCAGATTGTCAATGAGCTTTTTGAAAAAATTACCGTGGAACCGTTGGCGGCTACATGTGCAACACTAACATTTCAATTGAGGTCTGGAAACCTTGAAAAATGGGGATTTCCTTTGCGTTGTTCTGACGATATGATTTTAACTCTACATCCAGAACAACACAAGATATTTAGTAGAAAAACTTGCATTAAGACACAAGATATGGTATTTTTCAAATATAAGTACCTTTTAGCGCTATAAGAGAAAAAATGGGAGTGGAATCAATGATACATACAGCTTATGACGTAATGAAAGAGTTTTTGATCACGGATGCAGACCTTGATGGTAAGTACGGAATACCGAAAATTCCAAAGACTTTTATCCATCCAGGAAAAGATACTGTAGACTTTGCGGAGAGCTTCAGTCGAAAAATTAAGAACCACCGGGAACTGGATGTAAACTTCTACGTGGACGATGTACAGTTTCAAAGATTATGGAATCAGCCGGACAAGTATATGGAGCATTTAAAATGTTTTCATGCAGTCATTATGCCGGATTTTAGCATATCGGTAGGCAAGAATGGAATGCCACTGGTAATGTGCCTGTGGAATAAATATCGCAATCATGCACTGGCTCACTACATGGTCTTGAATGATATTCCAGTAATTCCGAACGTAAACATATTACCAGAATACTGTTGGGACTGGTGCTTTGATGGACTGCCGGATGGAAGCACAGTTGCCTGTTGCACAAATGGAAGAGTAAAGAGCAAGGCGGCACGGTTGGAATTTTGCGTTGGTTTCAAGGAAATGGAACGAAGATTGAAGCCACTGCGAGTTATCATTGTTGGAAGAATCCCGGAAGAATTAGAAACAGACACGGAGATTATAAACTTTGAAACCAGGAATCAGAAGATTAACAAGGAGGGCGTGAATGGGGACAACGACTGATAATTACCAGAGAAAGAAGAAACTTTCCAAGTCCCAAGTGAAGAGGACAGAACGCTTAAAGAAATCATCCCACAGAAGATATGGAACACGGAAGAAAGAAGGATTAAATAAATTGTGAATTTTGAATCATTTGAAACTTTACACTATAGAAATATTTGTGCAAAATTAAAATTTAAGTGGTAACTAGAAAATGCGAGAATTTTTCTGGTTGCCACTTTTTTTATGGATTTCCTTGATTTTCTGCTTCCAAAATGATGTTGAAATTTAAGAATCATTCACAAGTTAGTTGCAACTATTGAAACCTTGAACAGTTGCGACTTTTCCACCTACACAAGCCAACCAGGGACAGCACCGGGAACCGATACCGCGCCGAGCTGATGAAACCGGGAAGCTGCCAGGAACGATTGAGCACCAACGAAGCCAGCCGTAGCCCTGGAAGATCAGCACTAATAGCCCACGGATAATAGACCATAACAACAAATGGCATATAATGCAGTAATAAAAATACAATAATACTCTTGCAAAATAAGCCTTAAATAGCTTGTAACGTATTTAGCCTATACTTTATTGACTACGATTATAAAACGCCTTAAAATGGCAAATACAGCGCCATACAACAATAATTGATATATAACCCGGACAGCTGCGCCAGATCACCGGTAAGCCTGGACAAGTCGTGTACATAAGCGGACATAATACGCCCATTTACATGGTACGCAAATAAAGCATAGCTGCACATAGCTATACAAGGCTATTATACACCCATAGCCGCAGCCAGTCAATAAACCATGCAGACGTTAAAAACGTTTTAAAGGCTCATAAGCGGCTCAAAATGCAAATGCTGCATAAATCCCCATTAATAGCATAAAAAACGATTTACGGATAAAATAGCGCGTTAATTGATTGACTTATTATATTAATTTTGCAAGGTTCATCTGGCAGAATGCCAAAAACCGCTTGCATGCCGTGAACACGCCGCCGGACTGGATACCGGGAAGCGGTGAAAACTATTTAAAAATAATGCATTTTAACTTTTCAACCGTAAAACTATCAAGAATATCATAAATATATGTTTTCAATAAAATTGTGTATTCACTTAAAAAATAATCTGTAAAATTTTCGAGATCGTCACAGAATTGTTCTTGATTAATGGAATAAAATTCATCAATCAATTTGTTTTCAAGTTCTTGCGAAAATTCATCGTACAAAGATATATTGTACTTTCCAGCAAATTGGATATATTCGCTTTCGCCAGTAAATAAAAAGTGCAGAATTTCTGTTTCCGGGCCTTCTTCACAAATATCATTAATATATTGATACAGGCTTTTATTTTCTAAAGCTTTGTTATTATCATCAAATACTTTATAATTATCAAAAAAATGCTTAATAGTTTCATTTACAATACTTTCCCATTTTTCCATTTTTAACATTATCATATGTATTACCCCCATAATTTTATGTTATTATATCATATACAAATCAAAAATTAAACAGTACAAAAACTTGCCCGGAATCTTAAGCTCCTTATTATTTTAAAGTCATTTTTGTAACGCCCGGAAGACTGCGGAAAAATTCCCGGCGGTCGTAATCATCATTTGTTTTAAATTGTTGGTCGCTTGTTGGGATGATCGCGCCCCCGATAAGCTCCATACAGGAGAGTTGTAAACAGTCTTCTTTTTTCGTTGATCTGTGCAGTGCGTACCGCATCACAGACTTTTTACCATCCTGACGCTTTACCGGGGACATATCCCAGTAAGCTAATTTAATAACGCCGCCAGCAACAGCCGCGAAAATTTCCGTTGCTTCCTTTTCAGCTTTTTTATTGATTGCATCAACTGCGGAAAAGTCGCCGCTTTTTATGGCGGCGATTGTCTGCGCTTGCGTGGCTTTCTTGATTGTTACCATTTTAAAGCCCTCCATAAGTCTTGTTTTTCTTGTAACACTTGTTCCAGAAGTCAACAACGTTTTCAGCTTCTTTTTTCGTGCTGCAAATATTTGCGGAAGTAATGCCGGGGATTTGCAAAGAAAATAATAAATTGTCAGAGCTAGAGACCCGAAGAACAGACGCAAAGTTTTTATTGTTTGTGCGTGTTGAAATTGCTATGTAATGATATTTCATGCTTTAGACCTCCATTTGATTAGGAAAACAGGCGGGAAAGCCCCGCCCGGAATTGGTTTATTTAATTCAAGCAAGCGTTTATTTTCTCTTTCAGATGCGGGAACGCTTCACAAATTTCTTGTACACTGTCGGCGTAATAATCACCCACGATATCACCAAAAATCTTGATATTTCCAGAATAAAAACATCCGAGATCGTTAAACCAAATATCAAGCCCGGTTGCCTGTTCCTTTTTGTCATTGTACCACATGTCAATTTTTATCATGTTTTTGTTCCTCCTGATTTTGTTTTAAAGATTTCCGGGGAACGTTTACCCGGATTGATATAAAACTTAGTTATTTATGCCTTTTTTGCGTGTTTTTCAAGCTCTCTGAACAGAAGATACACGGATCTTTTTTCTGCCTGTTCATCTGTAAATTTTTCTTTTTCTGTTTCTGTCTCGTCCAGGAGATCACCGAGAAAATCAACGGCACTGCTTAAAAAAATATCGTTAGAAACTGGAAAAGCTGACGGTAAGCCCTGCATCCAATCCATGAACAAATCAGATTTACTAATTCTTCCGGCTTTGTATCTGTTATCAAACTGTAATTTTTCAATGTAAAACATGTTCATAATATCTTTACAGATATCGTTGTACTCTGTTTTCATTGTGGAGCCGTCAAATGTATAATATTCCTCGGCTGCTTCGTAGCTGTCCATGATAACCTTTTTAATTCTGTTCATAACTTCTTTTGAATTTGTTTTTAACATTGCTTTTTACCTTCTCCCCTGTTATAATGAGGTTGCCTTTCTTTTTTTAGTTTGGTGCTGGCTGTTCGTCTTGGTAGGATGCAGCCAGCTTTTTTGTTTTGTCCAAGAACTAGAATTTTTCAATTAATCGGTGCCGGTTCCTATGTCCTCATTGTGTTGAGTGGTTCGGGCGGTTCCGGTTGTTTGTTTCTTGTGTTCTCTGTTGATGGTTATATAATACACTAAAATATAATGTATGTCTATTGACATTATACACTAAATTAAAGAGCATACCGAAAACAGTTTTTGTGCATGTTGTACATTGAAAAATAATGTATAAAAATGTTATTATAATAGAAGAATAAAGTACTGCGAGGTGGTGTTAGAATGATTAAATATAAACGCAATATAATTGATATGATGGCAGAAAAGGGAATCACAACCTATTTAATAAGGAAAAATAAGATATTTACAGAAAGCCAGCTGCAACAGCTGCGCAATGATCGACTTGTCACGCAAGATACACTAAATAAAATATGTACTATATTGGAATGCCAACCCGGTTATTTATTGGAATATCTGCCAGATGAAACCACAAAAGATTTTGAAGAAAAGATATTGACATACATTAATAAATAATGTATAATAAAGACAGTTAAAGAAAAACAACCACACAGCCCCAGGAGGGCGGACAGGAGGGAAAATATGAAAATAAATGAAATGCGCGGAAATCAATTCCTTCCGGGAAACTGTATTTACAGACCGGAGAATTACCCGGAGGACTGGCGGGAACGCCTGGAAGCTGGTGAAGCTATCAGCTACGAAGAGGACGGCAAGCAGTGTCAAATATGGTTAGAGGAAGAAGAGGAAGAAGAGGAAGAAGAGGAAGAATAAAAATAAAGCCCTAGGAAATTATCCAGGGGCTTTTAATATGCTTATTTGTGGCGGCTATGGACAGAGTACAGACCGCCGCCGAGCCTGTTAATATTTTAATAACACAGCTTTTGGCAAATTGTCAAGAAAAATATTTTTAAAATACCGCTTGACATTTTTCTAAAACTTCTTTAGGCTATCAGATAACGAGAGCTGACGGAACTCAGGAAGGGCAGAGGCTGAAAGTACACAGAATCGTTAATCAAATAACACGCATAACAAGCCAGATCACGCCGGATAGAAACTCCTGGAAGGTCTGGCTTTTATTATGCAAATCTGCGAAAATATAGCCGCCCTTATATTATATATAATTATATAATTATTCTCTGCCCTTCCTAGATTCCTAAAGCTGGAGTTTATTAAAAGATATGCTATACAGTACCGTATAATAATATATAAGATATAAATATAAATAAAGATTATAATATAATACCCCAATTGTTATTTATTAATTACTAACAAAATAAAGGGTTTTATTTTATGCAAAATTAAATTTGACAAGATATTAAAAACTGTGCTAAGGTATCAGCAACAAAGAAAACAGAATATTTTTTTAATTTGAGTTTTAGAGAATGTACCCGAACACCCGGAAGTTTTCCGGGAATAAGCTTTACCTGGTGACATTCTCTTTTTTTTATTTATAAATTAACGTGTTAAAGTGAGGTGATAATATGAAAGATAATACAGTAAATGTACAAGACGTAGATATTTATTTAGATAATATTAATATATATGCTGATGAGTATATAAATACTGTATTATGTATATCACCAGATAACGAAAACTATAAGAAAGAAGTATCAGATAGCTTTGTAGATATGATTTTTTATATTGCAGATCATATACAAAAGCCAAGTAATGACAATATAGAGCTATTAGATAAAATGTTTAATACTTATGTGAGATTATGCAGTAAATATCATGTATTACCAACCCTAGAAGTATTTAGCTTTTTAGTTGGGATTAATCGTACAACGTTTACTGACTGGATGAATGGAGTGTATAGAACAAACTCATCACATGGTTACACGGCTAAAAAATGGTTTGATATTTGTAAAAACTGCGCAATCAATAGATTACATAACCAGACCGGAACAAATGCGAATTTGATATTTGTTGCAAAAGCCGCATACGGCATGGCAGAAACTGCACCAGTGCAAGCCGCGCAGCAATACGGCGTACCACAGCAGACAGCCCAGCAGATCGCGGAGAAGCACAAAGCCGCTTTGCAGCTTCCGGAGATGGAAAAACCGGAGCTATAAAGCCTGGGAGAACCAATAGAAGCGGTAAAAATGTACACAATGGACGGACAAAAGGCAGTAAACACATGGGATTATGCAACATGTACAGTAATAACGATTATAATTGTGCATAATGTATAGAAAAATAAATAGATCTATAAGACAAATCTGTGTTTGTCGTATAGATAAAATATTAAAGACATTGACATTCCCTTGACCACTGCCGAAGGCATCCGATAGACAGCGACCAGGCAAGGGCAGCGGTTCCCATGGGGCGGTGGGCTGACTTGCCAGCGTCCGCACTGGATGACCGGGAGGGGGTATATATAAAACCCCAGTCAGCGGTAGTTACCACCAAAACCGCCCGAAAAAACAAAAAAGCTCTCCTTAACATGGCAGGGATAGTGATTCGAACACGACAAGCAGTAAGCCTTAACTGTTTCTCTGCCAATACAAAATAAGGCAATACCAAGAAAGGCAGGTATAACGAATGAACGATATGATGATTTTTAGCAATCCAGAATTTGGGAATGTAAGAACCACTGAAATAAACGGGACAATTTATTTTGCGGGAACAGATGTAGCAAAAGCACTTGGTTACTCAAAACCGCAAGATGCAATTTCAAGGCATTGTAGACACTCCGTGAAACATGGAGTAACCGTAACAGTGTCTAATCAATATACTCAGTCTGGAACAAAAGTAGTAGAAATGAGTTTTATTCCAGAAAGTGATTTGTACCGTTTGATTATGAGAAGCCAACTTGAATCAGCAGAAAAATTTGAAGAATGGGTTACAGCAGATGTTCTTCCATCTATCCGTAAAACCGGAAAATACGAGATGGTTCAGAAACAGGATTCCTACCAAATTGAAGACCCGATAGAACGTGCTAAACGGTGGATTGAGGAACAGCAAGAAAAGCAACAACTTGAAGCCAAAGTAAGGGAACAGACACCAAAGGCTGATTATTTCGACAGTCTGATAGATAATAGGCTCCTTACAACTTTTCGAGATGCAGCAAAGGAATTCCACATCCCACCTAAAGCGTTTACTAAGTGGCTTACGGAAAATGGTTATATTTACCGTGATCGGCACAATATTATTAAACCTTATGAACCGTATAGGAAAGCCGGACTTTTCCAGATGAAAGATTTTTCAACACCGTTTGGCTATTCAAACGTCCAGACATACATAACCGTAAAAGGAAAAGAGACATTCAGACTGTTGCTGCAAGGCCAGGGGTTGATTAGAAAGTAAAAAAAGAGAACCATTAAGGCTCTCTTTTCAGATCATCAGTCGTCAATTTGATTGAGACATCTGGTTTAGGTTCAATTATTAGTTGACATTCCAAAAAATCAAGAATCTGAATCAACTCATCAGCAGATATACTTCCTCTTGAGAATTTATTTGCAAGTGATTGCGGAAGCATACCAAGATGCTGAGCCAACTGAACGCTAGTTACTTTTTTCATTTTCATTATTTGCTTTATTTTATCAGAAACCATATAAATACCTCCTGTTGACATTATCATAATCAAAATCGTTTAAATAGTCAATAAAAATACTCATAAATGTGTATAATGTACTTGCAAATATAATTGAAAAAGTGTATAATCAACCTATAAACAAACGGGAGTGATTATATATGAAGATAGGATATGTAAGAGTTTCAACAGTAGAGCAAAATGAAGCGAGACAAATTGAAGCAATGAAAGCAGATGGTGTTGAAAGAATTTATATGGATAAAAAATCTGGGAAAGACTTCAATCGTCCAGAGTACCAGAAAATGATTGCTTCTCTTCAAAAAGGTGACATTCTGGTAATCCATTCAATTGACCGTCTTGGAAGAAACTACAATGAAATTGTTGAACAGTGGAGATGTATCACAAAAGAAATCGGAGCCGATATTATCGTACAGGACATGCCACTTCTTAACACATGCCAGGATAAAGACTTAACAGGAACCTTAATTACAGACATTGTATTGCAGCTTTTTTCATATGTAGCCCAAAGAGAGAGAGAAAACACTCGGCAGCGTCAAAAAGAAGGTATTGAAATAGCAAAAACGCAAGGCAAATATAAAGGCCGCGCAAAAAAAGAGATAGATAAGGAACTTTTCAAAGAAACCAAACGAAGTTGGCAAATGGGAGAAATAACAAAAGCACAATTTGCTGAGACTATAGGAGTTTCAAGAAGCACTCTATATAAACTCTTGGAGGGGGATAAAGATGATTGATTTTACGAATAAGTGCATCGTTACAGACAATAATGTTGAATCAGAACAGTTGCTTAAAAAAGCAATAGCTCAAGGATTTAACTTGCCAAAAGGTGAAAAAGCAATGGAATCACATAGATACTTTCGTTTTATCGGGAGTCCGTATAAACATGTTGTGGCTCTTGTCCCTGTATGTACGAGTGATCTAAACAATGCTATCAGATACTCAGAGATATTCGGTAATGAACTGGAAGAACTTAAAAAAATTACTGATTCAGATGCAAGATGGTGCCGGGCATATGGATATGAACATTTGAATGTATATGCAAACGAAGAGCTTGAAAGTTATACTGGAAAGGCAATCGCAAAGACAACAGACAACATCATACAGCGTGTTGATGTTGAAATAAAGAAACCACGTAAACTGACTGTTTCAGAGTTGGAAACATACTTAGGATATCCAATTGAAATTGTAAGTTGAGGTAAGTGCTCATGAAACCAAACCCACAATCCGAATCCATCCGCATCCGGTTTTCCGAAAAACAGAAAAAAAGGCTCCTGGAAGAGAAGAACCGAACAGACAGGAGCGTATCGGATATTGTAAGACAGGCAGTTGATGAATATTTTGGGAGGAAAAGACGTGCTTAAATTTTTTTCAAAAAATAAAAAAGGCGTTTCAGTTCCAGAAGAATACGAAAAGAAATTCCCGAATGCAGATACCAAACGCATAAGGAAAGACAATATAGTTGTTCATTCGAGTGGAATATGTGCAGATGGGAAATTTTACAACACAGAAAATGCAGAAAAGATATTTACCGATAATATTGACTGCGACCATTACGGATATACATGTTATTCAGAAAAGACTTATTTTTTAACAGCAAAGGGAAATTGGTTTTCAGCATTTACAGTTATTAATGGCTATAGAGAAGAGAACCAAGAAGAAAATACAATAACAACGTGGGTACATATTGCTTATGGCTCTTTGCAAGTTGAAGACAAAGAAAATATAAAAATATTATTGGGAAGGAAAGACATTGACCTTTACAAGAAATATTTCGGGGAGGTGGAAGAAGGATGATGAATTATTTTTTATACAGTATTGGGAATGATGTCCGTTCATGTGAAAAAGAAGAGTATATTCCAAGAGATGCTACTGGAATACTTAAAGTACAAAATGGAGAAGTATTTTCAAAGGAAAACGGAGAATGGAAAAAGTTATCCATGCTATACGCACCAATAAGTGATAACAAGGATAGTCTTCCCGAATCCCCCATTGATGTAGCGTCTATGCTTATCAATGCCACAGTAACTAACGAACTACCGACTGAGAAAATTCCACTGTCTTCATTATTGGAGCAGAAAACATGGGAAATTCCAAAATACAACATTCTACAGTTGGAAGAGATTGCGAAACACCTCCTTCTCTACTGTGAAACTAAAAGAAAGGGGCGCGAAGATGTCTTTAGTAAAAATCACAAACCCCAACCCCAATGATTGGCTCGGCACAAAATATTTCATTGATGGAAATGAAGTTCCGAGAGTAAGATCAATAAATTTCCATACCGCAGTATATGAAATTCCAGTATTTGAGTTTGAAATGATGGCTGTTCCAGACATTGAAATGGAGTGCTTGGCACAAATTAGTGTCACTTCTCAATCAATTGCTGATGCAATTTCAGTTTTAAGGCACGAATTACTACAACACGGAGAAATTTACAATGGCTTCAAATCAAGCCTAAAATCGGCTTTAGAATCATACAATTACTGTGGAATGCCATTTGAGCCAGAGGAAGAGATTGCAGAAAAAATTCTGGACTTCTTAATTGGGGAGGAAAAAGAAAATGAATGCACTTAATGTAATCGGAACAGCTGTAAATCTTGCATTTTTCGTTCTGGTTCTTGCCGGTACTTTAGCCATACTGGACGAAGAAGGAAAGACAAGCGTAATACAGATTTTATTCTGTATTTGTTTAGAAATATGTTTCGCACTGAATATTTTCTTAATTTGCACGAGGTAAAGGAGGATATAGAAATGAAATTTTCAGAAGCATTAAAACTTATGAAACAGGGAGCAAAAGTGAAACTTCCAGGATGGAATGGTTACTGGTGTTGGGACGATGAAAAACAGACGATTATGATTCATTGCAGACCAAAAGATTCCGATCAAGGCCAGGGAGCAGTTCTCGATATCCGTGAAACACAGAGAGTAGAATATACTTTCATGCACACACAGCGAGATGACTGGATGATTGCTGATGAGAATAACTGTGGTGTTCTTGGTGGTCAGTCAACATTTGGATTTGGTGACGCTATCCGTTATCTGAAAAGAGGACTTAAAGTGTCTCGTAAAGGCTGGAATGGAAAGAAACAGTACATTCAGATTGCCACTGGAATTTCATATAAGACTGCTGATAATGAAATTGTAAATTGTGAACATGATGCAATCGGAAACAAAGCCATTGCTTTTGTCGGAACATCTGGCGTACAGATGGGATGGCTTGCATCTCAAGCAGATATGTTAGCAGAGGATTGGATTTTTGCAGAATAAGAGGAGAACCCCATGTATCTACTAATTCCAATTGGAATTATCCCGATTGAGTTAATCGAAAGGGTTAAATTCATAAAAGCGCCGCTTCGACTTAATCCATGTAGGCTCGGGAAAACCTATGAAAGTGATAAGTCGAGGCATCCAGAGTAGCTTAAGTGTTAATTACTTATTATACTAATTACATAAACTTATATATCACGATTTCCCCGGGCTTTAATGGTGCGCCCGGGTGATAATGGGCTATCGCCAAATGGTTAAGGCACAGCACTTTGACTGCTGCATTTGCTGGTTCGAATCCAGTTAGCCCAGTTTGCGGTTTCGCTAATGCCGCAAGTTCATTTTATAACACTATTTTCTGAAATCTAAAAGTGTTTCAGAAAACCTTTGTTGCGGCTGGTGGTCAAGAACTGCAACAGTGCCGGATTGTTTGTCATGGCGGTCAAATAATTCGGTATCTTAGGAAGCTTAGTTCAGCGGTAAGAGCAACGGCCTCATAAGTCGTAAGTCCTGGGTTCGAATCCCAGAGCTTCTATTTCTTCTAAATGCCATTCATCCGTAATATGGGTGGAAAAAACTTCCAGTTGAGCGTGTGGATTAGGTGAATTTAGGTGCGATACGGCGTAGCTTAAATGGATCTGATTTCCCGGCTGGTATATCTCTGAGTTAAAAATATTAACGCAGCGCACGTTAATAAAAGGAGTTTTCAAGAGATGCCGTTCAAAGGCGCATAAAAATATCCAGTGAATCTACAGCACTAAAACTTGTAGATAGTGGAAAGCATAACACGATAAACCTATTGCTAACCCGGTTTTTCCGGGTTCCGGCAGGATAGAGAAGTGGAATCTCGCAAGGCTCATATCCTTGAGAACGGCGGTTCGAATCCGTCTCCTGCAATTCCATCTACCAGGTGTAGATAGGATATCTTACTTTAGCATAGCTATTGTTAGTTCTTGCACATAAATGCGGATGCGTTTGTGTGCATTCGTGCAGGCATATAGACGCAACTCACTAGCGATCTTGTGCAAAAACTTTTTAGAGAGATAAGACCAATGCCCGTGAGGAGTGGTAGTCGGGGATTCTAAAAAAATCATCTAGTTTAGCGTTTTATGATGAAAAAAGAAACATAGCTCAGTGGTAGAGCAATGATATTGAATATCATGTGACACAGGTTCGATTCCTGTTGTTTCTATCTGGCAAATTGCCATTGCCAGAAGTTGCATTTTCCCCCTTAAAGTTCCAGTGTTTCTCGTTGGGAGGTTTATGCCGTTCAAGTCGGCACACTGGATTTTTTTTTAACAAGAGGTGTTTATGGAAGAAAAATGTTGCAAGAATTGTAGAAAACATGATGACTTCACATGGGCTTGCTTCAATGGTGACAGTGAACATTGTGCAGACTTTAGATGTCTGGACGATTGTTGTAAATACTGGGAGGGTGTATGAGTAAAATATCAGCGTTGTACTTGGCGGTTGATTATAAAGATGCAGATTATTTTTTGATAAAATTATTTAATAAAATACATAACGAAACATCAATAGTGCGGTTCAATAGAAAAACGTTTATTTTGGAAACAGAAACATGTACCGTAGAGATTTTCATTATTAATTCACCTCATAGAACAAAAACACTTCGTGGCGCAGCTAGTTATTTCTTACAAAGTGACAAACCGTTTGAAATGCGGGTAAGTAGAATTAATAAACTATATAATTCTTTGCAATATAAAAATTTATGGCTTGGAATCAATGCAAAGGAAATTACAGAAGAGCAGCTTATTAAACTGCTGGTATACGGAGATGTGGAATGAAAGTATTCGGCAAAGAAATCAAAGACGAATGCTCCAAATGCGGAAATATCCTTGAGTGTGAGCTGTTCCGGCAGGGGCATGGAATAAAACAGGAACGTGAAAACATAGCTAAAATGATCGCCTGTCAGATGAAACACAGACAGAAGAGGGAATTTGAATGCTAGATTTACTTGATAAACGCAATTGTCCTGTTTGCGGTGGAATATTGAAATGCGAAAATTCCGATTACGCAAAACCTTTTAGAGAAAAAGAAATCTTTTTAAATGTGACATGGCAATGCACCAATTGTGGCGCTCAATATACTGCAAAACTTGAATTAACTCCAAACGGATATGAGGTGCAAGACCGTGAAGCACATATTGATGTAGAGGATAATTTTTCAGCCGAAAAATTTATGCTTGGAAGAAACAATTTTCGAAGACAGAGGTGGTAAATATGAAATTTGAGGATATGGAAAACTGGACTGTAGATCAGTTGAAAGAAGAAGTTGTTCGGTTATCTGAAGAATGCGAGAAGAAACAGCATATAATCCTGGACTATAAAGCTTTATCGGAGACACTTAACCAAAAGCTTCTTGAAAATGATAACTGGAAGATTCCGATTGATGAAATTGAAAATATAGATACTGGTCATCCATCTATCGAATGGTATGAACAACGCCACCAGGATGACTGCATCACAATCAATCAGCTTTATACAACAATAGATGTTATAGTTGACCGATACGCTAATTTAAGGAAAAACAAAGGAATGTGCTGATATGGGCGAAAAGAACGAATTAAAGCATTTCTTTACATGTAATGGAAAAGTTATTGAAACAATACCAGAGATTTCAATTTCGGATGGTACTGTTATCGAAGGCGGTATTCTTCACAGAAATGAGGACGGTACACTTTGTAGCATAGGTAAGCCATTAAGTATTGAATTTGAATGTAAATTCAGTGATGAACTATTTTGGACACTAGTTGCCCCAGACCGAATAAACCAGAACAATTTCCGTAAAATACATGGGATTCCGAAGCGGAGGAAAATTAATGGATCAAGAAAAAAACAAAAGGTTGTCCAGAACGGAGGGCGAAGATGCAACAGGCACCTGTCAAAGAAATTGCCGACTTTGCAAAAGTACATCCATACGAGTACATGATAAAAAGCTTACACCAATATCCGTATTGGGGAAATCAAGACAATGGTTTTAATCGGAAGAAATTTAAGGAGATTTTTAATGAGCATTAAATCAGCATTAGAATCCGAAGGAATAGATTTTTCTGAATACATGAACCCACCAGAACCGTGGAATGGACAGGCATTGATAAGGAATATCAACGGAACGAAATACGCCTGTTGTCCTTTTTGCCAGAAGAAAGCACTTCTGATTAGCCCAGAGACAAAAATTCAGCATCTTAAATTGAAGTGTAAAGGTAGTAGCTGTAAGAAAGAGTTTGAGGTGAATGTATGAGGGAGATAAAAACATTTATTACATCGTTCTTCTATTATTCAAAACTCAAGAAATACTTTCCAGATTATAAAATAGGTCGAATCAAGTATGCTATTATGGTTGTCCGCTGGAATAAATCTTCTGAAGCCTATTCATCATCAGAAGAAATTCCTGAATGGAAATGCATGTATATGAATGAGTCTATCTCGAAAGAAAGAAGATGGCCAAATGAACACAAAACGGATTAAATGCATTTTGACAGGTGGATGCAAGTTCAAAAGTTCGGATACAGAATCGAAATGTAATGACAAAGAAAAGACTTGCACCATTACAGAGACTTGCTACAAATGTGGAAAAAAGTATACAGCTATATTTACTTATAAACAGTTAGGGATTCTGGATTGAGGTGATTATATGAAGATTCCAAAATGTGACCATGATTTTGAAGATTGTAAGATATCCAATCCTTATAATTATGATTTTGATGAATTTAATCCACGCGACTCTAATCAACGTTTTCATCCGTGTTATTGTAAAAAGTGCGGAATACTTATTTTGAAAAAAGTAGTTGATAACGGACGAGGAACAGACAAATTTTTGTGGGAGGAATAAGAGTGAAAAAGATACCAACATTATTTGAACGAGAATTTAAAGACCATAAGGTTGTAAAGGTTCTTCCAAAAGTGCATCCGGGTATGGAATGGGTACTTGAGGGAGAAGGGATTGCGACGGTCAAATACGATGGTTCTTGCTGTGCAGTAATTGACGGAAAATATTATAAACGATACGACTGTAAGAAAGGAAAAGCACCACCAGAGGGATTTATCCCTTGTTGTGATCCAGATTCCATTACAGGCCATTGGCCGGGGTGGGTAAAGGTTGATGATAATAATCCGTCTGATAAGTGGTTTGTAAAAGCGTATAACTTTTCAATGCAATGTAATCTTAGCCCATGGGTGGACGGCACGTATGAAGCTATTGGAAAACATTTTAACGGAAATCCATATAACTATAATTACGATGATCTTGTCCCGCATGGAAGAAATGTTGTAGAAGTCGAAAGAACATTTGAGGGAATCAAGAAATATCTTTCTGAACACGAAATAGAAGGATTAGTTTTCTGGAAAGACGGAAGCCCACAATGCAAAATCAAACGTTCAGACTTTGGCTTTGAATGGCCAGTAAAGGAGAATTTATGAATCCAGTATTTATATTTCTAGTGATATGTGGAGCGGCAGCGGTATGGTTCCTGCTTTACAAATTATTTCAACCACTAGGTAAATTATTGAACCACATTGGCAGAAATGCTATTGATGAGTTAAATAAAGACGAAAGTCAAAAAGAGGAGGATAATAAATGAAAAAAGGACTTTTAGGTGGAATTGGATTAGCTATTGCAATCATTGCAGGGCTTATATGTGTTGCAAAGTGCAGCGTGAGAGTTCCAGCTGGTTACATTGCGGTAGAGTACAAAATGAACGGAGGAATCTCTAAGAATGTACTTACACAAGGATGGCATTTGATTTCACCTACAGTAAAAACTTCACTGTATTCCGTTGGAATCGAGCAGTCTTATCTTACATCTGAGGATAAGGGCGATTCTCCAAAAGATGAAAGCTTCAAGACACCAACAGCAGATGGTAAATCGCTTCAAGTTGACCTTGAATTTTCTTATAAATTCGATCAAAATAGAGTTACCGATGTGTTTACTCAGTTCAAAGGTCAATCAGGAGAATCCGTAAAAAACACCTTTATCAAGCCTAAGATGAAAGCGTGGACGCAGGAAGTAACAGCAAAGTATCCAGTAACAGATGTTTTCGGTGATAAACGCCAGGAACTGAATGAAGCACTTGACGAATATCTTAAGCAGAAGTTTGAGCCATACGGAATTATTATTGATACAGTAAACTTTACTTCCATTTCCACTGATGATGAAACACAGGCTGCAATTCAGAAGAAAGTGAACGCTCAACAGGAGCTTGAACTTGCTAACATTGAAGCTAAAACAGCAAAAGTACAAGCTGATAAAGATAAAGAAGTTGCACTGATTGCTGCTGAACAGGAAAAGGAGAAAGCATCTATCCAAGCGGAACAGGCCAAAATTGATGCAGAAGGTAAAGCTGAAGCTATTAAGATTAAAGCAGAAGCTGAAGCAGAAGCAAATAGAAAAATCGCAGAATCTCTTACTCCCGAACTGATTGAAAAACAGAAAATTGATAAATGGAATGGTGAAGTACCAAAGATTCAAGGAGGTAACACTTCTACAATCGTAGATACAAGAGATATGACAGCTGATGAGAATGCTGAATAATAAGTAAACCAGTCAAGAGAGCCACATGAGAGCCAGACTAAATCCTAAAAAGAAAGGAGGTCTGGCTCTATTTTTATGGGAAAAATTACAGAAGGCTCGCTCGAATGGTATCGGACAGTCCTAAATCAGATTATCAGTAGTGACATGACAATCTATCAAAATCAAAAAGATTGCCTTGATTTGCTCTTAAATATGAATATTGACCTTCCTTTCAACGAGAATCAAGAAGCACGGAAAATGGCTATGAAAGTAAGTCAATACTCACATAACATAGCAGAGAAGTGTGCTGCATTAACTGGAAGTGGTAATTTTGACGATATCTATTGGCAGTATTTGCTACTGGAAGCACCACATTTATTTGAAAGTTACTTGCTTTATATGGAGAAAAATAGACCGGACAGCAAGAAATTTTATATTCCACGAAAAAAAACACTACATGTGGTAGCCAAAGACCTACAAGATTTGGAAGAAAGAAAGATAGAGTTTTACGGCTTATCACTCCCAAGCCGTGTTGGAAAATCTACTATGTGTATTTTCTTTATGTCATGGATAATGGGTAAAAGACCAAATAGCCATAGTGCCATGGGTGGTCATTCTGGAAAACTGGCAAAAGGATTTTACGGAGAACTTCTTAATCTCATTAATACACAGGAATACAACTATAGTGAAATTTTTCCACAGTCGAAACTTCAAAAACAGAGTGCTGATGATTTTGAAATAAACCTGGACAAGCCAAATAGATTTGCAACAATGACTTGCCGTGGTATTGAAGGTACTTGGACAGGTGCCGTTGATATTTCTTCCGATGGTTATTTGTATGTGGATGACCTTGTAAGAGATAGACAACATTCATTAAGCCCCACCCGATTAGAAAATACATATCAAGAATATCTGAATAAGATGGTTGACCGTAAGATTGAAGGCGCAAGGGAGCTTATGGTTGGAACCAGATGGAATTTATATGACCCTCTCGGAAAAATCGAGAAGCTAAATCACGATAATCCAATGTATCGGTTTAGAAAAATTCCAGCTTTGAATGATGAGGGTAAATCGAATTTCGATTATGAGTATGGCGTTGGATTTTCAACAAAATATTATGTCGATATGAAAGCTAGATTAGACGCTAACGAATGGGAAGCCAAATATCAGCAAAAGCCCTTCTTACGTGAAGGAATTGTGTTTGCAGCTGACGAATTGAGATATTATAACGGCGTTCTTCCAGAAGGTGGATTTGTTAAAAATGTTTCTGCCTGTGATGTTGCGTGGGGTGGCGGTGATAGCTTATCAATGCCAGTGGGCGCAGAATACGAAAATGGAGATGTGTATATTTATGACTGGATTTTCAGCACGGCACCAAAAGAAGGAACATTGCCATTAGTTGTTGGAAGAATCATGGGTAATAATATTCAATCCATTAATTTTGAAGCGAATAATGGTGGAGATATGTATGCCTATTATGTAAATGAACGCTTGAAAGAACATAAATACGCTTGCAGCACGACAAGTACAAAAGCACCTTCAAAACAAGCAAAAAAAGAAAAAATAAATCAATATTCCGGGGATGTTAAGCAAAATTTTATATTTTTGGCTCCGAAATATCAAGATAAACAGTATCAAAAGGCTATGGATGAATTAACTACATTCGTCTATATTGGTGATAATGAACATGATGACGCTGCCGATGGAGTTACGCAGCTTGCAATAACGCTTGCCGGCAAAAGATTTGCAGAAGTAAAAGCAACCAAAAATTTTATGTGGGGAAGGAGATAGAGTATGATGACTACAGCTCAATATTTACGCCAGATTGAAAATTATGATAACAGAATCAAAAATAAGCTTATCGAAGAAGAACAGCTCAGTTCTCTTTCCACAAGTGTATCTGCAATTCCTGTTGGAGAAAAGGTACAAACTTCTGTAAAACGTGATCCGATGGGAGATATGATTGCGAAGATATTTGATCTGCGAGAAGAGATTTCAGAAATGATATCTGAATTTTTACAAAAAAGACAAGAAATAGTCCGAACCATAGAACAGGTTGAAGATCCATTACTATATGACATATTATTTAAGCACTATGTTGAGTACAAATCTTTGGTTCGCATTGCAGATGAGATGGGTTATTCAGAGATTCACATTAAAAAAAAGCATTTAAAAGCCATAGCAGAAATAAAAAAGATAAAAGGTTTCGAAAGATGATACCGAAGTATACTGAAAAATACTTTTAATATGTGTAGAATATAAAGTAGAGCATTGGATTAAAACATCCAGTGCTTTTTATTTTGCAGAAAGGATGGTTCGGCTCGTGAGAAATACAATGAATTTTGTAGATTTATGCCGAGGTGATTTCGGGCGAAAAGTAGCCTACACAGGCGTTGACCGAATCACTCCACAAAATGTAGTAAAAGTAGTATCAGATACAATTGGCATACATAATAGAAATCGAACATTGATTGATTACTTGTATCGGTACATGAAAGGTGATCAGCCGATATTGTATCGAAATAAAATAGTACGTCCAGAAGTTAATAACAGAGTGGTTGAAAATCACGCATTTGAAACTGTAAAATTTAAAGCTGGACAGATTTGCGGGGAACCAATCCAATATGTATGTAAAAAGAAAAATGCAGACAAAAAAATAAATGAGCAAGTTGATTTGCTGAATGATTATCTGGATGAAGCCAATGCAGATGCAAGAAACATCCAGAGAGCAATATACCAAAGTGCAACAGGAACTTCTTATAAGGCTATTCTGAAAGAAGAGGACTGGACAGAAAACGGAGATTTACCGCCGTTTAGAATCTTTATTCCGTATCCTGGTGATTGTTACATTGTATATTCGCAGAGGAACGGAAAACCAATGCTGTCCGTTCAGATTTTGAAGGATGAAGATGAGCAACAATACTACTTATGCTATTCAAAGAAACAGTTTTTCAAAATCACGAATGGAAAAGTAACCGAATATGGCATCAACGGTTTTGGAGGAATTCCTATTGTTGAATGCCCGAATAATCATGACAGGCTTTCAGATGTTGAAATTGCAATCACCTTATTTGATGCAATTAACAAATACCAGTCCGATAGATTAAATGGCGTGGAACAGTTTGTGCAAGCCTTTATGAAGTTTAAGAACTGTGAGGTAGACGAAAACGAGTTTTTGAAAATGGTAAAACTTGGTGCAATCTCTGTGAAAGATACCGGAAATGGCTGCCAGTCGGATGTTGAACTGATGACCGCTGAACTGAATCAATCAGAGAGCCAGGTTGCAAAGGATGATATCTACAATAATATGCTGATTGTGGAAGCAATGCCAAACCGACAAAGCAATAGCGGAGGAGATACAGGAAATGCTGTATACCTTCGTAATGGATGGGATTTTGCAGAGAGAGATGCAAAATTGGTAGAAGCATTCACCAAGGAAGCTGAAAAGGAATCTGCCAGAATTATTCTGAATATTATCCGTGGTACATCAAATGATGTTAATATTTCAACCAGAGATTTCGATGTGAAGATAACCAGAAACCCAACAGACAATATGCTTGTAAAAGCACAGGCACTTGATTATCTGTTTAAAAATAAAATTCATCCGCTTATTGCATTGATTACTTGTGGGCTTTTCAGTGATCCGCAGAAAGTCTACGAAATGAGTTTACCGTATCTGGGAACTATTTACCCGGAACTGGCAGACCCGGAAGCGGAAATGCAGAAAGCACAGCAATTACTTGACGGAAAGTTTCAAAATCCGTCCAAAACAGAACCAATGGCAAATTCTCCATCTAACGAAGAATGAACCAAATTTCGATTATTTAAGGAGTTTTAGAGAAATCTAAGGCTTCTTTTTTAATACCCAAAATCAAATAAATTGCAACAGCCCGTGAGCGTAAATCGGGTACAGACCATGTGCGGAGCGAACCGTGTTGAAAAAGCGTATTGGACTGGAAGAAAGGAGATTTCAATGACAAGAGAACAGGCAAAACAGGCACTTATCGGTATGGGAGTTGCAGAACCTTCCGAGGAACAGGTTTCTAAGCTTCTTGATTCTATTTCTGCTGAAACTAAGAAAGAGAAAGACAAAAATGTTTCTCTGAAGGAAAAAGCTGAAAAAGCAGATTCCCTGGAAAAAGAGTTGGAAGAGTTGAAAAAGCAAAACATGACCGAAGCCGAACGGCTAGAAGCTGAACGCAAGAAAGAAAAGGAAGCAGTGGATAAGGAATTAGCTGATTTGAAAGCTGCACTCGCAGAATCCAACCGAAAAGCCCTTACCAGTGAAATTACTTCCATGTTCGCAAACGCAGGACTTTCAAGTGAAACTTACGCAAGCGCTATTAAAGCATATGCGTCCATGCCTTGTGAGAAATCCGAGGATGTAATGAAAGAAGTTGAAACTTTTGTCAAGGGAGTTTCCGAAGCAAATAAAACAGCACTTGATACTGCAAAAGCAGCTTGGGAGAAGGAAGCATTGGAAAATACTCCGAATCCAGGCGGTGGTAGTGGTAGCAAAGCTACAGTAAAAAGCGATGCTGCTGAATTTGCAAAAGCTTACTCAGCAAAAAAGAACCAGGAAACTAAATCAGTGGACGGTAACGCCCCTGTAAATATTTAAGTAAAGGAGATATAAATAATGGCTTTTATGAAAACAGAGCAGTATGAGTCCACTCCAAATATTCTTGAATCCGAGGTCGGACTTGTACTCAAAACCTACACAGCAGATCAGACAAATGCTGAAACAGTTGGAACTAAGAAAATTATTAAAGCAGGTTCCGTATATCCAACAAATGCAACAGGCGCAATCGGCATTGTATTTGAAGATGTTGATATGACAGATGATACCAAGAGACCAATTTCCGTGATTGTCGCAGGACGTGTTCTCGAAAAGAGGCTTCCAGTAACAGTTAACACTACTGCAAAAACAGAGCTTGAAAAAGCGGGAATTGTTTTTGTAGTCACAGAAGACCCAGTATTTTAAGGAGGTATGACAAATGCCATTTAATATTTTGGAATCAATTACCCAAGAAGAAAGACTTAATTTTTCTCAGAATTTCAGCGTTAAAAGACCAGGTATCCTCGATACCATTTTCCCAGATACAAAAACCCAGTATCTGAAAGCAGAGTATTACAGACTTATGGCTGGACAGAATCTCCCGGAAGTTGCATTCGTCCACGCTCTTGATAGCGAAGCAGAAATCGGCACAAGACCTGGATTTGAAAAAGTCCTGACTGAAAAACTCTTCATTAAGAGAAAAATCAATCAGTCCGAAAACTTACGGCAGGCAATTGAAAACGGTGTGCCGGATAATGAAGCGCTGAAAAACTTTGTATTTGATGATGCAGCCAGACTGTTCGAGGGCGTTGTTACAAGAGCAAATGTTATGAAAGGACAGTTCCTTTCCACTGGTGCTGTAACAATCAAAGAGAACCATGTTGACATGGGAATTGACTATGGCGTTCCAGCAAGTGCAAAAGTAACGCTTACTGATTGGTCTAAGCCAGATGCAGATATCATGGGCGATATCCAGAAAATGGTAGCTGTAGCAGAAGGCAATGGCTATGTAGTAAACAAAGCTGTTACTTCTCTTAAAATGATTAACTACATGCGGAACAACACTGCAATGCAGACAGCTGTTCTGGGTGCTGCAAATAAAAGGCTTCTCACAAAGCAGGAGCTTGCCAATCTGCTTATGCAGGAATATGGAATCACAATTGATCGTTGTGATGAGAACTTTAATTTCAGAAAAGCAGATGGAACCCTGAAAACAGCCAGATACCTCAAAGAGGATGTATTTACTCTGTATGAAGCAGATGCTAACGGTTCTTTCGGTGTTGGCCTCTGGGGTGTGACACCAGAAGAGCTTGAATACAGACAGTTTATCCAGGAAGAGAATCGTTCCTTTGTTACTCTTTCCATGTGGGCTACACCAGACCCAGTTGCAGTGTGGACAAAAGCATCCGGTATGTTTGTTCCGGTCGCACCGAAAGCTAACGGCGGTATCGTTATCGGTACCAAGGCGGGGGAATAACCGGGCATAGTCTCGATGAAAACAGCCAGTCACCATCTGTAGCAAGTGTTTACAATGAATCAATACATAAGTATACAGAAAGCGAGTTGTCTAATATGACTGTATCTCAGTTAAGACAGCTCGCAAGTGATAACGGCTATGCCCTAACAGCAACTAATAAGGCTGGAATAATATCAGAGATTTTATCTCAGCAAAGGTAGGTGATTAAATGGACGAACAGCTTATAGAAGATTTGACAAATTATCTTGAAGATGATGTAGAAACAGCGAGGATGATTCCTCTTTCAGCAGAGAGGGCTATTCGTTCATTTAAGAAGAAAAGGAATTATCCTTCATCCTACAGTGATGAGAAAATAAATTCCGATATGGAAAACTGCTATGATTGCATATTTGATTTGGCTCTTTTCTTTCTGGTGAAACAGGGAGCTGAATTTCAAGGATCACATTCCGAATCTTCTGTAAACAGAAATTGGACTTCCGAAACTGAAATTTATGTAAATCATGGTGTTTTTCCATTTATCGGATTCTAAGATGGTGTGTGCGTGATACGTCAATCCTCCCACGTATCGCAGGGGTGCTTCAAATTAGGTGGGTAGAAGCAATATCTTAAAAAATGGGAGTGATGGAAAGGAATAGCGATGGGATGTGAACACGAGTGTATCAACGAACACCGCTTGAAAGAATTGGAAAGTGCCGTCCATGAGATGAAAGAAAAGCATTCCAAAAGGGATGAAGGCTTTTTTAATCGTATCAATGTGCTAGAACAGAAAATTGCTTTATACAACAACGATCTGGGACACATCAAAGATACAGTTGACGAAATGAACGACAATTTAAAATCACTCATGGAAAAGCCAGGAAAATTACAGGACAAAATTATTGCTTATGTCATAACTGGAATAATTGGTATTGTTTTAGGTTTTGCTCTTAAAGGCATTTTCCCGGTGTAATATTGATTCCACTAACAGGGAGGACGGTGGAATGGATAATTATAAAGACTTTTCGGAAGATGAAAGAATCTTCTATTTGCGTGAAGCTGGATTTGATTCCAGAGAAAAAGAGTTATTTCGACTGCGTGTTTACGAAGAAAAAACACTTGCAGAAGCTTCAGAAATCATGGGCTACAGCACAAGAACCGTAGACCGCATAAACAGAAAATTAAAGAAGAAAATTATGAAAGTCGCCCCGATGTATTGTCGGGGCTTTTCTTTGTATTCATAAAATGTGGCGTATTTATGGCGTTATCATGGCGTGTTAATCAACCTCTTATTATTGTAAAATATAATTATAAAAACAAGGGAGGTTTGAGATATGCAGTATGGTAATCCGTATTTTTCACAACCATTTCAACAAATACAGCCGTATCAAGATAGATTAGCACAATTACAGAACAGTTATCAGCAGGCAATGCCATACGGACAGGCACAGATTCAGCAACCAATACAACAAATGCCACAAGTACCACAAATCCCCATGTTGCAAGGACAGATGGTTGACGGTATTGATACTGTAAAGGCGAAAGACGTAGATATGTCTGGAAACCCTGTTTATTATCCAAAAACTGACGGTACAGAAGTTTACCGAAAACAGTTACAGGCAGATGGCAGAAGCCGAATTTTCACTTATAGACTTGTAAATGAAGGAGAACAACCAGAAAGCAATAAGACAAATCAAGTTGATATTGTTTCGCTGATTAACCAACTTCGTGATGATGTTCACGCAGAGATTTCCGAAATTAAAGAATTATTGCCAATACAATCTGAACCGCCCAAGACACAGAAGGGAGGTAATCAGAGATGAATTTCAACCCAAACACAATAATGAAACAAAAAATTCAGCAAATGATTTCTCAGAGGTTCGGAAGTGTTGATAACATGATGAACGATATGAGTAAA
>ENA-ORSQ01000079-ORSQ01000079.1-human-gut-metagenome-genome-assembly--contig:-NODE-79-length-81139-cov-7.461053_pt1 | contig 81139 bp, 76 predicted proteins | sample MGYA00241900_ERZ509164 | MGnify/ENA primary metagenome ERZ509164 (study PRJEB26280, sample SAMEA2338807) | human gut metagenome | biome: human gut; feature: human-associated habitat; material: faeces...
ACATCTTCACACTCCGTAATCGAAGTGATCATGCCATAATTGATTGAATCTGTATACCCCATTGGACTTCCGACTGCGATCACCGGTTCCCCTTTTTCTACGCTGGAAATTCCTTTGATCGAAATTGCGGAAATGCTCTGGATCGTGGATTCCTTTATACTTTTGATCGGAATCTCCAGAATCGCAAGCTCTGTCACCGTATCCTGCCGTCTGACAGCTGCATCTGCGACCTCTCCGCCCGGGAAGGTTACTGTGATCTGCTGTGCACTCTTGATAAAACGACTGGAAGTCAGGATGTAAAGCCAGTTGCTGTCCACGCGGAACACCAGTCCGGAAGTCTCCGTCACATTCTCATAGCTTTCACTGAACCAGTCCATTTTTGCCACATAGCTTTTAATCTTTACCAGAGAATTTTCTGCAGAATCTACCACATTTTTCATCTGATCATAGTGCATGCGGTATTCTTCGATTGCATCTGTTTCTTTGCTGTTCTTTTTCCTGCCTTTTGCCGTCTCCTTTTCGTCATCCGCTTTCTGCTCTGTCTGTCCGGTTTCTGTCTCCTGAGTATGTGTCTCTTCCTGAACCATCACGATCTGTGTCGGCTCATCCGGCTTTCCAAACTGATTGCTCGCCCACGGCTGTACGATCGCGAACATCACGCCCGCCGCCACCCCGAAAATAAGTGCCAGGGCAATCGCCGCTGCCCCCTGCGTAAACCACTTACGTCGGTAGAACGGCTTTTTCTTGATCTGTTCATTGATAAAATGAAACTCTTTCTTCTCGTTCTCACCCATGAACTCTTTCAGTTTTTCAACTTCCATGTTGTAAGACTCTGCCATCTTAGCCAGTTCTTCATCAACTTTTTCATCTGTAATCTCGATGTTCTCTGCTTTTGCGATAGCTTCAAGTACCAGACGGGTTTCGATTCTCTTGATTGCCTGTGGTTTCATGTCTTCCATCATCTTCTCTGCTGTCAGACCTGTAAACTGGAAGTACTGTTCAAGAGTGATTCCCTGAGACTGGATTCTCTGTGCGAAATCTTCAACCATCTGAGTTGTCTGTGTATCGATCATTGGCTGTGGAATCTCGTATTCTGCATTCTTAACAGCCTGCTCAACAGCCTGATCTTCCTGATTTCTCTTTCCGTCTGCTGCTTTCTGTTCTTTAATTTTAGCCTTTACATCAGCTTTGTATTCTTCTAATGTGTCAAATTCTGAAACTTCTGCTGCAAATTCATCGTCGATCTCAGGAAGTTCTTTTGCCTTGATCTCATGAACTGTGCATTTGAATACAGCTTCTTTTCCTTTTAATTCTTCTGCATGGTAATCTTCTGGGAAAGTAACTTTTACTTCTACTTCTTTCTCAGCTTCAGCACCAACTAACTGTTCTTCGAATCCAGGGATGAATGATCCTGAACCGATTGTCAGTGGATAGTTTTCACCCTTTCCACCTTCGAATGCTTCACCGTCAACGAATCCTTCAAAGTCAAGAATCACTTCATCACCATCTGCTACCGGACGGTCTGTAACTACAACTTCTCTGGCATTCTTTTCTGCTTCTTCCTGGATCTTAGCGTCTACTTCTTTCTGTGTTACGCGTGTAGATACTTTATCTACTTCCAGTCCTTTATATTCACCGAGTTTTACTTCCGGCTTTGTTGCTACATCTGCTGTAAAGATGAATGATTTTCCTTTTTCAATCTGAACGATGTTGATCTCTGGTCTTGATACGATTTCAAGATCACACTCATCATATGCTTCTGAGTATGCCTTAGGAATCAGCGCATTTGCTGCATCATCATAGAAGATTTCTGGTCCGTACATCTTCTCGATCATCTGACGCGGAACTTTTCCTTTACGGAATCCCGGCATAGCGATTTTGTTCTTCTGCTTCATATATGCACTCTGAAGCGCTTTTTCTAAATCATTGGCCGGAACTTCGATAGTAAGTTTCGCCATGTTGTTTTCTAATTTTTCTACCTGTAAACTCATTTATCATTTCCTCCTGTTTCTAACCCGCCTCATGGGTAGCGGAAAAAAAGCGGGTGTACTACAATACATTCACCACAGAAGTATAACACAAACTCTGGTAAATATCTAGCCCCCGTTTTTGCTTAAATCCGGTATTTTTCCGCTTTTTTTCATCAATATTTATTAAATTTGATTAAAACACGATTGATTCTGCGATTTCCTTTGCTTTTTCTTCACCATCCAGAACCTCGATCAGTTTCAGTGCAAAATCAATCGCTGTGCCGACGCCCTGACTGGTAATGATATTATCATCTACTACAACAGCCGTCTCTGTCAGAATGACATTCTCCATCTCATCTTCTACACCCGGATAACAGGTTGCCCTTCTTCCTTCCAGCAGGCCAAGACTTTTTAAAATCGTCGGTGCCGCACAGATCGCACCCACGAATCTGCCTTCTTTTGCATATTGTTTCACTACATATCTGACACCGTCATGTTCTTTTAAATTTAATGTTCCCGGCATACCTCCAGGTAATACAACCATGTCAAATTCTTCAAAATCAACTTCATCAAACAGATCTTCTGTCTGTACATTGATTCCATGCGCACCATGCACGATATAATCATCCATAATCGAAACAGTGTCTACATATATTTTTGCTCTTCTTAACAGATCAACGACTGTCAATCCTTCAATTTCTTCAAATCCGTCTGCTAACAACACACATACTTTTTTCATGCTTTCTTCCTCCTCATCTCTTAATCCGATGTCCCGCTTTACTTTCCAGTGACATCAATTATTATAAAAGTTTATCACCGTTTACTTTTTCTGTAAACTGTTGTATCATAATTTCACCATGAATGAAAGGAGCTATATAATATGGAAATCGAACGAAAATATCTTGTCTTACATCTTCCCGGTCCGCTGGAATCCTATCCCTGCCGTATTCTGGAGCAAGGCTATCTCAATACCAGCCCCGTAGTACGGATTCGACGTGATAACGATCGTTATGAACTCACTTACAAATCAGCCGGTCTCATGAGCCGCCAGGAATATAATCTCCCTCTGGACGACAAATCTTATGAACATCTTCTTACCAAAATTGACGGCCGCCTTATAAAGAAAAAGCGTTATATGATTCCACTTTCTTCAGCGCTTACTGCAGAACTGGATATCTTTGAAGGCGATCTTGCTCCCCTCATGCTTGTAGAGGTCGAGTTTGATACCGAAGATGCTGCCAATTCTTTTTCACCTCCGGACTGGTTTGGTGAAGATGTAACTTTTTCAGGGAAATATCACAACAGCTATCTAAGCACTCTTTAAAAAAGCAACGTTTTGTTGCTTTTCTTGTTTTTGTCACGTATCGTTGCATATCATATTCATTTAATGGCCAGATTGTTATACTAACAGGAACATGTAGCTTATGGAGGTATAAAATGGCAAACATTCAACTGGCCAAAAATCTGCTTTATCTCAGAACATTATATAATCTGAAGCAGGATGATATTGCCAATTTATTCAATATCACCCGTCAGGCCTGCAGCAATTATGAAAAAAGTACGCGTACACCCGATCTTGATGTTCTGGCTTCTTTTGCTGCTTATTTTCACGTAACGCTTGACCAGCTGATTCTCCACGATCTCAAAGCCGAAGGTTTCACTGCTGACTCCGACCCTTCTTCTGTTATGATGGAGTCAAAAACTCCATATATGCAGGGTATCGAAAAAAATACCGGTAACTATATCTATCTCACAGAAGAAGAACTGAACCTTATTCTTGCATTCCGTTCTTCCTCTGATGAACAGCGTAAAATTGTTACCGGCTTTCTTAATTCTGATAAATGATCCAACTTATAATATCTTTATGCTTATGCTCCCAATCCAAATCCATCATGAACCGCATTCATTGCTTTTTCAATATCTTCTTCCGGAACCAGTACTGTAATACGGATTTCAGATGTTGAAATCATATTAATATTCACTCTGGAATTATATAATGATTCAAACATTTTCGCAGCTACTCCTGGATTGCTCATCATTCCCGCACCTACGATTGAAAGTTTTGCAACTTTTTCGTTCCAGGTAATATCCTGAATTGTAAGTCTTTCTTTATTTGCATTCAGCACTTCAATTGCATGTTCAAGATCATCCGATGCAACGGTAAAGGAAATGTCCTTTGTTCCTTCTCTTCCGACAGACTGCAGGATAATATCTACATTAATATTATTAGCAGCCAGTGTATTGAATACAGCAAATGCTGTTCCTGGTTTGTCCTCTAATCCAATGACAGATATTCTGACAGTATCCTTATCTGCAGCCACACCTGTGACCAGTAATTTTTCCATATTTGCCCCCTCCTTGACTACGGTGCCTTCTGAACGGTTCAAACTTGACCGTACCACTAATTCCACATTATATTTTTTCGCCATTTCCACAGAACGGTTGTGAAGAACTTTTGCCCCAAGACTCGCAAGTTCAAGCATCTCATCGTATGTAACGGCATTCAGTTTCTTTGCAGTTTTTACTACTCTTGGATCTGCTGTAAACACACCGTCTACGTCTGTATAGATTTCACATTTATCGGCATGTAACACAGCTGCCAGCGCAACAGCTGTTGTATCAGAACCGCCTCGTCCGAGTGTCGTAATATCATCATATTTGTTAACACCCTGAAAACCTGTTACAATAACGATCTTTCTCGAATCCAGTTCGTGCATGATACGCTCTGTGTCTACTCTTTTAAATCTGGCATTTCCATAACGGGATGTGGAATGCATCATAACCTGAAAAGCATTCAAAGATACTGCCGGCACATCCAGTGCCTGCATTGCCATAGCCATGAGAGACACTGATACCTGTTCACCTGTCGTAAGCAGCATATCCAGCTCTCTTTTTTTAGCATTCGGATTGATCGTATTCGCCAGTGCGATCAGATCATCTGTCGTATCTCCCATTGCCGAAAGGACAACAACTACGTCATGTCCGGCTCTGTAGTCCTCAATACAGCGTTTTGCCACATTGAATATTCTTTCTTTATTGGCGACTGAACTTCCGCCAAACTTTTTTACTATTAACATGTTTCCTCCTGTGACAGACCAATCTGATTAATCCTGAATACGGATCATATGTACGATCTGCTCTTTGTAAAGTTTTGATCTGGTCTCATAATCTCCCTCCATCATAACAGGAGTTACAAATCCAAATTCTCCTTCCAGTTCCGGTACTTTTACCACTTCAATCTCTCCGTATGATTCCTTCAGCTGCGGAACCAGCTCCTCTTCCTTGCCTTTTATCCGTACAAAGAATCTTCTCTTGGAATCCGCCTTGTCTTCCAGTTGAAGCTTTTCTTCTTTCCACATCGTCATGATATTACGGTTCAGATGCTTTGCCTCATCTACAACATCCGCAACTACAGCACTCGCAGTTGGAAGTTTTCCGGCTCCGCTTCCATAGAACATCGCATCCCCTAATACATTTCCATGAACGAAAATAGCATTGAACACATCATTAACATTATAAAGCGGATGTTCCGGATATAACATACATGGTGCCACGATTGCATGCAATCTGTTACCCGCATAACGTCTGCTGGATGCCAGCAGCTTGATCGTTGTTCCCATTGCTTTTGCATACTTCATATCTTCAACGGTAATCTTCGTGATTCCTTCACAGTAAATATCTTCAAAATCAACCTGCTGTCCTGAGATCAGAGAAGAAAGGATTGCAATCTTTCTGCATGCATCATATCCTTCCACATCTGCTTCCGGATTTCTCTCTGCATATCCGTTCGCCTGTGCCTCTTTTAATACAGTGTCATAGTCCGCACCTTCATAAAACATCTTGGAAAGCATATAATTGGTAGTTCCGTTCAGAATACCTGTGATCTCTTCAATCTCATCTGCAGTCAGTGAAGAATTAAGCGGACGGATAATTGGAATACCGCCTCCGACACTTGCTTCAAACAAGAAATTAATATCATGTTCCGCTGCTATAGAAAGAAGCTCAGCCCCATGCTTTGCAACCAGTGCTTTATTCGATGTTGCCACGCTTTTTCCAGCCTGAAGGCAGCGTTTTACAAACGTATAGGCCGGCTCGATTCCTCCCATTACTTCTACGACAATCTGTACATCTTCATCCGAAACAATCGTCTCAAAATCATGTACGATCTTCTCCTGCACCGGATCCCCCGGGAAATCCTTCATATCCAGTACATATTTAATATTCAGCTCATCACCGATTCGCTGATTGATGCGCGCTCCGTTGGTATTAATCACTTCTACCACTCCAGAACCTACTGTTCCGTAGCCCATTACTGCTATATTGATCATATATTCCCTCCTTTTAGCCGTTTGCGATTTTTTTCAGATATGCATTGATAAATGAATCAATATCCCCGTCCATCACGGCATTTACATTGCTGTTTTCTTCATTCGTTCTGTGATCTTTCACCAGTGTATATGGTTGCATAACATAAGATCTGATCTGATTACCAAATCCGATATCTTTTACTTCCCCCCTGATATCCGATACTTTTTCTGCCTGTTCCTGCTCTTTCATAAGCTGCAGTTTTGCCTTTAACATCTGCATTGCCTTTTCTTTATTATGATGCTGTGATCTTTCATTCTGGCACTGCACCACGATTCCGGTTGGCAGATGTGTAATTCGGATTGCCGAAGATGTCTTATTAACATGCTGGCCTCCCGCACCGCTGGCACGGTAAGTATCGATTTTCAGATCATCTTCATCAATTTCAATATCAATATCATCTTCCAGATCAGGGAGCACATCACAGGATGCAAAAGATGTCTGTCGTTTACCGGCAGAATTAAACGGTGAAATACGTACCAGCCTGTGCACTCCTTTTTCCGATTTCAGATATCCGTAAGCATTCTCACCTTTTACCTCAAAAGTAACTGCCTTAATCCCTGCGATATCGCCATCCAGGAAATCCAGCACCTGAAGCGAAAATCCTTTTCTCTCTGCCCAACGGCAGTACATACGGTATAACATGCCTGCCCAGTCACAGGATTCCGTTCCTCCCGCTCCTGCATGAATGGTCATGATTGCATTGCATGCATCATATTCTCCCGACAGTAACGTCTGGATCTTCAGCTTTTCAAACACCTTTTCAAATGTATGAATTTCTTCCTCCAGTTCTTTTACCATTGCAGGATCTTCGTCTTCATATCCCATCTCGATCAGGAGATTGATATCTTCATAAGAAGTATAGAGACCGTGGATCGTCTCTACAAGTTCTTTTAAGTTCTTAAGCTCTTTCATCAGTTCCTGTGATTCTTCCGGATTATCCCAGAACCCAGGTTCCTCTATCTTGCGTTCCAGTTCTTCGATTCTCCGCTCTTTTCCTGCAACGTCAAAGTGAATCCCTCATTTCGGCAAGAGGTTCTTCATAAGCGTTCATTATTGTTTTGAACTGATCTAATTCAACCATATTACCACCTCTTTCTGTTTGAAATTATATACTCAATTATCCGGCAGCCGTTCTTTCCCCGGCTGCCGTCTTCTCATATCTTATATTTCAATAAATCTAGTTCTTACGTCCGCAGCACTGTTTGTATTTCTTTCCACTTCCGCACGGGCATGGATCGTTCGGATATACTTTCTTTTCTGCACGTTTCTTAGGCTCACGCACTCCCGTATCATCCTTATTGGTTCCGGTTACTTTGGCAACCTGCTCTCTTTCTACTTTCTGCTCCAGCTTAACGTGCAGGATCGTACGGACTGTATCTTCTTCGATACTTCTTGTCATCTCATCAAACATCTCGTAACCGATCATCTTATACTCAACCTTTGGATCTCTCTGTCCATAAGCCTGAAGACCGATTCCCTGACGTAACTGGTCCATATCATCAATATGATCCATCCATTTTGCATCGATTACTTTCAGAAGAACTACTCGCTCGATCTCACGCATATGCTCCGGTTCCGGGAACTCTGATTCCTTTGCCTCGTAAACCTTGGCTGCGCGCTCTTTCAGCATATGTTTCAGCTCTTTCTGACTGATATCCTTGACATCTTCTTCTGTAATCGTTTCCATCGGAATCGTATTGCGGATCGTCAGGTTCAGTTCTGTCAGATTCCACTCATCGTAATCCTGATCCGGGCTGACCACCATGTCTACAACATTCTCTATATAATCATTCATCATATGGAAGATAGAATCACGCATGTTGTCTCCGTCCAGTACATGACGTCTTTCTTCATAAATAATTTCTCTCTGTTCGTTCATTACCTGGTCATATTCCAGCAGGTTTTTACGAATTCCAAAGTTGTTGCTTTCTATCTTCTCCTGTGCTTTTTCAATCGCACTGGAAAGCATCTTATGCTCGATCTGTTCGCCGTCTTCCACACCAAGTGCATTAAAGACATTCATCAGTCTCTCTGATCCGAACAATCTCATCAGATCATCTTCCAGGGAAATATAGAATCTGGATTCTCCCGGATCTCCCTGACGTCCGGAACGTCCACGCAGCTGATTGTCGATACGTCTGGATTCATGACGCTCGGTTCCGATGATCTTAAGACCACCCGCTGCCCTTGCCTCATCGTCCAGTTTGATATCTGTACCACGACCTGCCATATTCGTTGCAATCGTTACCGCATCATGAACACCTGCCTGTGCAACAATTTCAGCCTCGAGTTCATGGAACTTCGCATTCAATACATTATGCTTGATACCACGGCGTTTTAACATACCGCTTAACAGTTCGGAATTATCGATTGTGATCGTACCGACCAGTACTGGCTGATGTTTTGCATGTGCTTCTTCGATCGCGTCACATACAGCTCTGAACTTCTCTTTCTGTGTCTTATATACCGCATCTTCAAGATCCTTACGCTGAACAGGTAGATTTGTCGGAATCTCGATAACGTCCATTCCGTAAATCTCGCGGAACTCTTTTTCTTCTGTCAGGGCTGTACCTGTCATACCAGACTTCTTCGCATATTTATTGAACAGGTTCTGGAATGTGATAGTCGCCAGAGTCTTGCTTTCTCTCTTAACCTTTACGTGTTCTTTTGCCTCAATTGCCTGATGCAGTCCGTCTGAATAACGACGTCCCGGCATAATACGTCCGGTAAATTCATCTACGATCAGTACCTCGTCATCTTTTACCACATAATCTTTGTCACGGAACATCAGATTATGTGCTCGAAGAGCAAGGATAATATTGTGCTGAATCTCCAGGTTCTCAGAATCCGCAAGGTTTTCAATATGGAAGAACTTCTCTACCTTCTTCACACCATCTTCGGTAAGGTTGATATTCTTCTCTTTCTCGTTAACAATAAAGTCTCCCGTCTCTTCAATATCTTCACCCATGATGGCATTCATCTTGGTAAACTCGCCGCTTGCCTCACCACGCTCTAACTGACGTGCAAGTATATCGCATGCTTCATAAAGTTTCGTAGATTTCTCACTCTGTCCGGAAATGATAAGAGGAGTTCTCGCCTCATCGATCAATACTGAATCGACCTCATCGATCAGAGCATAATTCAGTCCCCTCTGAACCAGCTGTTCTTTATAGATCACCATATTATCTCTCAGATAATCAAATCCAAGTTCATTATTTGTCACGTATGTGATATCACACTCATATGCGGCACGTCTCTCATCATTATCCATGCTGTTCAGTACCACACCAACAGTCAGGCCCAGGAACTCATGTACCTGTCCCATCCATTCCGCATCACGTTTGGCCAGATAATCATTGACGGTTACAACATGTACACCTTTTCCCTCCAACGCATTCAGGTACGAAGGAAGTGTTGCCACTAAAGTTTTACCTTCACCAGTCCTCATCTCTGCGATACGTCCCTGATGCAGGATAATACCACCGACGATCTGTACACGGTAGTGCTTCATTCCAAGTACACGGCTTGCTGCTTCTCTTACTACCGCATATGCCTCTGGGAGAATATCATCTAATGTCTCGCCATTTTCCAGACGTTCTTTAAATTCTTTTGTCTTTGCTTTTAATTCCTCATCCGAAAGTTTCTGCATGTCTTCATCCAGTGCCATAACTGCATCTGCAATCGGATAAACTCTCTTCAACTCATTCTGGCTGTGAGTTCCAAATATTTTCTGTATAATATTCATTCGCTATATGCTCCTTATTCCTGATTATGGACGCAAAACGACCACTCTATTCCCCATTTTATCACTATCTATATTTCAATTCAACCGATTTATAAAGTGTTAACACTTTGTTTACGAAGGTTTCCCTTTTCTCTAACGATAATTTTTTATAACATCATACGGAATCTGTCCGCCAAAAAGATCCAACGCACTTCCGATTGTAAAATCAATCTTTCCATTACCAATTTCCCGAATACGTTCCAGATCATCAAGACTTCCAATCCCGCCGGCATATGTCACCGGTATTTCGGCTTGTTCCAGAATCTTTATCAGCTCTTCTTCAATTCCGGACGCCTTTCCCTCAACATCCACACCATGCACCAGAAATTCGTCACAATATCCTGACAGTTTTTCCAAAATATCTGTATTCAGCTCCACATTCGTAAATGTCTGCCACCGGTCAGTCACAATATAATATTTTTCATCTTTTTTTCTGCAGCTTAAGTCCAGAACCACATGTTCTTTCCCGACGGCATCACACAGATTTTGCAGATTATCCCAGTAGATTTCTCCATTCTTAAATACATACGATGTTACAATTACATGGCTTGCACCGGCCTTCATATATTCCTCTGCATTTTCTGCCGTAATTCCTCCTCCAATCTGCAATCCATCCTGATATGTCTGCAGTGCTTTCAAAGCCTGCCTCTTTGTCTCCGGATAATATTCAGAAGTTGAAGGATTCAACAGAATTACATGTCCTCCCTTTAAGCCGTCCTTTTTATACAAATTTGCAAAATAATCTGCTTCCTGATCTGCCGCAAAGTTTTCTACCGCCTGATCTCCCTGATCAAGAAGGCTGCCCCCTACAATCTGCTTTACTTTTCCATTATGTATGTCGATGCATGGTCTGAATTTCATAAATGCTTTTCTCCTTATTATATTCTTGATTATATTCTTTTTTCAAAACATTTTACCACACTAAAGTATCAGCGTCCAGTACAGATATACTGTACAAAATAAGGATGCAGAGATTTTACTTATCATTTCCCCACATCCTTATATACTATCTATTATTTTGCGTTTTTCGTATCGTTTTTATTAGTGTTATCCCGGTTCTGGTCTGTTGTTCCGTCATTATTCTGGTCCGTCTCATTTTTTCTGTCATTCGGATCGAGATCATCTTCGATATCATCTACACCATCCTGTACATCATCTCCGATTTCATCCATAACTCCATCATTTTCATTATTCCGGTCTGTCACATCATCCTTTACTGTATCATCTGTTCCGGTTGTACCTTCTGTCGCCGAGTTATCATTCGCCGCATTATCATCTGTATTATTTCCACAGGCGGTAAGCCCCATCATGATCCCCGTGCACATGAATACCAGCATGAATTTCTTCCATTGTTTCATTCTCATAATCTCCCTTCGTATATCTTCATCTATGATCAAGTATTACTTGTTACCAGTAATATCTGCATTTTCCAGAAATATATACGAATTTTTCTTTATCAGAATGCTGGTATATTTTTACATTCTTTCAGCAATCACACCACTTCTGTATGCAGCCAGAAGTACTTCCAGATCCGAAATCTGTTCTTTTAACTCTTTTCCGACATCTGTATCTTCTACTTTCTTCCGTTCCAGCGTTCTCTTTACCACCGTGCTGTCCGAATGAATATCACTTTCCTTTTCGATCGCTGCTTCTGTAGACTCAAATGGCTTATGCGCCGCCAGAATCAATCCATAGGAATTATAGATCAGTGTATAACCTGCGATTCCGGTCTCTTTCTGATAAGCTTTCGAAAATCCGCCATCTATAACCAGAACTTTTCCACCGCATTTCACCGGATTTTCTCCATCTTTACACTTTACCGGCACATGACCGTTGATTATATGCGCATCTTCGTTCTCAAGTCCGAATTCTTTCAATATTTTTTCCACTACTTTTTCATCTTCCAGTAAAAGGTAGTATGGATTTTTCTTCTCTTTATGAGTTTCCTTCTCCGACAGGAAATAGCGTTCAAATGTCGCCATCTTATCCTTTCCAAACAACGGAGAATTTTCACTCAGCCAGATATACCACATGATATCTTTTCCACGTTCTTTTTCTTTAGGATCCATAGCATAGAATCCTTTTCTCACGTAACTTTCAAGTACTTCATAAAGCCCTTTGCCCTTATACGCCCGGCCAAAGATCCTTACACTTTTCAAATTACCGTCCTCTTTTAACGGTACGCAGCCATGATAAAGAAGATTGCCGTTATATACTTTATATAATCCACCTTTGTTTAAAAGGAAATGCATATGACGTTGTAATTTTTCGCAGTTTTCAAACGCCCGTTCCAGGCGTTCCATAATATCCTCTTCTTCTTTCGTCAGCGCATATGGTTTTTTCGGATCGATCGTCGGAAAATTTTTATCCAGCAATTTATATTCTTTTCCGTCTAACTCTATCGTTCCTTTTTCATAATTAATATGATGCAGTAAATTGCGCTTTTCCAGCTTAAATCCCGGATTCTTTTTTATAATCTGGCTCTCAACTTTGAACTGGATCACAGAAATTGCTTTATGCATCTTTACATCCATCAACATTTCCGTTGCATTGTAATCCGGATTGCCTTTTAATTTAAAGCACTCACACGGATCATCTTTATATGTATTCATGGCAAATGTAGCCAGCGGAAGCAGGTTAATCCCATATCCTTCTTCCAGGATATCCAGGTTGCCATATCTTGCACAGATACGGATCACATTGGCAATGCAGCCTCTCTGCCCTGCTGCAGCTCCCATCCACAAAACATCATGATTTCCCCATTGAATATCAACCGAATGGTACGCCATAAGCTCATCCATAATAATATGTGGTCCAGGACCTCTGTCATAGATGTCTCCGACAATATGCAGATGATCAACCGTCAGACGTTGAATCAGTTCACTCATAGCTATAATGAATTTCTCTGCCCGTCCAATTCTTATAATCGTACTGACAATTGCATTATAATACGATTCTTTATCCGTCATATCATTTTTCTCTGTGATCAGTTCCTCGATCACATAAGCAAAATCCGGAGGAAGTGCTTTTCTTACTTTAGATCTGGTATATTTACTTGCTGTTCTTTTACACACCTCAATCAAGCGGTACAACGTAATCTTATACCAGTCCTCCATATTCTTCTCCGTTTTCTTAATCCGGTCCATCTTCTCTTTCGGATAATAAATAAGAGTAGCAAGGGTCTGTTTATCCCTGCTACTCATAGTATTCCCGAATACATCATCAATTTTACGGCGCACTGAACCAGAGCCATTCTTCAGAACATGCGCAAATGCCTCATATTCCCCATGAATGTCTGTCAGAAAATGCTCTGTGCCCTTTGGCAGATTCAGTATCGCCTGTAAATTAATGATTTCTGTGGAAGCTTTGGCGATGGTCGGATATAGTTGAGAAAGTCTTTCCAGATAACGTTCCTCTAATTGTCTCATAATTACCTCCCGGTCTTCCTGTATATTCTGCTGTTCATAACGATTTATAATTGGATCACGTCAGACATATCATATCTGCCGGCCGGTTTCCAAGCCAGGAATTTTGCTGCTTCTACGGCGCCTTTTCCAAATACGGCCTTAGAATATGCTGTATGTTTGAATTCAATCACTTCATCCTGACCTGCAAAGATCACTTCGTGGTCTCCTACGATTGTTCCACCACGTACTGCCGAAATGCCAATCTCTTTCTGATCACGTTTCTGACGCACCTGACTTCTGTCATATACATAATGATACTGATTATCCGCCGCTTCATTAATTGAATCTGCCAGAGCAAGTGCAGTACCACTCGGCGCATCCAGTTTCTGGTTATGATGCTTCTCTACCAGCTCAATATCATATCCTGCCGGAGAAAGTACTTTTGTCGCATCCTTAAGGATCTTCATAAGCAGATTGATGCCAAGTGACATATTGGCAGATTTTAATACTGCTACTTTCTTTGCTGATTCTTCTACCTTTTCCAGCTGTTCTTCGGAAAGTCCCGTAGTACAAAGTACGACCGGCACCTGTTTTTCAACACAATAGTCAAGCAGTTCATCTGCTGCTGCCGCATTTGAAAAATCAATGATCACATCGGCCTCCACGTCACATGCATCGATGCTTTCAAATACCGGATAGTCATTTGGTACTTTGGTATATTTATCAACTCCGGCTACCAGTTCGATCCCTTCTGTGTTCTTGATTATATCTGTAATGACACGACCCATGTGTCCATTACAGCCATGCATGATTGCTTTTACCATATTCTTATCCTCCTTTTGTATACTTTGTTATAAAAACAAAGGATATCATATATGTAATGCATCTGTGAAAGCCTGCCGTTGGCAGTTTCTTACAAACGCATGGCGATGTATGATATCCTTCTCTTTTTCTTATTATGCTAACTGAATACCGAAATCTTTCATTGCCTGTGCAAGGTTCTTCTCATGTTCAGGGGATATCTCTGTAAGCGGCATACGAAGTGGTCCGCAGTCAACTCCCATCAGCTGCATTGCTTTCTTAACCGGAATCGGGTTTACTTCGCAGAATAACTGCTCGATCAGCGGCAGTGCTTTCAGCTGAAGTGCTGCACTTCCCTTCACATCTCCGTTAAAATACTTCTCACAGATATCATGTGCTTCATCCGGAGCAACGTTTGACAGTACTGAGATCACACCTTTTCCACCGAGAGATAATACCGGCACGATCTGGTCGTCATTTCCTGAATATACATCAATGTTACCGTCTGTCAGGTTCATGATCTTTGCAACCTGCGAAATATTTCCTGATGCTTCCTTTATACCAACGATATTATCTACTTCTTTCACCAGTTTTGCTGCTGTTGCAGGTTCGATATTGCATCCCGTTCTGCTTGCAACACTATACATAATGATTGGCGCTGTTACTTCTTTTGCCACTGCACTGAAATGTCCGATCAGTCCATTCTGAGTTGCTTTATTATAATAAGGTGTAACCAAAAGTAAACCATCTGCCCCATATTCTGAAGCTTCCTTCGACATATCGATAGCAGTACGTGTACAATTAGAACCTGTTCCTGCAATAACCGGAACTCTCTTGTTAACACGGTCAATTGTGAATTTTACACACTGCATATGCTCTTCTTCTGTCATGGTAGCAGATTCTCCTGTTGTACCGCAGATTACAATGCTGTCTGTTTTATGCTCACAATGAAACTCAATCAATTCATCAAGTCTATCATAATTAATACTTCCATCTTCATTAAATGGTGTGACAATTGCCACGCCGGCTCCTGTAAAAATAGCCATAGTGATCCTCCTGACTTTCATATAATCTAATGAAATTCTATCATCAATTAAATATGATGTCAATCCGAACCCTTATCTAAACTTTTACCATCCCTTATTCATCCATACATTCCAGTTTACTGACCGACACTTCATATGCAACCCTTTTCTGCGATTCCGTTTCTGTAATTTTTTTCATATATTCACGGCTCTGAATTCTTCCCATTACCTGCACATGTTCTCCAACCTCAAAAGCAGAGGCAAATCTGGCATTCCTTCCCCAGCAGATACATGGAATGTAATCAGACTTTCCATATGGCCGGTTCACTGCCAGCAATAGATCTGCAATCTCTCTGCCAAGCGGTGTCTTACGGTAAACAGGCTGTTTGCAGATATAACCATCCAGAAAAATCTGATTCGTCTTTGCACCGTCAAGTTCTTCTTCCACAAATGTAATTTCCCTGACAAATACGGATAAAATCAGACGGTTTTTCATTTCTTCATGCCTGTTGTAGGACCTGAACTGTCCGTTTACCATAATGAATTCTCCCGTGTAATCTTTCGTAACATCAATCAGACGCTCCGAGATCATGAGTGGGATCCTGTCTTTGGAATTGCTGAGCCGCTTCACATCCACCTCTACCATATAGAAGCCTTCTCCAAATACTTCATGGCTGAATGAAAATGGTGTCACGATTTCTCCCATAACGGTTACCTGGTTGTTCTCAATCATCTTATCTGACATAATTTTGTAATCTCCCTTCCTCTGAATCGTATTTTGAGTCATTACAAAGTCTATGAATCAAATCAGTATTTTAGAACTAAATACTTGTAAATTTTAAAAAATGTGATAAACTAATGTGGTTGCAGATAATAATAGGTAGAGAAAAGGAAGATTCGTAATGAAGACAAAACGTGAAGATGTACGTAATATCGCGATTATCGCCCATGTTGACCATGGTAAGACAACATTAGTAGATGAATTATTAAAGCAAAGCGGTGTATTCCGTGAGAATCAGGAAGTAGCAGAACGTGTCATGGACTCTAACGATATCGAAAGAGAACGTGGAATCACAATCCTCTCCAAGAATACTGCCGTCACCTACAACGGTGTAAAGATCAATATTATAGATACTCCGGGACATGCTGACTTCGGTGGAGAAGTAGAACGTGTCCTTAAGATGGTTAACGGTGTTATCCTCGTCGTTGATGCGTTCGAGGGAGCTATGCCGCAGACCAAATTCGTACTCCGCAAAGCTATGGAATTAAAGCTTCCAGTCATCGTATGTATCAACAAGATCGACCGTCCGGAAGCAAGAGCCGAAGAAGTGATCGATGAAGTTCTCGAACTTCTCATCGACCTTGGTGCTTCTGACGAACAGTTAGACTGCCCATTCGTATACGCATCCGCTAAGAATGGTGTGGCTGCACTTGAGATTTCGGATGAAATGAAAGACATGAAGCCTCTGTTTGAGACCATTCTGGATTATATTCCTGCACCAGAAGGAGATCCGGAAGCTCCGACTCAGGTTCTGATCAGTACGATCGACTATAATGAATACGTTGGACGTATCGGTGTTGGTAAAGTAGATAACGGTACAATCGCAGTTAACCAGGACATGGTTGTTGTCAACCATCATGATCCTGACAAACAGAAGAAAGTTAAGATCAGTAAATTATATGAATTTGACGGTCTGCAGAAAGTAGAAGTAAAAGAAGCATCTATCGGTGCAATCGTGGCAATTTCAGGTATCTCTGACATTTCCATCGGTGATACACTCTGCTCACCTGAAAATCCGACACCAATTCCGTTCCAGAAGATTTCTGAACCAACAATCTCTATGGATTTCGTTGTAAATGACAGTCCATTTGCCGGACAGGAAGGAAAATATGTAACTTCCCGTCACTTACGTGATCGTCTGATGCGCGAACTGAACACAGATGTCAGCCTTCGTGTTGAAGATACCGAAAACATGGACGCATTCAAAGTATCCGGACGTGGTGAACTTCACCTTTCCGTTCTAATCGAGAATATGAGACGTGAAGGATATGAATTCGCAGTCAGCAAAGCTGAGGTTCTGTATCACAAAGACGAGAATGGTAAACTTCTTGAGCCAATGGAGATTGCTTACATTGATGTACCTGATGAATACACTGGTGTCGTTATTGATAAACTGAGCCAGAGAAAAGGTGAATTACAGACAATGGGTGCTGCCAATGGTGGATATACACGTCTTGAGTTCCGTATCCCATCCCGTGGTCTGATCGGTTACCGTGGTGATTTCCTGACAGACACAAAGGGAAATGGTATCATGAACACTGCATTCGACGGATACGCTCCATATAAGGGAGATATCCAGTATCGTAAACAGGGATCTCTGATTGCATACGAGACCGGTGAGTCTGTAACTTATGGTCTGTACAGTGCTCAGGAGCGTGGAACACTCTTCATCGGTGCCGGTGAAAAAGTTTATTCCGGTATGGTCATCGGTGAAAATGCAAAAACAGATGATATCGAAGTAAATGTATGTAAGACCAAGCATCTTACCAATACTCGTTCTTCCAGCGCAGATGATGCACTTCGTCTGACACCTCCGACAGTCCTCAGTCTGGAGCAGGCAATCGACTTCATCGATACAGATGAACTTCTGGAGGTTACTCCGGAATCACTCCGTATTCGTAAGAAGATTCTGGATCCTAAGATGAGAAAACGTGTAAATCGCTAATGAATAAACATTTACGGTTATAACTGACCGCACGAAAGCGGCAGAAAATAAAATATATAAAACAGTTTTTGTTCACGAAAACCTGACAATTTATATATTTTATTTTCTGCCGCTTTTTTGTTCTCATCTGCAGCACACATTACTAAAAATTTTCCTTCTCCATTGTTCTTCATTTTGATATGATATCTTTCTTTGGGATATTGGCAAATATCTTTTTTTCACTTATACTGGAATTACAGCGAAAATCTATATAAAAGAAAGGAATCCACGAATGAAAGAACTGATTTCTCACCTTCTCAAACAGGTGGCCGCAATTCTGGAATATGTGATTGCATTTATGCTTGCGATCGGTATCATACTGCTTTGCCTTCGTATGGTATGTTCACTTCAGTATATTCCGAATCTGAACACCTATCCGAATTACGATGATCTTCTCGAGGTTTGTTTTAATCTGATCATCGGTGTCGAATTGATCCGTATGATGTATTCGCACTCTCCGAGTACCGTATTTGAGGTTCTGCTTTTTGCGATTGCAAGACACATCATTATGGACCACACTTCCATCTACAGCAGTCTGATCGGCGTCTGTTCCATCGCAGTCTTATTTGCAACCAGAAAATTCTTATTCTCCGAATTCGACATAGCAGACGAAACGGTATTCCGTGCTTCAACCAAGGCTAAAGTTGTCAACAAGATTCTCAGCGTGAACATTCCGCATGAAGCAGATGATACCCTTTCCAATGTACTGCTGCGGCATCTCGAAGAACAGAATATCACGCCCCGTGTTGGTGCATGTTATTACTTCCACGATTGCGGCCTGCGGGTTGCCAAACTTCATGATGGAAAAATTTCAAGAATTCAGGTAATTCGTGCTATACATTAGCGGCCAAACATGTTATACTACACATATCAGATAGATTGCCGGTTCGAGTAGCAATTGTCAGATTATAATTCATTTATTTGATGATTGTATAACGTGCAATTATTTGAAATTATGTCGCAAAGGAGTTGGGCATCATGAAATTTATTATTATTGGAAAGAACATCGATGTAACACCAGGCTTAAGAGAGGCCGTAGAAAGCAAGTTAGGAAAGTTAGGAAGGTACTTTACTCCGAATACAGAGATTCACGTAACCTTAAGTGTACAGAAAGGACATCAGAAAATTGAAGTAACTATTCCTGTAAAGGGTGGTCTGGTTCGTTCCGAACAGGAAAGTTCTGATATGTATGTATCGATTGATCTTGTAGAAGAAGTCATCGAACGTCAACTTCGTAAATACAAAAATAAACTGGTAGCACGTGAACAGGAAGGCGGTAACTTCAAACAGGAATTCTTTGACGCCAAAGATAATATTGAAGATGACGGCGAGATTAAAATCGTACGTACCAAAAAATTCGGATTTAAACCTATGTATCCGGAAGATGCGTGTGTTCAGATGGAACTTCTCGGACATGATTTCTATGTTTTCTGTAATGCAGAATCAGACGAAGTGAATGTAGTATACAGACGTAAAAACGGAACATTTGGTTTGATCGAGCCTGAATTTTCTTAAATCGCAACTCATAATCTTATAAAAATATGGCAATAACAAAAGCCGTACACAATATCTCCTAAAGAACAGCTCCTTTCATGAGATATCGTGTACGGCTTTTTTATATTATTTTTATATTATATTTTCTTCCAGAATTGTCGGCACCCCATCAATCTCTGCATAATAACATTCTTCACCTGCTGTCATCTCTGCCTGCGCATTTGTCCCCTCAGTAATTGCATGCATAACCTGATCCACATCCGTTTTTGGAATCAGTACTTCCAGTTCTACTTTATCCGTATAGACAGTATCTAATATCTTCAGCTCTCTCTGCGCCAGAATATACTGAATCTTTCCAAATGTCGTATAGTCTGTTTCTATATGAAGTTTCACTCCTAAAATTTTCGTAATGATCACCGAGGCATCAAGTCCCGCTTTCACGGCTCCCGAATATGCTCTGACCAGTCCACCGGTTCCAAGAAGGGTTCCTCCGAAATACCGGGTCACCACAACAGCCACATTCCTCAGTTCATTTCCAAGCAATACATCTAGCATCGGTTTGCCAGCTGTACCGTTTGGTTCGCCGTCATCACTGCATCTTTGAAGCTGTCCTCTCTCCCCTATTATATATGCAAAACAGTTATGTCTTGCATCCCAGTATTTTTTTCTTGTCTTCTCTACAAATTCAAGTGCTTCTTCCTCTGTATTTACCGGTACCACAGTCGCAATAAATCGTGACTTTTTTTCTATAATCTCATCTTCTCCACCCCGATAAATAGTTCTGTATTCTGGTAACATATTGTCATCCTTTCGTATAATTTACAACTTTATACATAATATAATACCTAATTTCTTAAGATTTTCCTACTCAAATATGAAGTTTTCATTTTTTTCTTTATAAAAGAGTGTACATTTGCTATAATAACTTGGTATAAAGGAGGCTTAAACGCATGAACTATGGAAAGAAAAAGGCTGCGAAAAGGCAGAAAAAAATAACGTCCAAATCTACAATGCAGGGGAAACGCATCGTTGTCCGTTTGTTCAAGGCACTGCTGATCTGTATCGTACTTGCTGCAGTAGTCGGAATGGCCGGCGGCGGTCTTTTTATAAAAAAGATTATTGATGACACTCCGCATGTTTCCACTTCTGACGTTAAACCGAAAGGATTTACTACTTTCGTTTATGCTGATGACGGAAGCACTGAGATTGAACGTTTTGTATCTTCTGGTTCCAATCGAGTATACAAGTCTATTGATGAGATACCGAAAAATCTTCAACATGCTTTTGTTGCAATCGAGGATGAGCGTTTTTATAAGCATAACGGTATAGATCTTCAGGGTATTGCCCGTGCTGCGGTAGTGGGTATTGCCCGGGGCGGTTTTTCTGAAGGTGCCAGTACTCTGACTCAGCAGCTGATCAAGAACAATGTATTCCCGAACTTTACAAAAGAGAAAAATTTCTATGATAAATTACAACGTAAAATTCAGGAACAGTATCTTGCAGTACAGATTGAAAAGCAGATGAGTAAAAATGAGATTATGGAAAGTTATCTCAACACAATCAACCTTGGACAGAATTGTCTGGGTGTACAGTCTGCTTCTCAACGTTATTTTGGTAAAGATGTTTCCGATCTGACATTATCTGAATGTGCGGTAATTGCCGGAATCACACAGAATCCGACAGATTATGATCCAGTTACACGTCCCGAGAATAACAAGATCAGACGTAATAAAGTATTAAAGAATATGCTGGAGCAAGGCTATATCAGCCAGAAGCAGTATGATAAAGCGATGTCCGACGATGTCTATGCAAGAATCCAGGCAACCAGCGCTTCTTCCCAGGCTGATAATGCATACAGTTACTTTGTTGATGCACTTGCACAGCAGGTAATCCAGGATCTGAAAGATCAGCTTGGCTACACTGATACACAGGCTTACAATGCCGTTTACAGCGGCGGTCTCAGTATCTACTCTACACAAAATCAGGAAATGCAGAAAATCTGTGATGAAGAAGCTAATAATGATGCCAACTATCCTGGTCTGAAAGAGTATGGTCTTGATTATGCGCTGACGGTAACCCGTGCTGATGGATCGGTTGAAAACTATGGAAGTAATAATATTAAAAATTATGTAGAAAAAACTTACGGAAATGATCAGGGACTTCTCTACTCCAGTGAAGATGCCGCAAAAGCAATGGTGGCAGAATGGAAATCCACGATTGCCCAGGAGGGTGATACCTATGATGAACGTATTACCATTACCCCTCAGCCACAGTCTTCTATCACAATCATGGATCAGAAGACTGGACAGATCAAAGCAATGGTCGGCGGCCGTGGAGAAAAAGCTTCCAGTCTTGGACTGAACAGAGCTTATCAGGGTTCCAAGAGACAGCCTGGTTCTACTTTTAAGATCCTTGCAGCTTATGCACCGGCATTAGATTCCTGTGATAAGACACTCGCAACAACAATTGATGATGAACCATATACCTTAAAGAATGGAAATGTTTTGCGGAATGCCAACAAACAGTACGGCGGTACAACAACGCTCAGAAATGGTATCAAAAAATCCATCAACGTAGTTGCCGTAAAGTTAAGCGATGAAATCACTCAGGAATTAGGCTATGAATACTGTGAAAAATTCGGTATCAGTACTCTGGTAAAAGACAAAACAATCAACGGCAAGGTCTTTGATGACAGCACTTCACAGACGCTCGCACTTGGTGGAATCACAGAAGGTGTCTATAACTATGAAATGTGTGCCGCTTATGCCTCTATCGCTAACGGCGGCGTCTATAACAAACCAACTTTATATAGTAAAGTTGTAGACCACGATGGCAACGTTCTTCTTGACGGAACAGGCGAATCTCATACAGTTATCAAAGACAGCACAGCTTATCTTCTTACCAGTGCAATGGAAGATGTTGTCAATTCCGGAACAGGTACAGCATGCCAGCTTCCGAATATGCCGGTAGCCGGAAAGACAGGTACCACAACATCCAATAAAGACTTATGGTTCTGTGGATTTACACCATATTATACATGTGCTGTATGGGGCGGTTATGACGACAATAAAGAATGTGATTATGACACAAGTTTCCGCTTCAGACTCTGGAAAGGTATTATGAGTCGTATTCACGAGAATCTGGAAAGTAAAGATTTTAAGGTTCCGACCTCTGTTGAGAAAAAGAGTATATGTACTATTACCGGAAAGCTTGCAACCAACGGATGCCCTTCTATTACAGAATATTTTGCCAAAGACACGCTTCCATCCGAAACATGTTCCGGTCACGGATACTCTTCCGGAAGAAAGTATAAGTCTTCTACAGAAGACAATGATACAACTGAAGATGCTTCTTCTTATTCAAACAATACAGGAAACAGTTATAACAATAATACAGGCACTACCAGTGATAATACCGGTGGTAACACAGGTGGTTCTACCGGCGGTAACACAGGTGGCTCTACCGGCGGTAATACAGGTGGCTCTACCAGCGGTAATACAGGTGGTGGTTCTACCGGTGGTAATACAGGTGGTGGTTCTACCGGTGGTAATACAGGTGGCTCTACCGGCGGAGATACTTCTCAGTAACCATACTGTACAAGCCTATGATATCTACAGAAAGGTATCTACAGGACCTGCCACTGGAAGCTCCTTCCAAATGCATGACAATAAAAAACTGCGGGAACAAAATGTTTCCGCAGTTTTTATTATACCTGACATCCAAAAGGATGTATAACTCTCTAAAAGCTCTAAAGAATCAGTTTCGCAGCTCCACAGATACCGGCATCATTTCCTAGTGTAGCAAGAACAAATTCCGTATCTTTGTTCGCAAAGAATGCTTTTTCCTTAAAATTCTTTTCAACATACTGAAGAAGTACTTCTCCTGCTTTCGAAACGCCTCCTCCAATTACAATTGCTGAAGGATCTGCAACAGCTGCAAGATTAGCCATCGCATGTCCAAGATATTTTCCAAATTCCTCTGCAATCTCTTTTGCCACTTCATCGTCTGCCTTAACAGCATCAAATACGGTCTTGGCGCTGACTTCCTGTCCTCTTAATACAGACGCTTTATCATCCTTAGCCAGACGAATATTGGCAAGTCTTGTAATACCTGTTGCAGATGCATACTGCTCCAGGCATCCTGTGTTGCCGCAGCCGCAGTGATCTGTCTCTTCATAATTCACACAAAGATGTCCGATCTCACCACCTGCACCATGTGCTCCTACCAATGGTTTACCATCAATAATAATTCCACCGCCGACTCCGGTTCCAAGTGTGACCATAATAATATTTTTGCGGCCCTTTCCTGCACCCAGCCACATCTCTCCAAGTGCAGCTACATTGGCATCATTCCCTATCTCTGCTTTCATACCGGAAAGTTCTTCCATCTCTCTTTTTACTTCTTTATATCCCCAGCCAAGGTTCGCTGTATTCTGAACAACTCCTTCCGAATCTACCGGTGCAGGAACTCCGACTCCGATTCCTTCCACTTCATCTTTCGGAATCTGCTTTTCCTCTAACTTTTCATTCAAAGCAGCGGCAATATCCGGAAGAACGGCTTCACCCTGATTCTCTGTGCGTGTCTTAATCTCCCATTTATCTACAATCTCTCCTTCGGTTGTAAACAAACCTAATTTTACAGTTGTTCCCCCGATATCTACTCCAAAGCAATATTTCATTTTCTGTATTTCTCCTATTTCTTTATTAAATTCTGCTGAACACGTTTGTACAGTTCCTGAGCTGCATTATATCCCATCTGTTTCTGTCTGTGGTTAACTGCTGCCGTCTCAACAATGATTGCAAGATTACGTCCAGGACGAATTGGCAGATGATGGCAAACCACTTTGTTACCAAGGAATTCTGTATATTCTTCTTCGAGACCGAGGCGGTCGTATTCTTTATTCTTATTCCACTCTTCCAGAGTGATAACAAGATCAATATTCTGTGTCTCTCTGACACTTAATACACCAAACAGAGCCTTGACGTCTACGATACCGATACCTCGCAGTTCGATAAAATGTCTCGTAATATCCGGTGCCGTTCCTACAAGTGTCTCATCACTGACTCTGCGGATTTCAACTACATCATCACTGACAAGACGGTGTCCACGTTTGATCAGCTCCAGAGCCGCCTCACTTTTACCGATTCCGCTTTCTCCCATGATCAGTACTCCGACACCATATACATCAACCAGCACACCATGGATAGAAATGCATGGCGCAAGTTCTACATTCAGCCAGCGGATAATCTCTGCTGTAAATTCTGATGTCTTCTTCTCTGTCTGGAACACTGGAATATTAGCCTTTTCTGCCATTTCAAGAAGCATTGCCTCCGGCGGAAGGTTTCTGCAGAAGATCAGACATGGAATCTTGTAAGAAAGCAGTGTTTCATAAATCTTTTTTTTCTTAACTTCATCTGTCATCTTCTCCAGGAATGTGTACTCCACATATCCTATGATCTGCACACGTTCGGAATCAAAATGTTCAAAGAATCCGGTAAGCTGCAAAGCCGGTCTGTTAATGTCTGGTATCTCAACTTCTTTTTCGGAAAGATCTACATCCGGTGTAAGATTTTTGAGATTCATTTTTTCAACGAGTGTTTTTAATTTTACTTTATTCGCCATATTCTTTTACCTCACACGTATTAAAAATCTGATAGCCATATTATACCATACTTAAGTATCCTGGTGAAAAAATTTATACACTTCCTGCGCAGATTTTTCATTCATGGACGGCAGCTCTTTCAGATCATCCACTGTTGCATTCCGGATTGCTTCAATATTTTCAAAGCTCCGCATCAGGTCTTTTCTTCTTGCAGGTCCCACTCCCGGAATATCATCCAGTATCGAATGTACCTGTCCTTTACTTCTTAACTGTCTGTGGAATGTGATTGCGAACCGATGCGCCTCATCCTGTATTCTGGTGATCAGGCGAAAACATTCCGAATTACGGTCAATCGGTAATTCTACATTATTGAAATACAATCCTCTGGTTCTGTGATTATCGTCTTTTACCATTCCACACACAGGAATGTGCAGATTCAGCTTCTCCAGGACCTCCAATGCAATATTCACCTGTCCCCGGCCTCCGTCCATCATGATCAGATCCGGGAATGCCTGAAATCCGCCTGTCTCACTTTCATCCTGTCGTTCCCTTAATCCATGCTCGAATCTTCGGGTCAACACCTCATTCATACTTGCGTAGTCATCCGGTCCCTGTACACTTTTTATCTTAAATTTGCGATAATCATTACGCTTTGGCTTTCCATGCTCATAAACGACCATAGAACCAACCGAATCAAATCCGTTTGTATTAGAGATATCATAAGCCTCCATACGTATAATTCCGGTAAGTCCCAGTATTTTTTCCAGTTCCTTCACCGCTCCGATCGTTCTTCCTTCTTCACGCTTCAGACGTTCTTTGTCATTCTTTAATACCATCTGTGCATTCTTCTGCGCCAGCTCTACCAGCTTTTCTTTTGTCCCTTTCTTCGGTATACGAAGCCGTACTTTATGTTCCCTTCTGGTCGTCAGCCACTCCTCTATAATCTCCTGGTCTTCAATCTCTTCCGGCAACATTAACTCGGCCGGGATATACGGTGTTCCTGCATAAAATTGCTTGATAAAGCTTGACAGGATTTCGCTTTTTGTATCATTTTCCGCAATCTTCAGATAAAAATGATCCCGTCCGATCAACCTTCCTCCCCGGATAAAGAAGACTTGTACAACCGCGTCCTCACCTTCCGAAGCCATTGCAATAATATCCCTGTCGTCCCCTGCTGTATCTGTAATCTTCTGTTTCTGAGCGATCTTCTGAACGCTTGCAAGAAGTTCCCTGTATTCTATTGCTTTCTCGAATTCCAGATTTTCGGATGCATCCAGCATCTTTTCTTCCAGTTCTTTTAATATCGGATCATAATTTCCATTCAGGAATCTTACTACTTCATCAATAGATTTCCTGTACTCTTCTCTGGAAATGTAGCCCTGACACGGCGCATAACACTGATGGATATGATAATTGAGACACGGACGTTCTTTTCCGATATCTTTTGGGAGTGAACGATTGCAGCTTCGAATATGATAAAGCTTTCGTATCAGTTCAATAGTATCTTTTACTGCACCGGCACTGGTATACGGACCAAAATATTTTGCCTTATCTTTCTTCATCCGCCTTGCCATCATTACACGCGGGAAAGGTTCATTTACAGTTACTTTTATAAATGGATACGTTTTATCATCCATCAGCATCGTATTGTATTTTGGTCTGTGTTCTTTAATCAGATTACATTCCAGAACAAGCGCTTCCAGCTCGGAATCCGTCACAATATATTCGAACCTGGAAATATGTGTCACCATCTGTTCTATCTTGGCTCCCTTATTCCTGCTGCTCTGAAAATACTGTCGGACACGGTTTTTAAGACTGATTGCTTTTCCGACATAAATGATCGCATCTTTTTCATCGTGCATAAGATATACACCTGGTTTTCCTGGCAGCTTCTTCAGTTCTTCCTGTATATTAAAATTTTCCATATATGTCACCTGTACATTTTCTTTTACTATTTTCTTACCCGTTGCTTATGAATGTTACACAGATTCTTTTACAATCAGAAGCGAATAATAGCTGGCATGCTCTGGTATATCTTCCAACCGTTCATATATCTGTTCGTCTGCCATCCCACAATTTTCTATCATCTTTACATCCACATTTTTTTCTTCCAGGATTTCCCTTACCTCCGCTAATCTGGAAGCAGACTTCATCAGGACCTTCGTTCCCGGATATCTCAATGCGTTCCTTATATCATAGCTGGATGGAATCACATGAAGCTCATCTGCTCTGTCTGCCAGACTTTCATTCAGTTTTGATGCAGCTGCGCAAAATGATGGAATCCCGTTTATAATTGATGTTTCATATCCTTTTTCCTTTATAATACGTTGAATATACATATAAGTCGAATAAATCGTTGGATCTCCCAATGTCAGATATGCTACATCTTTTCCCTTTTCCAGTTCCTCTATGATCCTTTTGGCAGCTTTCTCATAATTCTGATTCAGAATCTGTCTGTCCTTTGTCATCGGCGTATCCAGATCCAGATATTCTTTTTCTTCCATATTATCTACCATTCCTGCCGCAATTCTGTAACTGACCGCATGTTCCCTGCCCTTCGCAGGCACTGCTATTACCGGACATTTTTCTATCGTACGAACAGCCTTATACGTCATAAGTTCCGGATCACCTGGACCAACTCCGACTCCGAACAATCTTCCTTTCATGTTATATCTCCTCCAGAATAATCTTATCCTGCCTATTATATACCAGACAAATATAATTGAAAAGAAAAAAGATATGAAGCCGGCTCTTGCCATACTTCATATCTTTTGTTCTTTTTTATAGAATTCTATTCTTCATGAACAGATTCAGTTGCTGTTCCGACAGTTTTTTCTTCTGTCTTTTCTGATTTTTCCTGTACATCTGCGTTATGCGCATCATCTATATCATCTGCCGGCTTCATCACAAATCCTTCACCCTCTACCGGATTCATACCGATTCTTGCTTCTTCCTTCTTCGGTGCATCCGGATCAATTCCTTCTACTTCATGGAAAATCTCCATAAATTCTTTTCCGGTAATTGTCTCTTTTTCAATCAGGAATGCAGCAATTTTATCCAGCGCCTGTCTGTGATTTCTCAGAAGCTGTTTTGCCTCTTCGTAAGCATCTTTCAACATCTTCATAACTTCTTCGTCAATCTCTGATGCTGTCTGCTGTCCACAGTTGCTGACCGGGCGTCCGTCCAGATAACGGTTCTGAATAGATTCCAGACCGATCAATCCGAATTTCTCGCTCATACCATACTGTGTGATCATCGCTCTTGCTACGCTTGTTGCTTTCTCAATATCATTAGAAGCTCCTGTTGTAACCGTATCAAACACTACTTCTTCTGCCGCACGTCCTGCAAGCAGTCCGACTAACATTGCCTGAAGTTCTTTTTTGGTATTCAGGAATTTTTCTTCTTCCGGAGTCTGCATTACATAACCAAGTGCTCCCATTGTACGTGGAACGATTGTAATCTTCTGTACCGGCTCCGCATCTTTTTGCAATGCACTTACAAGTGCATGTCCGACTTCATGGTAAGAAACAATCCTTCGTTCTTCCTGGCTCATGATACGGTCTTTCTTTTCCTTACCTACAAGTACCACTTCTACCGCTTCAAATAAATCAGACTGACATACTGCATTTCTTCCATGCTTTACAGCATTAATTGCCGCTTCATTGATCATATTTGCAAGATCAGAACCTACTGCTCCGGATGTCGCAAGTGCGATTTCCTCCAGATTGACTGTCTCATCCATCTTCACATCTTTAGAATGAACCTTCAGGACTTCTACACGTCCTTTCAGATCTGGTTTTTCAACAATGATACGTCTGTCAAAACGTCCCGGTCTTAATAATGCAGGATCCAAAATCTCCGGTCTGTTAGTTGCAGCCAGAAGTACCAGTCCTTTATTGCTTTCAAATCCATCCATCTCTGCAAGCAGCTGATTCAGTGTCTGCTCACGCTCATCATTGCCGCCCATCTGATTGTCTCGGCTTTTACCGATCGCATCAATCTCGTCGATGAAAATGATACATGGTGCCATCTGCTGTGCCTGCTTGAACAGATCACGCACTCTGGATGCTCCGACACCGACATACATTTCCACAAATGCCGAACCACTCAATGAAAAGAACGGCACCTTTGCTTCTCCTGCTACTGCTTTCGCCAAAAGCGTCTTACCTGTTCCCGGAGGGCCGACCAACAGTGCTCCCTTCGGAAGCTTTGCACCGACACTCGTATATTTTCCCGGATTATGGAGAAAATCTACCACTTCCTGTAAAGATTCTTTCGCTTCATCCTGTCCGGCTACATCTTTAAATGTAACTCCGGTCTGCTTTTCCACATACATCTTGGCATTGCTCTTACCGATTCCCATCATGCCGCCGCCCTTTGACATACGCTTTGTCATCCAGATGATCATTCCGACAAAGAATGCAATTGGCAGGAATGTTAAGATCACGTTCATCGCTACTGCCGATGTAGTATCCGGAATCTCCTGCTTAAACTCCACGCCTGCCTTCTCCAGACGCTTTGTCAGGTCATCGTCATTCACCACTCCTGTGTAATATTCCTGTGCAACCCCGCTGTCCTTGTCCTTTTTTGTAACAATCATGATTTTGTCACTCTGGATCTGTACTTTTCTGACCTCTCCGTCATCTACCATTTTCAGAAATTTATTATAGGTAATCTCTTTTGCAGAGGTCATTCCCTGAAACTGGAACAGTGCGATCACCAGGATCGATGTAATAACTGTGACCAGTAAAATAAACGATATACCCTGTTTATTATTCTTGTTATTCTTATTATTCTGGTTATCCATTTTAATCCTCCTGTATACCTAATTATTATATAGAGCGTCATGTTAGAAATCAATAAAAACATTACCGCTCAGCGATTTTTTACCATTATATTAGGCTTATTTTATCTTTTTTATAGAGTTTTTATGATTGTATTCTTCGTTTTCTCTTCTTTATTTTAATTCTTAGTATCAAATCAGTATCAGTCCCATCCAAGAACAGCCCTCTCGACTTCACTGTAGCCGGTCCGCTGAAAGCTATCAATTCCAATGTGCATGATCGGGTACGGCGTCAGGTACTGCTCATGATATTCTTTATACCTCTGGCTTACATGTGGCAGCCTGAGCTTTCTCAAAGCCTTTCTTTCAATATCGCCCGCCTTTGCTCCTGAACACCCCATTCGCTCCCCAATCTGCTTCATTGTACGCCGTTCAAAATAATGCTCCCGGATCACTCGCCTCTGCTCTTCCGGAAGATTATCAATGAGATAGTTCAGTTCCTCCTGCATCATTTCCCGATCACATTTTTTGATTGCGTCCTCCTCCAGATTCTGATCAGACGCAATGAGATCTCTCAGCGCAGTCTTATCATTATCCTGACTGACAACAGAATCAAGACTGCTCACATTCGCCTTATTTGCGCTTTCCCGTATATCCGTGAGTTCTTCTTCACTTACACCAAGAAAAGCCCTACAAGCTAACTCAGACGGTTCACAGCCGCATTCCTGTTCATACTGCCGGACAAATCTCTTGTATCTCATAACGGCCTGATACATCGCCGACGGCAATCTGACAGATCCATTATTCTCTATGTACCTCTGCATTCTCATTTTCAACCAAAAGGTTAAATAGCTGATGAACTTTGTCCCCTGATCCGGCTTGTAGTGTTCAACTGCAGCATTAAGCCCCAGGTATCCCTCTTGCATCAGATCATCCATTTCAGCATATCCGCTGTATTTCTTAGCCACTTTGTAAATATATGCTTTGGTCTGCTGCCATAACTGCAGCATATTCTCTGCAGTGTTTTCTCCGGCTTGGATTCTTGCCACAAGCTGTTCATTCGTCATGATGTTCCCCTCCTGATATGAAATAAGCCCCGGGCACTCGCCCAGGGCTATTATTTACTCTGCTGCTTTGTTTTCTACGTAATAGATTGCCATTTTCTTATTATCCAGTACAAAGGCATCATATACGATACGTCCTTCAACCAGTTCCCCGGAAATTCCCGGCGGATCCTGATGGATTTTATAATCTTCCAATTTTGTAGGTGCGACAGTAGCAACCGGATGCGAAATCATGAAGCCCGCCCTTTCCGGCATCTTCTTAGATGTCATCTTGATTACATCCATACCGTCGACCATTGCAATAACACCCTTGGCTCTCTGCTCCGCTGTAATATCACAATCAATATGTAACTCGGTGTTCTTTTTCATCATTCTATATACATCAGGTACTACCGTCAGTATCCGCCCTGTATCCAGCACATCATTATCATCAAGCACTTTTGTACCCTCAATAATCACATCATAGATATTTTCTGCAGTCAGTGTCACATCTATAACCTTCGTTCCGGCATTTGCAGCCATCACCCCATAAGTGTAACTGTCTACTTCCGGAATAATAACCTCACGCTGCTGTCTTGCAAGAGCAGACGCCCCGGCAAGAACGCCCTGAGTTTCATCCTTATCCATCTTATCGATCGCAAATGTAAAAGATCTGTCTTTTTTCAATACCAGATCTTCCATTTCATTTCCCAGTTCTTCAAGATCTCCATATCTTGAAGATTTTCCACTGGTCCCGTTTCGATCATAATCATTCATACCCACAGTATTAACCTTGTTGATCTTGATCGTGTGCGCCCCGGTCCAGTCAAAATCATCATTGGTCAGGAGTGATTTTTTACTTTCTGACGTGAATACCTCATCTACGTAAGACGTAACCCTTGTCGTTAAATTAATAGCCATATTTATTTACCTTTAACGTGCTTTTTTTGCGAATGCATCCGCAATAGGATCTTTCCCCGAAAGGCTTGTCCCTACCCTCGGCACATTTCCCCTCAATGCATTTTTTATCCCTTGAGCAGTTGCTTCTCTAAAAATACTAATTACATTCTCCAGACTCTGCTCGCTGCTTTCCTTATCGCTGTAATCAATCAGATCAGCTAAAGTTGACGGTAGTCCCTGTCTTGTCAAAGTATCTTTTGCGTCTGCTCTGAGTTCACGCTTCAGCACGTCCCTTTCTCTTTTATCCAATTCACTCTCTTGCTGTTCATCATTAAACAGCTTTGACATTCTTTTCCGTTCAGCGGCGATTTTCTTTGCTATGATCCGGTCAACATCTTCGTCTGTATATTTCTTTTCCGGTTTCTGTCCCGGTTCAGCTTCTCCGGATCCATTCTGATCGCCCTGTGTTCCTTCCTGATCTTCTGCAGTGGAAGCCTCTGCATCACCTGCGCCACCTTCTGCGCCCTCTTCTGCAAATAACTGCAGCTTTCTAAACATATCTTTCATTGTGTTTTCTCCTTTCGATTTTACGCCTCCCGGCTCATTCATGCTCTTACCGTGGCACCTCACGCCGTTGTGATATACAAAAAAGGACGTAGGAACAGTTTTAGACATTTCTGTCTGTAACTATTCCCACGCCCTTTAGGCTTACACTGTTAAGTGCGGTACTTGTATATCATATTTTCTATTATACTAAAATACCGTACTTAATGCAATGATAACAAAATACTAACTTTTACTAACATTTTTTTAGGTTAACAAATGTCAACATTTGTCAACATTATTTATTTTCAGCCTCAGCATTTCTAAGCATTGTTTACAACTATAGGTTTGCCTACTTATTGTATCCTTCGCTTTCTCTGCAACCGAGTATTTTCGAGTATCATATAAGCTCTCTTATATTTTCCCTTAGATGGTTGAACCTTAACATTTCTTAACATCGGGGCAAGGAGCACCTTAACAGCCTCAAGCTCCTGTTCCTGTTCGTAGGATACTTTAATTTTTACGCTCATCTTTCCAATCCTCAATGATCACGCATATTGTCTTGCTATCTAACGGCCAGATTCTTGCAACGTAGCTGCTCCAGATTTCTCTCGGTACTCGACCTCCATAAGAATAAACACCGTAAAACTCTCCTTGCGTCTCTCCGTCCTCACTATTTTCTTTTCGTCTATATACCTCTACTGCAACTGATCCTTTTAATAATCTATTAAATAATGTACTAAATCTCATATCTTTTTTTCTCCTTTCTTTAACTGGGGTATTCTGGCGTAACCTGAAGTTTTCTGAAGTTGTTTTAAATTTCAGGTTTTGTCAGGTTTGTATATTCTCTAAAGTCAAGTTTTGTCAAGTTTTATACATTCCAGAACACAAGTTTTCCCTAGTAGTTTCTGCATCTTATCCGAACGTTTTCTATATTCGTTTCGTTTTTGTTGGTAACTGCCTCCTGTATCGCCGGAGGCCTGCGGTGAGGGAAGTATGTATCGTATAGTTATCTATTGATTCGCCTTAATTATCTGTGTTTCTTCGCTCTTTCCAAACGTTTTCCGCACATCATTCCGTAAGCGAATGCATAATGAAGAGCTATAAACGCACCGCTTTTCTCTCCAGTATCTTTCCAAATCTGCCACAGCATCCCACTATACTTTTCCGGTATTGCCGTCTGCTTTGCTCTGAACAAGTCCTGTTTACAAGCTCTATAGTTGAGACAGTTATCTAATATCTTCGCTGCATCTTCTGAGTATTTAAACATCATCTCTTGAAGTTTCTCTTTATCTTCTCCTGTTGCGATCAAATAAGCTTCTACAATGTCAAGCCATACCTGATACTTTTTATTGGAGCTGTTAAGTACAATCACATCATCCTCTTTTTCATAAAATAAGATAAGATTGCCGATATTTGATCCCGGCTCCCACTGTCCAAGAAAGTGTTTAACCTGTTCAAGTGTCAGATCTGCCAAGCTGCAGCTTGCAATTCTTAATTCTTCATTTATCATTTCATATTTCATAATCTATTGCCCTCTTTTATAAATTCATGTTATTATACTCTTATCCTCTCTCTAAACCGCCCCACGGATTAGATAGAAGATGTAAGCCCCTGACTTCGGTAGTTGTGTAAGGGGCTTTTTTATTACAGATTTTCAACCATTCCCTTAATGCAAAGATGCCCGTCTGTCTTGTCCACAACTTTTTTTAGTGACTTATTCAGTTCATCCAGAGTATCAGCAATCCGGATCAGCTGACCAGCACAAACAGTCAACGCATTTGTCAAATCTTCCTGTCCCATTCCATCAGGAAATGTCTTACCGTCTCCTGGATATTCTTCATTGATGTCTGTTATTCTTTCGATCGCTTCATTTTCGTCTTCTCCGAACAGCTGCAGATTCATTCTTGCAAGTTCATAATTATGCATTTTGTTTTCTCCTTAATTTATTTATACTAGCCTGCGATACATTAAAATAAACCTTTGTATAATGTTCATCACACTTTGAACAGTCAGCAAAATACCCATGTGCAAACATTGCCTGTTTAAATTCTTCATGTGTTACGTCTGGAAAATCTTTCTGAACCATTCTAAGCAAAAGCATTGAGCTCCAACTGTTCTGAAAACGCTTCACAGGTTTAAAATTCTTATCTATCCAGCCGTGCAATTTAACTTGTCTATCAGTCACCTTTTGAAATGTCATTTTAACTCCTTTCTATGTGGTAAATACATCATGTCATCATGTCATCACGTCACTTAATGTCATCTATACTTAATTGAATGACATTTGTGTTATTAGTGTCATCTATGACATTGGTGTCATGAATGACATTAAAAATATACTTTCTTCCTCTCGAACTTCTATCTGTATCAATCTTAATTCCATCAAAATGCAAGAGCGGTTCGTATCTGTTTATTTGTTTTCCGATTTTTCTGACATCGTCATAGATTTCCCAACTTAGATACTTGCTGGCGTCTTTAATTTCTTGTGCTGATCCTTCCCAGTGTCCGTTACCTTGTTTTACAAGTTTTTTAATTGTCTCAATTAATGGGCTTTGATCGTATTCTGCTTGAAATCTCTGATTTTCAATATCTTCTTCAGTTCCAATATATTGCCACTGAAACAATTCTTTAATAAACCTTACTTTTAAGTTGCGTGATTCTAAATCCCTTCCGGTAATATGTAGAGTTGCCTCATCATCAAACCTATCTTTTTTAGAAATCAACCATGCACAGTCCTGAGCTCCAAGCATTCCCGTTGAACCTGACAATTCATTAAATACATCCGATGGATCCTTCATTTTCCTTGTGTGATGAATCAACATAACACCGACGTCATGCTTATCAACAATTTGTTTCAATGCTCGAAAGTCCTCATAATCACGGTCATATCCGGTTTGATTTCTCTTTGCAGGCTGTCTGATTAATTGAAAAACATCAATCACAATCAACTTTATGCCCGGGTATTTGTGCATTTGATATTCAACTTGCGCCTCGAATCCCTCTCCTATCCTGCCCGGATTATCTTCCCCGGTAATAATATGTAAGTTATTTGGCTTTTTGCTTCCTGCACCTAAAATTTGATCTAATCTATTTTTTGGTCTTCTTTTTGTGCTCTCTAAATCAAAATACAAACAATCGTGTTTTGTACAGTCGAATCCAAGAAACGTGGTACCTTGGCATATTGCTACGCAAAGACCTAATGCCATGTAAGACTTGTAATATTTACTGGGTGCGCCTAAGATAGAAAGTCCGACCGGAAGTATATCTTTTACAAGCCAATCTATTGGTTGAATCTCTAACGCATCAAGTTCCGCAGCCGTAATTGATTCGATAGGTTTAAACTCTCTTACTTCGCGTGCTTTTCCGTGATCGCAAGTTGTTCTCTGACCAGAAGCTCTCTCTTCCTCTTCAAGAGCTCTCTCTTCCTCTTCAAGAGTTGCAATTTGTCGGTCAATCTCTGCGACTTCGTCCGCTGTTGTTCCGCTTCTCGTCTTCTCCAATCCTTATCACCTCTTTCGTTTTGTTTTGCATACCACTTTGCCACCTCCTTCATCTCCTGTTCATGCTTATACTCAAACTCAGTCACGACACAGGTATAGTATTCTCTGGCCTTACTGCATCCCAAGATCTCCAATCTTTTGATCACATTTTCCGCAAATCCCGGACGTGTTATCTCATGCCCATAGACTTTTAAAAAGAAATTCTTATCAAGATGCATGCCAGGCTTTAAACTGTCGAGGAGCTCCCTGCTACCTGCCATTGCTTACCCCTCCGTAACACTTCTGATCAAAATAAGCAATCGGGACTCTTCCGTTTATTACTATGTAGCCTTGTGCCTCCAGCTCCGCATTCAAGCGTTTGATGATCTTATAGGCTGTTGACTGATGAACGCCTAACATCTCAGCAACTTCCTGTGCTGTGTAAAATCTGCTTTTCAATCCGGTTCCCCCTCTCTCATGCCTACATCTGTACAGCCGTCACGGTATAACTGGTTGACTATCGTGAACACCTGCAGATCGCTGTAAGCTCTTCTGACGATTCTTTTTCCTTGATAGGTAGCTGTTATGATATACATCCGCTTTTCTCCCTTCTGTGCGACGTCGCACAACTTCCAAACATTCACACCGCCCCACGGTCCTACTGTTCTATGATTTCAGTTACATCAACACCAAGAGCCTTGGCAATCTTTCCGGCTGTTTCCGGTCGAACTTCCTTGTGTTCTGCTCTGTATAAGGTATCTCGAGGAATACCTGCAGCGACAAGATCCTTTATACTCACACAAGCATTTGCACGAGCAAGTAGGTATTTATCCCTGTTCAACTTCATTTTTCATCACCTCCATTAGTAAGTTTGTACCATCATATTATCTTGCATTTGTACTAATGTCAAGTGTTTTTTTGCATTTTGCACTAATCTATTTACATTTGTACTAATTTATGTTTTACTAAAATAAAAAAGGAGGTGCTTGCATGGCTTTAGGAAAAAGATTAAAAAGCATTTTGGAAGAAAAAGGAATTACAATATTAGAATTATCTCAGATAACAGGCATATCTAAAAATACCTTATACGCTATCACCAAAAGAGATAATGATACAATGAAATATGAAAATTTAAAAAAAATTGCTGATGCCTTGAATATGACACCAGATGAAATTGTCGATTATGATGTTTCTAAATCCTTAGAGGAGAATTTATCTCATGGAACTTATTATGTTTCTAAAGAGGGCTCTGTTTCCCCGATGCCTACTGAAATAGGACATAGCAATCTGCAGACTTTTGCAGCACACTTTGACGGAGACGAATATACAGACGAGGAACTTGAAGAGATCAAACGCTTTGCAGAATATATAAAAAGCAGGAGAAAAACGGATTAACCTCGATAAATCCGGGAATAACTAAACGCAATTTTGAGTTCACTCAGCCAAGTATCCGGCTCAGTATTCCAGTGCTGGCTTTTCAGCACTGATAGGAAGGTCTCCTGAATTCTGAGGAGGCTCCCCAAAATTGGGGAACCCGCTCAAAAATGAGCAAAATTATAATCTTCCAGATATTCACACCGCCCCACGGAGTGAAGGGAGATATAACAACATGCCATGCTATAAGGACAACGTAAGAGGAACTTACTTCGTGAAAACTTATTATACCAACTGGCAAGGTGAGAAGAAACAGAAGCTCAAGCGGGGGTTTAAGCTGCAGCGTGATGCGAAAGAATGGGAACGGAACTTTCTGGAGCAGTTCGCCACAAGTCCGGATATCACATTTCAATCACTGTATGATAAATACAAACGATTCAAAGAAAACCGAGTAAAGGCATCTACTCTTGAAACACAATGCAATGCCATAGATCTGCACATCCTGCCATACTTCAAAGACCGGATTGTCTCTGACATTACCCCGGAGGATGTGGCAGAATGGCAGACACAACTACTTGAAAAGAAATTTTCAGCATCCCACACAAGGCAAATAAATGCCTATTTGCGGATGTTATTCAAATATGCCGTGGATTATCTACGATTGCCCAGAAGTCCTGTCATTGCTCAAATCTGCAAGCCACAGAAGGGGAATATTGATTTCTGGACGCCAGAAGAATACCGAAAGTTTTCTGAGCATATCAAAGACAACTTTGAGCTGTACACAGCTTTCGAGATCCTGTTTTATACCGGAATGCGAAAAGGTGAGCTGTTGGCTCTGACAATGAATGATATAGACTTTCAGGCAAAGAAGATCCGGATCAATAAAACGCTCGCTTATGTCCACGGGGAATATATTATGCAGCCACCAAAGACGGAGCAAAGCAACCGGGTGATTGATGTCCCGGAGTTTCTCCTGGCAGAGATCAGGAACTATACAGACAAGATCTATCATCTGGATCCTGATCAGAGAATCTTTCCCCGGTCCCGTGTCTGGCTTGGCCAGGCTATCACCCGGATCTGTCCGGCAATAGATTTGAAAATTATCAGGGTGCACGATCTCCGGCACTCTCATGCGTCCGTGCTGATCGATCTGGGCGCAAATCCTTTGATGATTGCGGAACGTCTGGGGCACAAAGACATAAAGGTGACAATGAATATCTATGCCCATCTGTTCCAATCACATCAGGAGGAGATCATACAGAAATTGGAAAAATTAAAATTATAGTATCATTTTAGTATCACAAAAGGAGCGAAATCCTTATTTTACAAGGCCAACGCTCCTTTTCTTTCTATAAAAACATTATGAAAAGATTGTAAACTTCCTATGTGTTGTAGTATACTTGAAATGAAAATGCTTATGCCGCTTCCGGCGCATTTTTCTTTTCATTTTTATACCAAAGTATGACGGCAGATCTGCATACAGCAGTTTTACCGCATCAAAAATCAAATAAATTTTAAACGAGGGCATATACTTATGAAAATTGGATTCGATAACGAAAAATATTTAAAAATGCAGTCCGAACACATCCGTGAACGCATCGGTCAATTTGACAACAAACTTTATCTGGAATTTGGTGGTAAACTTTTTGATGATTATCATGCTTCCAGAGTTCTTCCCGGATTCCAGCCAGACAGCAAGCTTTGCATGTTAAGAGAACTTTCTGATCAGGCCGAGATCGTCATCGTCATCAGTGCCGAAGACATTGAAAAGAACAAGATCCGCGGTGATCTTGGTATCACCTATGATTCCGATGTACTTCGCCTGATGCAGATTTATCAGGGGCTGGGGCTTTATGTCGGAAGCGTTGTTATTACCAAATATAACGCTCAGGAAAGTGCTGAATTATTCAAAAACCGCCTGGAAAAACTGGGTATCAAAGTGTACCGCCACTACCTGATCCCTGGCTACCCTACAAATGTACCATTTATTGTAAGTGACGACGGATATGGAAAAAATGATTATATCAAGACAAGCCGTCCGCTGGTCGTTGTAACTGCACCAGGACCTGGAAGCGGTAAAATGGCAGTCTGCCTGTCCCAGTTATATCACGAACACAAACACGGAATCAAAGCCGGATACGCCAAATTCGAAACATTCCCAATTTGGAATATCCCGTTGAAGCATCCGGTTAACCTCGCTTACGAGGCAGCAACAGCTGATCTGAATGATATCAATATGATTGATCCGTTCCATCTCGAAGCATATGGTGAGACAACCATCAACTATAATCGTGATGTAGAGATTTTCCCTGTATTAAATGCAATGTTCCAGCGCATCTACGGTGAAAGTCCTTATAAATCTCCAACCGATATGGGAGTGAATATGGCCGGAAACTGTATCTGCGACGACGATGCATGTCAGGAAGCTTCCCGTCAGGAGATTATCCGCAGATACTATGCATCCAGAAGAAGACTCTTGCTTGGTGCATGCTCTGAAGAAGAGACTTATAAATTAGAAATGTTAATGAATCAGGCAAATATTACGGTTCATGACAGACCGGTCGTCGATGCAGCATTGGCAGAAGCCGAACGGACCAACGGACCTGCGGCAGCACTGGAACTCCCGGATGGATCAATCGTCACTGGAAAGACATCCGATCTTCTCGGTGCATGCTCTGCCCTGCTGTTAAATGCATTAAAAGAACTTGCAGGTATTGAACACGAGATTAAGATCATCTCACCACAGGCGATCGAACCAATCCAAAGTCTGAAGACCAAGTATCTGGGCAGCCGTAATCCACGTCTGCATACCGATGAAGTCCTCATTGCACTCTCCGTAAGTGCCGCAACTAGCAAAGACGCCAGACTTGCAATGGATCAGCTTCCAAAATTAAAAGGCTGTCAGGTTCATGTATCTGTCATGCCGGGGTCTGTAGACATCAAACAGTTCAAGCGTCTGTCTATTCAGGCAACTTTTGAAGCAAAATATGAAAAAAACTCTGTATTTTTTAATAACAAAGGTGTATAATCTTAAAGTATTTTTTTGAACACTTTATAACAGAGAAACTATTTTTGACTTAAGGAGGAAGTTATGGCAGTAAAATACGTATTCGTTACAGGCGGTGTAGTATCCGGATTAGGTAAAGGAATTACGGCTGCGTCCCTCGGACGTCTGTTGAAAGCCCGTGGTTACACAGTCACAATGCAGAAATTTGACCCGTATATCAACATTGACCCTGGTACTATGAACCCTGTACAGCATGGTGAAGTATTTGTAACTGATGATGGTGCTGAGACCGACCTTGACCTTGGACATTATGAAAGATTCATCGATGAAAGTCTGAGCAAGAATTCAAATGTAACAACCGGTAAAATCTACTGGTCTGTTCTTCAGAAAGAACGCCGCGGAGATTTCGGCGGAGGAACGGTTCAGGTTATCCCACATATTACAAACGAGATCAAATCCCGCTTCTACCGCAACCCTGCTGCTGAGAATACGGAAATTGCCATTATTGAAGTCGGTGGAACTGTTGGTGACATCGAAAGCCAGCCTTTCCTGGAAGCCATTCGTCAGTTCCAGCATGAAAAAGGACATGAAAATGTTATCCTGATCCATGTTACACTGATTCCATATCTGAAAGCTTCTCAGGAAATGAAGACCAAACCTACACAGGCAAGTGTAAAAGATCTTCAGGGAATGGGAATCCAGCCGGATATCCTGGTATGTCGTTCTGAATATCCGCTCGGTGTCGGAATCAAGGACAAGATTGCATTATTCTGTAATGTACCTGCTAACCATGTACTGCAGAACCTGGATGTAGAATATCTCTACGAAGCACCTCTTGCAATGGAAAAAGAGAACCTTGCAGGTGTCGTATGTGAATGTCTGCACCTTGATTGTCCGGAACCAGACTTAAAAGACTGGACAGAGATGGTTGACTACCTTAAGAATCCAAACACAGAAGTCACAGTTGCTCTGGTTGGTAAATATATCCAACTTCATGACGCTTACATCAGCGTGGTAGAAGCCTTAAAACATGGTGGAATCTTCAGCCGTGCAACCGTAAATATCAAATGGATCGATTCCGAAACTGTTACTGCCGATAATGTAGATGAATTACTCGGTGATGTAAGTGGTATTCTGGTTCCGGGAGGATTCGGTACACGTGGAATTGACGGAAAACTCGAAGCAATCAAATATGCCCGTACACACAATGTACCTTTCTTAGGTCTGTGTCTCGGAATGCAGCTTTCTATCGTAGAATTTGCAAGAGACGTTCTTGGATATAACGATGCACACAGTGCTGAGCTTGATCCGAACACTACACATCCGGTTATCCATATCATGCCGGAACAGATCGGTATCGAAGACATCGGTGGAACTTTAAGACTGGGAGCTTATCCTTGTGTTCTTGATAAGACATCAAAAGCTTACGAAATGTATGGAACAGAGCAGATCAGCGAACGTCACCGTCATCGTTATGAAGTAAATAACGATTATCGTGATGCACTAACTTCTCACGGCATGAAGCTTTCCGGACTTTCACCAGACGGAAGAATCGTGGAAATGATCGAGATTCCTGAGCATCCTTGGTTTGTTGCCACTCAGGCTCATCCGGAATTAAAATCAAGACCGAACAGACCGCATCCATTGTTCAGAGGATTTATTGAAGCCGCTTTGAAATATCAGAACGACCATAAATAAAATATGATATAAAAAAGAAATCTGTTGCATGTTTATATATTGCAACAGATTTCCTTTTTTATCTGCATATACTATAGAGAAAATGACAGCTTCTCTGTATTTCTGATCTTATACCTTATATTTCTCTTATAAAGACCAGCTTACAGAACTTCCCTTTTCGTTCTTTTTCACCACAAGTTTATGATCTATCTGCTCCTTCAGTTCATTTACATGAGAAATAATTCCAATCAGTCTGTCCTTATCTGCAAGATCATTCAACACACGGATTGCCTGATCTCTCGATACATCATCCAAAGACCCGAATCCTTCATCAATAAACATTGTATCGAGATGGATTGCACCTGCTGTATTCTGGACAATATCTGAAAGTCCAAGTGCCATGGATAAAGCTGCCATGAAAGACTCTCCTCCCGATAATGTTTTTACATCTCTGACCGTATCTGTTGCCATATGATAAACATCCAGATCCAGTCCGGCCTGTCCCTGGCTACCCAGTTTTTCTACATCTCTGCATTGCAGAATAAACTCTCCTGACGTCATACGAACCAGTCTCTTATTTGCAGCACGTATGATCTGACGGAAATACTGCCTCTGAATATAGGTCTCAAAATCAAGCTTGGCACTTCCGCTCAGATTCCCATTTGCTGTCTTACTCAGATTTCCAACAATCTCATACTGCTTCTGAAGTCCACTGTTCTTTTCAAAATTACGTTTCAGATTGTCTCTTATCTCACGGTTTCTTTCATTGGTATTATGAAGTTTCATATATTCCTTACGGATTTCTTCCAGCTCTCCGGATGCCTCTTTTATCTCCCGCGCAATCTGTTCCGTATCTTTTCTTTCTTTTCCCTCTAACTGTTGCTCAAGCAATGTCCTGTTCGCTTCCAGTTCCTGCAATTCTTTCTGATATGCCCCTATCCATTGTTCTGCTTCTTCCAGTTCTCTCTCAGTCATACATTGACTATGATAGCTTTCTTCGTCCTCAAATCCCTGCTCTTTTATAATCTGTTTATAGGAACGTATCTTTTTCTGTACTTCTTCCTGTGATTGCACGACAGATGCTGATACGGTCTTCTGTTGTCCTTCCAGTTCCTTTTCTTTATTCTGCTTTTCCGTAAGACATCTTGTTACCGTCTCGTAATTATTTCTGACCAACTCAAGTTTCCCTGATATCTCTCTCAGATGTTCTTCGGCTTCTTCCATCGTCTTGTATGGAAGTTTCTCCTCCATTGCCTGATACTCCGCCTCCAGCTTTGTATACATAAGTTTTGATTCCGTCAGACTCTGGCTGGTCTTTCGTTCTTTTTCTTCCAATTTTTCTATCTGGTCCGCAATCTGTTCCTGATTCTCTTTTAACGTTCTACATCTTTCAAAAATTTCTTCCAACTGTTTCAATCTTTTTTCTGTTTCCATAAGCGTACGCTTCAGGCTTTGTATCTTCTCTTTCCAGCCAATTCCAGTTATATCTTCCGCCTCATCTTTTATATTCTTTCGAAGTGTCAGACAGATTTCCTGTGCTGCCTGATATCCCGCAAGACATTTCCTGAATGCTTCTGTTTTTATATCTCTTATTTTTTCTTTCTTATCCCTTTCAGCTTTTGCAAGTTCCACTTCCGCCTGCGTCGGCGCCTCATCACTCAAGGCTGCAATCTGTGGATGTTCTCTGGAACCACAGACCGGACAAGGCTGCCCATCTTCCAGATTCAAAGCAAGTATCCCCGCCTGTTCATTCAGGAACTTGTGATACTTCATTTCATATTCCGCCCAGGCATTTTCATAATTCTTCTGTTCCCTGTCTGCTTCCTTCTTTGCTCTTTCGCAGTCTTCTTTTAATTCTTCTTTTCTCTCTTCCTGATGGTCAAGCTCTTCGTAATGGCGTATCTGTTCTTCTATATGTTCTTTTTGATTCCTGCATTCATTTATGCATGTTTCTATCTTTTCATATTTCTTTAGAAATGTTAATGTTTCTTTTTGATTGTTTTGCAGGATTTCTTTCTTCTGTAGTATGGTTTCCGATTGATTAAGATAGTTTTTTATTTCTTTTGTAATTTTATCTAATTCTTCTTTTTTTGCATTCATACCTTGATACTGTAAAATTGCATCCTGTATCCGCACCTTTTTTTCTGTAAGTACTGTCTCTTTTTCCGTCTTTTCCCGGCCAGCTTCTTTCTGTTTGTCTGTTAATTCCTGCAGCTGCTTCCGGCATTCCTGTAATTCCTTTTGAAGACTACGTTCCTGTACTTCCAGTTCTGTCAGGCGCTTTTCTTCCTCCAGATACCTTTTTTCTTCTTGCAGTACACGTCCCGCCTTTTTACCTGTTTGTATCCGTCCTGTTAAAAACTCATATTTCGCTTTTTCCGGCATTTTTTCTTCCAGTCGGCTCAATACCCGTTCATACGAATCAAAGAGCTGATTCAGCAGTTCTGCTTCCTTCAGCAGTCGGTTCTTATCTTCCAGTACCGTCTGCGCCCGGGAAGATTCTTTTTTGCATACTTTTTCCCACCGGTTTCCCTGATCAATGATCTCTTTCAAAATCACGGATATACGTTCTCTGTCCGGAATATCCTGCCCGGCAATCACCTTCCACTGCTTTATAAGTTCATTTTCTTCTGTACATTTTTCCAGCTGAACTTCTTCCGGCCACACACCTCCATCCTTCTTATATGACGGATATTCCACTCTGGCCATCTCAAGTTTCATTTCCTGAAGATTTTGTTCCAGCTTCACATATAACTGTACAGCCTGTTTTTTCAGTTCTTCCTGTATCCTGTAGTAAAACCGCGTCTGAAATATTCTGGAAAATATCTTTTTCCGTTCCCTGGACTCAGCCAGCAAAAGCTTGAGAAATTCTCCCTGTGCAATCATGGAAATCTGCGTAAACTGGTCTGCATCCAATCCGATAATCTCGGAAATCTTCTGATCTGTCTCTCTTTTCTTTCCTTTGAATATGCTGCCGTCCGGCAATGTCAGTTCTACCTTCGGAGTTTCTTTCACATATCTCGGCGACCCGTCTGCATATCTTCTTTTTCCAAGTCGTAGATATTCCGGGTTTCTTCGTATCTTGTATTCTTTCTTTTGATATAAAAAAGTGTACTCTACATAAGTGCTCGTTTCTTCTCCAGCATACTGGCTTCGCATCATATTTCCATCTCTGGTTCCTCCGCTAGTCCTGTCATACAATGCATAAGTAATCGCATCAAAGACCGTCGTCTTACCCGCACCTGTATCTCCTGTAATCAGAAACAGACCATTCGGGATCTCCGTAAAATCAATCTCTGTTTTACCGGCATATGATCCGAATGCCGACATAATTAGCTTTACCGGTCTCATCTACTCAACTCCCTTCGCCTTATCGAAGATTTCTTTCATGATCGTCTCTTCTTCCCCATTCATCTCTCTTCCCTGCATCTCCTTATAGAATTCCGCAAAAGAAGTAAAAGGATCTTTCATGACCAGTTCTTCATCCATTTCTTTTAATTTTGTTCTTGTCCGCTGATTATCCACCCGGATCTCCAGTATATGGGAAAATATCCGTTCCAGCTGCTCTTTCGGCTTATACGGATCGATTTCATCTGTCAGTGTAATACTGATATAATCATCTTTTTCCGTCTCTTGGGCTTCTTTTATAATCTCATCCAGTGTTCCTTTTTTCTTTCTGACATCTCTTAACGGATGCAGCGGGTAATTTTCAATTTCCGGCTTCTCGCCTTTTGCCTTTAATGTCACCACGGTAAGACTTTTATTCTGTGTACTCTCGCTGACCGAATACTTTAAAAGCGTTCCACAATAGCGGATCTCCGGTTTTCCGATACACTGTGCACCGTGAAGATGACCCAGCGCTACATAATCAAATTCTTTCACCGATCCAATATCTACGTTATCAATCCCACCTACAGAAAACACTTCCGAATCACAGGTTTCCGGGCTTTCCGCTTTTTCGCCCACATAGAATTGATGCGAAACTAATACATTTCTTTTATCTTTATAATCTATCTTTTCCCGTTTAATAATTTCTTTTACAGCATCTGAATACGTTTCCGGTGTTCCATCAACAAAAATATTTTTCACATATGCCGGCTTCATAAATGGAAGCAGATAAAAATTCACCTCTCCATATGCATCATGCAAAGTTACTTTTTCAATATGTTCTTCCGGTCTTTCAGGAACATTGCCGGCAAGGTAAATATGATGTCTCTTTAAAATCTCAGATGCATACTTCAGACGATCCGGCGAATCGTGGTTTCCACTGATAATCAGAATCGGAATCTCTGGTGTAATCTCTGAAAGATCTGTCAGAAACTCATCAAATACATTCACAGCTTCTGCCGATGGAACGGACTTATCATAAATATCTCCGGCGATTACAATTGCATCCGGCCGTAATTCTTTTGCATAAGTAATAACTTCTTTTAATATCACCTGCTGATCTTCTTTTAAATTATAACGATGAAGCTGCTTTCCAATATGCAGATCCGATAAATGAAAAAATTTCATACCTTTCCTCATCCCTTCTATTTTATTTGCATCTTTCTCTATTTTACACTATAATCAACTTATCTAACAAGTCTATACAAGAAAACGATAAACACAGATATGAGGTAATAAATATGTTAAGAGAAATTAATTTGGATGAAATATCCGATGGAAGATTATATAGTAGCAATGACATGGCCAAGACAGACTGTAAAGGATGTGATGGCTGCTCTGCCTGTTGTCATGGCATGGGAAATTCCATCGTCCTTGATCCACTGGATGTATACCGGCTTTCCACCAATCTTTCCAAATCTGTAAACGAACTGCTGACCGGCCCTCTGGAACTTAATGTTGTAGACGGTATCATTCTTCCGAATCTGAAAATGGCCAGAGCCGAAGAAGCCTGTTCCTTTCTGGATACTAATGGACGCTGTACGGTCCATGCATTCCGTCCCGGAATCTGCCGTATGTTTCCTCTTGGACGCTTTTATGAAAATCGGTCTTTCCAGTATTTCTTACAGATACATGAATGTCCAAAAACAGATCGTTCCAAAGTAAAAATCAAGAAATGGCTGGATACACCGAATCTGAAAACTTATGAAAAATATATAGCCGACTGGCATTTCTTTCTGAAAGACCTTCAGGAATATGTTATGAATCTTGCTTTCGATTCTTCTGCGAATTCTGACGGAACCGCCAGAACGATCAGTATGCATGTGCTGACACAGTTTTATCTTACGCCTTATCCGGAAGATGGGGATTTTTATTCTGAATTTTATAAACGATTAGAAAAGTCGCGGCTTTTCACTCAATCAATTGGTATTTAATTTATCATCGTGGCCTCTCAGTCCATGAGAAAGACTTGGTGTTATGTTTGCGGCTAAGATTCCGTGATGTAAGAAAATCTAAGGGAGTCCAAATCTCCGTTAGTTTTTCTAAACATCCCTCCATATACACCACAAACATAACACCAAGTCTTTCTCATATCATGATTAGCCAATGATACTAAATTCAACAGCGGAATTGTAACCTTTGTATGTGTTCAGAAAATTAATAACCGTAGATATAAACTTACCATAATTCAATGTAACCTCTCCCTGAAGATTTAATTTCAGCTGATCGAAGTTCATTCCTTTCCTCATTGGTCTCTCATTTTGTACCTTTTTTATCTTATCATTTTTCTAATTTGACGGTCAATCATCCTGTTCTTATTTTCTTTCATGACATCCCCTCTATTTAGCCAGACACTTCTGAATTTTTTCCAGATTCTCTGCAAAATATATTCCTTCCTGCTTTTCTCTGGATGAAAGATCCATCTCTATCATATGCTCCAGAAGCTGCTTCAGGCTGTCATAATATCCGTTCAGATTATATAGAATACACGGTGCATCCAAATGCTTTAGCGATACCTTGGACATCACCTCCGTGATCTCTTCCAGTGTTCCCGTTCCTCCCGGAAATGCAATGAACGCGTCTCCAAGTTCTATCATCTTTGCCTTTCTTTCTGACATATCTTTCGTCGTGATCAGTTCCGTAATCTCGTCATATACAAATCCTGCATCAATAAAAAACTGTGGCTCTACACCGATTACTTTACCACCGGCCTGCAATACACTTTCTGCAAGTTCTCCCATCAGGCCAGATTTTGAACCGCCATATACAAGAGTATTTCCATTTGTTCCAATCCACGCTCCCAACTCACGCACTGCTTCTTTAAAAAATGGGTCATTTCCTTCATTTGCTCCGAGATATACTGTAATATTCATTTTATACTTCTCCTTGTAAATCTTCTATTATCTTTCAAATAACGGATAGTTCTTCCAATGCCTTACACATATTCAACGAGTGCTAATTCAGTATCAATTCTTTTTCTCCATACAATGAATGCATTCATCTTTTTATAATCCCGTTCATAAATCATCTGGATTATCTCAAATACTGTCCTTATATCTGTATTACGGAATCTGATTGTTTTGCTCGGACCCCTGCTTTTTTTCCTTTTTTCCTGGTATAAAAGCATAGATTTCCGAAATGTAATCAGACTATAGACGGTGACACACACCTTTGACAATTTTGAAATATGCTTTGTTCTATTTTAACACAGCAGTATATATAATTGCAATAAATTATAACTTATATTGACTATAAAAAAGAAGAGGATCACCCGCTCTCTTTCAGGCAACCCTCTTTCCCCATTCATTATAATTCTATATGAATTTCTTATTTCATTACAATATTAATGATCTTCTTCGGAACATAGATCTCTTTGATCACATTTCCTGTCAGCTTGTCGGCAATTGCTTCTTTACCTGCTGCAAGTGCTTCTTCTTTGGAAGCGTCTGCAGAGATCTCGATAACTGCTTTTGTCTTTCCGTTGATCTGTACCGGAACTTTGATCTCATCATCTTTCATAGCGTTCTCGTCGTATTTTGGCCATCCGGCTTTGAATACGCTCTCTGTGTGTCCCAGTTCTTCCCACAGTTCTTCTGCAACGTGTGGTGCGAATGGTGACAGAAGTACTGCCATTGTAGATAATGTCTCTTTGTCGATTCCGCCCTCTTTCTTAGCGATCTCAAGCAGTTTGTTGTTGTGCTCCATGAATGCTGAGATTACTGTATTCAGGCTGAAGCTTTCCAGACGTGTTGTTACATCGTATACCAGTTTGTGACGCTCTTTGATCATCTCTTTTGTTGCTGTGATGTCTGCGTCCTTGCTGTCCATAACAAGGTTCCATACACGTTTCAGGAAACGGTTTACTCCGTCGATTCCTCTGTCATCCCACTCAGCATCTAACTCCGGTGGTCCAACGAAGAGTTCATACATTCTCAGGGAGTCACATCCATAGTCTCTTACCAGATCATCCGGTGATACAACGTTTCCTTTTGACTTACTCATCTTAATACCGTTCTTACCAGTGATCATTCCCTGGTTGAACAGTTTATGGAATGGCTCGTCAAAGTCTACGACTCCGATATCATATAAGAACTTGGTGTAGAAACGTGAATACAGAAGGTGAAGTACTGCATGTTCTACTCCTCCGATATACATATCTACCGGAAGCATCTCATCTGCTTTTTCTCTTGATACGAGTTCTTTATCATTGTGGTTATCTACGTAACGCAGGAAGTACCATGAAGATCCAGCCCACTGTGGCATTGTGTTTGTCTCTCTCTTTGCATCAGCTCCGCACTGAGGGCACTTGCAGTTTACCCACTCATCAATTGCAGCCAGTGGAGATTCTCCTGTTCCTGTAGGCTCGTAAGATTCTACTTCAGGCAGGCGGAGTGGAAGTTCTTCTTCCGGTACCGGTACATTTCCACATTTTGGACAATGTACGATCGGGATTGGCTCTCCCCAGTATCTCTGACGAGAGAATACCCAGTCACGCAGTTTGAAGTTCACTGTCGCACGTCCGATTCCACGCTCTTCGATGATATGTGGTGCTTCTTTCTTCAGTACAGAAGATTCCTGTCCGTTCCATTCTCCGGAATTGATCATGGTTCCGACAGCATCTGTATAAGCCTCTGTCATGTTCTCAATCTCTTTACCGTCTTTTGCAATTACCTGGATGATCGGGATATTGAACTTTGTAGCGAATTCAAAGTCACGATCATCGTGAGCCGGTACACACATGATTGCTCCTGTACCATAGTCAGCCAGTACATAATCAGACAGCCAGATCGGAACTTTTGCTCCGTTGATCGGATTGATCGCATAGCTTCCTGTGAAGACACCTGTCTTTTCTTTATCCTGCATACGGTCTACGTTAGACTTCATAGAAGCATCGTAAATGTACTGCTCTACTGCTTCTCTTGTCTCATCGTTTGCAAGACTCTTAGCCAGTTCATGCTCTGGTGCCAGAACCATGAATGTTGCTCCGTATAAGGTATCTGGTCTTGTTGTGTAAACTGTGATCTTCTCGTCTCTTCCTTCTACAGGGAAATCAACCTCTGCTCCGTAAGATTTACCGATCCAGTCAGCCTGCATCTTTTTAACCTTTTCAGGCCAGTCCAGTTTATCCAGGTCATTTAACAGTCTGTCTGCATATTTTGTGATCTTTAACATCCACTGACGTAAGTTCTTCTTTGTAACCTCTGCTCCGCAACGTTCGCATTTTCCACCGACTACTTCTTCGTTTGCAAGACCTGTCTTACATGAAGGGCACCAGTTGATCGGGAATTCTTTCTCATAAGCAAGACCTTCTTTAAACATCTTAACAAAGATCCACTGTGTCCATTTGTAGAAATTCGGATCTGTTGTATTTACTTCTCTGTCCCAGTCATAAAGAGCCGCGATCTCATTGATCTGACGTTTGATATTCTTAATGTTGGCAGCTGTGGAGATCTCCGGATGAACGCCCATCTTAATTGCGTAATTCTCAGCCGGAAGTCCGAATGCATCCCATCCCATTGGATGAATGATGTAATAGCCCTGCTGTAATTTATAACGGCTCCATACATCAGAGATTACATATCCTCTCCAGTGACCTACGTGAAGTCCGTTTCCTGACGGATATGGGAACATATCCAGACAGTAATATTTTTCTTTCTTATTTCCATTCTCATCATACTGGACGTTTACCGGGTTTTCTTCCCATTTTTCACGCCACTTTTTTTCAATTGCCTTATGGTTATAAGGGATTTTTGACATTTTTTCGTCCTCCTGTTTTTTATATGGTAACTACTCATACCTGACAGCTTTGCTTGCATACTTTGGTATAAAAAAAGCCTGTTCATCTCGCTTTATAAGAGACGAAAAAGGCTCATATTCCGTGGTACCACTCTTTTTCACCCGACATCATCTGTCAGATGCACTCATTGATCTTCTGTAACGGGAAGTTCCCGCTTCTGCCTATGTTATCATGATTCCGAATAAATACCTTGTATCCCGTATCTTCTCTATCCACATGATCTGTTCAGCAAAAGAACTCTGAGGCGAGTTGGGAGTCTTCGTCTGCTGCCTTGCACCAACCGGCAGTTCTCTTGATAACGCTGGACTCTTAATACTCCTCTTCTGCGCTTTTTTCAATATTCTTCATTATTATATGAAGAATGTTAAAATAAGTCAAGGCCTGTCTCTAAGAAAGTGTATAAATCCACTGTGCCTTCTGCTTTCAGCAACATTTTATCCAAAAAAATTGTCAGAAAATTCATTTTTTTGGTTGTTATTGCCAGTTCCATAGTGTATAATAAGGATAAGTAATTACTACTGATGCAGATCAGTAAATATGATACATAAAGGAGAGTGTTTACCATGGTTTATTTATTAGCAGGTCCTAAAGGAACAGGAAAAACACAGCAGATGATCGAGCAGGCTAACGAGGCTGCAAAAAAATGTAATGGAAACGTCGTATTCATCAAAAAAACTCACCGCGACACAGCAAGTGTAACTTTTGATATCCGTACTATCTGTATGGATGATTTTCCGGCAATCACCAATATTGACGAATATATTGGATTTTTATATGGTATGTACAGTTCTAATCATGATATCGAATGTGTATTTATTGACGGGATCTTAAAACATGCCGATATCTCACTGGATAATATTCCAGCATTTATTGACCGCCTGAAACAGGTTTCCAAAGAATGTGAAGTTGAATTCTATGTCAGCATCAGTGCAAGCAAAGAAGATCTTGCTGACGTAAATATGGAAGGATGCAAATATCTGAACTAATCCTTTCTGAATAGAAAGATCTGACAGTCCATTTCTACAATGGACTGTCGTTTTTGTTGTCTGAAATACTGATAGTATTTTAAAATACAGGAGAAAAAGTATGAGCGGAATCAAAGATGCAAAAAAGAAGAGAGCCCGAAGGAGACGTAAGCGACAGATACAACGTATCTTATTAATCATTGCCATGGTATTGATCCTGATTGGATTTATATTCCTGGTCCGAGCTGCCATCCGCACTGTTGTAAATAAATTCACCGTCCCTGCAGTTACAACTTCGGCAAATAAAACAGCCGGTACCAAAAGCACTGCCGGAAAACATAAAACCAAAAAGAAATCTGCTTCAAAAAAGAAGACTTCGACCAAAAACACTTCCCCAAAGGCAGATTCTTCAAAAAGAGCTGTTCAATTAGAAACCGTAACCATCAGTAAAAAAAATAAAAAAAATCCAGACAAGGTTTCTCTTACTATCAGTTCCACCGGAGACTGTACATTGGGAACCGATGAAAATTTCAGTTATTCTACCAGCCTGAATGCTTATTACGAATCATACGGTGCCGACTATTTCTTCCAGAACGTCAGATCCATTTTCCAAAAAGATGATCTGTCTATCGTCAATATGGAAGGAACCCTGACAGATGAAACTGCCCGGGAGGCCAAAACCTTTGCCTTCAAAGCACCTGCCAAATATGCTGCAATCCTTTCCGGAAGCTCCATCGAAGCGGCCAATCTCGCTAATAACCACAGTCATGACTATGGGAAGAAGAGCTACACCGATACAATCTCCGCACTGGACGATGCCGGAATTGCTTCCTTTGGTTATAACCGGGTGAAGATCTTCAAAGTAAAAGGAATCAAAGTCGGTGTTACCGGAATCTATGAGCTTGCGGATCACCAAAAACGTGCATCGCAGGTAAAAAAGAATATCAAAGCATTGAAAAAAGCCGGTGCTCAGATTATCATCGTAAATTTCCATTGGGGAATTGAAAAGCAATATACACCGGACGAGAACCAGAAGGCTCTTGCACATCTCGCCATTGATGAAGGTGCAGACCTTGTAATCGGACACCACCCACATGTGCTCGAGGGCATTGAAAAATACAACGGAAAATACATCTGCTACAGCCTTGGCAATTTCTGCTTTGGCGGCAATTCTACACCTGGCGATACGGATAGCATGATCGTACAGCAGACATTCACATTCCATAAAGGGAACTTAAAGAAAAGCAGCAAATTAAATATCATTCCCTGCTCCATCACTTCTTCCAGCGGTTACAACGATTACTGCCCGGTTCCACTTACCGGAGATGAGAAGCAACGGGTACTGGATAAAATTTCACAATACAGTGAAGAACTATAACTCTGCAAAAAAACTCTGCAATATGTTTCATACATATTGCAGAGCTTTTATCTGTCTTACTCTATTATAATGCAATCAGCATTTCATAACTCAGCACCATCACAGGCATCGTTATAATACAGAATATCACCGACATTACATTAATCACACTCGCATATCTGGAATCCTTTCCATAAATCTGTGCAAGCTGTGTGATCATTGCTGCCGCCGGAGCTGACGTTGCAATCAGAACAATCATCAAAATATATTCCGCATCCGGATGAATTCCACTCCGTTCCAATCCGGCAAAGGCAACAACCGCAATCAGCGGGAATACGATCAGCCTGAGCAGGCAGATCAGGTACGGACGCTTTTGATGGAATACCCATTTCAGATCCACATCTCCGATCACCATACCAATTACCATCATACTCGCCGGACTGATCATATCTCCAAAACCACTGACAGTCCGATTGCGATCATCAGCCCCTTAATCTTATCATCTGTCAATTCAATCTGAAACGAATGAACAACGACACACGGATTACAGATATACACAACCATATTTGAAATGATCCGGCTGTCCTCTGTTTTAAAAAGACCAGCCCTGACCACTCCGAATCCCACTGCCATCGTAAGAAACATAGCCAAAATCTGCTCCGCAAGAAGTATACTAATTTCCATTATCCTCTCTCATTTCCTGCATCATTTCTATATGATGAATCTTGTTACTCCTGTGTACCTGTTTCCTTCTCTATCTTATCAGAAGAAGTTTTATCTTTTGCTTTTTCACCGATGTCAAGTTTGGTAACCGTATTGACATCTTTATCTTCTTTGTAAGTGACTGTCACCTGTTCTCCAAGTTCACACTTTATTACATCAATAATATCTGCTACTGACACATCATAAATCGCATCAGAATCTTCCAACATCAGATAATAATGTGAATTTCCATCCAGAACCGCCTGCGCAATCTTTGTAATTTTTCCGGATATTTCTTCTTCCTTACGCGTGTCCTTTTCTTTTTCCTTCACACCATTTTTCAGAAGAAGTTCGTTATAATTCTCCTGACACTGGCTGACACTGTCCCCGATTGCAACGATCTGATATTTCTGAACATTTACCATGGCATATTTTTTAACCAGACCGGCATCGTCTTTTAATGCAACAAAATATGTCGGCTCACCCGCAATGTTCAAAAGTAATGGAAATGTTGCCTGGTATTTCAGGTTCTGCACCTGTCCTTCTGCGGATGACATTGCAGAAGATTCTGTTGCACCTTCTACTTTATAATATTTCGTCTCCATTGTACGCTGATTTGCCAGAACAAATCCAACATTTGACTGATCTCCGTTTACAGAAGTAACTCCGGTATACATCCACACATCATCATTTAATGCCAGATAGTTATAACCGTCCGTTGTCTCCAGACAGTCTTTCTGACTCAGCACACTGTTAAAGAATCCGTGTTTTAATTTTCCATAATAATCAAATAAATTTACTAATAAGTCTGCGGAATATACACGGTCTACCCACTGTGGAACATTTCCGACATCATATGTCTTTGTTTTTCCCGTCACAGCATTACAGATTACTACTTTTCCTACTGTTTCACCACCAAATAATCCAATGTTGAATTTCTTTACCGGTGCGATCCAATATGGATCTCCATTTTCATCAATCTCAAAGCTCAGCTCTCCATAAATATATGTCGGATGTGCGAAACGTAAATGACGATAAATATTACGGTTGAAATGATCACTCGTTGTATATTTCATACCCTGTTTCAATTTGACAAGCTCCGTAGACTGATTCGCCATATTAATCCGGATATAAGACGGAATTCCTTCACTCTGGTTGGTAAACCATTTGATCAGGCTCGCGTATTTCAGCGGAGTCACACGGACCGGATTGCCCTTATAGTTGATCTGGCTGTAGATATCATCCGCCTCAAACTGTGATACCATGTCCACCATGCTTCCCATCTTACGGTCACCGAGAAGTGCTGCCGTATCCTTATCCAGAAGCGGGATCTTGTCAAATGACAGTTCATCTACATCCTTTGTAAATTCACCCTCTTTAACTGTCATAAGCTTCTGATACTTTTTGGCATTAATAACCGGAGAAGAAAACAGTGTTCCCAACAGATATACAACTCCTAGAAACACTATCACTCCAAGAAATCCTTTTACTACTTTACTTTCTCTGACTTCATATCTGTTCAATTTCTTTCTTCCCAGATACAGAACAGCCAGGATCACCAGAAAGATCATGATAAAAAACCATGTCTCCGATGAATGAATGTTGATCGCCGGTATTGCCGCATAGTAATAGATACCTGCAAGGATTACGACAAATACCGTGATTATTGCTTTCGTTTTACCTTTCATAATTCTCTCCTCTCATACAGTGATACTTTGGTATAGAAAATCAGGCGGCTTCCTAAGTGCCACCTGTTATTCTAAAATTTTCTGCGCCATGCCGGTGCCGTAAACAGCACTAGGAACGGGAATATCTCCAAACGTCCTGCCAGCATGTCAAAACATAATACTAATTTTGATAATATAGAAAAATCAGCAAAATTACCCATCGGTCCAACCTTTGCCATACCCGGTCCGACATTGCCAAGTGTTGTAAGGACCGCACTGAATGTCGTCTCAAAATCAAAATTATCCAGTGATACCAACATGACCGATACGATCAAAATTCCGACATATGCTATAAAATAAATGTAAATCGTACGCAGAATATCGGAACCGACTTTCTTACCGCCGATCCGGATGATTCCGACTGATTTCGGGTGTGCAAGCTGTACGATCTCTCTTTTTATACATTTGATTCCCACCAGAAGACGGGATACCTTAATACCACCTCCGGTTGAAGAAGCACACGCTCCCACGACCGTCAGCATCATAAGTATTGATTTTGAGAACATCGGCCATTTTGCAAAATCCGTTGTCGCATATCCGGTTGTTGTGATAACCGTCACGACCTGGAATATTGCATAGCGGAACGCCTTGATCATACTCGGGAACATCGAATGGATATTCAGTGTGATCAACGCTGTTGCTCCGACGATCAGCATAATATACGTACGCAGTTCCTCATTCTTTCTGACTGACTTAAAATCACCTAACAACATAAAATAAAATAACGAAAAATTCACTCCGAATAATGCACAGAATGTTGTGATCACTCCATCAATATAAGCACTGTGGAAATGTGCAACACTGTCTGCATAATTCGAGAATCCACCTGTTCCTGCGGATCCAAAAGAAAAGATCATACTGTCAAACAGATTCACTCCACCCAGCATCAGAAAAATGATCTCTACAACCGTCATGATCAGATACATACCATATAAGATACGCGCTGTAGACATTGCTTTCGGAACGAGTTTGTCCTTCTCCGGCCCCGGAACCTCTGCACGCATCAGGTACATTGAGTTCTTTTTATCTAATGATGTAAGCACCAGTACAAACACCAGCACTCCCATTCCTCCGATCCAGTGAGTCAGACTCCGCCAGAACAACAGACACTGCGGAAGCGCTTCTACATCTCTTAAAATACTGGAACCTGTCGTTGTGAATCCGGAAACCGTCTCAAAAAACGCATCCATGTAGTTTGGTATAAAGCCTGATATCGTAAAAGGCATTGCGCCAAACAAAGACCATAAAATCCATGCAAGTGCAACGATTACCATACCTTCTTTTCCGTAAATATGACTTTGCTCCGGCTTTTTTACACCTGCCAGAAAAAACAGTAACAATAATATCCCCGCAGGTATCAGAAATGCAATACCACTCATTTCCTGATATAATGCCGCTACGATTACCGGGATCATAAGAAGCACTGACTCAACTCCCAGCATTCTGCAAAGGATATATCTTATCATTTTTGTATTCATAACCTTTGTCTATCTCCTTATTCCAGTATGTCGCTGAATTTATCAATATGATCCATTGTTACGACCACTACACTGTCACCGACTTCCAGATGATCCTCACCATTTGGAATAATAATACGCCTTTTTCTTCCTATGCAGGCGATCAGATTATTCTTCTTTGTCCGCAGTTCACGAAGCGGTACATTCGTGAAACTGCATTCGCATTTGATAATGAATTCCAATGCTTCCACTTTTCCACCCAGGAGCTGATACAGAGATTCTACGTTCACATTGCTCGCAGATTCATTTCTCGCTCTGACATAACTCATAATTGCATCTGCCGTTGCACTTTTTGCCGACACGATCGAATCAATTCCAAGCCCTTCTACCATCTGCGCTCTGGAATCCTCATTGACCTTTGCGACAATCTTATTGACTCCCTGCAGTTTTGCAAAGAGTGCCATAATAATATTCTCTTCGTCCATACCGGTAAGTGCGATCAATGCGTCCGCTTCATGGATTCCTTCTTCCATAAGAAGATCATGATTGGCTGCATCTCCGTGAATAACCGTTGCCTTCGGCAAAAGTTCACATAATTCCTCGCATCTTTTCATATTCTGCTCAATGATCTTCACCTGCATGCCTACCTGCAAAAGCTGCATTGCAAGATAAAAACATACATGTCCTCCACCACAGATCAGTACCTTTTTCACTTTTGCATTTCTGTGTCCCAGTGCACGGAAAAATGACTTCAGATCCTGATGCGCTGCAACGATATGCATTTTATCGCCTTTTTCCAGAATAAACTCTCCATCCGGGATATAGATTTTCTGACCTCTTTTTACTGCACATACCAAAATTTTAATCTGGAATTTCCGATATACTTCTGCAAGAGAAAGTCCTGCAAGTGCACTGTCTTCTCTTACAATGAATTCTACCAGTTCCACACGTCCCTTCATGAACGTCTCTACTTTACTCGTCTCCGGGAAAAGCAATACCCTGGCAATCTCATTTGCCGCTGTTCTTTCCGGATTGACTGCCATACTCAGATGCAGATCTTCTTTCAACAGATCGATCTGTCGATAATAGATCGGATTTCGTACACGTGCAATCGTATGTCTGGCGCCTAATCTCTTGGCCAGCAGACAACTTAACATATTCAATTCATCTGTCGATGCACATGCGATCACCAGATCTGCATGCGGAACATCTGCCTGTCTCTGAACGTCTACATCTGCTCCATTTCCGGTAATGCAGAAAATATCAAGCTTATTCACGGCCTCCTTTAATTTTCCCTCATTTTGATCAATCAAAACCACATCATAATTTTCTTCGGACAGCTGGGTTGTCAATTTATGACCAACCTTTCCGTCCCCAATAATCACAATTTTCATTCCCTGACCTCACAATTATCCACTTTGTATCTTTATTATTATCCGGATACCTGTATTTTTAACACAAGAGATTATAGCATCTTTGTATTAAGAAAAAAAGCCCTTACGGGCTTTTCTTCTATTTATACATTTTCTTAGCAGTTTATTCTTCTTTTGCACGTTTACTGATCTCTGCTTCCTGCACATCTGACGGTGCCTGCTCGTAGCGGCTGAATTCGTAAGAATATACTCCTCTTCCACCTGTCATAGAGCGAAGCACTGTACAATAACCAAAGAGTCCTGTCATCGGAATATCTGCCACGATCTCCTGTTTTCCACCAGAAACAGGATTCATTCCAAGTACACGTCCTCTGCGTTTGTTCAGATCTCCCATAACATCACCTGTGTAATCATCCGGAACTGTTACTGTAAGAGATGCGATTGGTTCCAGAAGTACCGGGGAAGCTTCCATGAATCCTTTCTTGAATGCCTGGATCGTAGCCGTCTTGAATGCCATTTCGGAAGAATCTACCGGATGATAAGATCCATCATATAATACAGCTTTTACTCCAACTACCGGATATCCTGCAAGAGGTCCTTTTACAACTGCTTCCTGCAGACCTTTTTCTACTGCCGGGAAGTAATTCTTCGGAACTGCTCCACCTACCACTTCTTCTTCAAATACATAAGGTGTCTCAAGATCACCAGATGCTTCAAATCTCATCTTTACATGTCCGTACTGTCCATGTCCTCCTGATTGTTTCTTGTATTTGGAATCGACATCGGATTTCTTCTTGATCGTCTCACGGAAAGCCACCTTTGGTGTCTCCAGTTTGATCTCACATTTATAACGTGTTGCAAGTTTACTTGCTGTAATCTCCAGATGTTGGTCTCCCATACCATAAAGCAGTGTCTGACGGTTCTCACTGTCATTGACTGTTTTCAATGTCACATCTTCTGCCATCATCTTCTGCAGTGCCTGAGATACTTTATCCTCATCACCTTTATTGTTGCAGATATATTTCATATATGTATATGGTTTGGAATATTCTGTCTTTCCATACATAACAGGCGTATTCTTCGTAGACAGTGTATCACCGGTCTTTGTATTCGCAAGCTTGGCAATTGCTCCGATATCTCCTGCAAATAATTCGCTGACTTCCGTCGGCTTGTTACCTACCATTGTATATATCTTTCCAAGTTTTGCCTCTGCATCAGAATCTCCGTTATATAATGTATCATCCCCTTTTAATACACCGGAGCATACTTTGATAAATGAATACTTTCCGATAAATGGGTCTACCATCGTCTTAAATACATATGCTGATTTCGCTTTTGCGAAATCATAATTACCTTCAAAAATCTCATTGGTCTTGCGGTTGATTCCTGCACAGCTTCTATTATCAGGACTTGGGAAAAATCTTACGATATCGGAAAGTAAGTTTGCAACTCCCTGTGCCTGAATATTAGATCCCATAGCAACCGGTACGATATCTCCGTCCATAACTTCGGTACGCATTGCAGAACGAATCTCTTCTACTGAGAACTCATCTCCATCAAAGTATCTTTCCATAAATGCTTCACTTGTCTCTGCAACTGCTTCCAGTAACTTATCACGATAAATCTCCAGATTTGGTTTACAATATTCCGGAATCTCACATTCTTCTCTCTGTCCGACACCTGTGTAACGTCTTGCCGCATTCTTGATAACGTTCACATATCCTACCAGTTTCTCATTCTCACGAATCGGCTGGAAATGAGGTGCGATCACCTTTCCATAACGATCTGTAAGGTCCTGTACCACCTGACGGAAACTTGCGTCGTCTACATCCATCTCTGTTACATATATCATTCTTGGAAGTTTGTACTTGTCACAAAGTTCCCATGCTTTCTCTGTACCGACTTCAACTCCTGCTTTACCGGATACAACAATAACAGCTGCATCAGCGGCACTTACAGCTTCTTCGACTTCTCCGACAAAGTCGAAATATCCCGGTGTATCCAGAATATTGATCTTGGCTTTCTCCCATTCAATCGGGATTAAGCTTGTACTGATTGAAAATTCACGTTTCTGCTCTTCTTTATCAAAATCACTGATCGTGTTACCATCCGTAATCTTTCCCATACGGTTTGTCGCTCCTGACACATATGCCATGGCCTCTGCAAGACTGGTCTTTCCGCTTCCACCGTGTCCTAAGAGAACCACGTTCCTGATTTCGTCCGTTCTGTAAACTTTCATATAGCTGCCTCCTTATTTTGGTAAAATCTCATGTAGATATTGTACTAAACTTTCTGTTTTTTTACAACACTTTTATACACTTTAACCATATTATTTTTGTATTTATTTTCAAATAAATGTGAATTTTCACTTATTTCAGAATTTTCTTTGCAATTTTATACTGCAGATTGTCTATTTTCTCGTTTTACCCCATTCACTTTTTCACTTTAAAGTATTATAGTATTGACAAATCCTCTTACAACACGTTACAATATGAACTGAGTTTCTAGATCAAAGCACAAGGAGGAAACATCATGAAACACAAAATTGGTTTTATCGGGCTCGGACTGATCGGTGGTTCTATTGCAAAGGCCATCCGCCAGTATTATCCCGATTATGAGATTGTGGCTTTCGACAAAAACAAAGAATCCCTTGCACTTGCAACCCAGGAATCTATGATCGATGTTGCCGCAACTACCATTGACAATAATTTTCAAAATTGTAACTATATATTCTTATGCGCACCGGTCGCATATAATACCGCCTATCTGAAACAGCTGACGGAATATCTGAATGATGACTGCATCCTCACAGATGTCGGAAGTGTAAAGACGAACATCCACGAAGAAGTGCAGAATCTCGGTATTGGGAAGTATTTCATCGGGGGACATCCGATGGCCGGATCCGAGAAAAGCGGTTACAGTAATTCCAAAGCTATGCTGATTGAAAATGCATACTATATTCTTACTCCGACTCCTCAGGTAGCTGAAGAAAAAGTACAAACTTATGAAAAATTCGTGGAAAGCCTGAAGGCCCTTCCGGTTATTCTGGACTACCAGCTTCATGACCAGATTACAGGAACCATCAGCCATCTCCCACATATCATTGCTTCTTCACTCGTTAATTTTGTCAAAACACACGATACACATGATGAGATGATGAAAAATCTTGCTGCTGGAGGATTTAAAGATATCACACGTATTGCCTCTTCTTCTCCGATCATGTGGCAGAATATCTGCCTGAAGAACAAGGACAATATTGTAGATATATTAGATCAGTATATAGACTCTCTGGAAGATTTCAAAGAAGCTATCGAACGTGAAGATGATCTGGATCTTTATAACCGGTTTGAATCCTCCAGAAATTATCGTAATTCCATGCCATCTTCTTCGGCCGGACCGATCAAGAAAGCATTTGCCGTATACTGTGACATCATTGATGAAGCCGGTGGGATTGCTGCTATCGCAACCATTCTTGCTTCCAATAATATCAGTATCAAAAACATTGGAATCGTACACAACAGAGAATTTGAAGAAGGGGTTCTGCGTATTGAATTCTACGACGAAGATTCCAGCAAACGCGCCGTAGGATTACTGCAGAAATTCAGGTATATCGTTTATGAGCGTTAGAACAATTGCACCCACAAGGGGATTAAAAGGAGAAGTAACCATACCGGGAGACAAATCCATCTCACATCGTTCCATTATGTTAGGTTCCATTGCGCTTGGAACCACAGAGATCACTCATTTTCTGGAAGGAGCCGACTGTCTTTCCACGATTGACTGTTTCCGTAAAATGGGTGTTGAGATCGAAAGAAAACCATCCAGTATCCTGGTACACGGGAAAGGTCTGCGCGGCCTGACCGCCCCGGCTTCTACTTTAAATGTAGGAAACAGCGGAACTACAACCCGCCTGATCTCCGGAATTTTGTCCGGGCAAAATTTTGCGACTACATTATCCGGCGATGATTCTTTGAACTCCAGACCAATGAAGCGCATTATGACACCACTTAACACCATGGGAGCACATATCAGAAGTCTCAACGACAACGGATGCGCCCCGCTTCACATAAGACCTGGTGCTCTGCATGGTATTCATTACCAGTCACCGGTTGCCTCTGCCCAGGTAAAATCGGCAGTTCTGTTAGCCGGACTTTATGCAGACAGTCCTACTTCTGTTACAGAACCTGCTCTTTCCCGTAATCATACGGAACTTATGCTTCAGGGATTCGGCGCATACGTTGCCACAGATCTTCATACAGACGGAACTGCCACTGCACATGTAGAACCATGCAAAGAACTTTACGGACAACAGATCTGTGTTCCTGGCGATATCTCTTCTGCTGCTTACTTTATTGCGGCCGCACTGTTAGTTCCTGGTTCCGAGCTTCTTGTTAAAAATGTAGGAACCAACTTCACACGTGCCGGTTTCTTAAAAGTCTGCAAAGCCATGGGAGCCGATATCGAAACCGTCAGCCAGACAATCGAGGGCGGCGAAAGCCGTGCTGATCTTCTTGTCCGCTACAGCCACTTAAAAGGAACTGTAATCGAGGGTGATATCATCCCGACTCTGATCGACGAGATTCCGATGATCGCAATTATGGCAGCCTTTGCAGATGGTCAGACAGTCATCAGAGATGCAGCTGAGTTAAAGGTAAAAGAAACGAACCGAATCGATACTGTCACTGCAGGATTAAAAGCGATGGGAGCTGTTATTACACCAACCGATGACGGCATGATCATTGAAGGTACCGGACATTTAAATGGTGCTTCTATTCAAAGCTACCTTGATCACCGGATCGCAATGGCATTCTCGGTTGCGGGACTTGCATCTGACGGTGAAACGCAGATAGTGGATAGTCAGTGCGTGGATGTGTCTTATCCGGAGTTTTATGCGACGTTGAATTCGGTTTCTATTTAATTATTATGGCATGCGAAAACGTGACTGAATAAAAGTATGGGAGTGATTTCTGTGCATATGAGGTCATGGTTAGTAACTCTTGAGTAATAAAATTGGCCGTTAGCCTTGGAAAAATCATTGTCTGAGACGAATGTCGAGTTTTGATTTTTCCAAGGCTGGTTTTAGGACAATTTTGTTGCTCTAGAGTTACTCCATGATCGAATCAGCACAGAAATCACTCCCATACTTTTATTCGGGACTTGGGTAAGACGACATGATGAACTAAATAGAAATCTCTCCTAAAATAATTCTCAACAGTGCTTTATCCAACATAATCGTCCGGTTCCAAGGATTGATGATGATACCCTGAATGTTATCAGCTGTAATGGCAGAATTAAATAACTGTTTCATATCAGTAAGAAATGTAGACATTACGCTTCCGGAACCTTTGAGTTCTTCATCGAAGCTGGTAAATGCCGCCCACCATTTGCGGCCGTCATCGGTCTGGATTGCCTGTACCTGGAGGCCGGAGGCAGCGGAAGAGGGATCAATTGCGATAATCAGTTCGCCGTGTTCATTCATACGCCGGCGGATGACAGTTAGAGTATGAGCAAGCATTTCCTGAGATGGTTCCTGTTGAAGAGCTGCAATGGCAGATTCAATCTTGTTATTGCCCTGTAAAGTTTTATCGGTATGTGTATGGTCATTCATAATTGTGCAAAATCCTTTCTAGATAGATAATGGATACAGAGAACCTGTCAATGACAGCCTCGCTTGCATATTTTTGTATAAAAATATACGGACAGCAGGAGAGCCATCCGTATATTAATATAAAGTATTTCAGTTGGAAGAGCAAGCTAATTGAACTCCCATGGAGAAATATATTTATTTGGAGATGAAGCATATCCATTGTTATATTTCACTGTGACATATAAAGAGTCATCACCATCAACCAGTTTCACATAGCAGATATTATCTTTGTTGAATTTGTGTGTGATATCGATGGACTGATTTTTGTAATACAGGATGACGGAACCATCTTTTTCATATTCTATATCCGGAGCATTTAGTTCTTCCATAATTTCTTCTTGTGTAAGGCTGCGTTCGGAGCCATCCTGGTTAAATGCAATGCCGCCTCCGCCAAATTCTTTATTTTTTCCGTCTTTATCTGCATAAGTTCCGGTATAAGAACCGTCAGAATTGATTGTTAAAGTAGCAGTTGTCTGATCTCCGTGGATCCAGAGCTGGACTTTACGTTGAATTCCGCCAAGATCGGATGCGTAGGCTGTTCCGGTTCCGACTGTTACGATCAGGCATGCGGCAACTGCGGCTGCTAATGTTTTTAATTTGTGCTTCCTATTTAAGATACTCATTTTGTCTACCTCCAGGGAAAAATTGACGGAGGCGGAAAGTGTATCAAAAGTCTGCTTGTATTTTTCTTTATTCGTCATCGTTCCATTCCTCCTTTAAGGTTTCTTTGAGAAGAGCACGTCCGCGGGAAAGCCGGGTCTTTACATTGTTGACAGAAAGATGCAGGATATCACTGATCTCTTGTGTTGTATAATCCTCATAGTAAAAGAGATGCAGGACAATCCGGTATTTTTCGGGAAGTTTCATCACTGTGTCAAACAGAGTTTCTGATTCCGGTGTTTCGAAGGTTAATGTTTCCATATATTCTTCTAAGTTGCATTTATTTCTGTGCCAGAATGAGCGGGTGATATTCTTTGCTTTATTGATTGCAACCCGGATCAGCCAGGCACGGATATGTTCTTCTGTATCAAACTCTTTTTTATATGTGTGATACTGAATAAATGTATCCTGAACGACATCTTCTGCATCTTGTTGGTTCCTGCATATATTAAATGCAATCGCATACAGATGCTTTTGATATCGTTCGATTAAAACTTGTGTTGCTGGTTTCATGAGTACTCCTTTTTTTGTGTTGTATCTACAGAACATGTTGCCGTAAGACCTGCCATAAGCATCTCCTTACAAATGTTCTGGCGACTGAGTGGGGCATCAGACGTTCGTTTCTTAAGGCCTTTCACTTATAATACAAATGAAAACATAGAAAGGTTACAAATTAATGAAAGTTATTTTCCAAAGTTGTTTTTCAAAAGAAAACTTTAGGTATTGGAGGTAGGATATATATTCTAACTATATCTTACTATCGAGCATAGGCATTTTACATTTTAAAATATACGACGTAAACTATATTAAGAAAAAATAGCTTCAATAATAAGCTGAAAAAATTAATATCTATTATAAAATGAAGGTGAGTGGTTTTCATTATGTTTTCGAATAAAGATTTGAAGAATCTGATTGTACCGCTGTTTTTAGAACAGTTATTGATGGCACTGGTCGGAGTCGCAGATGTATTTGTGATTGGTTTTGTAGGGGAGGCTGAGGTATCCGGAGTATCACTTGTAAACTCATTTAATACCATATTCATCAATTTGTTTACAGCACTTGCTTCCGGTGGTGCGGTAGTGATCAGCCAGTATATAGGAAGGAAAGAAGAGAGAATTGATTATGAAGAAAAATATTGGAGCACAGCTGGCATTATATCCGGCACCGGTAATTGTAGTAGGAGCAATAGTAAATGATAAACCGACATGGACACTGGTGGCACATGCAGGAACTATGGCGCATAGTCATCTGATGGTGTCGCTGGTACATACATACTACATTAATCAGGAAATTATCGAGAGTAAGAAATTATCAGTAAATATCGTAGACGAAGCATGGCTAAAAGAAGCTGACCGCATGGGAGTGATAAGCGGAAATAAAGAAGACAAATCAGAATCAGGTAAGATTGATTATCATACATTCAAACCGGTACTTTTCGAATTCCCGACATATGAATATTTTGTGACGGGAGAAAAAGTGGGAGACTGTGCAAAGATGAATTAGAGGTTTTCATCCCTGGCAGATTGTGCTATCATGACAGTATGTCAGAAAGCGAAAGGATGGAAGTTTCATGCCGGCGAGATCAGAAGAAAGAACGAATGCGAGAAAAGAAGAGATCATCAATGCATGCGAAATGCTGTATCAGACGATGAATTTTAAAGATATTACGATAAAGGAAATCGGAAATGTCACCTCTTTTTCCAGAACATCGATATATAATTATTTTGAGACGAAAGAGGAAATCTTTCTTGCATTGTTAAAAAGAGAATACGATGCGTGGATTCTGGATCTATATAAGATTGTTGAAGAACATGAAAGCATGGACGATGAGCAGATTGCATCGGCGATTGCAAAATCTTTGGATCAGCGTCATCAACTTCTGAAGATACTTTCCATGAATCATTATGATCTGGAGGAAAACAGCCGTATTGAGATGTTGATAGAATTCAAAGTATCTTATGGAAATTCACTGAGAGCTGTAATGGGAATTCTTGCAAAATTCAGACCGGATATGGATATTGAAAAGAGAGAGGAATTTGTCTATGCATTTTTCCCGTTTATGTTTGGAATTTATCCGTATACCGTGGTGACGGAGAAACAGAAGAAAGCGATGAAAGAAGCAGGAGTTGATTATACTTATAATTCGGTATATGAACTGACGTATACGGCAGTGAAAAAGATGTTGAAGTAATGAAAATATTTGAAAGGAGATAGAAATCATGAAAACATTAGTAGCATATTTTAGTGCAAGCGGAACAACAGAAGGTGTAGCAAAGAAGGTGGCAGAGGAAGCAGGAGCAGATCTGTTCGAGATCAAACCAGAAGTACCATATACAAATGCAGACCTGAACTGGATGGATAAAAAAGCAAGAAGTACGGTTGAGATGAACGATCCGTCTTCCAGACCTGCTACTACAGGAACGGTAGAGAATATGGAGCAGTATGATAACGTAATTATCGGGTTTCCTAAAATGGAGTACAGTTTATAGTAGTGTATAGCGTGTACCAAGTTATAATTATGGGGTTGAAAATAACAGTATACACAGATAATGTGGAAAAATGTGTATGACGTTTATATAGAAAATAACATTGAAAAAGAAATTCAAGAATGGGTAAATTCATTAAATTTAAAATAGAATAATAATTACATGAGTGACAGAAGATAAGAATCTGAATTCCCTGTCACTTTTATATTATTTGATAAGAAAAAAGAACTGGTTTATATCCGATAAGAATATAGACTGGTTCTTATTTTTAATATGCTATTATATACACAGGGAGTCGGGGAATGTCGAACTATAGCAAGCCGGAAAAGAAAGCATTGATATCGGTATGAAAGAGTTTTGCAAGTGCAACTAATTCAGATGCCTTAATGTTCATGCGATTTGTTTCCAGTTTGGCATAGGTACTTTTGGTGATGGAGATACCCATAAGATTTAATTTTGCAACTACTTGGTCTTGAGTCATATTGTTTTTATATCGAATTGCTTGGATATTTTTACCAATATCCATATCTGGTCTAATCTTTTGCATAATGATGAACTCCCCTTATAAAATAAAAAGTTTCGTAATACAGAAACATATATATTGATTCTAAAGAATTTAAATTTTATAATGTTTCGTAATAAGGAATTATTTTTAACAGGAAGAGGTAAAAGTATAATGGATGTGGAGATGGAAAAGAGAAAATTTTTAAATCTATGTGGCAAAAGAGATCGAGCATTATTGTCAGGTGAAAAAAGAATGACATTGGGGGATATGGAACGATTGACATATCTGACAGAATTTTTTGAACTGGAGAACTATGGAATCGCCTTATGGAAAGAATTTGGTGATGATGTAAAAGAGCCATTTGAAGCGATGATGAAAATGTTAGATGAGCCGGAGTGCATAGAAGATCGATGGCTTGATGACGAAGCAAAAGGGGAAAAGTGGTTGTTAGAATTTCAGGAACTGGCATTAACGGAAGAATACAGGGAATGGATTCGAAATTATATCGATAAAAAATATGAAGAAAGAGGATTACCATATCCGACAGGAGCAGACTTCGATTAAGAGGTCTGCTTTTTTCTGGTCTTTTGGGAGGTGATAAGAGGTGGAAGTAAGTATTTATGAACTCTTGGCGGCAGCAAGAGAATCGGCTAAATCTGATTATATAAAAGGGGACAGCATTTTGTGTGAGAAGAGATTTCATCCAGATACCCATTACATGGTAGAAATAGAACTGCTGAAAAATGATAACAAGCTGGGAAAAAAGGGCAATTATATACGGAAGTTTTTGACAGAACCGGAGTATCTTCCCATTTTACAAAAGCAGGAAAAACATCTCATAAAAATAAAAAGACAGGCAATTGTTCAAAAAGGAAACTTGCGATATATCCCTCCCCCGGACAGGCTGGACCGCCGCCGGGAGAGGGATCTTTTATAACCGGCTGGGAAGGAACAGTAGTGTTCCTCTGGCGATAGTGGTATAAAAAAGCCAGATTTTCCGCAGGTTTTGGGACGCTGGAACATAGAAAAGTGTTCACGAATGGCACTTTTGCAACGATCCGTTGCAGCAGTGACAACATTTTTGACCTTACGTTAAACAGAAAAAATGAAAGGATGTGATTGCGATAATCATAGGAATTGATCATGGCTATTATGCCATTAAAACAAGACAAGTATCTTTCCCAAGTGGAATTATTGGGTATGATTACGAGCCGTATACCATGCAGAATGTTCTGCAATATCAAGGAAAGTATTATGTCTGCGGTACGGGAAGACAGACGCTGGTAAAAAATAAAACGTCAAATGATAATTATTATCTGCTGACGTTGGTAGCCATTGCAGAAGAAATCAAGCATCGGAAAGCGGAACGAAAGACAGAGGTAATTCTGGCTGTTGGACTTCCGCTTTCAAGTTTTGGAAGAGAGAAACAGGGATTCAGGGAGTATCTGTTGCGGAAAGAGCAGCCAGTGCGATTTTTATATGAAAGTGAGTTATATGAGATAACAATAAAAGATGTGAAACTGTTCCCACAGGGATACTCTGCGCTTGCTCTGCATCCAGAGTATCTGAAGAATGAACCGTCTGTTCTGCTTGTTGATATTGGTGGCTGGACCGTTGACCTTATGAGGCTGGACAATGCTGTTCCGAATGCAGCAACGTGCAGAAGTCTGGAACTTGGAGTAATCCGATGTATTGATGAGACAGCAGAACAAGTGCGTAGAAATACCGGACTGTCTGTGACAGAAACTCAAATTGAGCGTGTGCTTCGGAGGGAATCTTGCAGTATGGCAGAGGAGGCCAGACGGATCATACAGGAAAACGGACGGAAATATATAGAAAGAATACTGTCTGCGGTGACAGAATCCGGGTTTGATCTCCGGGCAGTACCCACCGTATTTATGGGGGGAGGCTCCGCAATTTTAAAACGCCACGTGACCGCACAGGACGCGATTTGCCGCCCCGTTTTTATAGAGGACGTCCATGCCAACGCAACAGGGTATGAACGGATTGTAGAGCAGATGTGGACGAGATGACACGCCCGGTATATTCGTTCCGCCCGAACCTGAAAAATCCAGAACACCAGAGGGCATGGGAGAAATTTCAAAGTGTTCCAGAAGGGCAGAAAAGCCAGTATCTGGTTCAGGCAATTCTGGAAAAAGAGGATCGGAAATGGATGGAAGAAGTCATTCAAAAGACGATAAAAGAAAGTGTTCGGGAATTAGGAATATGTGGCACTACGGAACAATTGAAAACGAAACCATCATCGGAAGAAATACCAGATCAGATGATGGATTTTCTATCTCAAATGGAAAATTTGTAAAGGGGGTGAGGCCTATGATTGCACGATACATACATTGTTGGATCTGCTAGGGGTAAGGCAAGAAATGCATCGATATCTTTGGTGGGTATTGTGAATAGCTTTCCATGCGGCTTTGGAGTATGTTGTGTGTAGCAAAAGTGAAAGGAGAAAGGTTATGGCAGAGATGAAAAATATCTGCGGAAAGATCCCGATGGACTTACATGAGAAAGTAAGAGAAGAGATTGAACTCACAGAAAGCAGCACACAAAAATTTTTACAACAGGTCATTGAAGAACATTTCAACAGAGTGGAAGGAAAAGGAGAAATAAGCATGGGAGCAGTAAGAACAGTAGCAGTACAGGTATCAGAGGAATTATTCCAGAGATTAAAAGTAGTCATCGGAAAGAAACACATGAAACAGAAAGACTTCTTAATTCAGATTATAGAAGAAGCACTGGAAAAGGTAGAGGTCGAATGGCAAAGCAAAGAGCAGCCTGAAGAATCCGAACAGACAACTGGAGAATTGGGAACAGAAGAAACTCAACCGGAAGAAAGAACTGAGCCGGAAAGGGAAAGTGAACCAGAAGAGGAAGCCGAACCGGATGGAGAAAGTGAACCGAAAGAGGAAAACAAACCAGAAGGGGAAAGTGAACCGGAAGAGGAAACTGAACCAGAAGGAGAGACTGATCCGGAAGAATCCAAAGCAGAAGAACCAACAGAATGGTAACCAATTGATACAGAATAACGAAGGGCGGTATGAGAGATCATGCCGCCTGTTTTTATCAGCAAAAAGGAGGTTGATAGCCGCAACCATTCAATTTTTTGATCTCTTTAGCGGAATCGGGGGATTTCGTGAAGGCTTAAAACGGGCAGGAAACTTTGTCTGTGTCGGACATTGCGAGGTGGATACTTATGCGGATAAGAACTACCGATTGCTGTTTGATACGGAAGGGGAGTGGTATTGTAATGACGCAAGAACAATCGAACCAGAACGAATGCCAGATTTTGATTTACTCTGTGCAGGATTTCCTTGCCAGGCATTCTCTATCGCCGGAAAGCGAGAAGGATTTGCTGACGCAAGAGGAACTCTCTTTTTTGAAATTGCCCGGATTCTTGAAGCTAAAAGACCCTCGTATTTTATCCTTGAAAATGTTCCCGGTTTGTTATCGCATGACAAAGGCCGGACGTTTTGCACCATCCTCAGTACGCTTTCTGAACTGGGGTACCATGTCGAATGGAAAGTGCTTAACAGCAAGGATTTCGGAGTCCCCCAAGCAAGAAAACGGGTGTATATTGTCGGATATTTTGATTTCCGATGTGCCGGAAAAGTATTACCTGAACCAGAAACAAATGGAGCAGCTCTTGTTCAAGTCCGGGCAGGAAGTCAGGGGAAAAGAGTCTACAGTCCCAAAGGACTAAGCTGTACCCTGACATCACAGGCAGGTGGAATGGGCGGCAAGACAGGATTATATGATGTAGGTGTTCCAATCAAAGAGAATACAAAGCTCGGCTACAAACTTGCAAGAGAAGGGGACAGCATCGATCTGGGTTATGCGAATCTCAACAGCAGGAGAGGAAGAGTCGGACACCAGATCGCACATACCCTGACAACAGGTGTTCAACAGGGAACGCTGCACTTTGTCGATCTTTCACCTCCGCCGGTGGTAACGGAAGAATGCAGAAGCCTGAATACCAGACAATGCGGTGTCCACAAATACAAAGGAGAATGTTCTGGTGTATTAGCAGAGGATGGAGCAAGAGCAGTCTTAACACCAGCAAAAGAGAATGTTCGTCAGAACGGCAGACGTATGAAAGAACCCGAAGAACCGATGTTTACAATTACTGCAACCGATCGTCATGGCATCTTGTATCACGGCAGAATAAGAAGGTTAGTTCCGAGGGAATGTCTGCGACTGCAGGGTTATTACGACTGGCAGATTGATAAGATCATAGACAGCACTTCTGACGCACAGCTTTATAAACAGGCTGGAAACGGAGTAACTGTCAATGTTATCGAGGCAATTGGCAGATTGTTACAAAAGGCAGACTCCGAACTTAACACACAGAAAGTGTCTGAGAAAGGAATCCATTAGGCATGATCGGAATAAAAGACCAATACTTTGGCACAGAAATCGAAATGACAGGGATTACCAGACAACGTGCTGCAGAAGTTGTTGCTGAAATGTTTGGAACAGAAGCATATTATGACGGCACTACTTATGGAGTCTGGTCAGTGATAGATCTGGAAGGAAAAAAGTGGAAATTTATGTCTGATGGGAGCATTTATACACAACGGAAAGTATACGGTCGAATTGTAGACGCAGGTGGAGAATATTCAACAGAAATGGTATCACCGAAATTATCCTATGATGAAATGGGAAAGTTACAGGAAGTAGTACGATGTCTGCGACAGCATGGAGGTTTTGTAAATGAGTCCTGTGGTCAGCATGTTCATGTAGATGCATCGAATCATACACCGCAGAGTCTGAAAAATGCACTGACAATTATGTATGCAAAGGAAGATATCCTGTTCAAAGCACTGAAAGTGCAGGAGAGAAGAGCAAATAGTTATTGTCAGAGGGTGCGACCGGAGGTATTGGAGAAAATCCGAAAAATACCAAATAAATCAATCACAATGGACCGAGTAAGAAATGTCTGGTATGGAGGCAGGGATGGAAGTCATACCCATTATGATCATACCCGTTATTATGCTCTGAATCTTCATGCTGTGTTTTCCAAGGGAACTTTGGAATGGCGTTGTTTTGAAAGCACACTACATGCAGGAAAGGTGAGAGCAAATATTACACTGGCATTAGCCATTTCCGCACAGGCAATCAATCAGAGATCGACACAGATGAAAAAGACACTGATATCAGAAAACCCGGCATTTACATTTCGTACATTTTTATTGAGACTTGGGTTAATTGGAGACGAATATAAAAATGTTCGAAAACATCTGCTGGCAAATCTGGATGGTGATCTTGCGTGGAGATATGATAAAAGCACGTATGAGTGTCTGAAGAAAAATCAAAGGACAGAAGGAGTCAGATAGAGGTGAGAAAAAATGAAAGATAGATATTACTTCGCTTATGGCAGCAACATGAATCTGGAGCAGATGAAGTACAGGTGTCCGGCTGCGGAAGTTGTGGAAAACGTCCGGCTTGAAAATTATCGGCTGGCATTTCGGGGAAGGGCTCCGGGCAATGGGGTAGCAACGGTTCTGCCGGAAAAAGGAAGCTATGTCGAAGGAGTCTTATGGAAAATCACAGAAGCGTGTGAGAAGAGTCTGGATTTTTATGAAGGATTCCCAAGTTTTTATGGGAAAGAATCGATTCGGGTAAAAAATCAGGATGGTGTGGAGAAAGAAGTGTTTGTATATATGATGAACGCTCCACACAAAGATGTTCCGGCAAAGCCATCGAAATTTTATCTGGATGGAATTCTGGAAGGATGTAAGGATAACCAGATTCCAACGGAGTCTGTCATGGAAGCGGTAAAACGTACCAGACAGGAAGTAAAAAAAGAAAAAAATCGATATGCAAGATAAAACGTACCGCAGAGGAAACATCTTCTGCGGTATTTTACTGAAAAAATCTATTTATAATAGGAAGGAAAAGCACATGAAGGTTAGAAAATTAAAGACCAGAATTGCTGCTTTTGGACTGGCTGTCCTGATGGGCATCAGTACCTTGAGCAGTGCGAATGCGTTTGCGGCCGAACAGACAGGCTCGGAACAGCAGACGGAAGTACAGGCATCTGAACAGGCGGTAACAAGCCAGAAAGATACATCAGTTACAGCAGATGATATCACAAAAGCAGTTTCAGATGATACATTTGCAGTGGAAACCAGTATGGAAGGAATCCATTATGATGCAGAAAAAGAAGATGTTACGCTTGTAAGTATCAAAGATGAGAATGGTGGAGAGTATCATTCAGACAAAGCAGGAACATATATTGCCACTTATATGGTCGTTCCAAAAGATAAGAGTGACAGCTATACCATCACCCGTAAAGTGACTCTGACGGATACCGAAGGACAGGCACATTCCGAAGAAAATGGTGGAGAGAAACAGAAGTCAGATACAGAATCTGAAGATGATTCGGATTCGCCTGTGCAGAACTACACAGATGTAGAAATTGAAACATCCGAAGAAGATGCATCTGCACAGGCAATCAAAGAACTGAAAGAGGACATCGAAGAGGGAAATGTGATGGTATTGTCTGCGGCTGAAAGAGCTACAAGCAGCGGTTCCACAGTTACATTGACAAAGGGGAGAACTATTTATTATCCAAGTTATATTGGAAATTATCTTACTTGCCTGTTTACAGTCAATGGAAAAATTGCATACTGCCTTCAGTCCCAGAAAGCATCCCCACCGAGTGGAAGTTATGTAGCACAGGTACTGGACAGCAATAAAAATCTGCAGAAAGTCCTTTATTATGGTTATGGCGGGGCAGGAGATCTGACAGGAAGTTATCTGTCTGGAAAAACGGAAGATGAAAAGTATGTGTATACACACATTGCAGCCAGCTATGCTTATGCAGGAGAAGCCGGATTTACAGGGTGTAATTATAATGACCTTGTAAATGCAGGGGTTATCGCATATATCAATTATCTGTTTGGACAGGAAGAACCGCCAAAAGGTGAACTGAGCCTTTCAAGCACAAAGCTGAATGCAGTACGGGATGGAAACATCCAGAAAACACCAAATATCACACTGTCTGGAGATCACAGAAACTATGTGACACTGAGTGTACCAGAAAATGTGACAGCACATAATCTTTCCAAAGGAACAAGTGTTACAAATGGAAAAATCCAGATTTATGGTGGAGATACATTCTATCTGTCCGCAGATTTATTACTGACAGGCAGTTATGCTTCCGGCAACTTATATGGTTCTGTCGGAAAGACATGGAGAACACTGGTGTTGACAACCGGAGATTCCAAGCAGGATATCGGTGTATTTGAAAGCGAAACAGCAGCGCCGGTAAGCTTCAGTGTACAGTGGCTGAATATGACACGCATTGAACTTATGAAGAAAGATGTCAATACACAGAATCCACTGTCAGGAGCAGTTTATGGTATTTATACTGATAAGAAGTGTGAAAATCTGCTGATGACAATGTCAGCAACCGGAACAGACGGAAAAGCAGTCAGCGATTATTTTGATTCTGCACTGAAAACAGTGTACGTGAAAGAGATCACTGCTCCGACAGGATACAAACTGAATACAGAAGTATATAAAGTGGCTGTTACTGCCGGAAAGACAATGACTGTAACAGCAACAGATGAGAGAGTCACCGGAAAGGTGAAAATCGCAAAGATCGATAAAGAAACACTTGCATTTAAAGCGCAGGGGGACAGTGTTCTTCGTGGTGCTGTGTATGGTCTGTATGCAAAAGAGGACATCGTGCATCCGGATGGCACAACAGGGGTTCTGTATAAACAGGACAGCCTGATTGCACAGGGAGTCATCGGAGATGACGGAACACTGGAATTTTCAGAATTATACCTTGGAGAAATGTATGTAAAAGAGATCACTCCACCGGAAGGATATACACTGGATACTACCAAATACGAGGTATCAGTAACTTATGAAGGTCAGGATGTTGCCGAAGTGACAAGAGACCTTACGGTAAAAGAGCAGGTAAAGAAACAGGCATTCCAGTTAATCAAAATCAGTGAAGATGGAGAGCAGACAGAAACAGACCTGGTTGCAGGAGCAGGATTTAAGGTATATCTGATCAGCGACCTGACACAGGTGAAAAATGGGAAACTGAAACCGTCCAATGGAGAAAGCTATACAGCAAGTGATTTCAAAAATTATGACTTCAGCAAAGAGCAGGTTGCAGTTACTTACGAGAATGGAACAGCCGTACCAGTACCAGAACTGATCACTGATACAAAAGGATATGCAGTCAGCCCGGAACTGCCGTATGGAAGTTATGTTGTAGTGGAAAGTACTACCCCTGAGAATTTGAAAACCATTGATCCATTTGTTGTAAATGTGGAAAATGACAGCAGAGAGCCAATGCAGTGGAGAGTATTTGATGACCGCCCGTTTGAATTTTTGCTGAAAATTGTAAAGAAGGATGCACAGACTGGAAATACTGTTTTAAAGGCTGGTGCTTCTTATAAGATTTACGATGTGACAAATAAGAAATATGTGGAACAGGTTGTTCAGTATCCGAAGAAAGAAAAGATCAGTGTATTCGAAACAAACGAGGAAGGATATCTGATCACACCGCAGGAACTGAAGTGCTCTACCTACCGAATCGAAGAAGTGAAAGCACCGGAAGGATTTGTAAGACAGGGAAGCGAGGAGTCCCTGTATGATGGAACAACGATTATTTCACCATTAGAACAGACTACAAAAGGAACATATAAAGAAAATCCACAGAGTGGTATTGTAATTACAGTATCCTCAAACACTGCACATCAGATTGATCCAGATACAGGAGCTGCGATTGTAGAGGTAGAACAGAAAAACGATGAACAGGTAGGAAGCCTGCTCCTGACGAAAAAGGGAGAACAGCTTACCGAAGTAACCGGAGATTCTGTTCTGGCAAAAGTAAAAGCACTGGTTTCAAAAGTAAGAAATGCCGTATCTGGAAAAGAAGAAACAGGTATTTATAAAGGCTTTAAATATGAAGAAACCGGAGTAGAAGGCGCTGAATTCGAAATATATGCCAAAGATACCATCTATTCACCGGACGGAGCAAAGGACGAAGCAGGAAATCCAGTTGTCCGATATGAGAAAGATGACCTGGTAGCCAAACTGACTACAGATGAAAATGGAACAGCAGTTATCAACAATCTGCCACTGGGAACGTATTATCTGAAAGAAGTTGTAGCAGGAGAGAATTTTGTCCTAAATACAGAACAGAAAGAATTTACCCTGACAGCAGAGGATGATACACAGGCAGTTGTTTATGAAGGCGTTACCTATAAAAATGAAAGACAGAAAGTTTTCGTATCAGTAGAAAAGAAAGATTCTGTCACAGGCGAAAAGCTGGAAGGTGTTATTTTTGGACTGTATGCTGCAGAAGATATTCTTTCTAATCAGGGAGAGGTTCTCGTAGAGAAAGATACCTTGCTGGAAAAGAAAGCAACGGATGCAAAGGGAACACTTACTTTCGACAGTGATCTTCCACATGGAAAATACTATGTCAAAGAGGAAGTCAGAAAAGCTGGATATCTTCCAAATGAGGAAGTATGGAATGTAGATGCAACTTACGAAAATCAGAATCTTGCAAAGATTGAACTGAACAAAGAAGTTGAGAATCAGCCGACAGAAACACGCATTACAAAAACAGATGCAACTACCGGAAATGAGCTGGAAGGAGCCAAACTGCAGGTCATTGATAAAGACGGAAATGTTGTGGAAGAATGGGTAAGCAGTAAGGAAGAACATGTCATTTACGGACTGCCGGAAGGAAGTTATACCTTACATGAGGAACTGGCTCCTTATGAAGATGGCTATGTGTCTGCCAGCGATGTGATGTTTGAAGTCAAAGAAGATGGCAGTGTGACAAAGGTTGAGATGAAAGATGAATATTCCAAAGTGGAAATTTCAAAAACAGACCTTACAACCGGAAAAGAACTGGAAGGGGCAAAGCTTCAGATTATCCGCAAAGACGGAACTGTTCTGGAAGAGTGGATTACAGATGGAAAACCACATTCCGTTGAAAAACTCCCAGTCAATGAAGAACTTACTCTGCGTGAGATCACAGCACCGGATGGTTACGAGATTGCGGAAGATGTCACATTTACATTGAAAGATACAATGGAAGTCCAGAAAGTAGAAATGAAAGATGCCAGAACACCGGAGAAAACAACAGAAAAAACAAATGCACCAAAAACAGGTGATAACCAGAAAATATGGGCGTTTGTTCTGCTTGCACTGGCATCTGCTGGAACAGCTACAGGAGTGACTGTATACCGCAGAAAGAAGTCAAAAATGACAGACAACAAAAAAGAAACAGAAGAAAAATAAAATAAGAATTACAGGATAAACCAATCTGACAGGGCAGGAGATGTGCATAAAGCAGCTTCTGCCCTGTCTGTATATAAGGAGAAGAATGATGAGACGTTTTTATACAGCAGAATCAGTAACAGAAGGACACCCAGACAAAGTATGCGATCAGATAGCAGATGCAATCTTAGATGAATGTCTGCGTTACGATCCATCTTCGAGAGTGGCGTGTGAAGTCCTTGCTACAAGAGGAAATGTGTTTGTAGCAGGAGAAATCACCAGCGGATATGAACCACCAGTGTTTGATGTGATCCGAAAAGTTTTAGAAGAGTGTGGATATTGTACAGATGGGATAGAAATGGATACGTTTGTACACCAGCAGAGTCCAGATATTGCGAAAGCAGTGAGTGTGTCGAAAGAATTTCGGGATAATATCGGCGCAAAATTAAGAGATAGAAGCAGGGGAGCTGGAGATCAGGGTGTTATGGTCGGATATGCGTGTGATGATACTCCGCAGCTTATGCCAATGCCGACTGTTCTGGCACACCGGATCACACGTGAACTTTCGGCTTGCAGAAGAAGCGGATATATCAAAGATATCTTTTCGGATGGAAAAGCACAGGTAACCGTAGAATATGAAGATGGAAAGCCAGTGAGACTGGAAAGTGTTGTTGTTTCCTGCCAGCATGGTGCAGAAAAGAGCCTGAAGAAGTTAGATGCCGAAATCAGAGAGAAAGTGCTTCGCTCAGCACTCAGATTACTGCCGCCGGATGAGGATACGAAGATTCTGATCAATCCGTCAGGAAAATTTGTGTGTGGAGGGTTTGATGCAGATACCGGACTGACCGGAAGAAAGCTGATGGTGGATACTTATGGAAGTATGGTTCCGCATGGCGGCGGTGCATTTTCAGGAAAGGACTGTTCGAAAGTAGACCGTTCGGCAGCTTATATGGCAAGGTATATCGCAAAAAATATAGTAGCTGCTGAGTTTGCAAGCAAGTGTCAGGTGTCTCTGGCTTATGCAATCGGAGTAGCAGAGCCGGTTATGATTGAGGTGGATACCTTTGATACAGGGAAAGTGTGTGCGGATGATTGTCTGGCGGCAGCAATCCCACTGGTGTTTGGAGTGACACCTGTTCAGATCATGGAATCCCTTCGACTGAACCGTCCGATTTTCCGGCAGACGGCAGTTTTTGGTCATTTTGGAAGAAAGGAGTTTCCTTGGGAGCGGACGGATAAGGTACTGGATCTTCAGGATGCAATTCTGTAATGCCCTGGGTAACGGAAGAAGAGATTCAGGCAGCAAAAAATATGACTGCGTATGAGTATTTGCGGACGCATCAGGCACAGCGGTTGCAAAAGACAAGAACCAGAAATGAATGGCAGTTGACGGACCATGACAGTTTTAAAATCAATGAACTGTCCAGCAAATGGCATTGGAAATCCAGAGATATCGGTGGCGTGTCCGCACTGCGGTTCCTGATTGAAGTAGATGGAATGAAATTTACAGATGCCGTAAAACTGTTGTGCGAAGAGAGTCCGTCTTTTATTCCGACACAGTCTGCGAAAAAGGAAAAACCACCCTTTAAGCTGCCGGAGAGATATTGTAATTGCAGACGAATCAGGGCTTATTTAAACCACAGAGGAATCAGCGATGAAGTGATCACGTATTGCATTTCGCATGAAATCCTTTATGAAAGTGTCCCGTACCATAACGCTGTTTTTGTTGGAAAAGATGAATCCGGAAAAGCAAGATATGCATTCCTGCGAGGAATCTATGAAAAAAACGGGAAAGGATTCAAGATGGAGCAGACCGGGAGTGAAAAAAAGTACAGCTTTTGTATTCCACCTGAAAGAGAAACAAAACGAGTTGTCGTATATGAAGCGTGTATTGATGCACTGGCCCACATGACACTGGAAGAAGGAAAGAGGGATAAATATCGTCTTTCCCTTGGAGGAATCGCTGCTCCGAAAGAAAACACACAGATACAGAGTGAACGTTTTAAAAAGCTGCCGGATGCACTGGAAGAGTTTCTGAAGAACCATCCGGAAATCAAAGAAATTGAAATCTGCACCGATAATGACTTTGCCGGGAGATGGGCGAAAGAACAGATGAAAAAACATTACGAGGGAACGTATCAGATTATTTGCAATCTGCCGGAAAAAGAAGGGGCAGATTATGCAGACCTTGCGAAAGAAAAAAAGCAGACAAATAAATGCAGGGACAGACCATTAGAAAGAAGGTGATAGAGAATGGAAGAAAAAGGAACGATGCACGTACATCTGTTGACGGAGCTGACTGGAAATCTTTATTCAGAAGAATCCGAATGGGAAGAAGAGTGGTCGGAGAGTGATGAATATGGAATGCCATTAGATGGAACAGAACTTGCCGATTATGAAGAAGTCATCCGAGAAGAACTGGAACGCTATGGGGAAGATGATCTCATGCAGTATTTTGACGGAAGTGAGTCCATTCAGGAAAAGATACAAAGTGCAGTTGTTACGATAGAAAACAAAGACGGAATCCTGTACGGCTGTACCAAACTGGAATTAAATGAATTTTTAAGTCAGGAAGAACTACAGGAATTCACCGAATACATTACAGGGCAGTACAGTGACGGGTGGGGTGAAGGATTTGAACAGAGGGATATCAAGGTAGATGGTGGAACGATGAATGTGCATTTTTGGCATCCTAATATGGAACAGCCGAAAATGTATGAAAAGAAAACAGAGCAGATTCCGACAAAGCCTGAGAAACAACGTCCCAAGTTACAGC
>ENA-ORSQ01000102-ORSQ01000102.1-human-gut-metagenome-genome-assembly--contig:-NODE-102-length-70700-cov-5.958228_pt1 | contig 70700 bp, 66 predicted proteins | sample MGYA00241900_ERZ509164 | MGnify/ENA primary metagenome ERZ509164 (study PRJEB26280, sample SAMEA2338807) | human gut metagenome | biome: human gut; feature: human-associated habitat; material: faeces...
GAAAGATTGCCATCCAGCATCCTCGTATTCCATATTGTTTGCAAAAAGGAAAGAGTAAAAACAATGCTCCTATTCCTTCTATTAAAAATGTTCCTTTTAATATAAACTTTGTTAGTCTTACAATACCACCTACTTTTGGTGCCGAAATAGCATCCTGCATAGTACTACGCTGCATAAGTGATATTTTTCTTCCTGACAGCATGGAAACAGATGCTGCCACTGTCACTACTCCCAGACCGCCTATCTGAATGAGGCAAAGAATTACTCTCTGTCCCCACAAAGACCAATAACTTCCCGTATCCTGCACAGCAAGTCCCGTCACACAGACAGCTGAAGTAGCCGTAAACAACGCTTCATTAAATGGTGTCACATTTCCTTTTGCAGAAGAAATTGGCAGCATAAGTATCAATGCTCCAAATAAGATTACTCCTGCAAATCCTAAAATAATCAACTGAAATGAAGTCAAATGTTTTCTCTCATGCATATGCTCTGTCATAAATACTTTGGTCCCTTCATGGTGTTTTTGATTAAACCATTTAAAGTAAAATTATTAATAACATCATGTGATAAGATACATCCTATGAATGTTACCTTTTCTATTTCACATGCTCTTTTAGAAACGCAAATGGGACTAAGTGACTTTGTGCAACTCCGCATAAGCATTTCAGCCTTAATAAAGTTCTTTATGAGCTTTTTCTCCTTCTTCCAAAGCTCGAAGTGTGCTGTCATGCATTCCTTCTCTAATATACTTATTCTGTTCTACATAATAAGCATAACCAAAATTGGAAACTGTGGTGAAATCACATTGCCATGGTTTAAGTGTTTCAGTGATGGAAGCAAAACAACCTCTGAACAATATTCACTAAACTCTGCTCTGTTTTTTGCTGTAAAAAGGACTGTTTTTGCCCCTTTGTTATAGGACTCTCTTAACAGATAAAGTACTTCCTCCCTTTCTCCACTAAGGCTGAATCCCAAAACAAGACTATTTTTATTCTGAAAAACAGAAGACATTCTCATCATATCCGGATCAGCCAAAGAATCTACATTAACTCCAATTCTCATAAAACGTATTTCCATCTCACGTGCTGAAAGTCCGGAACTTCCTAATCCGCATACCAGAACACGGTCTGCCTTATTGAGGTATCCTGTTATTTTCCCCATCTGCCCTTCATCTACAAGATTGTATGCTTTATTTAAAAGTTCCTGATAAGCGTTTAAAACCATCCTTGTATTTCCAGTTATTTTTTCCGGTTTTTCACTAAAAGTTTCTTCATATTGATAGATAAATTCTTTATAGCCATGATAGCCACACTTTTTTGCAAAGCGAACCAGTGTAGCTTTTGATGTAAATAAAATTTCCGAAATATTTTTTATTGAAAAGTCCATCTTTTTCTGATTGTGAATAAAAAAGTCTGCAATGGTCTTTTCTGTTGTCGTAAATTTGTCATAGTTTGATTCAATAATCGGAATTACTGATTTTACATAATATTCCATCGACACTCATCTCTCCTACATCAGATGTCTCACGTTACAGAAATGATAAAATGCTCCCAACATTCCCGCATCATTTTGATGTTTCGCAAATGCAAGCTTTGTGTGTTTGGCAATACTGGACACAAGATACTTGTCCATAGCTGCCTTAATCCGGTCTTTTAAAAATTCTTCCTGTGCCATAATGCCACCACCTAGTACAACAATTTCTGGATTAATGACATAACAAATGTTAGCAATTCCTTTTCCAAGTACATCGCACATCTCATCAATTGCACGATTACACAATTCATCACCTTTTTTTGCTTCTTCAAAAATGTGATAGCCATCCCAGATATCTTCTTGCTCGCCTTTCCATTCTGCTACCTTCTTTGTCAGTATACTTGCTGCTCCAAGTGTCTGAAAATCGCTGTCATCCATATGCATATATCCAACTTCACATGCACTATTGCTAAAACCATGAAATACTTTCCCGTCAATCACAATACAACCGCCAATTCCAGTACCAATCGTCAATACCAGTGCTATTTTTGCTCCTTTTGCTGCACCAGAACGGTTCTCGGCAAGGCCAGCACAATTTACATCATTTTCTACCTCACACGGAACCTGAAACATCTCTTCCAGTGTCTTCTTAAACTGTGTTCCTGCATAATTAGGAATCAACGGCGCTGAATAGAAGATGGATCCCTCTTTGGTATCTACCATTCCTGCTGTCGAGATACAGATTCCGCTAATCTCCTCCTGCGCCTCCTGCTTCATTTCTTCCACGATTCCTGTTACTTTCTGCAAAATGGCCGGACCACCCTTCCATGCTTCTGTCTTCATAGATCTTTTACATATAATCTCTGCATCTTCGTAAATGATTCCATATTTTATTGCAGTTCCACCAATATCAATGCTTACATACTTATTCATCTTGCAATCCCCGTTCACATTTTTTATGACATCTCTATTCTGTGATATCTATTATATCTGATTCGCTTTATCTTCTCAACTTTCACATTGGAAATCCGTCAATTCTTTGCTTTCATATACAATAGTCTGCAAAAAGGGCAAACCAGCCATTTTCTGCGGTTCACCCTTCTTGTCCACAGGTCATACGACCTGTATTGTTGTTATATTTTCACTTTGAAAATAGCCTTTTTAATTGTCTCAGGCTCTCCCACCTGTACCGCTGTTCTATGTCCGTCACTTGGATAACAGATCAGGAAATCACCTTCTCTTAAGATAACAGATGCATTTTTTTCTCCATCCATTGGAAGAAAATCATCTTTCTCAACAAATTCCTTAAGTTCCATGTTCTGAATAAAGTTCAAATCAATCTGCTCTGTTCCCTTTAACATTACATGAATATCGAGATAATTCTTGTGAGCCTCCCAGAAACGCTCCTCTGGTGTCGTTGTTGTATACTCTACCACATTTACAAACAACCTATCTCCGTCAATCTCGTGACATCCTTTTTCATAAGAAAGAATATCGTTATTTTTTGCATATTCAAAGCACTCTTTTACAGCTTCCTCGAGATATGGAAACTCTTCTAACTGATTGATATTTCCAAAAATCATAGTGATTTCTCCTTATTTGTTATAAATTGTTGTATTTGCAGCCGGCACACTTGTGTCACCTTTTACTTTTCTCCAAATCATACTTGCCGGAATACCTATTACAAGTGATACAGCGATAGAGATAATCGAATAGCTCCAAATTGTTACATGGTCAGCAGGTACGAAATATTTTACATAGACCATAACTCCTGATGATGCAATAAATGCTGCAACTGCTCCAAATGTATTGGCAACTTTTGTGAATGCTCCAAGGATAAATGTTCCGATCAGGATACCAAGTACCAGTCCCATAAATCCATTGAACCATTCGTATGCAGATTTTACTCCGCCATTAGCCAGTACCATAGCAACTACGATTGCGAAGATACCGACGATCAGAGATACATACTGTCCGATCTTTGTCTGTTTCTCAAAGCTTAATTCTTTCTTAGAAAGTCTTGCCTGAATATCCAGTGTCCAGCTTGATGCTACAGAGTTCAATCCTGTTGACAGTGTAGACTGTGCTGCCGCATAAATAGCAGCTAACAGAAGTCCTGTCACGCCGACCGGAAGCTCAAATGCAATGTAGGATGCGAATATCTGATCCTGTGCTGCTGCCGGCGGAAGTGTATTCTGCTGATAGAATACATATAATCCTGTACCGATCAGATAGAATACTGTTGCGATAAAGATAGATAATCCTCCGTTTGTAAGCATCATTTTGTTCAGTTTTTTAGTATCTGTTGTAGTTGTAAAACGCTGTACAATATCCTGACTTGATACATAGGATCCCATTGTATTGAATCCGGCACCAACAATCATGATAAATACGCTGTCTTTGAAAATGTTAGGGTTGAAGATCGGCTGATCTACAGCAAGGAATTTATGCTCTGTTGTAAGTGCATGCATGATTGCTCCAAATCCACCGTCTAAGTGTACCAGCAGGAAGATCAGTGCGAAAGTAACACCGATCAGAAGTACAGATCCCTGGATGAAGTCTGTCCAAAGTACGGATTTCAGACCTCCTGTGTATGAGTAAATAATAGCAATGATACCCATGATAATGATCAGTAAGTTTACGCTGATTCCAGTCAGACTTCCAAGTACCATACATGGAAGGTACATGATGATTGACATACGTCCGATCTGGTAAATGATGAACATTACAGCTCCAAGTACACGAAGTCCTTTGCTTCCGAATCTCAGTTCCAGATAATGATATGCTGTATCAATATCCAGTTTGCTGTAGATTGGCAGGAAGAATTTAATCGTGATCGGGATAGCTAACAGCATACCAAGCTGTGCGAACCACATGATCCATGTTCCTGCGTATGAGTTTCCTGCTAATGACAGGAATGAAATCGGACTTAACAGTGTTGCGAAAATTGATACGGAAGTTACCCACCACGGTACAGTTCCGTCTCCTTTAAAATACTCTTTTCCTTTCATTTCTTTCTTTGCGAAATGAAGGCCGGCGAACAGTACAGCCGCGAGATAAACTACTAAAATAACTAAATCTACTACGGTAAACCCTTGCATCGTCTCTCTCCTTACAGATATTTTTCTTTCACGTATTTTTTATATAATCTTACAGATATTTAGCTTTTGCGTCGCGAACCATCTTAGCTGCTTCTTCAACGATAGCCATGTCTTCTTCTACTAATGCCGGCAGTGGCTCTCTTACTCCGCCAAGTTCCAGACCTTCGTTGATCTTTAACATAGCTTTGATCACTGCGTACATATTTCCGTGTGCAGAGCACATCTTATAGATAATCTCATCACAAGCATACTGGATTTCTCTTGCTTCTTCCATCTTTCCGGCTCTTACATACTCGTCTAATTTCAGATATAATTCCGGCATAACTCCGTATGTACCACCGATTGCTCCTTCAGCTCCGATGACACGTCCACTCATGAACTGCTCATCTGGTCCGTTGAAGATGATGTAGTCAGGACCTGCTGCCTGTTTGAACATCTGGATATCCTGTACCGGCATAGAAGAGTTCTTAACACCAATTACGTTAGGATTCTTTCTCATCTCTGCGAAAAGTCCCTGTGTAAGAGCTACTCCTGCAAGCTGTGGAATATTGTAGATTACGAAGTCTGTGTTTGGTGCTGCTGCACTGATGTCATTCCAGTACTGAGCGATTGCATACTCTGGCAGGTGGAAGTAGATCGGTGGGATTGCTGCGATTGCATCAACTCCAAGGCTTTCTGCATGTCTTGCAAGCTCCTGGCTGTCTTTTGTGTTGTTGCATGCAACGTGTGCGATTACTGTAAGCTTTCCTTCTGCTGCTTTCATAACGTTCTCAAGGATGATCTTACGGTCTTCTACGCTCTGGTAGATACATTCTCCTGATGAACCGTTAACGTATACACCTTTTACACCTTTTTCTACGAAGTACTTTGTCAGTGCCTGTACGCCTTCCGGACTTACATTGCCTTCGTTGTCATAACATGCATAGAATGCTGGGATCACGCCTTTGTACTTTTCAAGATTTCTCATTGTTTTTTCTCCTTTTCTTTTTTGATATATTGTTTTATCTTTTTATAATGTTATCAATAAATCCTTTAGGGAATTATCTTTCCATTTCTTCCACAAATGATTTTGTGATCAGCTGTGGTCTTGTGATAATAGAACCGACAACAACGCTGTATGCTCCAAGTTCGATCACGTGTCTTGCTTTTTCCGGTGTGTTGATGTTACCTTCTGCAATGACTCTGTGTTTTGCTTTTGCGACAATCTTTCTTAAGATTTCGAAATCATTTGCCTCGATCTTATCGCCCTTGCTCTGCTCTGTGTAACCAACCATTGTAGTTCCGATGAAGTCAAATCCAAGTTCATCCGCATGCAGTGCTTCTTCCACTGTAGAACAGTCTGCCATGAATAACTGATCCGGATATTTTGCTTTTACTTCTTTAAAGAACTCATCTAATGTCTTTCCGCCAGGTCTCTTTGAAATAGTAGCGTCCATAGCGATGATTTCAGGTTTTACTTCCATCAGTTCTTCGATTTCTTTCATCGTTGGTGTAATGTAGATATCACTGTCATCATAATCTCTTTTTACGATTCCGATGATCGGCAGATCAACCTGTGACTGGATCTCCTTGATATCTTCTTTTGTATTTGCACGAATTCCGCTTGCACCTCCCTGTTTTGCAGCCAGTGCCATTCTTCCCATAATGAATGAAGAATGTAAAGGTTCATTCGATAATGCCTGACAAGAAACGATTAATTTTCCTTTCAGATTTTCTACTTTCTGATTCATTGTTTTGTTCCCTCCTTCGTTCTGCAATCAGTATAATATTGTTCGATTTTATTTTCAAGTGTCTTTGTAGTTGTTGAAAGCTCTTTCATCCTTTTCAATTCCACTCTCCATTTTTCCTTATTTTTCGTCTTTCATTTTGTGCAACCTGCACAATTCCAGGTAGTTTCTTTCCAGTTTTGAAAGTAGTTTCTGTTCTTTCTATTTCACTTGAAAATTCATTTATAATGTATATACTGGTATTCAGAAACAAAAAACAATTGAATAAGGAGAGGTTATTATTATGGTAATTTATAAAGCAAAAGACTATCAGGATATGAGCCGTAAAGCAGCAAACATTATTTCTGCACAGATCATTATGAAACCAAACTGTGTACTTGGACTTGCAACCGGATCTTCACCGGTCGGTACTTATAAACAGCTGATTGAATGGTATAAGAAAGGTGATCTTGATTTTTCTCAGGTTACAAGCGTGAACCTCGATGAATATAAAGGACTCAGTCCGGAAAATGACCAGAGCTACAGATATTTCATGAACACCAATCTTTTCGATCATGTAAATATCGATAAAACACGTACTTTCGTTCCGAACGGACTGGAAGCAGATTCTGACAAAGCCTGCAGTGAATACAATGAGATCATCCGCAAACAGGGCGGCGTAGACCTTCAGCTTCTCGGTCTTGGACACAACGGACACATCGGATTCAACGAGCCAGGTGCTGCTTTTGAAAAAGAGACACACTGTGTAGATCTGACAGAAAGCACGATTGAAGCCAACAAACGTTTCTTCGAATCCGAAGATGATGTTCCAAGACAGGCCTACACAATGGGTATTAAAAATATCATGCAGGCAAAGAAGATCCTCGTAGTCGTAAGCGGAGAAGATAAAGCTGCAATCTTAAAAGAAGTATTATACGGCCCAATTACTCCGGAAGTTCCTGCTTCTATCCTTCAGCTTCACAATGATGTTACGATTGTGGCCGATGCAGCTGCACTTAGCAAAATCAATATGTAGATCACAGGACTTACCACCGGCAAGTTCTGTTGTATACTTTGGTATAAAAAAGCAGGCGTTCTATTGAAAGAATGCCTGCTTTTTTATATCTGTCTTACTGATTTAATTCCGTACTTTTGATGCGTGCGGCTTTTTTTCTGCCTGTAATAATCAGGATTGCTGATACTATCACAATTGTGCCTGCCAGAAGTTGTGATACCGGAAGTCCAACTTTCGGCAATAAAAGCTGATCTGTTCTGAGGCTTTCGATCCAGAATCTGCCAAGACCGTAGCCTAAGAGATAGATCAGGAAGACCTCTCCATCGAATTTCTTGTGTTTGCGGTATAGCAGCATAATGATCAGCACCATCAGGCACCACATGGATTCATACAGGTATGTCGGGTGAACCTGAATGTACATGACCCCTTTTACGGTCTCTGCATGATTCCACATCTTTGTAGTAATGTCTGAGCTTCTGACTGCATCTACCGGAAGTCTCATTGCAAATAAGCCATTTGTATATTCACCGAATGCTTCTCGGTTAAAAAAATTTCCCCATCTTCCAATCATCTGTCCGGTGATCAGACCAAATCCGCCGGTATCAAATAAAAGAAACGGTGATATTTTTTTTATTTTTGCAAATATGAATACTACAATAATTGCAGTAATTACACCACCGTATATAGCAAGTCCTCCCTCACGGATATTAATGATGCTCTTAATGTCGTCTTTATACATATCCCAGGAGAAGATCACATAATATGCTCTTGCTCCGATAATCGAAAAGATTACTCCGTATATTGCCAGATCATAATAATCCTCTACATTCTGATGTGTGCGCTTTGCTTCCATTACTACCAGCATGAGTCCCGCCAGGATCCCAATTCCTATGACGATCCCATAATATGCAATATCAAATCCAAATACGGTGATATGATCTCCGACAGATTTTAAATGAATTCCCAGATTCGGAAAATCAATTGTTCTGTGCATTTCTTTTTCCCTTTCCTTTTTCTTTATAGATATGACTTTCCAGATTGGCAGAAAAGCCGGCACATACCATGCCAGCTTTTCTATTTATACATTTTCTTATGTGTTTTCAGCATGCTTAGTATGCTTATACATTGAAACGGAACAGCATGATGTCTCCGTCTTTTACCACATAGTCTTTTCCCTCCAGACGGATCAGACCCTTTTCTTTGGCTGCTGTGTGACTTCCGCATGCGATCAGATCATCATAAGATACAACCTCTGCACGGATGAATCCTCTTTCAAAGTCAGAATGGATCTTTCCGGCTGCCTGAGGTGCCTTTGTTCCTTCTGTGATCGTCCATGCACGGACTTCCGGCTCACCTGCTGTCAGGTAACTGATAAGTCCAAGCAGTTTATAGCTTGCTTTGATCAGTTTTTCCAGACCAGACTCTTTTAATCCAAGATCTTCCAGGAACATCTTCTTCTCATCATCATCCAGTTCTGAAATCTCTGCTTCGATCTCTGCACATACAACGAATACTTCACTCTGCTCTCCCTTGGCATACTCACGAACAGCCTGTACCCCTTCGTTATTAGCCGCATCATCTGCCAGATCGTCTTCGGATACATTTGCTGCATAGATCACTGGTTTGTAAGTCAGAAGATTGTAGCTTTCCAGCCATGCCTGTTCTTCCTCGTCATCTACTTCTTCGAATGTCTTTGCAAGCTTTCCGTCTTCGAGATGTGCTTTAACCTTATTCAGAAGTCCGAGTTCTTTTGCTGCTGATTTATCATTTCTTGCAACTTTGGAAACTTTGGAAATTCTTCTTTCCAGGATTTCAAGATCAGAGAAGATCAGCTCTAAGTTAATTGTCTCGATATCACGAAGTGGATTAATGCTTCCGTCTACGTGTACGATATTGCTGTTCTCAAAGCATCTTACTACATGTACGATTGCATCTACTTCTCGGATATTGGCAAGGAACTGGTTTCCAAGTCCTTCTCCTTTTGAAGCACCTTTTACGAGTCCAGCGATATCAACGAATTCAATTGCTGCCGGGATGATTTTTTTTGTGTGATACATCTCTCCCAGTACATTTAATCTTTCATCCGGTACAGTTACAACTCCTACGTTCGGGTCGATGGTACAGAACGGGTAGTTAGCTGATTCTGCTCCGGCCTTTGTAAGTGAGTTAAACAGTGTACTCTTTCCTACGTTTGGTAATCCTACGATTCCTAATTTCATTTTTCTATTTCCTCCTGTGAATCTATCTGTTTTCTCTTTTTGGCACTCTATGTCTGATAGTCTTGCCGGTAATCATTCTCATTCCGGCACTCTTATATCACAATAAAAAAGTCTTAACACAGTATTTTGTATTATACCATGCTAGGACTTTTTTGTGAATAATTTTGCTTTAAATTCTATTATGAAAATTTTATCTGTCTTTTGTCTCCATCAGGATTACAATCCCTTTCATGAAGCTGATCGTAACTTCATCTTCCTGAAACTGATTGCTTACACACAGACTGTCATAAGGAATCAAGGTATGATTATCAAGCGGATACTTTGCCCCCTTAATACTAAATCCATATACCTCTTCCCCCAACGGGAACACTGAAAAATACGGCCCATATGTTTCACCTTTTTTCAGGTGTGTCTCCCCGCCTCCGATCAGACGGATCTTATTCTGCGTATCCATAATAACGGCATCAATCCCTGCTTTAAATGGAATTGCAAGGCTCTGTACATTAGCCCAGAGATGATCAATTCGCCCTCCGGTCGCTCCAAGGATCAGGATTTCCTTAGCCCCTAGTGTCATCGCAAGTCTTATTGCAATCTCTGTATCCGATGCATCTTTTACCGGATTAAATTCACGAATAGGAACATTCGTCTCATTGCGGTAATAATCACCGATTTCTTTTTTTACACTGTCGAAATCGCCAACAATATAATTCGGCAGTATCTGATGTCTGCAAAGGAACTCCATACCTCTGTCCACACCGATGACATACTGATTCTCTTCTTTTTCAAGAATCGATAATACAAATTCTTCATTCAGTTCCCCACCACTGATGATGATAATCCTCTTACTCATAACTCTTTAGTATCTCCATAAATTTTGCAGTATTTTCTCCGGCATCCCCTCTGAATACAGCGGAGCCGGCAACAATCACATTCGCTCCTGCATCCAGTACTTCTCTTACATTCTCTACATAGACGCCGCCATCTGCCTGAATATCCGTCTCCAGATTTTTTTCATTTAACATCGCACGAATCGCACGAATCTTGTCCAATGACTCTGGAATGAATTTCTGTCCTCCGAATCCAGGATGAACACACATCACCAGAATCATATCCACTTCTTCAAGATACGGTACAACTTCCTTCACATCCGTCTCCGGATTAATAGAAAGTCCTACTTTCATTCCGCATTCGCGGATCTTATTCAGCGTAGCTTTTACATCCTCACAGGCTTCTACATGTACAGTTACAGAATCAGCTCCTGCTTTCTGAAATGCTTCCACATAACGGATTGGCTCCTGAACCATCAGATGTGCATCCATGAATTGCTCTGTAGCATCATGAATCGATGCCATAACCGGCATACCGAATGAAATGCTTGGTACAAACATTCCATCCATGACATCAAAATGAATATATTCCGCTCCATTATCCTCAGTCTTTTTCATTTCCTGACCCAAAACTTTGAAATCCGCCGCCAGTATTGACGGTGCTAATACATAGTTTATCATCAGTACCTCCTCTTATTCTTCAATTCCTCATACATTTCTATATAATTCTGATAACGGATCTTATGAATCTTTCCTTCTTCCAAAGCTTCTTTTACTGCGCATCCCGGCTCATGCACATGATCACATCCATTAAACCGACACATTCCTTCATATTCCCGGAATTCCGGGAATAAATATTTCAATTCTTCTTTTTCATAATCATTGACGTACAATGAGCTAAATCCGGGTGTATCCATGATATAAGAATCCTCATCGATCGCGAATAGTTCCGAATGTCGTGTCGTATGTTTGCCACGCTCAATCTTTGTGCTGATCGCACCGGTCTCCATCTCGGCGTCCGGCTGCAGAATATTGATGATCGAAGATTTTCCTACCCCTGACGGCCCTGCAATTGCCGTCGTCTTTCCTTTTAGCAATTCACGTATTTTTTCAATTCCCCGTTCTTCTTTTGCACTTACGAATACCATTGGATAGCCACATGTTTCGTAGATTTCTTCCAGTTCTTTTATCTGAGGATCTGTTGCAATATCTTCTTTATTAAAGCATAAAACCACCGGAATTTCTTTGCTTTCCATCATGACCAGAAATCTGTCCAATAGATTAAAATGCGGATTCGGTTTTGTGATTGCAAAAACCACCAATGCCTGATCGATGTTAGCCACTGCCGGACGTATCAATTCATTCTGACGAGGCAAGATTTTTACGATATTGCCTTTCTTCTCGGATTCATCCAGAACCTCTATCTCTACATTATCTCCGACCAGAGGTTTTATCTTTTCTTTACGAAATACCCCTTTTGCTTTACATTCATAAACACCGAATTCTACTACATGAACGTAGTAGAATCCGGCAATTCCTTTTATAATTTTTCCCTGCATATCTTTTTACTGATTACCACCGTTATTTCCATCACCGGAATTCTGGCCGTTATTTCCTGAATTTCCGGAATTGTCACCATTATTTCCAGTGTTATTACTATCTTGTGATTTTGATCCAAGACTGATCACATAACTGATTGTTCCTCCTTTGGAAACTGTTCCTGAAGAAGGAGTCATGGAAATAATACATCCTTTTGCATAACTGTCACTGTATTGTGAATCAGATATATTGGTATAAAGTCCTTTTGACGATGCCCAGCTCTTCAGTGCTGATTCCTGTTGACCGACAAAACTCTGTACTTCTATCTTTTCCTCCGGTTTCGGTCCGTTACTTACGGTAATAGAAATACTCGTTCCTGCAGAAGCCTTTGTTCCAGGTTCTACTGTCTGACTGATGACCATTCCTTTTTCTACACTGTCGCTGTAATCATAAGTTACAGTTCCTACATTAAATCCGTAACTCTTGATTGTACTCTGTGCAGTTGCATCTGCCATACCTCTTACATCCGGCACTGTCTTCTTATTGCTTCCCTGACTTACCAGCATCGTAACCGTCGAACCTTTCTCAGCTTTTGTACCTGCTTCCGGTGTTGTACTGATTACTTTTCCACTTTCAACACTGTCATCATACTGGAAACTTGAAGTTACTTTAAATCCTGCCTCCTCAAGTTCATTCTGTGCCTCTGTCTCACTCATACCACTGACATACGGTATTGCCTTTTTGCTTCCAACTAGTCCTGAACTTACAACTACTTCAATCTTGGTATGTTTTGATACCTTTTCTCCGGCTTCCGGTGTCTGTTTTGAGATCTTTCCTGCCTTATACTTCTTAGACTCTTTTCTTGTCACAACCTGAATTCCGAGTCCTTTTTTATTCAGCAGTGCCTTTGCATTCTCTTCAGACATACCACGGACATCCGGTACTGTGACCTTGCCTGATTTATCTTCCTCGTCCTGAGTTGTAATTCCACCAAATGATTTAAATACGCCTGCCGCCTTACCAACAGTAAATACAAGGATCAGCACGATGATCGCCACAACTACGATTGTAAGTATCTTCATGATCTTATGCATATGCGGATTGACTTCATCTGCCCCTCTGCCACTTTCATAATTCTCATAATCTTCGTCGTTGTCATCATTTCCATACATGGTATCTGTATCATACTCATCTGTATCATACTCTTCTGTATCATACTCTTCATCATCATTTCCATTCCGGATATCATCCAGATCTTTGTCTGTCATGATAACGGTATCTGTCATACCACCGATTGGAGGGATCACTACAAAATCCCCATCCGGATCGACCAGTGAATGCTTCAGATCCTGAATCAGAGCCCCTGTACTTTCATATCTTCTCTCTGAACTTTTCTGCGTACATTTCAGAATGATCTGCTCCAGACTGTACGGAATATCCGGTACGAGTTCTGACGGCGGTGTAATCTCCTGCTGCAGATGCTTCATTGCAACTTCTACCGTTGTCTCCCCGTCAAATGGAACCTGACCGGTTACCATTTCGAATAAAGTTATACCAATTGAATAAATATCACTTCTCTGATCACTGAATCCGCCTCTTGCCTGCTCCGGCGACGTATAATGAACCGATCCCATCGCATTCGTACTTACCGTATTGGACGTTATGGCCTTCGCAATTCCAAAATCCGTAACTTTTACCTTTCCGTCCTTGGAAATAATAATATTCTGTGGTTTGATATCGCGATGGATAATTCCCGATGCATGTGCTGCGCCGATACCGCTGCACATCTGAATCGCAATACTGATCGTCTCTTTATGAGAAAGTCTTCCCTTTCTCTCTATATATTCTTTTAATGTAATTCCTTCTACGAGTTCCATAACCATATAGTTAAGGCCACGGTCCTCCCCTACATCATATACATTTACAATATTCGGATGTATCAGTCCGGCTGCTGCCTGTGCCTCCGAACGAAATTTTCTCACGAAATTTTCATCCTCTTTATACTGTTTCTTTAATACCTTAATCGCTACATATCGGTTCAGCATCTGATCCCGGCCTTTATAGACATCTGCCATTCCGCCGGCACCGATCTTACTAAGTACAGCATATCTCTTGCCTAGTACGATTCCATCTTTTACCATACACTCACCTCATCAGCAAGTGGCTCTGCTACGATAACCCCTATATTATCTCTCCCGCCATTGCTATTTGCTTTTTCTATCAACATCTGAACAGCTTCCACTACGTCTCTGGAACCTTTGACAATATTGAACATGTCTTCATCCTCTACCATATTACTGAGGCCATCTGTACACATCAATATCATATCACCCTTTTTCAGACGATATTCATAAATGTCCGGTTCCACATCTTCTTTTACACCAATTGCCCGTGTAATGATGTTCTTATCCGGATGGTTTCTTGCTTCTTCTGCTTTGATTCCACCAAGTCTTACCATCTCTTCTACCAGCGAGTGATCTTTGGAAAGCTGACGGATCTTATCGTTGATCAGGTAAAGTCTGCTGTCTCCCACATTAGCAAAGTACAATGTATTGCCAACAACAGTTGCCGCTACCAGTGTCGTTCCCATACCTTCCAGTTTTATATCTCTTGAAGCTGCCTCGATTAATTTATGATTTGCAATACTGACTACGCTCCTTAGAATCTCCTCGGGTTTATCCATCGGTGTCTTCTTCAGTTCATCTTTTAATACATTTACCGTATAACTGGACGCGAAATCTCCCGCCTTATGTCCGCCCATTCCGTCGGCGACCGTAAGGAGATTTGGAAATGGTCCAATCGGTCTGTCTGTCACATATACATAGTCCTGATTGACCTCACGTCTTCTTCCTACATCAGTCATTGCATAAATTTTCATCTGTCTCTCCCTCGCTTTTGGCTGCGTGTCTGCGACGCAGCTGTCCACAGGCTCCGTCAATATCAGAGCCTCTTTCCCTTCTTATAGTAACATTAATTCCGTTTTTTTCAAGTTTATTTTTAAATTCCAGGGCATTTTTGCGGTCCGGCTTTTTAAAATCTCTTTCCTTGATCGGGTTCACCGGAATCAGATTAAGATGACAATTTCGCCCTTTTAAAATCGTCGTAAGTTCCCGGATATCGTCCGGCTGGTCATTCACTCCGGCTACCAGACTGTACTCGAAAGTAATCCTTCTTCCTGTCTTGTCAAAATAATAATCGCAGGCATCCAGTACTTCCGACAGATCGTATTTATTCGCTACCGGCATCAGTTTCTTACGTTTTTCCTGACTGGAACCGTGAAGTGAAAGTGCCAGTGTGATCTGAAGTCCTTCCTCCGCAAGCCGTCTCATATTCGGAACGATTCCACAGGTAGACGCCGTAATATTTCTCTGACTGATATTCAGTCCGTGCTCATCACTCAACATATGGATAAACTTTACAAAATTATCATAATTATCGAGCGGTTCTCCGGTTCCCATCACAACAACATTCGAAACACGTTCTCCGGTAATCTTCTGGATGTGATAGATCTGCCTTAACATCTCAGACGGCTCCAGGCTTCTTACCAGTCCACCGATCGTTGAAGCACAGAATCTGCACCCCATACGGCAGCCCGCCTGTGAAGAGATACATACGGAATTGCCGTAATTATATTTCATCAGAACACTTTCTACCATATTACCGTCTTCCAGTTCGAATAAGAACTTCTCCGTCGGATCTTCTTTTGATATCTGATGATCGATCATCTTCACTTTGCGGATCTCATAATTTTTTTTCAGTTTCTCACGTAAGGCTTTTGACAGATTCGTCATTTCATCAAAATCATCTGCCAGCTTTACATGAAGCCATTCATAGATCTGTTTGCTCCGGAATGCCTTCTCTCCGATTACAAGCATCTCTTCTTTTAATTCATCATAATTATAGGAACATATATCTTTCTTACTCATGGTTCACCCTTTTTATTATTGCTATGTAGAATCCATCTCCTGCATCTTTACCCGGAATCATCTGTTTGTCTTTCACCAGTTCAAATTCCGGATATTCTTTCAGGAACCATTCTACATTCCCCTCATTCTCTTCTCTGTGTATGGTACAGGTACTATACAGAAGCTTCCCGTCCGGTTTTACATAATCCTTTACCACCGACAGGATCTTCCTCTGTAATTCCACCAAGTCAGCTTCCGTCTTTTCATTCATCTTATAACGCAGATCCGGTTTCTTTCCAAGTACACCAAGTCCGGAACACGGAAGATCTGCGATTACAATATCCGCACTCTTTTTCTTATCCGGATCATACACGGTTGCATCCTGGCATACTGCCTCAATATTGGTAAGGCCGCTTCTTTCGATGTTGTCCCGGAGCAGATCGACTTTATATTCAGTCAAATCTCTTGCTTCCACATGGCCGGTTCCGTTCAGAAGTTCTGCGATATGTATGGATTTTCCACCCGGTGCGGCACACACATCCAGTACCTGGTCTCCTTCTTTCACTTCTGACCATAATGCTACCTGCATAGAGCTTAAATCCTGCACCTGATAAAGTCCTTCGCAGAAGCTTGGAAGTGCGGACAGGTGATCATATCCTGACAGATATAATGCACACGGAATCTCCGGCACTTGACCAACCGTTACACCTTCTTTTTTCAGGATTCCGACCAGATCTTCTTTTTTGATCTTATGTTCATTAAACCGGACTGTTAATGGCTTTTCTTCCAGGAATGCACTTCCGATTGTCTTTACTGTCTCTTCGTCGTATACGTTCAGCCATTGTTTGACCAGCCATTCCGGCAGCGAATACTTCACGGAAAGGTAAGACACCTTATCCTTCTCATCCGGATAGTTAATCTTGTCAAGATTCCTGCTGATATTGCGAAGCACTCCGTTGACGAATCCTTTCAGATTCACGAATCCCCTTTTGCCTGCAAGCTTCACCGCTTCATTACAGATTGCCGAATCCGGTACGCTGTCCATATATTTCATCTGATACACCGAACTTCTTAAGATCGTTCGTATCAACGGTTTCATCTTATTTACTTTTACCTTTGAAAACAGATTAATGATATAGTCGATCTCAATCATGCGTTCCAGGGTTCCATTTACCACTCTTGTGATAAATGCACGTTCTCGTTTGTCCAGATACTGATATTTATCCAGAACATTCTTTATAACAATATGGCTGTACTCACCGTCTCTCGTGATCTGAAGCAGCATGTCCAGCACTAATTCTCTTTCATTTACAGACGCCTGCATACGTCCCCTCCTCTTCCCATAGATATACAATCAGGGAAGCGGTTTATATCCCCTTCCCTTTCGTTAATTAATCGTTTCTTCGATTTCCAGTCAGAAGCAGTATACGCAGAAGCTGCAGAATTGCAGATGCTGCTCCGGCTACATAAGTAAGCGCTGCCGCTGTCAGCACCTTTCTGGTATCTCTGACTTCATCCTCATACAACATGCCTGTATTACCAAGGATCTTTAATGCTCTGTGCGACGCATCAAATTCCACCGGTAATGTCACAATCTGGAATAACACTGCAAGTGAAAATGCAAGGATTCCAAGATTGATGAACAGTGAAGAGGTCGTACTGCTGTTGAAGAAAAATCCAAGGATAATTAACGGCCACGCGATCGAACTTCCGAAATTCGCCACCGGCACCAGGCTGCTTCTTAACTTCAGCGGCACATATCCCGTCGCATGCTGTACTGCATGCCCGCATTCATGCGCTGCTACGCCAAGTGCTGCTACTGATGTAGAATTATACGTTGCATCCGAAAGTCTCAGCGTCTTTGTTCTTGGATCATAATGGTCAGTGAGATTGCCGGAAATATGCTCGATCCGCACATCATACAGTCCTTCCCTGTGAAGGATCTGCTCTGCAGCATCTCTTCCTGTCATACCGGAATGATTCCTTACTCTGGAATATCTGCTGAATGTGGAATTCATCTTCGCAGATGCGATCAGGCAGATCACGACACCAATCAGCACTAATATATACGTTGGATCAAAATACATTGGATAATACATAATTATCAGCCTCCTTGCTCTCTATGACCTGCATTATATATGAAAATTTCCCCAAATAGCAGGTTTTCATACATTTTTAACAATTCTTAATCATTTGTGAAGAAAGTTCACATCCTGTTTCGATCTGATAACCTCGTAAGAAAGCGTCCGCTTCCATTCTCTTCTTTCCCGGGATCTGAAGTACCAGTACTTTCAGAAGTCCGTCTCCTGTCTGTACAGAAAATCCGTCTTTTTCCACTTTCACGATTGTTCCCGGGGTTGCATCGGTATTCTCATCCAGAACTTTTGCTTCCCAGATTTTCATGACTTTACCATTCCAGTCTGTGTAAGCACTCGGCCATGGATTCAGACCCCGGATCAGACATTCGATTGCCTTCGCAGACTTGCTCCAATCGATATCTCCGAGCTTTTTGTCCAGCATTTTCGCATATGCTGTCGGGCTTTCTCCCTGTGTTTCCCACGTTGCGGTCTTATCTTCCAGTGCCTTTAATGTCTCAACACAGAGCTTTGCACCTGCTTTAGCAAGCTTGTCATGAAGGCTTCCGCCTGTCTCATCTTCTGCCAGTGGCACTTCTGTCTTCATGATCATATCTCCTGTATCCAGGCCTTCATTCATCTGCATCGTCGTTACACCGGACACTTTATCCCCGTTGATAACTGCCCACTGGATCGGAGCCGCGCCACGGTAACTTGGCAATAAGGACGCATGTACATTGATGCATCCGTATGGTGTCATCTCAAGAATTTCTTTTGGAAGGATCTGTCCGAATGCGATAACGACCATGATATCTGCATTATATTTGCGAAGTTCTTCTACGGCCTGCGCTTCTCTGATCTTCACCGGCTGAAAGACCGGGATTCCATGTGCCAGTGCTGCTTCTTTGACCGGTGTATACTGCATCTTGCCGCCACGTCCCTTCGGCTTATCCGGCTGTGTGACTGCAAGTACGACTTCATGTCCGGCTTCGATCAGTGCTTCCAGTGTTCCGACCGAAAAGTCCGGTGTTCCCATGAATATTACTTTCATGCTATTCTTCCTCCTCATAGTTCACGTCATGTACTTCACCCTCTACCAGTCTGGTATATAACTTACCATCCAGATGGTCGATCTCATGACAGAATGCTCTTGCAAGGAGACCTTCTCCTTCCAGGATCACTTCTTCCATATCTTCATTCAATGCTTTTACTTTCGCATAATTCGGTCTTGTCACGATTCCTGCTTTTCCAGGAAGGCTTAAGCATCCTTCTTCGCCTGTCTGTTCTCCGGATGTCTCCAGGATCACCGGATTGATCAGGACGATCGGTCCTTCTCCGATATCAATGACTACGATACGCTTCAGGATCCCAACCTGTGGTGCCGCAAGCCCTACGCCCATTGCTTCATACATGGTATCTAACATGTCGTTGATCAGTACTTTTGTGCGAAGCGTCATCTTCGTTACTTCTTTACATTCTTTGTTCAGAACTTCATCCCCAAATTCTCTGATTGTTCTAAGTGCCATCTCTTTTGTCTCCTTTATCTTTTAAAAAATATTCATCGGATTAAAGTCAAACTGTATCCTCATGTTCGCAAATCCTCTGTTGATCTCTATATAGCGTTCCATATGATTCTTGATCCGCACAAGCACCTGATATTCCTCACTTTTCAGATATATGACTTTCCGGTAAACGTCATTGACTTTTCCAACCGACGGACTTGCCGGTCCGATTACCTGCACTTCTCCGTCTGCGCTTACCCTGATTGCATATTTCTTCAGATATTCTGCTGCCGTTGTAAGCTTATTTTCATCAGATCCGGTCATCAGGACTGCCATCAGCTGTGATGCCGGCGGATATCCCATCAGATCCCGGTAATTCATCTCTTTTTCATAGAAGCCTTCGTAATCCTGTCTCGCTGCCATCCGAATACTGTAATGATCCGGACTGTAAGTCTGTATTATTACCTCCCCCGGACGTCTGCCTCGTCCCGCACGGCCCGCCGCCTGTGTCAGGAGTTGGAATGTACGTTCTCCGGAACGGTAATCATCCGAATACAGCGACATATCTGCCGCCAGAACACCGACCAGCGTCACATTTGGAAAATCATGTCCTTTTACGATCATCTGTGTCCCGATCATGATATCTGCTTCTTCGTCTGCGAATTTCGCCAGGATTTTCTCATGTCCGCCTTTGTTCTTCGTGGTATCCATGTCCATCCGAAGAACCCTTGCCTGTGGGAATTCCCGCTTCACCAAATCTTCAATCTGCTGTGTTCCCGCCCGGAAACCTCCGATATACGGAGATCCGCACGACGGACAATTCTTAACGGTCTGTGTCTCATACCCACAGTAATGACAGACCATTTTTCCGCCCCGGTGTACCGACAGTGATACATCACAGTGAGGACATTTTACTACATATCCGCAGGCTCTGCAAGAAACAAAGCCTGCATATCCTCTCCGGTTCAGGAATAACATTATCTGTTCCTTCTTCTCCAGCCGATCCTGCATCAGTTCTTTTAACCGGTCACTTAAGATAGAACGGTTCCCATGCTTTAATTCTTCCCGCATATCTGCCACATATACTTCCGGGAGTGCCTGCTTCCCGGTGCGGTTCCTAAGCCTCAGCATCTGATATCTGCCGCACTCACACGCATAAAATGCTTCCAGAGACGGAGTTGCCGAACCAAGTACTACACTTGCGCCCTCCATCCGTGCTCTTTCGATTGCCGTCTCTCTTGCATGAAATCTCGGTACCTGTTCACTCTTATAAGTCGGTTCATGTTCTTCGTCAATGATGATCAGTCCCAGTCGTTCGAACGGTGTGAACAGAGCCGATCTCGGACCAATCATGATATCGACTTCACCTTTTTTGACACGTTCCATCTGATCATAACGCTCTCCCTGTGACATCCTGGAATTCAGGATAGACACCCGTCCGCCAAATCTTGTGTAGAACCGCATCACGGTCTGATAGGTCAGTGCTATCTCCGGAATCAGTACGATTGCCTGTCTGCCCTCACTTAGGACTTTATCGATCATTTCCATATATACTTCTGTCTTGCCGCTTCCTGTCACCCCGTATAACAGATAAGTCTTACGGATTCCCTGCTCATAATCCTTCGAAAATGTCCGGATTGCCACCTGCTGTTCTTCTGTATAAATGATTTCTTTTTGCTCTTTCTGCTGATAAATCACCGGGTTACGGTATACCTGTTCCGATTCCAGTGCCAGAACCTTCTGCTCTTCCAGTGCCCTTACCACACTTCTCGTCAGATTCAGCTTATGGATCAGAAAATCATAATCCTGTTCCGGCTGATCCAGAAGTGCCGCCAGAAGTCTGGCTCTTGCTTTCTGATTCTTGTGCAGATACAGTTCCAGCTTTTCTTTTCCCTCTGCTTCCGGCAAAAGAAGCCGTACCTTCTGCTTTTCCTTTGCTTTTTCTTTCTTCTTGATCGGAAGTACCGTCTTCAGTGCCTGGATCATCGTTCCCCCGTAAGATTCCTTCATCCAGGCTGCCAGTGCAACAAGTTTACTTTCAATCGCCACACTTTCTTCGGCAATTTTTAAGACCTCTTTCATCTTCTCCGGTGCATACTCCGCACGTTCGGAGAATCCGGTTACATAGCCTTTGATTTCTTTATTTCCCATGCCGAACGGAACTACAACTTCCATTCCAACCTTAAGCATCCCCTCCAGATGAGAGGGGATGCGGTATTGAAAGACTTTATCTAATTTTTCATGCGTAATATCAACGATAATATCAGCGTACATTTATTTCTTTAATTCCTCTAATACTTCCTTGATCAGAACACGTTCGTCCATATCGTGTTTCACACCCTTGATTTCCTGATATGTCTCATGTCCCTTTCCTGCCAGAATGATGACATCTCCAGGCTGGCCGTGTTCGATCGCATACTTGATTGCTTCTTTTCTGTCACAGATCGTGATGTATTTTCCATCTGTCTTCTTCATTCCTACTACAATGTCATCGATGATCGCCTGTGGTTCTTCAAATCTCGGGTTATCAGATGTGATGATCGTAAAGTCGGATAATTTACCGGATACTTCACCCATCTCGTAACGTCTGGTCTTAGATCTGTTACCGCCGCAACCGAATACGGTCACGATTCTTTCCGGATGATAATCTCTTAATGTATCCAGAAGACTTTCGAGTGCCATGGCATTGTGTGCATAGTCGATCATCAATGTAAAGTCATCAGATACTTTGATCATCTCGATACGACCTTTGACTCTTGCAACCTTCAGCGCCTTCTTAATATCTTCTACTGGCACACCGAAATGTCTGCATACGGCAATTGCTGTCAGTGAGTTATATACACTGAAGTCTCCGGGAATGTCGATCTCTACATCAAAGTCCATAAGTCCCGCTACATGATACTGTACTCCAAGATATCCAGGTCTTGAGATGTGCTTTACATCCGTTGCACGAATATCTGCTTTTTCAGAAAATCCAAATGTTTCCACTTTGCATGTTGCGTCTTTGAATATATCTTCGAACCATTTATCATCTACATTACCGATTCCGATCTTACACTGCTTGAATAACAGGCTCTTACAATATTTATATTCATTGAAATCTTTGTGCTCATTCGGTCCGATATGATCTTCTCCAAGGTTCGTAAAGATTCCGATCTCAAATGGAATTCCTGCGGTACGATCCAGTTTCAGCCCCTGTGAAGAAACTTCCATAACTACACATTCGCAGCCTTCTTCTACCATCTCTGAAAAATATTTCTGAATGGTATAAGATTCCGGCGTTGTATTATTTGCCGGGATACTCTTATCTCCGATGATTGCCTCAATCGTACCGATCAGTCCGACTTTGATGCCGACTTCTTCCAGAATGGATTTCACCATATAGGTTGTCGTTGTCTTTCCTTTTGTTCCTGTGATACCGATGACTTTCAGCTTCTCTGCCGGATATCCGAAATATGCTGCCGAAGTTAATGCCAGTGCGTAACGGGTATTCTCTACCTTAATGACTGTCAATCCTTCCGGTGCTTCTACATCTTTTTCTACGATCACAGCCGCTGCTCCTTTTTCCGCAACCTGCTGTACATAAGCATGTCCGTCGGAAACTGCTCCGCTGATACATACGAACACACTTCCTTCTGTCACTTTACGGGAATCGTTGATCAGTTCTGTGACTTCAATCTGGTCGTCTCCCTGTACTACTTCATATTCTAAACGTTCCAGTAACTGGGTTAATTTCATCTGATTGCCTCCTATTTTCCTACAATATCATAAGTATACCATCATTTTTCCATGCAGCAAAGGAAAAATTATGTTATAGTAATAGTTAGAATATTTTGAAAAAATAAGAAAAGGGGAATGTAACTTATGAAAGCTTATGAAAGATTACTGAAATATGTCGTTGTCCGTACACCAAGTGACGAAAACAGCGAAACTGTACCATCTTCTGTATGCCAGTTCGATCTTGCAAGACTTCTGGAAGCGGAAATGAAAGATCTTGGACTGACGGATGTTGTTCTGGATGACCAGTGTTATCTGTATGGCAAGCTTCCGGCTACCGCAGGTCTGGAGGACAAACCGGCGATTGGATTCATCGCACATATGGACACTGTATCTGATTACTGTGACCATGATATCAAACCAATCGTTACTGAAAATTATGACGGTGGCGAGCTTAAGCTTGGAACAAGTGATACTGTATTAAGTCCTAAGAACTTCCCACATCTGGAAAGTCTTAAGGGACGTACACTGATCACCTCCGATGGAACAACGGTTCTCGGTGCAGACGACAAAGCCGGAATTGCTGAGATTTTAACTATGATCGAACGTGTACAGGAAGAAAAGATTCCTCACGGACCTCTGTGCGTTGCATTTACACCGGATGAAGAGATCGGTACCGGTGCTTCTCACTTCAACGTAGAACAGTTTGGTGCAGACTATGGATACACACTGGACGGTGATACCGAAGGTGAGATCCAGTACGAGAACTTCAATGCTTGTAAGGCTGATTTTGTGATCAAAGGATTCAACGTGCATCCTGGCTCTTCCAAAGATACCATGATCAATGCAAGTCTTGTAGCTATGGAAATCAACAACGCACTTCCATCTATGGAAACACCTCGCGGAACAGAAGACTATGAAGGATTTTATCATCTGGTAAGTATGTCCGGAGAAGTTGCGGAAGCTGAACTTCATTATATCGTAAGAGACCATGACAAAGATCTCTTTGAAGCGAAGAAAAAGACTTTAAAATTAATCGAGAAAGACATGAATGAAAAATGGGGCGAAGGTACTGTAACACTTACCATTTCTGAACAGTACCGTAACATGGCTGAGATTATCTCCACCTGTATGCATCTGATTGACAATGCGAAAAAAGCATGTGAAAATGCAGATGTGACACCACTTGTACTTCCGATCCGCGGCGGTACAGACGGATGCCAGTTAAGCTTCAAGGGACTGCCTTGCCCGAACCTTGGAACAGGCGGACATGCTTATCACGGACCTTATGAACATATTACTGTAGAGGGTATGGATAAGAGTGTGGATGTGGTTACAGAGCTTGTAAAATTATATGCAGAATAAATATTCTCTTTTCAATGTAAGAAGACCAGCCGGTAATTGGCTGGTCTTCTTATTTTTATATTTGTTTTAAAAAGTCCATGGTCCGTTTCCGGAGCCTTTTACTGGATAGAAGATTTTTTCAAAAATCTTTTCCAAGGAACCGCTTATTCCACGTTAAAACACGCACCGGTAACTGCATATGGAAGCAACATCCGGAATATCGGTCTCCTTATCGGATCACTGATTTCGATATTATTCAGTAAGCGGTTCAGTATTAAAAAAATCCGTTTCGGCAAACAAGTTCTGGTATCTGAAGGATATTACAAATAGAAAAAGTGTATGGTCTTTCACATTTGACCATACACTTCTTTATTTTACAGTTCAATATCCGGAATTTCTTCCTTGAATCCCTCTCCCACAACTTCATTGGATTCTACGATGATTGTAAATGCTTTCGGGTCGATGGTATGCACCATCTTTTTAATAGTATACATTTGCTTATTATTACATGCACACATTACGACGTCTTTGTTTTTCTTAGAGTAGCTTCCCATTCCTTTCAGAATTGTGGAACCTCTTCCTGAGTAGGCATCTATCTGTTCTGCGATCTCGGCACCTTTATCGGTTACGATCAGGGTCATCTTTCCTTCGTCAATACCATACATGATTCTGTCCATTACCATTGCCATCAGATAAGTAACGATGACACCGTAGATCAGGCCGTCCACATCCTTGAATACCAGTACTGTTCCAAGGATGATCGTGCAGATATCAAGAACAAATGTAATGATTCCAAGTGTAATGTGTGGTTTTACTTTCTTGATCGCTACGCTGATGAAGTCCTGTCCGCCTGTTGAAGAACCTCTCATGAAGATCATAGCGTATCCGATTCCACATAACACACCCATGCACAGAGCGGCCAGCAGTCTGCTGCCGTTATAGACTGGGAACAGTGGCGCTACGTAGTCCATCAATAATGACGAAATGATCATCGATTTCATAGATTTTAAGAAAAATTCTTTTCCTAAAAATTTATAACAGAAGATTGCAACAGGTACGTTCAGAATAATGGTTCCGGCACCGACCGGCAATCCGAATATGTGATACAGAATGATCGCGATACCGGAAAATCCGGCTACCGGGAAATCTGCATTCAGCGCAAAGTTATAGATACCAACTGCGATGATCATACCTGCTACGATATCCACAAGGATATCAATGAATAATTCTTTCCAATTTACATTTTTCATTTCCATTCCTCCTAGATTTATTTTTACATTTTCCGCGGACATACATCTCACGACTAACGTCGTTCGATGATTGTCCGCTTTCTTCATTTATGGACAAACAAAGAAAGCAGCCACAAATTATATGTAAATATAATTCGCAACTGCTCTTATATTCATAACTATAGCAAATTTCATTATGGTTGTCAAGGATTTTTCCTTTACCATCCCTTTTTTACAATCCCATCCCCATATTTTCCTTCTAATTTCTTCAACGCCTCTTTCAGATTTTTCTTTTTCTTTCTCGTCTCTTCGGATTCGAACTTCATATCGAACAGACTCAACTGCTCCGGTTCGCTTTCTTCCGATAACTTGGACGTCCGGATTCCAAGAAGTCTGATAGGTTCCCCGCTCCACAATTCGCGGAACAGTTCGAGAGATGCCTGATAAATATCCTGATCCTGGTTCGTCTGTCTCTCCATCTGCTTCTGATGAGACACCTGATTAAAAGTGTGGTACTTAATTTCTACGCTCACCATCCCGGCTTTTTGTCCGGCTTTTCTCAACCGTCGTCCCACACTTACAGCCAGATCTTTCAATACCGGCAATGCCTCTGCTTCTGTTATCAAATCTTTGGGAAGTGTCGTGGAATTGCCGACTCCTTTTGCCTCTGCACGGACACTTTCCACTTCCGAATCATCCAGCCCGTTGGCAAATTCCCATAGCTTTCTTCCATGGCTTTTCAAATGCAGTTCCAAAATTGCCGGATCCGTATTCGCCAGATCTCCGATCGTATAGATTTCAAGCTTCTTCATCGTCTCTACACTGGAACGGCCTGCCATGAATAATTCTCTGATCGGCAGCGGCCACATTTTCGCCGGGACTTCTTCTGGGAATAAGGTATGCACTTTATTTGGTTTTTCAAAGTCAGATGCCATCTTTGCCAGGACTTTTCTGGAAGATATCCCCACATTCACCGTGAATCCGAACCTTTTATACACCTCATCTTTGATTTCAGACGCACCTTCCACCGGAGATGTGAACCGGTCCGCAATCTCCGTAAAATCCATATAACATTCATCCACACTGACCTGTTCTATATGTGTCGTGTAAGTACGTAAAAATTCCATCAGCTTTCTGCTATATTCACGGTACATCTGATGATCCGGCAGATAGGTCTTAAGATTCGGACACTTACGAAAGGCATTCGCAACAGGTTCCCCCGTACGAATGCCATATTTTTTTGCCGAAATGGATTTGGCCAGTACGATACCGTGGCGGGACTTCTGGTCTCCGCCAATGATCGCAGGTATCGTCCGGATATCCACCCCGGCTCCGTTTTTCAATTGTTCTACTGCTGTCCAGCTAAGATAAGCTGAATTGACATCTATGTGAAATATTATTCGCACACGCTCTGACTCCTTGCCACAAGCTTACCGTCTTCTACGTCTATGATGATCGTATCCTGTGCTCCAACGTCACCTTGCAGCATCAGTTTTGCTGCCAGTGTATCGACATGTTTCTGGAGGAATCTCTTCAGTGGTCTTGCACCATAGTTCGGATCGTATCCTCCGTCTACGACATATTTCTTCGCATCTTCGGTCAGGAAGATTGAAATCTCACGATCAGCCAGACGTTTGTTGACATCAGCTACTAATAAGTCAATAATGTCATAAATATTGTCTTTCGTCAATGGTTTGAACATGATCGTCTCATCCAGACGGTTCAGGAACTCTGGTCTGAAGTGTCTTCCATTACCGCATTCTGGCTCTCCTGGCTGATGTTGCCATTTTCGTCCATACCATCCAGCAGATACTGAGATCCAATATTGGATGTCATGATCAGGATCGTATTCTTAAAGTCCACGGTACGTCCCTGTGAATCGGTGATACGTCCGTCATCTAATACTTGTAACAAGATATTGAATACATCCGGATGTGCCTTTTCTACCTCATCAAACAGTACAACCGAATAAGGTCTTCTTCTGACTGCCTCGGTAAGCTGACCGCCTTCATCGTATCCAACATATCCCGGAGGCGCTCCGATCAGACGTGACACAGAATATTTCTCCATGTACTCACTCATATCGATACGTACCATGTTGTTCTCATCGTCGAACAGATTCTCTGCCAGTGCTTTGGCAAGCTCTGTCTTACCTACACCGGTAGGTCCAAGGAACAGGAACGAACCGATTGGTTTGGTCGGGTCTTTGATTCCTGCTTTGGAACGGATGATGGCTTCTGTTACCAGTTCTACCGCTTCATCCTGTCCGATGACTCTCTTATGCAGTTCATCACCTAAATGTAAAGTCTTGCTTCGTTCGCTTTCATTTAACTTGGCAACCGGAATTCCTGTCCAGCGGGATACGATTCTTCCGATCTCTTCGTCATTGACACTTTCGTGTACGAGAGACAGATCTTCGTCTTTTACCTTTGCTTCTTCCTCTTCTAACTGTTTCTGAAGCTGTGGCAGTTTGCCATACTGAAGTTCTGCTGCCTTCTCCAGATCATAGGAATGCTGTGCTCTTTCGATGTCTTTATTGACCTGCTCAATCTCTTCACGTAGTTTCTGTACACGTTCGACACCGACTTTTTCATTGTCCCACTGTGCTTTCTTACCGGCAAATTCATCTCTAAGCTCTGCCAGTTCTTGCTGTAAGTGTTCCAGACGTTCTTTACTTAACCGGTCATCTTCTTTCTTAAGAGCCGTCTCTTCAATCTCCATCTGCATGATCTTACGGTTCAGCTCATCCATCTCTGCCGGCATAGAATCCAGTTCTGTCTTAACCAAGGCACACGCCTCATCTACAAGGTCGATAGCCTTATCCGGAAGGAAACGGTCGGAAATGTAACGGTCAGATAATGTTGCGGCTGCTACCAGGGCACCATCTGTGATCTTCACACCATGGAATACTTCATAACGCTCTTTCAATCCACGAAGGATAGAAATGGTATCTTCAACGGTGGGTTCTTCTACCATAACCGGCTGGAAACGTCTCTCAAGTGCGGCATCCTTTTCAATATACTGACGGTATTCATCCAGTGTCGTTGCACCGATACAGTGGAGTTCACCTCTTGCCAGCATAGGTTTTAACATATTGCCGGCATCCATGGCTCCGTCTGTCTTACCTGCTCCGACAATGGTGTGTAACTCATCGATGAACAGAATGATCCTTCCGTCACTGTTCTTGACTTCTTCGAGTACTGCTTTCAGACGTTCCTCGAATTCACCACGATATTTGGCACCTGCTACCAGAGCACCCATATCCAAGGAGAAGATTGTCTTCTCTTTCAGTCCTTCCGGTACATCACCGCGTACAATACGCTGTGCAAGACCTTCTACAACTGCTGTCTTACCTACACCAGGTTCACCAATCAGGACCGGGTTGTTCTTCGTCTTACGGGAAAGGATTCTGACCACATTACGGATCTCGGAATCACGTCCGATAACCGGATCCATCTTCTGTTCTCTTGCTCTTTCTACCAGATCGGTACCATATTTGTTCAATGTATCATAAGTATCTTCCGGGTTATCGCTGGTCACTCTCTGATTACCTCTGACGGTTGATAATGCCTGTAAAAATCCTTCTCTCGAAATTCCCACTTCACGGAAAAGTGCCTTCATATCTTTACTTGCATATTTCATCATTGCCAGGAAAAGATGTTCTACAGATACATATTCATCTCCCATAGCTTTTGCTTCGTCTTCACCGTGTACCAGTGCATTGTTCAGATCCTGTCCGACATACTGCTGTCCGCCCTGGACTTTCGGACGTTTCTGAATGGCTTCTTCTACTCTGTTAATGATGAGGTTCTTATCAAGCCCCATCTTTTCCATCAGTTTCGCGATCAGGCTATCATCCTGTGTCAGCAACGCATAGAGCAGATGCTCCTGTGCAATCTCCTGGTTGCCATAGTCCATTGCAATACGTTCACAGTTCTGAACAGCCTGCAGTGATTTCTGTGTAAATTTATTTATATTCATATAGACAACCTCCTTTTCACTCTTGTTCTATTTGCAATATAACATTACATCGTTTTATTAGCACTGTCAAGAGGTGAGTGCTAATTTTGTTGTATTTTTTTGCCACAGAAGGATTGCTCCCACCGTGGCAACGGTTCTTACCTTATTTAATTATCCCTCAATGGAAATATAATTTTTCTTTTCTTCCACTGGTTTTGCTTCCTCTTTCGGAACACTGAAGGAGAGGATTCCGTTCTCGTATTTCGGATGTACATCCTCTACGGTTACGTGTTTTCCTACATAGAAGCTTCTGCTCATGCTGCCTGCATAACGCTCTTTTCTGATGTAGTTACCTTTCTTGTCTTCCTCGTCTTTGTCCAGTCCTTTGGCTGCGCTGATGGTAAGCACTCCATCATTCAGCTCCATCTGAATCTCATCTTTCTTAAATCCCGGAAGATCCATATCTACTTCATAACCTTTCTCGGTTTCTTTTACATCTGTCTTCATTAAATTCTTTGCATGTTTTCCATACAGTTCTTTGTCTACATCCGGAAATGCAGGTAATCTGAAATCGTTCATAAAATCATCAAATAAATTTTCTCCCAAAATACTAGGCATCATCATAAGTCATTTCTCCTTCCAAATGTTTAAAATGTATTGTTAGCATCATCGGATAATTCCTGGATGTTGTTTGCTGGAACTTCTGGAGTTTCGATTCGGAATCATATCTTTGATTCTTTATCTTTCTTCCTTTGTTCTATTTGTACTATAACACACTTTGTTAGCACTGTCTAGAGGTGAGTGCTAATTTTTTGTTTTTTTTTGCAACACTTGATTTTACAGGGTTTGCAACACTTTTCAATGTTATACTCCAAAATGTAAGATTTACGCTCGCAAATACTGCATCCGGGTTTTCTGCCTCCATATTCCAGAATGGAATTTTTATAACACCAGGAGAATTAAATCCAACTCCTAATTCCAGATATAATACCTTTCCTGTTTTTTTAACGATGCAACAGCAAAATTTTCTTGTTTATTTTATCAACCAACCTTTGTGGAAATCTGATTTGGAACTTTCTTAATACCGGAATCCATCCCAACATGTTTATTCCCATGATCACTATGAACAGACCTGCTATTATTTTCAATATCCCCTGCAGAAGTAGCGGAATTCCTATTCCGCCACAGGAATGCACTGCGACAGATTAATGCCTCCACACATTGCCATACTTATAATTTTCTCATTTTTTTGCATTCCTTTTATTTCTACATTTCAATATTATCACGCTAATAAGTATAGCTCCTGTCAAGCTTCCAAATAAAGCAAGTATATCAGTTCCCGTACCATGCGTAGCTAAAAGCATTATAACTACCGTTCCTGCACATAAAATTTCTTCATAGATATATTGAAACAGATTTCCAATAACTGTACCTGTCAAAAAAATGATTAAAAATTGGTTTGCGGATTTAATGCCCGGATAAAAGTCGATGCATCTATGATCACAATCATCATAATCTGTTCTCCAGACCAGTAATCTAATTTATGCTCTGGATTCCACATTCCATTAAATTCGATGATGATTCATTCCGGATTTGTTTTTTCTTCCACTTCCTTCAGTTTTTCCTCTGTAAATTCTTCCTCGTCTTCTATCATTTCTACTGTCAGATGATGTTCCCTGTAAAAATCATCCGTGTACTCTTCTGTACCATCTTCGCACAGCAAAACTAATGTCTTTTCTCCCGTATCAAAATAGTCCTGGGATAAAAGTTCTTTTACAAAAGTTGTCTTTCCTGCTTCCAGAAAACCATTTACAAAATATATCTTTTTCATCCCAGTCTTCCAGGATTTCCGGATGTTCTCGCATTTCACGTTCTCTTTCTTTTTTTCCAAATGCTGCTACCCAGTTTGATACAATCGTTACCGAAGCATTTCTTCCAGCCTGTTCAAAAAGCTGTACATGTATGTCATCGTCATAAAACCACACATATTCTTTTGCAAGGATAATTTCTTTCGGATAATCATTTTCCAGAAATGCCATAAATTTATCATAGTCAAATGGCTTTTTCTCTTCATACAAAAAAGAGGTGATTCCATGCTCATCATGAATTTCTTCCTGTCAAGCAGGTTAATCACCTTCATATCTTTATTTGTAGCAATTTTCAAAGCATCATCTACCCAGCCATCAGATTCTCCGCCAACATAAACAAAACGAGCACAATCCGATATTTTCAGAATATCATCCGAAGCCGGCTGATAACTATGTAAGTCTACTCCGTTATCAAGAAGCATCGTAGGATCCATATTCGACGCTTTATCACCGGCAATCTCTTTTACCCAGTCATATTCCGGGAATGTTGTTGTAACAACTTTGATTTTTCCATCATCTGTACTATCAGACTGTTCATTGGATTTCTTTTGACCGCAGCCTGCAAGGCATCCTGCCGCCATGGCTGCCACCAAAAAAATAGAAATAAATTTTTTCATTGAATAAAAAACCTCCGATTTTATTATTGTTTTGTAAAAAATCGTACAAAAACAGACGAGTATTCTATTTTACCCGTTTCACCAAATAAAAGGTTATATTCAATTATTCAATCTTACCTTTTGACTTACAAGAGATGTTCTTGCGATAAATAAAACATGATCTGCTGCCTTTTGCTTATAATACAGAAAACCAGAAGCAATTATACGATATTAATACGTTTTCCCACCAATACCGCCGCAACCGGCATCACCACTACACAGGCGATCGCACCAAATATCATTGATACACAATTCTGGAACAATATTTTCGAATTTAATAATGTTTCCAGTGTATAATCCTGCATCTTCAGATAAGAAAATAATAATAGTGATTCTCCAAGATACGCAAATAGCAATGTATTCACCGTTGTCCCGATTACTTCTCTTCCGATCTTCATTCCACTTTCTACAAGTTCTGTCAGTTTTATCTCCGGTTTGTGAATACTGACCTCGTAAACGGAAGTTGTAACCGTAAGTGCCATATCTAACACAGCACCTAACGTGCTGAGTATGATCACAGCTGTCGCAACATTTCTCATATTAATATCCAGATTCATATTGTAATATAATACATCATCTTCCGCAGCCTGGATTTCATTCAGTCCTCCTGCCTCACTTCTCCACACCACCATATAGATAAAGAAGAACAAGACCGCCATTGTAATCAATACGGCTGTAAATGCACTCTTCGTCTTTTCATTGGTACCATTTTGATAAAATAATGTGACACATGAAATGATGATTCCTACTCCGACCGTAACCAGAAGTACCGGTGCTCCCGCTGCCATCAGCCAGATAGCCAGGCTAAGCAGCAGCATATTTCCAACCAGTGCTATCAATGATATCACACCTCTGTCCCCGCCAATAATCATGATCAAAAATAACAGAATCAATCCCAGTATCATCAACATGTCTTCTTCACCTTCCTTATCGTTAATTTCATCATCACAGATGTGATCAGGATAGATACTGGTATTGCCAGTACAATTCCAATACTCTCTATGAAAAATCTGCATAATTCACACGGAATATGTAATTTGATGATCGTCATAAACCGGACACTGTTATTCATCCTGATCACACACATCGGAATCAGGCCACAGCCAAACACGAACAACAATACATTGATCATCGTTCCCATAATATCATATCCAATCTCTCTTCCGGACCGGAATAACTCCCGGAATGTAACTTCTGGCCGCTTCGTAACAATTTCACTCAAAGCTGCCGCAATTGCCACTGCAACATCCATGATTGCTCCAAGTCCGGATAACAGGATCTCCGCATGAAAAATCTCATCCGGATTATCAATGCTTCCCAAATATTCCATCGTAGAATAATCCAGTTCTGCGGTATGACTGATCACTACCTCAAATATTCCCATGATCATTGCCAGTATACATAGTGTTGACAATAAGGCCGCCCATGTTTTCCTGTGAAGTCCATTTAATCCGATCAATGTAGCAATTGCAAAGAAGAGTACCATTTTATTACAGATTGCTACAACATCCGCATCATCACCGCTTTTTAAAAATCCTACTGAAAATATCACAATATTGATTCCAACCGTTATAATCGTGAGCACGCCTTTCTTTCCTGCGATTGTCATCAGTACAAATATTAAAAGTCCAAGCAAAACAACAAGTTCTGTATCTCTTTTTACGCTCTGTATACTGGATCCCACATTACTTTCAGACCCGTTCAGCAATACTTTATCCCCTTTGTGATATTTCTGTTTTAACATTCCTGTATAGGTATATTCGTTAGAAAAATCAACGATTTTCCCCTTATTCGTTCCATTTAATATCACACCCCGGATTTTTTGCTTATATTTGATTTCCTGTGTTCCGCGGGTGCTTTTATTCTCTCCTGCTATGCTTGTCTCTACTTTTGTAAGTTTTGCAATTGGTGTCTGATACAGCCATGCATCATTCATGACAAATATAACTGCAATCAGATATATCAGACCAAATACTCCATATAATTTTGCTCTTTTGCTTTTCTTTACATATTCCGTTATCTTCGTTGCAACCTGTTTCATTCTTATCATCTTTTCATTTTTTATTTTACCTGCATCTCTGAATTCACAAGGTGACAGTATAATGTATCGTCTCCCGGTTCCTTATACGTTTCAAATGTTCCCTTTACCTCTATCTCTGTCTCATCTTTGGGATATTCATCCGGATATACATGTGACACATCTCCCCAGACAAACTCCAGTCCCTGTGAACAGCAGGCCAGTGCATCTTTTATAATGCTATAATGATAGTATGTTCCAGTTTTTTCGTTTTGTCCAGTATAATATAAGCCATCGATGCAAAGTGTCTTTCTAATATATTTATCTGGTTCTACCATCAGCTGATAAACAGTAGCATAGACCATATCTTTATTCATATTTGTAAGGTCATAATCAACATCACTGCCTGGTGTCTGTTGCCCTCCCTGTTCCTTCGATTCCTGACTGTTCTCTTCCTGCTGTTTTTTCGTTTCTTTACGTTTTGTATTCTGAGTTTCTTTTTTTCTGTCTTTTCCTTTACGATTTTATCCACGGAAGAGCCTGTAGTAATCTTCTTGCTTTCTTTTTTTACACATCCAGCTATATTTATCATGCAAAAGAGCATACAAACGCCAAGAATAATCCATTTTTTCTTCTCATATCATCTTCTCCCCATCATCCGTCCTGCTACACAACTGATAAAGAATGCTGCCATATCTGCAGCCACGATAGACGAGCCAACCGGTGTTCCGGCAAGTATGGATAACAAAATTCCTATAACCGCACAGATAACGGACAATATCACCGAGCACAAAGTTACACAAAAAAAGTCTTAAACACACGCACAGACAGGACAGTCTTCTCCTGTGCATTTATGATTTTCTTCTTTGACAATATAGAAAAGAGAAGCCAATGTCACGAATATAAAGATGATGCTAAACCATGCTGCAAGATGTTTTCTTTTTTCCGTAGTCATATCCTTCTCCTTTCTCATTAACGTTCTTATTTTGGTTTAAGTATTTTTTCTACACTCATTACAGATTCCATAGAAGACAGTACGTTTGGGATCTAATTGAAAATCATGATGTTCTGTCATGTGTCTGCTCAGGCATTCAATCTCATCACATTGAATATGAATCAGTTTTCCACATTTTTCACACTTGCAATGATAGCAGCTTTCATAATCAGATGTCTCACTCTCTCCTATGTACTCAAAGCAGGCACTGTTTGTACCTTCTACCTCATATTTCTCAACCAAACCTTCTTTTACCATCTTTTCCAGCTGCCGGTATATTGTTGCCGTTCCGACTGCACTTTCACGGTCTTTGAAGTATTCTCTGATTTCCTGTACAGTAACATGCTGTCCCTGCACGGATTGCAGAAAAGTATGTAACTCAGTCATCTGTTTTGTCTTATATCTGGCTTTTGCCATTTTGACCTCTCCTTTTCAATTTGGAAATCATTTTTAAATTATCTTCATTAGCCCCGGATACTTTTCTGTCCCCACAGATCTATCTGCACTCCATAATAACCGCTTCACATCTGCCATATCCAAGCTGTGAACTGTTCAGACACAACGTGTAATTGCTGGCCTTTCCCCACTTCTGCCCGGTATAAAAGTTATAATTTGTCATGCGCCTTTTATCTGTATCTGCTATCAGCTTTACAGCCTCCTGCTCATTGACATGATATAACCTGCTGATACGCTGTATCTTTTCCGGCATATCTCCATGAATAAACACATTCAGCACATCATCCCTGTCTTTCAGTATAAAATCTGCATTTCTTCCTATAATAACGCAAGATTCCTTATCCGCAAGTTCCAGAATCACCTTTCTCTGTGCTTCATATACCATATCTTCCAAAGATTTTCCCGTGATATCCCGTCTGGCAAATGCATAGGCAAACAGTCCTTTCTTTGGCGATAATTCGGCACTTTCCTGAATATAATCCGGTGACAGTCCTGATTCTTCCGCTATCTGATTGATGATATTTTTATCGTAATAAGCAATTCCCAGCTTCTTTGCCACTTCCTCGCCGATGAAACGTCCGCCGCTTCCAAATTCTCTGCTGATCGTAATGATTCGTTTTACCATTCCTGTTTCCTCCTTACTTCAAAACCTTGTTTTTTCTGATTCTCTTTAAGAATACATATCCCACCAGACATGCAATCACTTCCGTGATCGGGAATGCCCACCAGATTAATGCAACTCCCATCTGACCATTTCTGGCAAATATAGAAAAAATTCCAGCCAGTGGTAAGATAATTACAAGCTGTCTCAGAAGTGAGATAACCAGTGATTCCATACCACTGTTCACTGCCTGATAGATTCCCTGATAAGCAACATTAATTCCTGCAAACAAGAAACTTAAAGAAATGACTCTCATTGCACTGATAAAATATGCTCTCGACTGTCCGGCATTAAACAGCGTCGCAAATGCCCCTGGGAAAATCTCTGTGATTGCAATACCCAGAATCATCAATGCAACCGTATAGATCAGACCATATTTGATTCCATCCTGGATTCTCTTCTTGCTTCTCATTCCATAAGCAAATGCAATGATCGGTGTGATTGCATCTCTGAGTCCAAATGCGAGGAACAGCACAAACTGTTGAACCTTATAGAATAATCCATAAGCTGTCTGTGCAGATGGATTGAATTTCAGAATCAGATTCATTACATATACCATAATAGACATCAATGCCTGTGCAATGATGGCCGGAAGGCCAATCGCATAGATTTCTTTTATAATGCCTGCATCCGGCTTCATGTATTTCACATCATGCTCAAATTCTTTATTCAGCTTTATCTGGAAAACAAGCAGTAAAACTGCAGATGCTATCTGACCAATTACTGTCGCATAAGCTGCACCTTTTACTCCCATTTCCGGAACCGGACCGATACCATAGATCATAATTGGATCAAGAATGATATTTACAACAGCTCCGACTACCTGTCCGATTGTGGAATAAAGAGATCGTCCTGTCGCCTGGAGTAATTTTTCAAATAGTGAAAAGAAAATGATTCCAAAAGAAATCACACAGCATATCCTCAGATAACTGACTCCCATTTCAAGTACTTCTGCATCTGTGGTCTGAGATGAAATATAAGCTTTCACTCCAAAAATTCCAAATAACAAACATACCACATAAATAATCACACCAAGGAACAGACTGTTTCCTGCTACCTTTGCTGCTTTCTTACTGTTTCCCTGTCCCAGTGTTCTTGCAAGAAGTGCATTAGTTCCTACACCGGTTCCGATTCCCACTGCAACCATCAGCATCTGCACCGGAAATACTAAAGTCAGTGCATTTAGTGCCGCTTCACTGCCCGTTTTCATATTTCCCACAAACGCACTGTCTACAATGTTATAAACCGCCTGTAATGCCATAGATAAAATCATGGGGATTCCCATCTGGATCATCAGCTTATTTACCGGCATGTCTTTCATCTTGTTACTTTCTTCCATTTTGTTTTCATTCCTCCCTTTTCTGCACAAAAAAATGCAGCTCTGTCGTATAAGTTGGACTTACGCTGACAGGCTACACACTTTTTCATGACAAATATTATGTTTTAACAAATAAAAAACGAGCAGCAGGTAAACTGGATTTACGCTTACTCGCTACTCGTTTGTGACTATTATATTTCCTGTTTTTCCAAAAGTCAAATAAATTTTTTCTGGTATTTTCCACGAAAAATTATTGTAAAACCTTTGAACTCACATCCGTCTCAAACATCGGAAGATAACGAAGTTGATACGATTTATTTTCCATGTATTACGCTCCTTACATTCTTAAATACACTTTCATGAGAAAGTCTTTCCTCAGTTGCTGCCGCCTGCCTGTCTGCTTCATCAAGTTTCATTTCTACATTGTCAGTAAGACTTGCATACTCTTCTAAACTTAAAACTACCATAGAACCATAACCATTCTTCGTTAAATACACAGGATTCCCACTATTTACAATTGTCTCAATTTCAGGAAATTTGTTTCTTAAATCAGAAACTGGTCGAATTTGAATCATTTCTTCCTTTCATTTTTATTATCTATATTTTATCATAATCACAATAATATTTTTATTTTTTACTTATTTTCTTCTCCTGCTTTCCAAGATAAATATAAAATCCAACATTCAGCACAATTCCCACCATCGTCGATACCGGCGCCGCAAGACCAATCTTCGTAAGGCTCGCATCCGGTTGGATACTCATGACATATGCAAATGGAAGACGTACCAGCAAGGTCTGGATCAATCCCTGTGTCATTACCCAGACCGTCTTATTATTACCATTGAAGTATCCGACCATACTGAACAGGATCGCTGTCACGATTGTCTCCAGTGCAAATCCTTTCAGATATGCATAGCCTTTCTGGATAACGGCTGCATCTGTCGTAAAGAATCCTGCGAGCATATCGCCTTTTAACATCACCAGTAAGAATACCATGCATCCCACAACCAGGCCGACACCGATTCCGGTGAACATGGATTTCTTCGCACGTTTCGTCTTTCCTGCTCCGATGTTCTGGGATACGAAAGATGCCATCGACTGCATCAGCGCACTTGGTACCAGCATCGCAAAGTTGACGATCTTGCATGCAACACCGTAACCTGAAGAAGCTTCCAGACCAAGCCGGTTTACGAATGCACAAAGTGCCAGGAAGGACATCTGTGTCAAAAACTCCTGCAGTGCAAGCGGCAGCCCAATCTTCAGAAATTTCTTACACTGGCTGTTCAGGCTGAAATCTTTTCTGGTAATCTTAAATGGAAGTTTCTTTTTGATCAGAAGGATTACGGCAAATACTACGCTGAGTGCCTGTGCTGTAACCGTTGCGATCGCCGCACCTGCTGCATCCATGTGAAGTCCTGCCACCAGTACCAGATCTCCGATCACGTTCACGATACATGCAACAAATACAAATAGTAACGGAGATTTACTATCTCCCAATCCACGGAAAATTGCGGATAAAAGGTTGTATGCGACGATAAAGAAGATACCGCCTCCGCAGATACGCACATATACTGATGTCAGATCAACTGCTTCTTTTGGAGCCTGCATCAGTACTGAGATCGGATGTGCAAATCCTACCATAACGATAAATAAGCAGGCTGCAATCATAGTAAATACAACTGCCGAGCCGCCAATAACCGAACCTATCTGATCCGGTCTCTTTTCGCCCAGATACCTTGCGATCAAAACCGTGATTCCCATCGCAAACTGAATCACTACGAAAGTGACAAGATTCAATACCTGGCTTCCTGTGGACACTGCCGAAAGTCCTGATGTCGAACCAAATCTTCCGACCACCAGAAGATCCACTGCTCCATATGCCGCCTGAAGAATCAGTGCTCCCAGCACCGGCATCATAAATGCAATCAGTTTCTTAAGAATGCTTCCCTGTGTAAAATCTGCCTTATCGTTCATCGTAGTGTTTCCTCCTTTCACACATGATCTGATAGAATTTTTCGATCGTCTGTATCATGCATTCTGCATCTTTGTCCGGTATTTCTTCCATATATGGAAGCAGGCTGTCAAAATATTGTTCGTCATATTTCTGTGACAATTCTGAGCCTTTTTTCGTAACAGTAATGTATGTGACACGTCCATCCTCTTCGGAAGCAATCTTCTGAAGATATCCTTTTTCTTCCATTTCTTTGACCGTTCTTGTAACACCCGGTCTTGGAAGCTCCATTGCATCGCTGAGATCCGATACTTTTACCTGTATGCCCTTTCTTTCCAATGACTGAATCACATCCAGATACTGAATAAAGGATGCTCTGACACCTTCTGGCAGCGGCGGGAGCATATCCCGGGTCCGTTTTGCCTGATAGCATGCGTCGAACATCCTTTTTATGATTTCACTTGTCATATTTTGTCCTCCTTATATAATCATCATACAATTACTGCTTACCATTCTCTTGATATTGCAATGCATTCATAAAATTCTGTTAATAAACAGTAATTCAAATAATTACCTCTGTTAATTACCTTTGATAATTATATGCAGATTTCAAAATTTGTCAAGAACTTATTTCATTGTTACACATTTGCATGGCGATTAAAGGCGGGGAAAATAACTTTTCCCCGCCTCTATGCATTTATATCAGTATTATCCTACATGGCGTTCAAATCTCTGGAATCCAAGAATCTTCTCAATCCGTTCCATCGCATCATCCGGAATCTCCAGATCAACAGCTTTGAGGTTATTCTCAAGCTGCGACGGCTTGCTTGCCCCTGCGATCACGCAGCTGATCTCCGGGTGTTTCAGAATCCATGCCAGTGACAGGATTGCTACATTTGTTCCCAGATCATCTGCCACTTTGGAAAGTTCATCCACAATTGCAAGATTTTCATCCGTCAGCAGATTATTGATCTGTTTGTCTGCCTGATGTGTTGCACGGGATCCTTCCGGATATGGCTGTCCTTTTTTATATTTACCGGTCAGAAGTTCCATGATCTTAATGTCTTCCGGAATTTTTTCCCCAAGTTTTTCGCAGACACTGACGGCTCCGATCGCCATCAGATCATTTCCACATACAATACAGTCAATCTCCGGATTTCTCTGTAACAGCGTCATTGAGCCGATCTGACCGGTTTCTACAGAAAATGTTCCTGCATAATGCATTCTCTTATTGAACGATATTCCATTCTCTTCCAGACCTTCCACAAAGCCTTCATAACGTTCTTTGCTTGGCGATATCGAGATATCTGCTGTAATATACGCCGGCTGTCTGCAGCCTTTTCCGGCAATATATGCCGCTACATCCTTCATTCCGGAAATGCATTGTCAATTATATTCCGTATTTTTCCAGATCTACCCTTCCGTTTATCACTTCGACTCCATCCGCCCGAAGAAGTTCTGCCTGCACATTCTGGCCTCCAAATGCAAATGCTCCGGCCAGTTCTCCTTTTGCATTAACTACCCGGAAGCATGGAATATGTTCCGGATCCGGATTCTTATGCAATGCATTGCCCACGGCTCTTGCCATCCTGGGTTCTCCTGCCATCTCTGCAATCTTCCCATAAGTTGCCACATGTCCTTTTGGAATACGCTTCACTGCTTCATAGATTCTCTTTGTCGGACTGTCCGTAACCAGATCATAGCTTTCTGCAATCATTCTTTTGATCTCTTCTTCCGGGATGGTCCCATCCAGAATGATCGTATTCCAGTGTTCTTTATTCAAATGATATCCGGCCGTCACTGACTCATACGCCGAGCGCCAGAAGTCTCTCCACTCCGGATTCACTTTGACATTCAGATTGATATAGCCTTCCCGTTCATATATCCACAGAAATGTTTTTTTACTTCCTTTAATCCGCACCAGCTGCCAGTTCGGATCACGAAATGGCTTTTCTTCATATACATTATAAAATGACATTCCGTATGCTAATGCTTCCTCTCTTGTCATCATATACTTCTTATCCCTCCTGATTTCTGCTTTCAGATTAACAGAAATCAGCATTTCTGTAAACGGTAATGCTCTGGCATTTATGCATATGAATTATTCCTGCAAGGATGACTTCATCGTCTCCGTAACACTTTTCTCCGGTGCAGCACAGATAATAATGTAATAGAATGCCTTACCCTGCCAATATCAGTACTTTTTCAGAAGTTCCTCACATATTACAATATATTTTTCTGTATAAATACTGCCCTTTTCCCAGATAAAATCAAAATCATGCTGCATTTTAAAATCTGAAAGCCTGATTTCTTTCAATGTTCCGTTCTTAAGTTCATCCGCTACCGCAATTTTGTACATAAATGAAATTCCACAATCTCTTTTTAAAAGCCCGATAATTGTATGCATATTTTCCACTTCTGTATAGTGAAGAAAATCTTTTATCCTCATTCCCCTTGCAAGAAGTAACTCTTCTAAAATATTCCTTGTCCCGGATCCCGGTTCACGTACAAGCAGGCGCTCCTTCACCAGTTCCTGCATCGTTTCCGGCGATTTTACTTCAAATATGTGATCTCTGGCACAAACTGCTATATATTCTTCGGTACTGTAATTTTTATGTTCATAATTTTCCTTCGGATAATTACCCTCTACAAGTGCCAGATTAATAATTCCTTCATCCAGCAATGTTAATAGCTGTGTTGTATTTCCATAATGTATGTGTAGATTCATCTCCGGATGACCGATCAGAAAATCTGCTATTTTATCTACAATTGCATATTCTCCGATCGTCATTGTAACCCCTATAGAAAGAGATTCCATCTTATGGGATTCATTTCTTATCTCATTCATAATTGCCAGCTGATCATTTTTCATTGTCATCAGACGTTTTCTGAGTATCTCCCCTGCAGGCGTCAGATACAGTTGTTTATTACAATAAGAAAACAATCTGGTATTATATTTCTTTTCAAGGAAACGAATATGTTGCGAAACCGCCGGCTGTGTAATATGTAATCTTTTTGCTGCCTCTGTAAAGTTCATCGTCTCACATACCGTAAGAAATGTATCTGTTCTAAAATCCAGCATAATTTTCTTCCCTTCATTGTCAATTTGATTTTCACAAATGATTTTTATTAATTCTCTTTCATATCTGTCAATAATTTTTTATTATCGTTCAATAATATTATATAATTTTTTATTATCGTTTACCAGTGTTATAATCTCTAATTGGAAACCTGTATGAACTAACAAAAAAATGAGAAAGAGGAAAAAACATGAATTTTTTGAAAAAAAACCTAAACGGTATACTGGTTTGTTTTGTGATTGCCGTACCTTCCTGGCTTCTTGGAAAGACATTCCCAGTTGTTGGCGGCCCTGTCATCGCAATCCTTGCCGGAATGCTGATCACTTTAGTGTGGACGAACAAAGGAAAAGCCGAATCAGGAATCAAATGGACTTCTAAGATTATTCTGCAGACAGCAGTTGTCCTGCTTGGATTCGGAATGAACCTTGGCGTCATCTTACAGACCGGAAAACAGTCACTCCCGATCATCGTATGTACCATCAGTACTTCCCTGATCATCGCATGGCTGCTCCGTAAAATTATCAAAGTACCTTCTAACACTTCCATCCTGGTTGGTGTCGGTTCTTCCATCTGCGGAGGATCTGCGATCGCTGCCACCGCACCGGTCATTGATGCAGATGATACCGAAGTTGCACAGGCAATTTCCGTTATCTTCTTCTTCAACGTCATTGCAGCCGTACTTTTCCCGGTACTTGGAAGCGCACTTGGTTTTGACACAACAGGCGGTGGATCTTTCGGATTATTCGCAGGAACTGCGATCAATGATACCTCTTCCGTAACGGCTGCCGCCTCTACCTGGGACAGTATGTGGAACCTTGGAAGCGAGACACTGAATACTGCTGTTACGGTAAAGCTTACACGTACACTGGCAATTATTCCGATCACACTGGTATTATCCCTGATCCGTGCAAGATCTGCCTCAAAAGCCGGAACTGCTGATTCTTCCGCAAACAAATTCAGCCTGAAGAGAGCATTTCCTATGTTCATCTTATACTTCATCATTGCAGCTATCATCACAACAGTATGTATGAGTATGGGTGTCAGCGCTGACGTATTTGCTCCGTTAAAAGAATTATCGAAGTTCTTTATCATTATGGCTATGGCCGCAATCGGGCTTAACAGTAATGTTGTGAAGCTTATTAAATCCGGAGGAAAACCACTTCTGCTGGGTGCCTGCTGTTGGGTTGGAATTACAATTGTGAGCCTTGGAATGCAGCATGTAATGGGGATCTGGTAATTTTTTTCTACTTAATTCACTAAGCTGGCTACCCGGACTGGAATAAAAGCCGGAAAATCAAGGCTTCTGCCATAACTTTCCGGCTACACATAAAGGTTACCATCCTTTTATTGTCATTTTTCAGACCAGCGATATAATCCCCGGCTTCTCTTTACCTGTTCTGTGCAATCGCGGCATCTACCACATGTTCCAGCAAAATTGAAGTCGTCACTCCGCCGACGCCTCTTGGGACCGGTGTGATTGCCTCCACAATCTTCTCTGCTTCTTCAAAATTCACATCTCCGCAGAGCTTTCCTTCTTCATTCACATTGATTCCTACATCAATCACGATCTGTCCTTCTCGCAGATAGCTTCCATCGATCACTCCTGCTTTTCCGGCCGCTACAACTACGATATCTGCTTCCTTTACTACAGATGGCATGTCCACCGTCCTGGTATGGCAGACGGTTACGGTCGCATTCTTCTTGATCAGCATCATCGCTGCAGGTTTTCCAACTACAAGACTTCTTCCGATAACTACCACTTTCTTACCGGTACAGTCAATTCCATAATGATCCAGTACCTTCATGCAGGCACTCGGCGTACACGGTGCATATCCCATATCTTTTCCCATGAACACACCTGCTATGGAAAGATCGGTAATTCCGTCTACATCCTTTTCTACGGCCAGTGCATTCACGATCTTGTCTTCATTCAGATGCTTCGGAAGCGGTCTGAATAACAGAACTCCGTGGATTTTTTCACTTTTATTTACCTGGTCGATCGTCTTTAATACCTCTTCTTCTTCTGCATCTGCAGGAAGAAGGAATTTCTCATATGCTACTCCCAGTGTCTCACAGCGTTTTGTTGCGCCTCTTTCGTATGCGATGTCATCTTCTCTTTCACCGATACGGATAATTCCTAGTGTCGGTGTGATATTCTGTGCTTTTAAAGTTTCTACTTTTGCTTTGATTTCTTCATTGATAGAAGCATTTACTTCTTTTCCTAATAGTAATTTTGCCATTTTTCCTGCTGCTTTCCTTTTATTTTGTATTTTCTCCGGACATTTCCGGTTTATCCGTCTTTATCTCACTGGATTTTACCGGATACGGCTGTTTACTTCCGCAAATATCCGGTCTGCTTTTGCTTCGTATTCTTCCCGCAGGGAATCTGCCAGATGATTGAGCTCTTCTGCTTTTCTTCTGTCTTTCATTGATTTTGTATTAATATATACATTCAGTGAAGCCCCTTGCATTGCGGATTTTAAAAGTGTTGCTCCGACTCCTGCATCACTTAATGCAATCCGGCTTCCTTTTGCAGCGAATACTTCTACCAGATCAATGCCTCTGGCACAGGTCTTCATAATCTCAATCGGAACACTACATGCCGTATTCAGCGCCTCTTCCATAATCTCTTCCTTTTTGGCAAGCTCTTCCGGCGTAGACTTCGGAAGTCCATATGCCTTACTGAGCGGCTCGAATGCTTCCGCATCCTTATCCATCAGTTCTAAAAATTCTTTTGCAATCTCATCTGCCTGTTTTTTGCATTCGATGATCTCTTCTTCTACATCTGCATAGGTCTTCTTTCCTACAGTCAGACTTCCGACCATATTACCAAGTGCGATCCCGATGGCTCCGGCTAACGCTGATGCCCCGCCGCCGCCCGGAACAGCTGCTTTACTTGCAAGGACTTCTATGAAATCTTCACAGGTCTGGGATTTAAAGTTTCTATTTGGATTTTCCATGTTGTACCTCATTTCTAAAAATCATGGGTACATTATACACTGTGAACTCTTTTACTGCAATACACTAAATTTGGGAGGGAAAATTAAAAAATTCTCCCCCCCAACTCAAAAGCTTCTTTCCAAACACATACCCTGCCGCCGACAGCTTCTTTCAAATACATGACAATTTAAAGTATTTCATTTTTCTTATCCAGGATTGCTCCGCCTGCACTGCATGCCGGGCAGATACAATATTTACCGCCGTTCGCTTTAGATGCCTTTCCGGCTTCTGCCATAGATTTTGCCTGTTCTGCTCCGAATACCTCTGCTCCTTTTTCAGATGAAGCAAAGCTGATCAGTGCATCAATTGGCAGTACATCCTCAGATAATTCCTGAAGATATGCTTCTGTCACGGCCTTTTCATCTGTAGTTCCTTCTGCTGCCAGCCATTTTTCTGCCATCTCTTTTAATTCCGGACAGCATGAACCTGCATTTAATATTTCCTTTGTCTTCTCTTCTACGAATTTTCTTGTGTCTTCTGTCATGATAGAATCCTCCTTGCATTCGTTATACATTTTCTTTTATTATACTCTATTTTCAGGAACTTGGCACAATTATCTTCATATACAGAATCTCAAAAAACTGACAGTTCCTTTCAAACATATAACAATAGAAAATCCCTAAAGCAAAAGATTTTTCATATCACTCCACTTTAAGGATTTCATTCATTTTTATATTCCCAGGACAATCTTGATCAGCAATAACGCCAACACCAGCAGGATGATCGGCTTAATGATCTTCACACCGTTCTTCACAACCATATGTGCGCCAAGATAATGTCCGGCAATGCTGAATACCGACGCCGAAAGTCCCAGCACCCAAAGAATCTTTCCTGCAAGAATAAATGTGATCAATGCCGATATATTCGATGTCAGATTGACGACCTTCACATTACCGGTTGCTTTCTCCATATCAAGCTTTCCTAATTTGGTAAATGCAAGCAGTAAAAATGTTCCGGTTCCCGGTCCGTAGAATCCATCATAGATGCCGATCACAAAAGAACATGCTGCCATGATCAGATACTGTTTTTTTCTGGTAAATCCTTCCGGTATCACCGGTTTCAGATCCTTGTCCCGCAATACACAGAATGCAACAACAGGAAGCACAAATACCAGTACCGTCTTAAGTACTTTGTCACTGATGATCAGCGCCAGGTTCGCCCCCGCAATTGAACCCACAAATGCACAGGCTACCGTACCCGGGACTAAACATATGTCAACACATTTGCTCTTCACCAAGTGCCATGTCGACACCGCTGTTCCAGTCGCTGATGATAATTTATTTGTCGCAATCGCATGGTGTACCGGAATCCCTGCGAACATATATGCCGGTAATGAGATCAATCCGCCACCTCCGGCAATCGCATCGACAAATCCGGCAAGAAATACCAGTGGACACACGATAAGGAATTCATGTAAATTCATATGTTTCTCTCCTTCATACTCTCAAATCCATAAATTAATCTATCGCATCCATATATTCATGTCAAGCTTTCAGGAGATAATTCTTATTCTGCTCTGCTTTCGGATACATGGCGATTTACATTCTTCACCAGATTCAGTACGGTATTGAGCACATAGTCTTCACCAAGCGAAGTATCGATACACATCTGATAATTACCGGACATCCCCCATATTCTTCTCGTATAGTATCTATAATTGTCTGCACGTCTTCTGTCAGTCTGTTCAATCCTGCGTTTTGCCGCTTTTTCATCCAGACCATATCTTTTCATTACCATCTGAATTCTCGTCTTAAGCGGCGCACTTAAGAATATGCCGATACAATCCGGATCATCTTTTAAGATTGCATCTGCACATCTTCCAACGATGACACAGTTTCCTTTCTTAGCTGCAGACCTGATGACCTCTGCTTCTGCCTCAAAGATCTTATCCTTCGGCGGCTCATATTCATCGGAATATGCATACATTTCATGAACCAGATCATATAAGAAACTGTTCGTCATATTTTCCTCTCTTTTTGATATGTATTCCGGTGTATATCCGGTCGAACCTGCCGCAAGCTGGATGATTTCTTTGTCATAGAAGTCACAATTTAATTTCTCAGCAAGCTTTGCTCCCAGATCGCGTCCACCGCTTCCATACTGGCGTCCGATCGCAATACAGAAATGACCTGTTGTCACAGCTTCATTGTCCACAGCACCGGAAGCCTCCTCTGTCTCGTTCACAACACCAAATAACTTTTCCGGCATAAAACTCAAATAACGTCCGATCGTTCTTGCGATAAATCCAACCAGAAGTGCCGCAACAACCGTACCTTCTCTGACTCCATCCAGTCTTCCTGCCAGAACGAATGACAGAACCGCCGCGATCACTGCCATACTTACGTCAAAGCAGATCTTTGTTATACCAAATTCTGTCTTCCAGCGGAATACTACTGCACGGACAAAGGACTCTCCCGGCAGCATAACAACATCTGCCAATACTTCCATATATACTCCGACACCCAGGATCAGACAGCCGATCAGAAGATCGATCACTTTTACCGGATAAGAATGCGGATTCACAAATCCTAACAGAATCATACAGGCATCGATAAAATATCCAAAGATCAGTGATACCGGAATCTGCAGCAGATGTTCCACTTTAAAATTCTTTCCAAGCAGGATCAATTGCAACACGATCAGTAAAATACTGAAGAAAATTGTAAAGTTCCCTAATGTAAATGGATAATTCAGACTCAGTACATACGGGATAGATGAAATCGGTGAAGTTCCCAGATTCGCCTTCGTGATCAGCGCAACTCCAAGTGAATTTACAAAAAGTCCAATCAAAAAGATGATATATCTCTTTACGATGTAATTATTTTGTTTCTTTTTACTCAATTTTCTATACTCCTTTCTTATAACAACTCTTATTATCCTATCACTTTCGCCTAAAACATGTCAATACAGACATGTTTGTATCAATATATTTTTATATCTGTTGGAACAAGCGCCAGATTTATGCTATACTCACCAAAGAGACTCATATTCTAAAGAACCGATTAACTATAGAAAGGATGTATCATGGAAACACTAAAATATGCAATCCTCGGATTACTGATGAAAAAAGACATGACCGGCTACGAACTGACCAAAGAGTTCAACTCAGCATTGTTCGAATTCTGGAATGCCAGCCACAGTCAGATCTATCCGAAATTAAAAGCCCTGACCAAAGAAGGTCTGATCGAATATCATATAGAAATAACAGGAACCGTACTGGAAAAGAAAGTATACACTATCACAGATGCCGGAAAAGAAGCATTCAAAAAATGGGAAGAGACGCTCTATCCGATGCCGTCTCTTCCCAAAGATGAATTCCGTTTACAGCTTTTCTTTTCCCATCTTGCTTCCCCGGAATTCCGTATACAATTGTTGCAGGATCAGCTAAGCCAGCATCTTGACCGCCTGGACTATCTGAAAGAAGATATGGAAAAGTTTACCGTTCTTCCGCCTGTAGATGACGAGCTGTTTACTGACTATCTCGTCTTAAGCGGGGGTATTGCCCGCGAGGAAGCGATGTGTGACTGGCTAAAGAACTGTATCCGGTTATGCAAAAGCAGATCTACATTATAAATTCTACTTCAATATCCTTATTTCCAGGAATCCTGTACTGTTCTTCCACGTCAGAGCCCCAGCTGTCGATTCCGCCTACACCACGGACCGCTCCATAGATACAAAGTACCGTTCTTCTTTCCGGCGGCAGCTCTTCCTGATGCGTTGCATTCTCAAGTTCTTCTGCAGTATAAGGAAGACATGAAAATGCAAACGTGGAATGATTGATCTCACTGCCCGCCCGGAATGTAAGTCCACTTTGTTCTATATGACGATTCCGGTTATCCAAAACCGTACTTCTCTTCACTGTCACCCACTCGGTATCCATATGCATGCCACATTCCTGCGGAACCAGATACGGTGTAACCGGAAGACCCTCTACTTCATAAATTCCGTGAATACCCCCGGCTTTTCTATCCGGATATGTCTCACCCGATAATCCTTCATAAACGAATCCGTCTGCCTTTGTCGGCATGACAAAGCGCATACCGAATGCAGGGAGCTCCGGCATTCCCTCTTTCCCGTAATAGTGCGCTCTTACTCTGACATTTCCATCAGCAAATACCAGATACGATACCTTTACCTGTGTTGACGGAACAGTTAATGTCTCATATGTAAATATAACTTCCACACGTTCCGCAGTTTCTTTATCCGAATATTTATTATTTACCGGTGCGCTCGGTTTTTCTATCTTGGTTCCGTCTATCCGTACCTGGATATCCACACATTTCTGGAACATATCGGCAGTCATCCACATACCGGCTCTAAACGGGAATCCATTTCCACGATCATTGTCTGTGGTTGCTCTCCAGAATGTCGGCTTCGGTGTGCGATACAGCCATTCCTTTCCATGCTTTACCATGGATTCCAGACCGCCTGTCTGATAAGAAAAGATCAGATGAAAGTCTTCTCCGTGTACTCCAAGTGTTACATCTCCATACACAATTCCTAATTTTCCTCTATCTGCGTAATCCATAGTAATGTCTCACCTCCTGCATTGCCGGCTTTTCCGTTCTGTCCGCAAATAAAATTCCATTTCCCGAAAATTCATAATCCGATGGCCTGTCATCAAAGTCACCACCATAACGCAATACATCACGTCCTGTCACTTCATCCTTCACGAACAGTGCCTGATCGATATAATCCCAGATGAAACCTCCCTGATAATCCTCATACTGATCCAGTAATCTGATATAAGATTCCATTCCTCCCAGAGAATTTCCCATATCATGCATATATTCACATAAGATAAATGGTTTCTTCGGATTATTTTCCAGATATTCTTTTATCTTCTCCGGCGGAGCATACATCTGGCTCTCCATATCAGAAATTAAATCCTCATAAGGCCGGTTCTCTGCCACGCCCTCGTAATGCACAAGTCTGTCCGGATCTTTTTCTTTATAGTAACGGTTCATCTCCACCAGGATATCACCGGCATACGATTCATTTCCAAGTGACCAGAAGAGTACCGACACATGATTCTTAAATGATTCAAAGTTCGATACTGCCCTGTCTAATGTACATCCTCTCCAGCATCCGATACTTCCCGGAACATTCCACGACGGTTCAATCACACCTTGTTTCAGCCACGATCCATGTGTCTCCAGATTTGTCTCTGCCATCAGATAGATCCCCGCCTGATCACATCTGTAATACCATGAAATATGATCCGGATAATGGCAGGTTCTGACTGCATTGATATGATTGCGTCTGATACATTCGATATCCCATTTCTCATCAGTTTCGGTAATACATCTTCCGCTTCTGGCATTCCATTCATGCCGGTTTACACCATTGATAATCAGACGTTTTCCATTCAGCAGCATCTTTCTGCCTTTTAATTCTATCTTACGGAATCCAATCTGATATGGAACCACTTCTACTGTCTCGCCTTTTTCATTCTGAACTTCTATCAGAAGCTCATACAGATACGGATCTTCATTGCTCCATGCATGTACGGATTCTTCTAATTCATAACGGAACTGGATCTCATTGTTCACTGATCCTTCTACCGGAAGATTCTTCTGGATCACCGGGTTGTTCAGATTCTCCGTTTCATCCAGTAATACATGATTTTCATCACTATAGATATCTTGCAAAGAAACTTTTATTTTACCCTGGATATTATTTTCTTTCTTTTTCTGTGATAATCGGATATCCAGCTCCAGTTCTGCCTTTCCATCTTCCGGATGATACTTCGGACGGATCCACAGATCTTCAACATGGACCGCCGGTATTCCGTACAGGTTCACATCTCTGAAAATACCAAAAAACCGGAAGAAATCCTGGTCTTCCAGAAATGCCGCCGTACTGCGCTTATGTACTTCCACTGCCAGCAGATTATCTTTATCTTTTACATATGGTGTAATATCAAATTCCGAAACCGTAAAGCTGTCTTCTGCATACCCCACGAACTCTCCGTTCACCCATACATAGAATGCCTGTTCCACACCTTCAAAACTTAAGATGATCCTCTTTCCTCTCAGTCCGTCATTCAGATCAAACTTCCGGATATAAGAACCTACCGGATTATATTCGGCCTGGCTGAACATACCTTTCCCTTTTTCTTTTCCATATCCTGCCGGTCTTCTGTAAATATGTCCTTCCCACGGATACATCGTATTGATATAATGAATCTTATCGTATCCCGCCAGTTCTATATGCTGTGGCACTTTCATTTCATCAAAATTTTTACAGTTAAACCATTTCTGATAAAAATCAGCCGGACGTTCCAATGCATTCACTGAATAGTGGAACTTCCAGATTCCATTTAACGATTGTTTTAACCGCTGATCCTGCTTCTTATAATCTTCTTTATTCTCATAAAACTTATGATCACTGTGTGCATCCAGACGATTCACACGAAATACCTGCGGATCATCCAACCATCTGATGTCTGCTTTCATTTGCCTTTTGCACCTCCATTTATTTTTCTTTCTCATCTATCAGTAAACTTTTTCCAATGCAGGGGATTTAATACCCGAGTGCTTCATTTCTGTTCATCCAGAAATGAATCCCCGTCGTGGAATCCATCCATCTGTCCTCGTTAAAATCTTTGACCTCCACCCACTGTCCTTTTCTGTATACAAAATTCTCATCGACCAGCGACCAGGCTTCTTCGAATTCTTCCGTTTCATCAAAATTTTTTATCGAAAGTACCTTTGCCTTGCTGCACCGGCAGGAAGGACGTGTTGCCGAAGTCCGTTTAGCATCTGCCGGGATCAGAAGCTGTACCACTCTATCATTCACACATTTCTTATAGCCAAGGATCGGTCCGGTCTCCGGACAGTGCATGCGGAACCACTGCGTTGCTTCGTCTGACTGAATGTCATCCAGCTTCGCGTGCTCCAATACAGCCCCGTAAAGGTTGGCTCCTTTGATGTTGCATTCCCGCATATCACATCCACGGAATGCTGCCGTCTTCATATTTGCATTCTGAAAATTTGCACCATGCAGGGAATTGCCGTCGAATAATGCATTTTCCACACTGCAGTTTTCAAAATTCACACGTTCCAGATTTACATTTTGAAAGGAACTCAATGTGAAGTCCATATTATGCAGATCCATTCCGCTTAGATCCATGTCTTTGAATTCACATTCACGAAATATCGGATGCTCTCCCGCATCTCGCGATTTCATAGCTTTCAGAAGTGTCTCTTTCGTTATCTCTTTCATAGCATTACACCCCTTCACTCCCGTATTATCTATACAATTTGCTTTTTTTACTGATAGTTTTATTATACCGCAATTCTTAACAAAAGAAATCCCCAAAATACCATATCATCCGGTATTTTGAGGATTTTATTTTCATATTAACAAATGCAATATAATGATTTTTCAGCTGTCCGCAGATTCCTAGTTCAGGAAATCTTCATCATCAAAATAGTTGATTCTCATAGCAGCCTTTACATCTTTCAATGTCTCTGCTGCTTTCGCCTCAGCTACCCTGCTTCCTTCTTTCAGGATTTCGAATACTTCCGGAAGCTTCTGCTCCCATTCTTTTCTTCTTGCACGGATTGGTGCCAGCTCTTCCTGAAGAACCTTGTTCAGGAATTTCTTCACTTTGACATCACCCAGACCTCCACGCTGATAGTGTGCTTTCAGTTCATCCAGATTCTTATATTCCGGCCAGAATTCTTCGAAATATTCATCCTTGCAGAATGCATCCAGATAAATGAATACCGGATTGCCTTCTACCTGTCCAGGATCTTCCACGCGCAGGTGGTTCGGATCTGTGAACATGGACATTACTTTCTTCTTAACAACATCTTCTTCATCAGAAAGATAGATACAGTTTCCAAGTGATTTGCTCATCTTGGCCTTTCCATCGATACCCGGAAGTCTTAAGCATGACTTGTTAGATGGGAGTACGATCTCAGGCTCAGTCAGAGTCTCTCCATATACACTGTTAAACTTGTGAACAATCTCTTTACACTGCTCGATCATAGGCATCTGATCTTCTCCAACCGGAACTGTTGTCGCGCGGAATGCCGTGATATCTGCAGCCTGACTGATCGGATAGCAGAAGAAACCAACCGGGATACTTGCCTCAAAGTTTCTCTGCTGGATCTCAGCTTTTACCGTAGGATTTCTCTGTACTCTGGATACGGTTACCAGATTCATATAATAGAATGTTAACTCTGTCAGTTCCGGAACCATGGACTGAATAAAAATGTGACATTTCTCAGGATCGATTCCGCATGCCAGATAATCCAATGCTACGTTCATAATATTCTGACGTACCTTCTCCGGATGTTCGGCATTATCAGTCAATGCCTGCGCATCTGCGATCATAATATAAATCTCGTCATATTCTCCTGAATTCTGTAATTTTACACGTTCTTTCAAAGAACCTACATAATGACCAACGTGAAGACGTCCTGTCGGTCGGTCACCAGTTAAAATAATCTTGCTCATCTTACTTATCTCCTTAGCATATATTTCAATAACCTGTATGGGTATACAAATTCATTGTCTCTAATTATTTTATTATAATTCTTTCCAAAGTGAGCGTCAATACAGAAAAAATGCATCATTTTACCTTTCCTGAATTTTTATCTAAATCCTTTTGGATAAAATGATGCATAACAATTTATAAATTATGCTGCCCCTCTGCTTCCGTTCTTACACGCAGCTTCGAATTCTTTCAATTTTCTTTTTGCCTCATTGCTTAGATTCTTTGGTACATCTATCTGAACAGTCACATACTGATCTCCATATCTTCCTGCATCCTTCATAGACACGATTCCTTTACCTTTTAACCGAATCTTTGTTCCGGACTGTGTTCCCGGATTAATCTTGCACACTACCCTTCCGGTAAGCGTCTGTACAACTGCTTCACCACCTAATACTGCTGTAGTAAACGGAATCATGACAGTTGAATATACATCCATATCTTTTCGCTCAAATCCTGGTCGTTTACCAACTCTCACTTTCAGCAACAGATCTCCTGCCTTGCCTCCTGAAAGTCCAGGCATTCCTTTGCCACGCAGACGGATACTTTTTCCGTCACTGATGCCGGCAGGGATATGCACTTTCAGTGATTTTCCTGCTGCATTACTGCCCTGTGCGTCTGACAGCCGGATGACTTTATCTCCTCCAAATGCAGCCTCGTCAAATGTCACATCTATCTCAGCGGTCACATCGGAACCATCCTGACGGATATTTCCTTCTCCGCCGAATCCATGATTTCCAAATCCATTTCCGAATCCGCTGCTTTCATAACTTCTTCCGGACGTACGTGTCCTTCCTGAGCCACTATTTCCAAATCCGCCAAATCCATGGAACCCGCTTCCGCTGCCTTCCGAGAATCCGCCGCCAAATATATTCTTCAGGATATCGTCCATATCGCCGCCTTCGAAATGATATTCATGGAAGCTTCCATTCGGTCCGGTATAACTGTAAGTACCGCCGCCAGGTCCGTTTCCATAGCCATATGCTCCACTGCCGCCTGCACTGCCATCAAAAGCTGCATGGCCAAACTGATCATATAATTTCTTTTTCTCCGGATTACTCAGCACATTATAGGCTTCTGTCGCTTCCTTGAACTTTTCTTCTGCCTGTGCATTTCCGGCATTGGTATCCGGGTGGTATTTCTTGGCCAGTTTACGATATGCTCTTTTTATTGTACTCTTGTCCGCACTCCTGCTGATTCCAAGAACATCATAATAATCTCTTTTTGCCGCCATAGTTCTCCCTCCCGTCATTTATTCTATATTATTTTCTATCATCTTCATCTATGTGAACAGGATTTCGTGGAATATGTGAGCTTCTTACGTTATCCTGATTATTTTCTCTTTATGATATTGTACCCCACAGGCTTAACACCTGTGGGGTACGTTTACTCTTTTGCCATACAGGCTATACCGTCACTTATCGTTTCCCGCATCTGCCTGTCATTAACCTTCGATTGAAATGTAATGTTTCTTCTCTTCTACCGGTTTTGCTTCTGCTTTCGGAACACTGAAGGAAAGGATTCCACTTTCATATTTCGGATGTACATCCTCTACGGTTACATGTTTTCCTACATAGAAGCTTCTGCTCATGCTGCCTGCATAACGCTCTTTTCTAATGTAGTTACCTTTCTTGTCTTCCTCATCTTTGTCCAGTCCTTTGGCTGCACTGACGGTAAGTACGCCGTCTTTCAGTTCCATCTGGATCTCATCTTTCTTAAATCCAGGCAAGTCAATGTCTATCTCATATGCATTCTCTGTCTCTTTTACATCTGTCTTCATTAAGTTCTTTGCGTGTTTTCCATACAGTTCTTTGTCAACATTCGGGAATGTCGGGAATGAAAAATCGTTCATAAAGTCATCAAATAAGTTTTCTCCAAAAATACTAGGCATCATCATAAGTCATATCTCCTTCCAAATGGTAAAAATTTATAATTAGCACGATCGGAGAATTCCGAGGTGTTGTTTGCTGGAACTTCGGGATTCCGGATGTTTGAATCTTGTATGAATGCTGTCGGCTTCATATCTTTGATTCTTTATCTCTCTTCCTTTGTTCTATCTGTACTATAGCACGCATTATTAGCACTGTCAAGAGGTGAGTGCTAATTTTTTTAAAAAATTTGTGTACCAGTAAAATGAAAAAGTTTCTTATAATCGCATAGTTACGAAAAAGGCAAGTATCTTTTTTTGTGATACTTGCCTTTCTGAAATATTAATTTTATCAACCAGATATTCTCCATCTGCTTTACTGTCTATTCATACTTTCCTCTATTTCTTCTCATCCAACAACATCACACCCTGCGCCGGATTCTTATCAATCGCACCAACAATCGGATGTGGTACATAACACTCTTCCAGATATGCAATGCCTTCTGCTGTCAGTCGAACGTTCAATGCACCTGCCGCATCATCCAGATACTGCATCTTCGTTGCACCGATGATCGGCGAAGTAACACCTTTTGCCCACTGCCATGCGATTGCGATCTGCGACATCTTACACTGATACTTTTCTGCAAGTTCGTGTACGCGGGTGACAATCTTCATATCTGCGTCTTCCATACGGTCATATTTGCCAACCGCAACTCTGTCCGTTCTTCCTCTTAAAGATTCGGATTTCCATGTCGGTCTTGCAAGGTGTCCTGCTGCAAGCGGGCTATATGGCATCAGTGAGACATTCATCTGTTTACAGATAGGAATCAATTCTCTTTCATCTTCACGGTACAGTAGATTATAATGATTCTCCATTACAGACTTGCAAATGCATAGAAAAAAGCGGATCATCTACCGACAATCCACTTTCTCTCTTTCTTTACATTTCTTTACATACATCAATCCATCCACATGCCCCGGCAACGTCTTCCAGTTCTGCAATCGTAAGTCTGACTGCACTGTGGTCATTACCAGCTGCAGGATATACCGTCTCAAACCGTTTCAGAGACTCATCTAGATAAACTTTAATTCCATCTTTAATTCCAAATGGACACACACCGCCCGGGGCATGTCCGATATATTCTTCTACTTCATCGAATGGAATCATCTTCGCCTTCACATGAAACTGATCCTTATATTTACGGTTATCAACCTTCGCCGTTCCCTCTGTCAGGATCAGGATTGGTTCTCCATCAACCAGAAATGACATCGTCTTTGCGATCATTCCCTGCTCTACACCGAGAGCTTCTGCTGCAAGCTGTACCGTCGCACTTGATTCTTCCAGTTCAATCACGTGATCTGCATAACCTTTTTCTTCCAGATATTTCTTTGCTTTTTCTAATGACATGATCCATATCTTCCTTCCTGCATCTATACTTTCTTTTTATTATACTACTTCTATACTGCTTCTTCATTCCTTTTTATATCGGTTAATTCACTCCACAACTCATGTTTCAGCAGGATAGCAGCCATCAATGCTGTCAGGAAATCAGAAACAGCCTGTGCGGCCAACACACCATGATATCCGATCATATGCGAAGCAATAACGATCACAATTCCATAGATCACACCCTGACGGCTGACTGATAACAAGAATGCTCCCATTGCTTTTCCCGCCGACTGGAATACACAGGTCGTAACCAGAACGACTGCCATAAACATCATTCCTGCTTGCTGTAGACGTAACATCAGCACACCCGAATCTACAATCTCCGGTGTCTTCATGAATACACGGATCAAGGGTCTTGCACCGGCGAATAAGATTACTGCCAGTATAACTGCCAGACCACATTCGAATTTATAACAAAATGCGAGAATCTCTTTCAGACGTTTCTTATTCCTTGCCCCATAATTATAACCAACCAACGGTTGACATCCGAACGCAAATCCAACCAGAATCAACGCCGCAATCATATTTACTTTCATCACAATTCCCATCGCCGCAACTTTATTGTTTCCATATACAAGCAGACTCCTGTTTGTAACAGCAACTGCAAAGCTCTGCATAAAGTTCGTGATCGATGCAGGAATTCCGATTGCCAGGATCTGTCTGAATTCTTGCATGTTAATATGCATATGTCCCGGATCAATCGACAGCTTTTTACTCTTTTTCAAATATATCCACACATAATAAGCGTCCGTCGCAATATACCCGATGATTGTTGCAATCGCGGCTCCGCCGGCTCCCATACCCAGTACCGAAATAAAAATAGGATCTAATATAATATTCACTACTGCACCAAGGACGGAACCTTCCATGGATGCTTTCGAAAATCCTTCTGACCTGAGCTGGTTGTTCGGTGTAAATGATACAATAACAAATACAGAACCCAGCACCAGATATGTATAGTACTGTGATGCATATTTGTAAGTATTTGCATCCGCTCCTAATAAATGCAGCATCGGTGCACGGAAGATCAGAAGTAATACCGTTACGATCACTCCGCAGATAATTGCTCCATAAAAGCAGAAGGAACTGATGCGTTTTGCATCCTCATCTTTCCTCTGTCCGAATAATCTTGCGATCACGGAACTTCCACCCAGTCCGAAGATATCTCCAAGTGCGATCATAGCCGTGAACATCGGTGCTCCAAGTGACACACCTGCTACCAGATTCGTATTTCCCGTTCTTGCAATGAAGAATGTATCTACCATATTATAGACCAGTGAAATGACCATACTGAATACCAGCGGTAATGCCATATTAAAATATGCCTTATGTACCGGCGCTTTTTCAAAAAGTTCGTTTTCCATATATCTGTAAACCTCCACTATGATTTCATCTGAAATATTCCATTTCTTAATTATTGTTTTTTGAACTGTACCGGTTATTTTACAACAAACTTTCTGTTTTGTCACAGGAATATTTCCATATTTTATTGTATATTTTTTCATATATATCTGTATATTTCCAGCTGACCGCAGAACCCGATATCCACATTTTCATTTCTTATCCAGCTTATTATCTGCAGAATTTCTTACCGGCATCTTCTTTTGCAGCTTCTTTCAAGCGATCAACGGCAAAAAAAGCCTTGGATCCGGCACAATAATCCACCGGATTCAAAGCTTCTTATAATCTCTTATTTTTTCTGATTAATTTTCTTCTGCGATACGATCAGTCCCAGCAGAATTAACAGAGCTCCCGTCACAGATACGAACGTCATCTTCTCATGCAGTATCACCACAGATAGCACAACCGTCACATCCCATGACACCCCTTGCCACATCAGAACCGGAATCAGGAATAACATTCCGTAAAAATAGATTCTCCTGGTCACCGCTGCCGTCGGATAATCCCATTCACCGATTTTCTTGATGATTGCGGAATAGAAGCCCCAGGAAATCATAGCCGTAAATGCCAACATATCTCCCTTCATAAAAAAGGGTAGCAAAAAAGCGGGTGATGGGAATCGAACCCACGTATCCAGCTTGGAAGGCTGGTGTTCTACCATTGAACTACACCCGCATCAACAATGCTCATTTATAATAGCATGATGTTTTCTAAAATGCAAGCACTTTTTAAATTTTTTTAATTTTTTTGACACTTAACTCAATTTCACATCTACAGGACATGCCACTGGCAATTCTCCTATTTGCAATATTTTTTCAAAGTGCTACAATATGTAACCGAAAAAATATTACATCAAAGAAGGTATATGATATGTTCCAATATTATCTGATTCATTATTTTAACTTTAAGAATGCCGGAGGCTTCATGCTTGTCTCCCTGCTCTGCCTGATCGCAGTGCTTGCGATCGTTATTCTGGCAGCAAAGCTTAAGAAACACTATAAACTTAATACACAGGATCTGACGCCAAAACAGATCCGGAAACTGAACCATATCCACAAAGTAAAAGAAATCTCGCTTATTGAAAGCTTTTATGAGATGGTATTTTCCAGTACTTCGGTACTGTTGTTCCTGTCTCTTTATTATATTATCGATGAGCGGATCCCACAGGCTGCCTTTTACTGGCAGAAATACCAGAACATTATCTTACTTTTATTTCTGGTATTTTCTGTATTTATGACAAACTGGTTCGATATCCTGTTCGTTCCGTTAACTGCAATTCCGACCAGACAAAAGGCGTCCGTGCGGCTGATCTCTGCCTTTTATATTATTCTGATCTTATTATATATCAAGTTCATCTACCATGATTCGAACTATGATTCACTGATCATGTATTTTATCACACTGGCAGTCGGCCGTTTCCTGTACTTTGATTCTACACTGGAAGATATCAAAGAAACACTGCAAGGTGTCGCAAGAAATCTGCCGCTTCTGGTACTGATGGGAAGTTATTCCGCCATCGTATGCTGGTATGGATTCCACTGTGGATTCCTGTTGACTTCCAACGGTGTGATCCTTAGTACGCTACTGGCGCATCTTTTTATGGATGTATCGATTTTTGTGCTGGATAAAACGCGGTTGGTGAAATTATTTATTTAACCTACTTTTTCATTTTTTTCAATATAAGTAAGTTACAAATTATAACACACACTATTTCCATAATTACAATACTTCCTGCAATCGCTCCTACCGGATAATGAAAGGTAAAATAAGAAAGCTGTTTTCTCATATAAACGTTGATTCCTTTTAGTATGATTGATCCAACTGACGCTACAAGGCCTGCGACAAGCAGTACATAATAGCTGCCTTCCAGCAATAACAGCTTTCTTTCCTGCCGGCGTGTCATTCCAATCTTTCTCATAATCTCCAGCTCTTTTTTCCTTCCCACAATTCCCGTAAACATAATATTAAAATAATTAACCAGTCCGACACACAATAATATTACACTGATACTTCCGAACATAATTCTGTTTCCATGGATGTAGTCTGCATTTTTCTGCATAAGATCTGATCTTGCAATGTAGAAAATGCCTGCTTCTCCTTCGCCGTCCGGGCTTGTCTGTGTATTGCTTTTCCGCCGCTGGTTTTCTGCCGAAAGAATCTTCTGGATTTCATGCATAATCTTTTTTTCTTTCTTTTTCTCTACGTTCAATTCCATGCAAAATGTCTTTCTCTTCGTAGATAAACGGTTAAATCCTTTTTCACTGACCAGATAATAGATATCTCCTTCTGCACCATGCCAGGTCTGGTGGATCTCCGGGAAGCCATCTGCCTGATTATCCAGATAGCCGCTTAACGTATATTCTGTAGACGGCGTTTCTGCTTTTATTATCTCATCTTCCTTGTCTCTTTCTTTGGCCGTCATGGAATTCCACCGGATACACGTTTCTTTATTCTTTAACGGAGATAAACATACCGTTTCTCCCACTGCTTTTTCTGCCTGTCTTCCCTGCTTTTGTGACAACTTATGATCATGGATGATCATTACCCCTGTTCCGTTTTCCAGACTGTCCATATCAACTTTTAACTTGTTTTTCTCTACATAAGTTTTTAATGCTTTTAATTCATTTTCACTGACAATCTGAACAGTATCGGCATCCAGTCCTTCGATCATCTTTGCCCCGGATTCATAATCAGTACTGCTTTCTTCTGCATATTCCACATTTTTTCCCAGATAAGTATCCTTTTCCAGTGGACGTAGTCCATCTCTGGATATACTGGAAAGCATATAGGCTCCTTCGGTTATATAAGATTTCTTTTTCTTCACACCGTCAAGATTCCACAAGCGGTTCCGCACCTTTTCGGATATCGGTGAAAATTCACCATATTCATTGTCATATAAGAGTTCGAAATTATCTCCTTCTGATTTCATTGGATCTTGATCCGGCGACTGTGTCTGATATTCTGTCCCGCTTCCCTCTTTTTTTGCAAACTCACTGAATTCCCCTGCGATCAGGAAATCCGGTCTCTGATTAATGATATTCGCATAATCACTTCCAGTTATGATCACCATAACGATCAGGAACATTTCTATTCCAAGGAACATTGAAATGACTGTGATGACAAATCTCTGCCGGTATCTTGTGACGTTTTTCCACGCCATAAAGCACAGTTCCTGTGTTTCGCTTCTTTTTTTCTTATTAAAAGTGCCATTTCCCAGGTCTGGCCTTCTACGATGCCTTTTCTTTCTTCCGGTCTGCTCCGTGTAATGCATTCCCTCTATACAGGTTCTGTTTACCGTCTGCCTGATCACCTGTTCCGATGCACCCAGAATTACCAGTAACGTGAAGGCTACCGCTAACAACAAGATTTCCATCCGAAAAATCTGCAGTTCTTCCGCTCCTCCATACCCATTCAGATACTGCCTTCCCACTAGTTCCGGTATCAGATATCGCAGCAGCAGAACCGACAAAACTGTCCCTGTAATACATCCCGGCACTATCGTCCGCATGATCTGCCGGATATAGATCTTACGGATCTGCTTTTTCGTTGTACCGATCGTATGAAGCAGCGCCATCTGCCGGATATCGCCCGACATGGATATCTGCATCACATTGTAGACAAGTAAGAATATTCCGCAGATAATCACAACGGCCTCTACTACTGCCATCCCGTAACTTCCCGTCATCTCTTTTACGGCCCGGTTCTTTGCAGTATCTGTCGCAATGATCTGTTGGGAATTGTCTTTCATCGGTACATCTTCGTATAATTTTTCTTCTGTATCCTTCCAGTCCATGTCATTCGACTGACAGATCAGAATATCCGAATCTTCTTCAATATCATACCCCCAGTCCTTCAGTTTCTTTTCTGACACATATCCGATTGCTTTGCTTCTTCCATTATCTTCTGTATAAGCACTGTACCATCCAGATAATTCGAACTCTTCTTTTTCTGTCTGAAAAAAGCTGATCGATATATCAAGTGCTATCTTCATCCCTCTTTTCGGATTATCAATTCCAAGCTTTTTTAATGTCTTTACCGGAAGCATAATTTCCTGCTGCTTTTTGGGATAGGTTCCATGGACACCGGTATAGGCGGGCTTCATCATCTTTTCCCATGCAGTCTGATCCAGCACTTGTATGGAACAGATAGATTCTTTCTTTCCGGATTCTGTGGCTTCACCCATTTTCATTCTTCTTCCGGTTTCTCTTACATATCCTAAGGAACGTGCTTTTTCATATTGCTGCTTTGTTCCCTCTTCTATGTAAGTGGATGCCGTTGTTCCATCCATCCGAATATTTTTCGTATATTCTGCATTTATTTTTCCGTAAGCCGTTCCAAAGACAAATGTCAGTGTAAGAATACATAAAACGACTGCTCCCATAAGAATCCGGTTTCTGCTTTTATTACATTTTCTGATAGCTTCCGAAAGCATCCGGATCACGTTCGTATTATTGTTCGGTGTAAATCCATTCATTTCATTACACCTCCGCATTGTATAATTTCCCGTCTTCTACGCGCAGGATACGGTCTGCCATCTGTGCGATCGCTTCCTGATGGGTCACAACAATCACCGTCTGGTGGAATCTTGCTTCACAAGTCTTCAACAATGAAATTACTTCCATACTTGTGACAGAGTCCAGATTTCCTGTTGGCTCGTCACACAAAAGTACTGCCGGCTTTACCATTAACGCCCTTGCAATTGCCACTCGTTGTTGTTGTCCGCCGGACAGTTCTTCCGGGAGATTCTCTAACTTTTCTCCAATCTTTAACGTTCTAACAATATCTTCCAGCAATTTTTCATCAATCTCTGCACCGTCCAGTCTGAGCGGAAGTACGATATTCTCATATACATTGATAACAGGGATCAGATTATACTGTTGAAATACGAATCCGATATTCCTTCTCCTGAATATCGTGCGTTCATCTTCCGTCATATCTTTCAGACTGTTGCCGCGTATCCAGACGCCACCTGCAGTGGGTTCATCCAGGCCGCCCAGGATCTGAAGTAATGTCGTCTTCCCGCTTCCTGATGTACCGATGATTGCCAGGAATTCCCCTTCTTCTACGGACAGACTCACTCCGTCCAGCGCATGGACTTCGTAATTATCTGTCACATAATATTTCTTTAATCCTGCTGCTTTTATCATTTCCATAAGATTTTTTCTCCTTGCTTATAATTGTGTCCGTTTCGTATCGGAACTTTCACTTGTCTCATACAGCATACAGGACAAATCTAACAAACTTCTAACAGACCGGAAGATTTATCTCCATCATCAGGCCGTTTTCCGGATATCTACTTTTTGCGATTATATATCCGCCATGAAGGCTTATAATTTTTCTTGCCAGATAAAGCCCGATTCCATAGCCTTTCTGTGTCGTCACGTTCTTGCCTCTGTAGAATCTCTGGAATACCTTATGCTCTTCTCCTTTTTCAATTCCAAGTCCGTTGTCTTTTACAAGAATCTTTGCACACATTTCATTCTTCTGGACTATCATTTCTATGGTTCCGCCAATCTGACTGTATTTCACGGCATTATCCAGAATATTATCGATTGCTTCTCCGAGCCAGTTGGCATCATGCGGACAGTTGACTTCCTGCGGCAGCTCTATTCGGAATGCAATCCGTTTTTCTTCTACCTGCTTTTGAATTCTTCCAAGACAGTTTCTCACGGTCTTTAACAGATCTGTCTCTTCTTTCCGTATCTGAATCATGTTCTGCTCAAGTCTGGACATCTTCACAAATCCTTCTGTCAGGAATTCCAGTTGTTGTTCTCCGGATCTCATTGCATTTAGATAGTTATCCACATTTTCATCCGTCTTTGTCCCGGTTTTACTCCATTCTTCCTCTAATAATTCCTGATATGTCCTGATATTGGCAAGGGGTGTCCGCATCTGGTGTGCAATCTCTGAAATCAGCTTCTGGATCTCATCTTTACTCTTCTCCGCAGCTTCTGTCCGTCCATTTAACATTTCCTGGATCCTTACCAGTCTGGATTCCAGTCTTGCATATAATGTCTCTTCTCCTGCTTTTGTTTCCCGGATCTTTTCCTCTCGCAATATCTTTTCCATACATTCTGCCAATAACTTAAGTTCTTTCTGTCTGCATTTTCCCTGATAAACATATATGGCAGTTCCACCCAGAATTACTCCTGCCGTTACTGCCACTACGATTATTATGATATTCATTCTTTTCTCTTCCTTTTTGTATCTGCCATTACTTTTTCAGACGCACTCCAGCTTGTATCCCAATCCAAATACATTTTTCAGATATATCGGTGATCCTGCATCTGTTTCTATCTTTTTCCGCAGCCGGTTGATCGTAACACTGACGGTATTATCCACTACAAACTGGCCATCCAGTCCCCATACATATTCCAGGATATTTTCTTTCGTCAGTACATTTCCCTGATTGTACATCAGATATTCCAGTAACTGATATTCTCTGGCTGTAAGGATAATTTCCTTTTCGTTCTTGTATACTTGCTTCTTATCAGGAAATAATATTATTTCTCCGCATGCCAGTTGTTTTTCTCTGTTGTTCCGTCCGATCACTGCCTCTATGCGCTTTAGAAGCACTTTCATGGAAAATGGTTTTACCACATAATCGTCTGCTCCTGTGTCAAATGCTGTCACCATATCCGTTTCTTCGTCTCTTGCTGTCAGGAAAATGGCCGGTATCTCTGCCTTTTCCCGGATCTTTTTGTAACATGCAAGTCCATTGCCGTCCGGAAGTCCAATGTCAATGAGAAGAAGGCTCTCACTGCCTGTAATTGTAGTAAGAGCCTCTCGTTTTGTATATACGGATACGGTCTGATAGCCTGCGTTTTGCAGTGCTGTTTTGAGTGCCTGATGTAATAATGTGTCGTCTTCTATAATTCCGATCGTCATATATTTTCTCTCCGATCACTACGTTCTTTCCATATATTTTTCCGTGTGTTTATTCATCCATATCAGTACGCCAACACAGATAATGATTGAGATGATCGATCCTGCCGGTGCCGCACATCCCATCGGAAATAATGTATCCGGAAAATGCGTTGCCGCATAATAAGACAATGGAATTCTGGCACATACGATAGATATGGAATTGTGGATAAATGATACGATAGACAAGCCATATGCATAAAAATATCCGCTTAAGCAGAAATGTACTCCTGCAAATACGCAGTCCCATGCATAACTTCGTAAATACTGTCCTCCAAGTATCTGTACTGCCCCGTCATTCGTGAATAGTCCAACAAACGGAACAGATACAAACTGCACAATCGTTGCCGCAACTAATCCATATCCTACTGTCATACATAATACATACCGCAATGTCAGGCGTGCACGGTCATGCTTGCCTGCACCAATATTCTGCGATGCCAGTGCCGATATCGTTGACAACATAGAAGACGGTACCAGGAACAGGATCCCTATGATCTTTTCCACAATACCTACCGCCGCCGCATCATTTAATCCACGCTGGTTGGCAAATATTGTGATTGCAATAAACGATATCTGGATAAATCCATCCTGCAGTGCAACCGGCACACCGACTTTCAATATGTTTTTCATCGTATGTCTCTTCGGACGAAGATCCGATTTTCTTAATTTGATCCCTGTGCCCTTTTTTATGACCACGGTAAGTGAAACAATGACACTGACTGCCTGTGCGATGGTCGTTCCAAGTGCTGCTCCGGCCGCATCCAGTCCCATGACTCCGATGAACAGATAATCCAGACCGACATTCGCTGCGCATGCTACTGCAATAAAGTACATCGGACTTTTGGAATCACCGATTCCACGGAAGATTGCACTGATAATATTATAAGCTGTAATAAAAGGAATCCCGATAAAGCAGATTGTCAGATAACGGATCGTTCCTTCTACTGCCTCGGCCGGTGTCGACATCACACTGACGATCGGTCTGACTGCCGCCAGTAATACAATCATAAGTATGATCGCAATTCCCATGAACATCGTTGCCGTGTTTCCAATTGTCTCCGATGCTTTCTTATAATCTTTTGCACCGATGCAGCGCCCGATCATAACCGTCGCTCCCATCGCAAGCCCTACGATCATAACTGTCAGCATATGCATGATCTGGCTTCCGATCGATACCGCCGTCGTACTGCTGACCCCGCCAAACTGACCGACAATAAATAAATCTGCCATACCATATAACGTCTGTAAAAAGTACGATAACAGATATGGCAGTGAAAAATAAATGACTGTCTTAAATACACTTCCTGTTGTTAAATCTCTCTCCATGTTGTAACGTCCTTGTCTTTAGAAATACTCATTTCATAATTCTATTCCTATTAACCTGATAAATCAACTTTTCAGGAAGATTTTTTTGAAAGAGAGTGATTACTTTTATGGTACTAAACCGCAAGGAGCCCCATCGTCCGCAATATGAATATCGTCACAAACAACGTAAATATCGAAAGCACCGATGAGAACACAACCAGCTGCCCGGCAAGCTGTCCATCCGCTCCCGCCTGCTGCGCCATGATATAGCTGGATACTGCAACCGGCGTCTGATATGCCAGCACCCCGGACAACAGGTCCGCATCCCGGTAACCCATCATAACCACCATCGGAATCATGATAAGCGGCAAGATTACCAGCTTGATCGTCAATACCACAAATGCTGTTTTTAAGTTTCCTTTTACTTTTGAAAAGTCCAGATCCCCACCCAGAATCATAAACGCAATCGGTGTTGATAATTTGGCCAGATCCTGAACCGTTGTATCGACAGCTGTCGGAAGTCTGATCCCAAGAAGTGAAAATATAATCCCTAATACCGAAGATATGATCAGTGGATTCTTTATAATATCCAGAATGATCTTTTTCCAGTCATTTTCCCTTTTTTCACCGAAGATTGACAGCGCGACTACTGCAAGGAAATTATACATCGGTACCAGGATGGCACTTAAAATTGCCGCTGTCGTCGTACTTTTCGGGCCATACATATTCTGTACGACTGCAACTCCGAAGATCACATAATTGCTCCGGAAAATTCCCTGGATAACTACACCCTGCTGATTTTCCTGTGTTACGATCCTTGGAACGATCAGACACAACAATACGAACAGTATCAGAAGTCCCCCTGCTGCCCAGATGCACAGCCTGATCCTGCTATGTATCTCAGAACCGATATCACTCTGGTAGACATTGTAGAATAACATACATGGTAAAAATATCTTAAACACAATGGCATTTGCCTGTTTTGTAAGCTTTCCGTCCGCCAGAGATGTATAATTGACCAGAAAATATCCTAATACCATAAGAAAAAATACCGGTGCAATTACATTAAACGATACAATTATATTATCCAAATTTTCTCACTTCTCTCATTCTTAATAAATGCTGTATTTTCCTTTGGAATCTACAGCATTATACTTTTTATTTCTGTATATTTTCCAGATATTTACACATGAAATACGTACTCATCCAGACGCTCGAATGCTTCTTTTACTCTGCCAAGCGGTAATGCAAGATTCATACGGATTCCATATTTCTGGTGGAACGGTCTTCCGTCCTGCCATGCAACGCCTACGTCCCATCCTGCTTTTAACAGCTCATCCAGTGACTTATAATTTTCCTCACACCAGTCTTCGCAGTCCAGGAACAACATATAAGTTCCCTGCGGCTTACTTACTTCAATTCCTCTGTAGTAGTCACGGATATGATTCACTGCATAATCAACATTTTCAGATAATACCTGGCAAAGCTCATTGACCCAGGTATATCCTTCTGCCTCGTAAGCCCCGATCAGCGCATGCATAGATAATACATTCATTGTATTATAATGTGATTTTCTTGATTTTGCCTCCACCCGGTCACGCAGCATTTTGTTGAAGATTATATGATAACTTCCTACCAGACCTGCCAGGTTAAATGTCTTACTCGGTGCATACAATGCAATCGTACGGTTTCTTGCATCCGGACTGATCGACTGTGTCGGAATGTGCTGGCTGCCTTTTAAGATCAGATCTGACCAGATCTCATCTGCGATCACTACACATTCATTGTTCTTATATACTTCCATCGCCTCTTCAATCTCTCGGCGCTCCCATACACGTCCGGTCGGATTATGCGGACTACAGAAGATTGCTACATGGATGTTATTTGCCTTTAACTTGGCATCCATGTCTTCATAATCCATCCGCCAGATTCCTTTTTCGTCTTTTTTGAGCGGACTGTGTACAATCTTGTATCCATTCTCTGTGATGCATTTGGTGAATCCGATGTAAGTCGGGCTGTGAAGAAGTACGGCATCTCCCGGTGCGGCAAAAGCTGTCAGAGCAGAGATTACTCCGCCTAATACTCCGTTCTCATATCCGATATATTCCGGCATCAGTCCTTCTACATTATTGCGGATCTTATGCCAGCGTATGATCGAATCATAATACTCTTCCACCGGACTGAAATATCCATATGCCGGATGTGCTGCCCTGTCCATGATCGCTTTTGGAATCGTTGGGACAGTTTCAAAGTTCATGTCTGCCACCCACATCGGGATCACATCAAATCCGTCTTTTGGCGGTTCCGGTGCAAATCCCGGATTCTTTCCAAGTCCGTCTACTGCAATCGCATCTTTTCCATGCCTGTCTATAATCTTTGTAAAATCATATCTCATATCTTTCTCTCCTGTTTCCCGAAAACGATCTTCCACCGGCGCCTGCCGTCTGATCGCTATTTTTTTGAAAATACCCACATCGCTTTTATCTGGTCTTTGATATTGGCAAATACCCATGTTGCTTTCGAATTCTTTATGCTGAACGGATCATTCACTTTCACATTGCCATTCTCATAACCTGTCAGTACGATAAAATGTCCAATCTTGGTAAAATCTCCCGGACCGACACTGCATATGATCGGATGTCCCTGCGAAAGTTCTAAAGCTACCTGCTCTTCTGACAAAAGACCTGCAGTACTGTTAAGATTCCAGTTTGCTCCGGCTTCATCCATGAATCTCCAGTACGTGTTATTCTCTTCGTCCACATAACCATGTTCCGTTCCGTAAGCAGCTACCTTTGCCGGAGTGATCGACGCATCCTGATTCAGTCCGGCTGCTACCATCGCCATACAGGTCGGTCCGCATCCACTTGCCGCTACTATACTGGTTCCGTATGGAGCATACCCCCATCGTTCATCCCACTGCAAAAGTTCCGGTATCCCTCCCTGCGAAAGATCTTTTCCTATCGTATCTGCATACGGCTTATCTTTTTTCTTTTCATAATCGGCCACAAAATCTACTGTTTCCACATTTTTATCCAACAGTTCGATCACATTTTTCGGATATCCGTGTTCCGTTGCCTGCTTTCGTATACGTTCCAATTTCTGTTCGGCAGTTTCCGGCTTTGACTTTACTTTTGCCGCCTCTTTTTTATCCTGCTTTTCTTTTCTGAGCTCTTCTACTTTCTGTTTTTCTTCTACACGTTCATGGTGCAGACTATAGCCAGCAAAAGCAGCAGTTATTACTGCTGCTATCACACCGACTACTGTTATACGCCTTAATATCTGATTTCTTCTTGCACCTTTTGAAAGAGAAGTTCTTGGTCGTTGTTCTACGTTATTAGTCTCCTTCATCTGTCAATTCAGTCCTCTTAATAATAATCTATTTTCTCGACATCGTTCTTAATTATACAACAGCATTCTAGCGGATACAACTTATCATTTCCTTAATATTGATTCTGACTTTTCGTATTTGTGTCGTTTTTTTATATAATTATGACTTTTTTCAATTTTTTTCATTTTTTACTTGCTTTTTACATTTTATCATGATATTATATTACTTGTCTTAAGGACACGTCAAATAACGGGGTGTGGCTCAGCTTGGCTAGAGCGCCTGGTTTGGGACCAGGAGGTCGCA
>ENA-ORSQ01000119-ORSQ01000119.1-human-gut-metagenome-genome-assembly--contig:-NODE-119-length-62990-cov-6.046969_pt1 | contig 62990 bp, 89 predicted proteins | sample MGYA00241900_ERZ509164 | MGnify/ENA primary metagenome ERZ509164 (study PRJEB26280, sample SAMEA2338807) | human gut metagenome | biome: human gut; feature: human-associated habitat; material: faeces...
GAGCGCTTGCATGGCATGCAAGAGGTCAGCGGTTCGATCCCGCTATTCTCCACCATAACGCGCACATACGAACTCAATGTGCGGCTCATCAAGATGTGTTTCGTGATGACAGTAGAAAGGCCCGTAGGTTAAACGCCTACGGGCCTTTTGCTATGTCTTTATACATCTCTGCCGATTGAATGGTATGCGAACCAGTGACCGCGCCGCCGGGTCAGCTTGAACCAGTTTGTGAACAGCTGACCCGTGCAATCGTACTGGCTGGGCGTGGCGGTCATGTACCGATTCCACATGAACCACTCCTGTACTTCGTCCTCGGTGTAGCTGTCCAGTTCATCCGGTAACTGCTCCAGCTGAATGCACGATCCATCGTAGTAGTCCTTAACGATCCACTCCCGGCACGGCGGCTGTTCGCGCATGAACTTCCGCATCGCCCGCTTTAAGCGGATCAGGGCATCCGCCTTGCCGGAGTAGTCCGGGATGCTGGGCGAGTTGTAAAAGGTGCGGATCATCAGCCATCCCATCATCAGATCGCTTTCACTCTCAACGATTGCCATGTTTTGCTCCTTTCTTCAATCAAGCTGGCTAAGAATGGCGGTCATCTCTTTATCCAGCAGTTCATCCTGCAACTGGCGGAGGGCGTACAGACGGGCAATGCGCCACAGTTCTGCCCTCAACTGCCGGGCGTATTTGCGGTTCTCAAGTGTCTGACAGAACAGCGCATCTCCTACCGCGTTTAGCGGTTCTGAATTGCTCCTGATTTTCTTAAACTCTGTATCGAAATTCTGCTCGGTAAAGACAATCGACTGGGAATGCTCATCGTTGACCGTAATAGTAACAGTGATCGGCTCCATCGTTCAGTCCTCCAATCTGGGGCAGAGGCCCAGCCCGCCGCGATACCGGGGCAGTCGGCGGTACGCCTCCCGGTGCGGGCATCCCTGCTTATCGCAGTGGATGCAGTTGCAGAGATCGTTCTCCGCAAACCACTTGAACGCGGATTCCCGATCCTCGAAATAGTGCCCCTGCTCCCAGTCCATCGTCTGCGGGTGGAACTTCCACGCCACAATGTACGGCTGCGGCGTATCAACGGTTCTGTGTAGCACCGTATACTCAACGCCCTTCTCCAGAATCTCGATATTGCTCATAGTCTTGCCCTCCTATCAAAGATGAGTTGCCAGCCCGGTAACACGGGTGAAATTCTCCTGCAACGTGTCGCAGAACACGCCATTGACCACCTCGACATCGGTATTCTTGTCATCAATCCAGCGGCCCGTGCGCGTGATCCGGCCATTGGTGTGCTTGAAGAACCGCATCGTGTAATCATCCATCGGGGTGAGGGTGATATACAAACGGTTCGCGCCGCTGGCGTTACGCGGCAGGGTCATGCGGAGCGTGTTACCGTCCGAAACAAAGTTCTTGGCCCCGGTCATCATAATAAATCCCGGCCCGCCCAGCTGATCGAGAATGATAGTTGCGATGCTCATAGTCTTGCCCTCCCTGTTAGATGTCCTCAACCTGTACGCTCTTGATGCTGTCCTCGATAAACCCACGCCCGCGCAGATGCTCGCAGCTCCAGCAGAATCCGATTGCCCGCTCGCGCATGATGTAAGCGGCTGCGGCTTTGCGGTTCTCGTTGAATGCTGCGCGGATTTCCTCTGCCCGGTCATCCTCCAGCAGGATGGACGCGCAAGCCTCGCCGATCTCGCCGTTGATGCCGTGCTTCATGTCCTTGGAATCGTAGGTGAATGTAACTCTTTTCATGGTGATCTCCTCCGTCAATCAGTGTGTTTTAATCAGGATGCCGCTGTTCAGAGAGAACCATTCCTCGCCGTTCTTCTCCACGGTTTTGCAGCCCTGCGCTTTGAGCAACTGCTGCATCTTCTGGAGCTGCCTGTCAGATAAGTTCACCCAGAAGAAACCTGCGTAGTTGAACCAATCGTTACTCTCAAGATTGACCTGCTGCGCGGTCTTGTAAATGCGATTGAATGTGCTGGTCTGCATACTTCATTCCCCCGTGTTCTGCGGTATTGGCTCCCGCGACACTCCCTGCTAGGGGGAGTGTTTCGACCCGTGCCGCCGGGTCATCGTCAGGCGGGTTTGCATCTGTTAAAACTCGTGCTGCTCCAGATCATCCAGATCACTCAGGATGGACTTGACCTCGGTATACTGGCGATGGTAGAGGCTGAATACTTCGTGATCCATCCGATCCCGCGCGTAATCCATGCCCGTTTTAATGCTGTCCAGACGCTCATTCAGCATAGACACGACATCGGATTTACGGATGTACTGATTCTTGTTGGGGCTTTCCGCGAATCTCCGGGCATCTTCCCATGTGTCAAAGGTCATGGTCTGTTCGCCGATGTCGGATTCAAAGGTGATCTTCTCGGCATCGGGGTTCCAGCAGTAGCAGCGGGTGCGCATCATGCGGAACGTGGTGTACTGGTCATCGGTCAGGGTGCTGAGAATTTCAATCGTAGGTTTCATAGTGGTCATCCTTTCTTTCTGCGGCTTGTTCTACTTTTTGTCCGCACAATAAGTATATTCTTGTCCACACAAAAAGTCAATAGCTTTTCAAAATATTTTTGTCCACACAAAAACAAAAAGCCCCCAGAGCTGGTAATGTTCCAAACTCTGAGAGCTTTCATTCGTTAAAACAGGCCGATTTCGTTAATGATACTCGCAATCCGGCTCGTTTTCCCGCCGCACGGCTTCAATGCCGATCTGCAACAACTCGCGCAGACTGTGGCCGGACGCTTTAGCCAGTTCCATGATTTCCTGCTTTTCGTCAGGTGTTACCCTGATTTCCAGCCGGGTGGTCTTGGGATTTTCCGAAAGCGGACGGCCCATTTTCTCAGCCATGACAAATCCACCTTTCCGATATTGTGTGTACAACTATATTATTATTGACCACACAAAAAGTCAAGCGTTTTCTTCGGCACAAAAAGTCAAGCGTTTTCTTCGGCTTTGTATTTACGCTCACAGAATTTGACTGGGATATTCGCAATTCGTGCGATCTCTTTGAGCTGTTCAGCGGTGCATTTTTCAAACACCCTCGTGTTCATAGCGATTGCGCAGCGTAGCCGCCGTGCATCTATGGCATCATAGTATTCTTCCGGGTCAAGCACAACAACCTTGTCCGGGGAGTACGCGCCATTGTCCACAAGCCCGGATTCAATGGCAAATCTACCCTTGCTATATCCATCAAACAGATAAGTGAAAGTGATCCACTTTCTACGGATAGATGTAACCGTTGCAAGGTTTAATCCGCCGTTCAGGTCTGTTCTTACGATGGAGCCGATGTAGATAGTCTGTCCAACGTGAAAGTCTTTTGCGGTCATTCCACGCCCTCCAGAATCCAGACGCGGTGCATCCCGTAGCCTTGCCACGCCTTAGCGTCATCGTGGTTCCCGGCTACCAGCACATCCAGCTGATTCTTGCCCACGCCGCCGCCTGTATCCGTCACCCGGCGGATGCCCAGACCCTCAATGTACAACCATGTGCCAATGGGGAAGGTGGAAAGGTCAGCAGCAACCGTGTAGCCGGGTATCGGGGCCTCCCCGCTGTATGTGATATTGGTGGTCTGGCACACGTCACAATTCAGATCATAGGACGTGCAAAGGAAGTCACCCGCATAGGATGCTGTCAGCCCGTCAGAGAGGGCCTCGTGCGCGGCTTTCAGCTTGTCATAGGCCAACTTCATGGCTGAGTAGTTGTACTCCATATCGGCTGCTCTATTAGCCTCATTTGCGGCCCGGCTCGCATAGATGTCACGCTCTGCGGTCAGCTCAGCAATGCGGGCATCCGCCATCCGTGCAGTGATGCCGAACAGGATCAGGGCAGACCCCAGCAGCCCGGCGGAGATTCCAACAACGGTTTTAGTGTTCATGGTGGTTCCTCCTAGCTGTAAATTCTGCGGCCATCCGTTCGCCCTCTTGTTCCGCCTGCTTGAACTCTGAACACAGAGCAAACACGAAAAGCACCAGCAGCACGATGAACAGGAAGATTGCAAGCCCTACCATGTTAATCACCATCCTTATCTGGCTGGGTAATTGTAAAGTTGACTGTCAACGTGCGCCCGTCTGCGAACTCGTAGGACGCGCTGGCAGCGGTTTTATCGTGCCCATCCATTGTCTGCTTGAAATACTGCATAACTGCATGGATCGCTTCTTCGGTGACATCCGACTTCTTGCGCCACATAATCATGCCGTCTTTTTTAGGCTTCATCAAAGTGCCAGCGTAGACACCGAACAGGCCGCATCCGACATGGTATTCAGGTTCTTTCGTCATAGGTAATTCCTTTCTTCCGGTGTTTTCACATTGAACACATCCATAGGATTTCCACAATTCGGACAGTACGAAAAATCCGTGACATCCTCATACGGTGATAACTTATAATCGGCGGTGCATTCCTCACACTCGATCATATTATCGTCATGGTAGTAAATCCAATGCGCTACCGGGCGGGTATTTTTCAGGCCAACAGCGGGAAGTCTTTCAACCCTATCCCGTGCGGTTTGTAAGGTAAGCGCGATGATGTTATCATCAGCGGGCGGCTGAATTGTCGTGTATCTGAGAGTTTGCAAAACCAGCGCACGATCAAGATACTGCTCCACAGGTCATTCCTCCTGTATTACAGCCCCGCAAATAGGGCAAAAGCTAAACATTTCTGGATCATCATAATCCCACTCGTTGGATACTTCACAGCCGCACCTAGAGCATTCATACCGGGTATCGTCATCCGGGCTGCACTGAATCCAATGCGCCACTGGACGCGGCTTCGGTTGAGCCTTTACACGCTCATTCCAAAGTTTTGCAGCCGTGCCCTGCGCGATGTAAACGGTATCATGCCACGGCCTACGGCCAACAGCGCGGCTTCTCGCGCCGCATTTGGCGCATCCGATGTAGTAGGTACGGTTCTTCTGTTCGGCCCGGACACGCGCCTGACCGCCACAGAATGGGCAGGGCAGCAGCTTAAATGTAGCGGCCATTACTCATTCATCCTTATCCCGGAATGCAGGATCACCGGGAATGCGCATCCGATACCACTTCTCCCAGAGATCATCAAAGCACACAGGCACAGCATCGTGTAGCTTGTCCAGCAGGAGCAGTGCAACCTCCCGCATCTGCGGATGCGCCGCCGGGTCACAGCGGAGATTCAGGAAGTGCCGCCACTCGCGGATATTCGCGGTCATCACCAGTTCGGTTTTCAGGCTGTTCGGCAGCACAGCGCGGGCTTCCTGCGGCGTTGCGCCGTATTTCAACAGCCCCAGATAGTGATTCTCGGCAAGGGTCATGGCGGACTTCCACAGAACCATCTGATCGGAATGTTCATCCCAGAAGCACGGCTTGATGAATGTCAACTCCCCATCAAACTTGTCCTTGCTGTAATTGCAGTAGCGGGTGGATTCCTGACAGAACGATGCCATCCGATGCCGGACGATCTCATGTGATACACCGCGGTCACAGATAAACTTGACCGTGAAAGAGCAATGCTCCAACACCGCCTCATGCCCCCGGCGGATGATGCCCCGGACAAACGCCTCTGCGCTGGTATCGGTGATCTTGTCCTCCGACTTGTAGCAGACACGCCCGCACTGCTCCAGCCGCTGCAAAATCACGGCCCCATTGATAGGCGTGATAAACTCCACGTTAGCGTTAATGATCTTCATGGTCTGCGCCCTCCTGTTCCAGATTGTCCAGTTCCATTACGGTCATAATGGCGTAATTGGCAAGGTCGATCAGGGTATCCCGGATACTCTCATCACTGACCATCTGCACGTTGGAACGGGAAAGATTCTTGAACCGGGTCAGCTTATCGCCCAGCCGGATACGGGCCATCGCCAAGCCCTCATCCAAAAAGGACGTATGGAACGCATCGCCATAGTCCGCATTCTTGCGGGCAAACAGTGCATTCAGTTCGTTACACACGGCGGCGTGTTGCCGCACTTTTTCATTCAGACTTGCCATCTTCTTCTTTTTCCTTTCTCTCTGCATAACTGCAAAAGTCAAGCACATTGACATACCGGTGATTGCAAGGGCTGAACCGATTCTCGCACAGCATTGTTCCCGGATGGCCGTATCGCTTGGTCTGCGCGGATGCCTCTGCGCTATACTTGCACTGGCCGCACCGGGTAACAATGGGCGCGTCATAGAACCACTTGACGGTATCACCGATGATGCTGATAGCCCGGTCATCCCAGTATTCGCTGGCAGCAACCTTGCGCGGGTTTGTGCCCCATGCCTTGATCCAGTCCGGGAGGCTCTGGTTCACCGCGTCAAAGTGTAGCCCCCAACTCTCACACGCCGCAACTGCGGCAGACAGGTAAACACCCTCCCGACACGTCCAGAGGATCAGCCCCGCACCAGCTTTCTGTTGCTTGAGGGCTTCATTGATGAGTGCCCATTTCGGCTCTCCGATGTTCGGGTATGCGTTGGTACAGATAGTACCGTCAAAGTCTATTGCGATTGCTCTGCGCATGGCTGTTCTCCTTTCTGGGCTTAGGGGCTACCGCCCAATGGGTAACGCGGGCTTTGATCTCATTGCCCCGGTCATCAATCCAGCCCGTTGCAGGGTACTTTCTACGGGCCAGATCGCGCACATCCCGGTGATACGATCCCAAACCGATAAAGCTATCCACGCAGCCCTTGAAGTAGTCAAACTCCTGAATGGTAAGCAATAGCAGATCGGATGCCTCGCATTTCTGGGACACGTCATACACGGGCGGATAGCCCTCTTTCTTGACAGAATGCCATATCAGCAGCGTTTTGATGGCGGTATCTGTCAGTTCAGACGGTAAAGCGTCTATCATATAAATGCCATCTCCTTTGCGGGTTCTGGAGCATCCGTCCAATGGCTCACGTGCAAATCGGATGTCATACCTTCCTTAGTTGCGCATAACCAGCCCGATACAGAACTGTAATAACCAAAGTCAACAATGGACTCCCAGCTACCGATAACGGATCTATACCAAATCGTGAGCAGCAGCCGATTGGATAGGGTATGTTCACATCTCGGCAGGGGTGGCAATCCATCAGTCAAGACTGATTTCCAGTCTGCGGTCGGACACGCTGCCGCGCCGTTCACCATTGACCGTACCCGGAGAATCGCATCGTTGAATTCGTCTGTGTAGGTCTTATCGTGAACGCCGCACTTTTTACGCTCCAGCCGCCGCATAAGATCAGAGCGGCTAATCAGGTCAGTGTTCATCATTACAGTTCCCCCGAAACCTTTTTATACTCAATCCGTTTCCCGTTCTTAAATTTGATCCGTACATGGTCGGGATAGGTATCATACGGGCCGAACTTGTAATAACCAACGGATTCAGCCAAAACGTGCCTGTTTTCACATTCGGTAGCCTTGTCCGGGTCGGTATAGTCCGTGTGACAGACCTCGCAGGTGTATAGGGTTTTCTGCTTCATCCCTGTGCCTCCCGCGCTGCGCCGTCCTCGTAGAGAACTTCCATGCCGTAGGCGACAGCGGCATCATGCTCCAAACGGCATCCACGAGCCTGATCCCAGCCCTTGCAGAAGTAGACAGCATGGCACTGCGCCATAACTTCCAGAGAGCGGGCAAGGTAGCACAGCGGGATGTTCTCAATGCCGCGCTTTTTAAGGGCTTCCGGGGTAAACCAGTATTCTTCCTTGCCATCATCCTCAAACAAGCTATTGACGAACTGATAGCCCATCTGAGTAAGTGTGTTGATGGCCTGATTTCGGACGGCCAGTATCTCCTTGTCCGTTTTGCCGTTCATCGGCTGAGAAATCATTGCTTTTTTCTTCATAAGATTGCCCCCATAATTCCAATAACGGGCCGCTTGCTCTGCCGTATCGAACAGAACACCGCCCATAACCCCATCTTCACCACAAGTGCAAAGAACGCACTCACCCCAGCCTTTATGATGCAGGCCATAGGACAAACCGCTCCACGGATCGCTTTCGTACTCGCATCCGGGAACGCCTTTATAGTTGCCCTCATTGTCATGCACACCAACAAATACGGCGGGCTTATGACAGAACGGGCAATCCTTCAATTCTACGCTCATTCCTGTACCACCTTTCCATCGCCATCCCGGTAAAACGTCTTGATCTGCTGATTCTTGGAATCCATGATCTTGAACACGTTTACCCCGTCATTGTTTTCGGCAATGTACCGCTGCACATAGGCCGTTGCTTCATCAAGACTGGGCAGACCAGTGACGAAGCTAACGCGGCTCTGATACTCGCGCAGAACCGGGTCACAGCGTTCTTTCCACAACTCCACTGTGTACTCGCCGGGGATGGTGATACCGGGCAGGAACACAATGAACACGTCCAGCGGGTACTTTTCAAAGGTTTCCAGAATGATCTTGTACACTTCATCCCAGCAGCCGCCAGCGATACCGCAGCCCATAAAGCCGGGCATCGCCACCGTGTAGCCGTGCTGCTTTGCAAACTTCTTGACCTCATGCAGGCAACGGCGCAGCTTGCGATAGTCGGTCAGGCTATCGAACTTGTCCGGCTCTGCCATCTGGGAGAACAGGTTCGCCACAAACGGCTTGCCGTGATGGGTCAGCATCTGAACGCTGCCCAGCAATCCACCGCGCATCTCACGGCACAGGGAGCAATATTCATGCCTGTCCTGCTGATCCAGCAGCTGGTTCCAGATGGACGCGGCCACGCCGCCGCCCATCATGCCGAAAAAGTTAGTCTGGTGACAGATGATGTCTGCCCCGCAGTTGAGCAGATCGCCCTTGATGATTTTTACAGCCATAGGTAAAACCCCTTTCAAAATAAGCCCGCAAAAGCGGATACCTTTGCGGGCTGTACACTCATTTCAGCCAGTCGTTTTCCAGCGTACAGAAGCCGAACACAGCCGCCACTGTGAGGATGATCCAGACTATCCAGAAGATGACCGCCCAGCCGTCTGCGCCAGACATCAGGAGTTCCCGCGTCTGGTCAATATCCGTGCCATCGTGGAACGCGGCATCCTGAATCGTGTGCCCGGTGAGCGTGGCATACATCGTGCCCGTGTACTCCACAGGCCGGATATAGTATTCAAAGCGGACGCTGCTACCCCTGTATTTTGTGGTCAGATACTCGCTACTGGGCATATCTATTTGCCCGTAGTCAAAATCCCTGCCCAGAAAATGCACGGTCTGAGAATGCCATGTGTCGGAACCAGCATAATCCCATGAATAATAGATTTCCGTGGTAGTATAGGTATGGCCCTTGCCATCGGTATGCACTACCGTGCGGGTGTGCATATTGTAGTGCTGTTCCTCGCAGTAAATGTACATATACGGCCCGCCAATCCGATCCTCCGATACCGTGTCCACGGCGGACAGTGTACCGTAACAGAATGCCCGTCCAACGTCCGTCCGCAGCCCGTAGGCAAACCGATCCTCAGAAGAAATATCAATCGCGGTGGTATATTCCTGCTTGCGCTCCATTGACATCTGATTGATGCTGCCAGAAATGACCGTGCCCAGAATCAGCATCACCAGCACAATAACAGCACTTGCCAGAATCTCCCGGAACGTGATCTCGATTCCGTTAATTTCCAAAGAGGTTTCCGACAGACGGAGCATCCTCCGATACGTTGAACGATAAGAGCGCATAGCTTTGTACCTCATACCCGGTCAGGTTCAAAAACGTGCTATTGGGAAAACGGCGGACGTACTGCCGATAACTCTTGACAGTGCGGTTGTAGTCGGAGCGGTAATTCGCAATCAGGTTTTCGGTGACGGCCAGCTCGTTCATCAGCTCCCGGTAGTTGTCAGCGGATTGCAGTTCCGGGTAAGCCTCTGCCACAGCCGCAATCTGGGTGGTGATCTCAGACACGGCAGCATCGGAACTGCTACCCCGCGCCGCGATAACGGCCATAAGGGTATCGTATTCGTGTTTGTCGTATGCCTTGACCGTTTCAACCAGATTCGGGATGAGGTCTGAGCGGCGTTTCTCCTGCACCTGAATATCAGACTGGGCAGCGGCCACCTGTTCCTCGTAGGAAATGGCAGTATTCTTCACGCCCTGTACAATGAACAGACCCGCACCAAAGGTCAGAACCGCGATCAGGGCCACGGTGACGATCACTTTCCAAAATGTATCTCTCATGTGCTGATCCTCCGCTCAATCGTCCTGTGTAGGCGATTCCACGAACTGCGCCTGTCGGCGCAATTTGAGATTCCGGGGATTGAAGATGCAAGCCGGGGCCACGCCGCCATCGCCGTTGTTCGCACCGCTGCTGTACAGAGAACCGTCAGAGTAGACAACGCGCACACTGGTCGCGGTGCCGGTGGTCGTTGTAGTCCACGGGGTACACGTCCAAATCCAGCGGCGGTACTTGGGGATCACATCGCGGTATTTGCGATACTCGTCACAGGTCAGCAGGAAAACCATTTCCTCCATCGTGCCGTACAGCTTATCGCCGTTATCGGCCACCAGATCGACAATGTGCGGCAGCAGATTATCCACGCCGATCTTGTGCATCAGCCCGCGAACTTTCTCGCGGATAGTGGACTTGCGCCAGTCGTTGCAGCCCTCGAAATACTCCTGACTGAACGGCACATCCTCAGCCCAGAGGTCAGCGGTGATGGCGAGAACGCCGCCCTCCTTGTTCGGGTCGAGGACTACCCACTCCAGCCCCTTAAAGTTGAAGTGGTCGCCTGCGTGAAGATTCTGAATGCTTTCGTAATCCATGGTAAAACCTCCAAATGTTATTATTTCTGCATGAGCTTGTCCAGCAGCTCATGGAGCAGCTTAGAATAGGTAGCGGATTCGGCAGTGATGGCGGCGATCTCCTTTTTCAAGCTTTCCATCTGATCCTGCGCGTCTTTCAGAAAGTCCTTAGCCAGATCACGGTCAGCGTTCGCAAATTCAATCTTTTCCGCATATTCATCGCTTTCCTGCTTGTACTGCTCTGCCTGCGCCTTGGTTTCGGCCAGTTCCTTTTCCAGAGCGTTGATGCGGGTCTTGTCGTTGTTTTCCACCTTATCCACGGGCTTTTCCACGACAGGAGCCGGGGCATCCGGGATAGCGGGAACATCTGCCGCAGCCGTGCCCAGATTGTAGATGGACACCATAGCGCGGCGAACCTTAATCATATCTTCCGGCGGCAGCGTACCAATCAGGCCCATCAGGTTTGCGTTCTGGGCAAAGCCCATCTTGGACGGGTCAACGTACATCATGCGATTGTTCACCCGGATATTCTGGCTGTTGATGAGCCGGGGCTGATCGTAGACGCGGGTAGTGCTGACGGTATCATCCTGAGATGCAGCCAGCACCAACACGGTGAAAGTGTTGCCGTTGGTCGAGGTGGTTTCGTACACCTGACCGGGGAGAGGATTCTTTACAGATGAAATAAGCATGGTAGACTTCCTTTCTATATTTTGAATGGCTTTGTAAGCCGTCCAATCGGTGTAATACTCACTGTTCTTGTACGGCGGCATCATTCCAGAAACACCTTATCCAGCCAGCGGGTAGCATCGTTCAGCAGCTGATCCAGCGGATAGGTGCGCTGAAACGGGCTGTAATAGTACAGTGCACACAGCGACAGGAACAGCAGAACCAGAAACAGCATCGTGTCCGGGAACTGCGCCAGACACCGGGCATGGTATTCCGGCATCCACAAGCACATGAGGCGGTAGAACAGCATGGGTCATCTTCCTTTCAGCTAAATTATTTTGACTACGCTGCCATTATAGCTAAATCAATTTGACTTGTCAACAGTTTCAGTCAAATTATTTTGACTTTTTTCTTTCACGCCGCCTTTTGTAACCTCGCGCCCGCGCGCGTATAGACATATCAAATTAGGCGTATTAGGTAGATCACATATCGCCTAAAACTTAATTTTTTAATCTTTTATAAAAAGGGTGTTACAATGTTACAAAATCCGTATAAGCGCACCGCTGCTGCATTTTTCTGTGTAACACATCCCGAAACACTTATATTTCACGTTTCGGTCGAAAGTAACAAGGGCGTTTCATGTTACAGGGATGTTACATCATTTGTTACACAGAAAAAGCCCCCCGGCGGGCTGGTTAGGCTCACCGGGGGGTAGATGCTCAGTTCTTCTTTGCGTCCTTGATGGCGTTCAGGGTGGATTCGATGCCGTTAGACAGGAACGTGTCAACATCGCCGTAGGTCTTGGAGATGTAACTGACCGCCCCAGAGGACAGGGATGCACGGGCCACCTCGATGGCCTTGCGGTTTGCAATCTTTTCCTCTGCCTCGCCGAATGCGTTCTGCGCTTTCAACTTCTTCGTGTAGGTCTGCGCCACCGTCCGAACCGCTTTGATGATGGCCTCCTCGATCTCACGGATATACTTCTGGGTGGTGGTATCGTTGGTTTTGCCAACGAAATAATCCGCGATGCTGTGCAGTGCGGTACACGCAAACAGACCCACGACAGGCACAAAGGCCAGACAAATATCCTTGAAGAAAGTAGTCCAATCCATAATTAACCCTCCTTAGAGTTACCAGCGGCGGAATCTCCCTTTTCCTCAGTGGTGCGCTTGACGAAATCGACCAGCGGGATGAGGAACGGCGGGATTTTCACGCCGATGTCAGACAGATTTTCGATGATGCTGATGATCTCGTTGCACATCAACCATACGCAGACCACGCAGGCCACGACCACGCTGCCGCTCAGGTTCCAGCCCACGCCGGAAGAAAGATAAGCAATCAGCTGATCCATGATCCAGCCCACCAGTACCAGTAGCCACTGCATAACCTTTTTGAGAATGCCCAGAAAGGAACGGTAGCTGCTGCGCCGGATAGAGCGGTACGGTGCAGCGGTTACACCCGTTGCATAGTCGATGATGTTACACAACACCAGCAGATAGAACGGGATAGCCAGATCGCCCAGATACCCCGTAACGGCCCCGACCAAAGCGCACAGAATCGCTTTGGTCTTGTAAAAGTTCTCCTCCATCATACCCTCCTTACAGGTACTTATCCGCCCCGGAAATCGCTTTCCAGCTGGCGGGGCCACAAATTCCATCCACGGTCAGCCCATGCGCCGCCTGAGCTTTCCGCAGGGCGTTTTCCGTACCGATACCAAAGTTACCATCCACAGGGATGCCCAGCAGCCGCTGGAGCATCTGAGTTGCGGACTTGTTGACATCTCCCGTACAGCCCTTTTTGATCGTGGGCAGAATGAAAGAACGGTAACTCGTATAAACGTACTTGCCCTTAGCGGTGCAGAGCCATGTTGCCTTGCCCTTGCGGGTATCGGTATGGACAAAGGCGGAATTGCCATACCAGTAGATGCCCACGGCTCCAAAATACCGTGTAGCCATAATGCCCAGTGCTACCGGGTTGATGCTACGATCCTGCATCCGCCAGTCAGCAGCAACACCATACAGATGTTTACTTGCTTTGCCGCCGCCAACGCACTTATTGTGCTTGATGCAGCGGTATCCGCTGGTAATCTTGATCTTGCCGCCCAGTTTATCGCGGATGGTCTGGAGCCGCTTGATGAGGTCATCATCAATCAGCTGGGCATTGCAGCCACAGGTAGGCGGACACTGGAACTCGGCCAGCCCAAAATTGGCAGTAATCATGCGCGGGTCATCCCGTGCAAAGTCGATAATTGCCATACTATGCACCTCCTTTCAGTACGGCGCGGGGCTTAGTAGTCCTCGCCCGTGATCTCCTTGAACTCATCGGCGGTGATCTTCTTGCCGACAGCAGCACGAACGTGCTTGACCTTCCACAGGCCGTTGTCGTACCATCTCTTGATCTTGTCAAAGTCCTTGCTGTGTTCAATATCAGACATCGTTATCCACCTCCATACCATTTTCGGGGCTGGTTTCAGCCTCATCTTCGGGCAGATCAATACCCGCCATCATCGCGGCGAAATACAGATTTGCCTCATTCGTGGCGGCTTTGGCCTGAGCATCGGCGGCGGTGTTACGCAGCTCGATTGCCTGCTTTGCCAGCGGAACATACTGGAATGCCATAGCTTTCCTCCCATAACTTGAAGTAGTAAACGGTCATCTCGCAAATCAGATGGTAGCAATCGCCCTGCTCGGCGTGGGCTTTCCAGCTTTGGAAACAGTCATCAACGTGTTCCCGTGTCATAATGCCCGCCCGTGCCAGCCCGACCAGTTTTCGCAGCTTGCGGCGTTCTCGGCTGATCTTTTCCGGCAGTAGCTTTTGTACTACCTTGCCTGTCTTGGTCAGACGGAACGAGAAGCCCAGAAAGCGGATGGGCTGTTTGATGGGTGCTATCTGAGTTTTGCGGGTATTCAACGTAAGCCCCAGAGCTTGCAGCCGCTTTTCAATCTCCATCCAGCAGTATTGCAAGTACGCCTTATCCGGGTGCAACAGGATGAAATCATCCATGTACCGCACATAGAATTTGATGCGAAGCTGCTCCTTGATGAAATGGTCTAGGTCATCCAGTACGGCTAATTGACTTAGCTGTGTTACCTGACTGCCCAGCCCCATGCCCACCGTAGGATCAGGCCCATGGTCAAAACTGTCTATGATCCGGCAAACCTCGTTATATGCCCACGGATCGGATACGCGCTTTGCGATGGCGGCTTTCACCACGGAATGCGGTGTGCTGCCGAAGAAATTGTGCAAGTCCATTTTCAGCGTGTAGCCGTTTAGCCCATACTTGCGCCAGTAGCGTTGCAGGTGACATTTCAGCCTTTTCCGTGCAAACTGTGTGCCCTTGTCATTCATGCAGGCGGCGTTATCCCATATAAAGGAACGGGATACCTCTGCCGTTAGATAGTTGTCGCACAGGCTGCGCTGGAAAACCCGATCTTTGAACCGGGTGCTGGTGACATCGCGGCGTTTCGGCTCGTAGATCACGAAACGGCTGTATGCGCTGATTTTGTACTTGCCTGTCAACAAGTCCTCGTGCAGTTTCAGGCAGTTGGACAAGCCATTACTGACCCATCCCGCTACGCTGTCTTTCCACAGCACGTTTGACTTGCAGATCATCATTGCCTTATAGAGTGATTCAAAACTGCAAACTTTGGTTTTTACGTCCATACATAAAAAATCCGCCGTGTATAGCTGTACCAGCTCTTAAAGCTGACAGCATCGGCGTTCTGTTTTCGCCTTTATCGGCTGGGATAACGGCTCCTTGTGTGAGCGCACTCGGTTCGGAAGGCCTTTTCAGAATAGGCACAACTTACTACTTTCTCGCATTACTCACAATCCGGGGCCACGCCGCCATTGCCGTTGTTCGCATTGTTGTTGTTCAGAGAACCGTCAGAGTTGACATTGCGCACATTGTTCGCGTTGCCGGTGTTCGGCGGAGGCTGCATCATAGCCGTTACCCCGTTGTTTTTATCATAAGGGTCGATGAATCGTTCTTTATCGGACTTCCGCCAACTTCTCAGCTTGTTGCGGCTCTCATTGATGAGTTTCGTCCAGAACTCGATGCGGCTTTCTTCCAGCCCGAACATCATATACGCCAGATTCGCCAGTGCTTCAAGCTGGTAAGAGGCTTCAATGGATTCGGACTGGAGATTGAAACGCCGCATAGCAGCATCCATGTCGCCGGGTTCAACGTAGACTTTGTTCGCCCTGAACGCCACCACAAAGACTTCAATCGCGGCATCAACGATTTTTCCGATAAAACACCAGCGGTATCTTTTCGGAAAACATTTTTCGTTGCCGCAAATATCCATCGTGTACTTGGCCAGCTGTGCGCTGTTGGTGAGGAATTTCAGTTCTCCGTCTTTACGTTTTCCTGCGACTACTGCCATAATAGATTCATCCTTTACTTTAGATTAACTGAATGTCCGCGCCTGTCGGCGCGGATTGGTAAGATTAAGCGATGGTACAAGCCGGGGCCACGCCGCCACTGCCGTTGTCCGCACCGTTGTTGTCCAGAGAACCGTCAGAGGTGACACTGCGCACACTGCCCGCGTTGCCGGTGTCCGGCGTTCTGATCCAATACCACTGCGGATTGCCGTTCAGCCGCTTGACGCGGGCAGAATCCGCGCCAGTATTGGCGGCATCCTTGTCGCTGTAAGCGGAATAACGCTGCCATGCGGGGCCTTCATCAATGTTGTTTTCCTTGCCCATGTACAGGTTCGGGCGGGAGGGGAAGTAGAACTTGTCGATGGTCACATCGCTGCCGCCGCCCTCGTTGACGTTGTTCCGGGCGGTGGTCAGTCTGACCGGGGCGATGACTTCGAGGAAGTCAGCATCCATGCCGTTCATCCAGCCCGCCATAGAGCTATTCCATGTGGGAGGACGGTCAAAGACGGTCTTAGGAACCCAGAACGTACCAGCCGCGCCGTCAGAGTTGAGCCACTGGCGGATCGCGGATTCAGACCAGTTGTTAGAGCCGTAGCGGATGCGGTGGGTGTGGTTCATGTTCTCGGTCTTGCCATCTGCCGTGCCCAGATCAGTGCCGCCCGCGCCCAGAGAAACAGGCACGGTTTCGATTGCATCCGTGTCCGTCACCTTGGTGTAGCTGCTGATTTTGGTCGTGCTGGCCTGCGTATTCCAGCCCCACGGGAACATCAGGATACCACCAGCGGGAACAGGCTTGGTCAGCTGGAACTGGAACGTAGAACCGCCGCCGTAGGTGGTATCATAACCGGGCAGCAGGGTGAAGTGGTAAATGCCAGCGGCCAGACCGTTCTTGGTATAATACAGGGCCTCGGTGTTATCGCACTGCATCTGCTTGTAGACGTTCAGCAGATGGAGCTGCATACTGTGCTTCTTGGTCTTGTCCACCAGCGTTTCACTATCGAAACCAGTGACCTCAAAGGTCAGGGTTTCGGAACCCTTGCTGACCCTGAACAGATCGCCGATAGCAAAAACCTGCGGAGCGAGGCCCAGCCGGACGATGTTCTGCACGGCTTTCCAGCTATCAATCGGGTAGTTCTTGCCCGCGATAGCAGCCAGCAGTGCATTGGTCTGGTTCATGGCCTGCTGGAAAGTAGTATCCAGCAGAATGGGTTCTGCAACCTCGTTCGCCTGCTCATCAGCCTGAGTGCTAACTTCTGCCGTAGTCATGGCCTCGTCCTCGGTAGCGGCCTGAACCGCAGCAGCATTTTTCTTAGTAGCCATTAGGAAACCTCCTTTTTGATCTTGATGCAGAGTTTGCCGTCCTTGATAACAAGGCCCAGACCGTCAATGCTCTGCTGTAACTTGGTGACGGTAGATGTATCGGCCTTGGACGTTTTCAGCCCTTCCACAGTGCCGTTCAGAGCATTTACGGTGGACGCATCTGCCTTGGATGTTTTCAGCCTTTCCACCGTGGTATTAAGGGTGGACACAGAATCCGTACTTGCCTTACCCGCCAGCGCGGTGTTGGTATCTTTGACAAAGTTCTTGAAATTCTGATCCAGCGTATTAACGGTGTTTTTGTCCGCCTTGGATGTAGAAAGATCGGTCAGTGTGGACTGCAATGCGGCAGACACAGCGGCTTTCAGGGTAGAAACCTTGATGTTATAGGTTTCACCACTGGACGATACCAGAATCAGGTCATCGTCCGCCGCCTCTGCCAGCGTTGCAAAATCTTGGATTCGTTTATCTGCCATAAAAACCTCCTGTTAAAGATTTTTGCGAAATGATTTAGACAATCATAGGCATCACCGTCCTTTCCTCTTAGCCATCAGGCTTTTTTCTTTGTCACAAAACAGAGCCGTCCACCAACCATTTTATAAGGCCCCATGATGTCCAGCTTCGATTTGATCCCTTCAATTTCGGTATGCACATCGGTAAACTTCTGATCTACCGCAGTTTGCGCATCCGACAGCTCGCTCTTCGTAGTGTAGCCAGCCGCTACGTCCTCCAGAATCTGCTTTTCGGCTTTCTCGGCCCGATCCTTTTCGGCCTTGATCTGATCCGACAGCGCAAGTTCTGCCTGCCCAGCCCGGATGATCTCAGCCTCTAACTGTGCCGCCAGAGTGCCAGTTTCACCGCTGCCGCTGTTGACCTTATCGGTCAGGTCATCAATCGACTTGTTCACAGACTTGTCGAGGGATGCCAGCGACTGCTGCAACTTCTGGTATTCCTTTTTGTACGGATACTCCACGCTCAACTCCTCGCTGTTCGGGGCGTTGAGATCGGCGCGGAAATCTATATCAAAGGTGAGCGTTTCAACGCACAGAACACTTCGCACGGCATCGCCGATGATGACCTTATCACCCAGCTCTGCCGCCGGGTCAAAGATCGTCTTAGATGCTGTGAACGGGCTGTATGTGATGCCTTTCAGCCGCTCATACAGGTCATTTACGATGTTCTGTGTCAGACAGTCAGAAGAAATATCCAGCACATACCCAGAGTTGTTACCAGCTCCCAGCGTGTTATTGCCCGCCGTAGCAGAGATGCCAGACAGGGTGACAGATGTACCAGTCGTAAGCTTGCCGCAAACCACGGGCACATTCAGCACACCATCGGCGGGTACGACCTCGCCGTTAGACCATGCCAGATAATAGCCCTGCGGGGTGATGATCGAGTTACCGTGTTCATCCGTGACATGATAGGATGCCACGATGGGGCTTTCCGGGGTTTCGCCGCTGGAATCATCGGCAGAAACAACGGTAGTCCCATTGTCTTTGTAAACGATGGTGCTACCGTCTGCTGCCTTGATGACGTTGAAATCCTCGTCAATCAGGCGGTATGTTTCATCCGCTGCCGATGTCAGAGGGATAAGCCGGAGCAAATTGTCCTCGGTTATGATCCAGTTGCCGCCGTGACAGACCGCAATATCAACCAGTAAAGATTGCATTGTTTTGTCCGTAGACGGTTTCGGAATCATGTAATCCGCCCCGGTATTGATCTTTGTACGGGGGTCAATTCCGACCTCTAACCGGGCGGCGATGTCCTCTACAACATCAATCATAGGCCGGGGCCATACCAACGCATCATCCGCGCTGGTCAGATACGGAGTATTTGCCATGAGCATAGCGTCATAGCAATCCAGCGTTACCAGACCATTGTGCTGGGAATCATCACGCTGATTGATGAAAAACGTGCCAAAGCTGGCCCATTCGCTGTATGCCTCATCGTCAGTGATCCGGGCCATGATCTTGACCGGGCTTTCGATTCGATCCGGGGTCAGCACCGACACGGACAGTGTAGCTGCGATGCAGCTACCTACCGCCATCGGCTGCGCCATCAACTTTCGCACGATTATCGGGGCGGAGATGGTGGTATAATCCTTGCCGCCCGAAACGAGCTTTGCTTCTGTGCGAAAGCGGCCACGCGCCGCCAGTTTCGCCCAGAGGTTCGATCTACCTCTCATCCCGTCACCTCTCGATGATGTCAAACGTCACGCCATCGTAGTACGTTTCGCCATTGATGCTGCGCTGCACACCCTCATTGATGGTGGAGAAATAATAGCTGCTGATAACGCCGCGATTGACACGGGCATCCAGCAGGGTGATAGAGATGTAGTCCTTACCACCGTACATATCATTCTCCAGCTGCATCATGGTCTTAGCGTCCAGACGACCAAACGTGACCGACCACTTGCGCTTTGTCGCAAGCCGCGAACGGTACATCAGACCGTCCAGCAGATTGCGTCCGCTGCCGTCAGAATCGACATCGTTCCGGGAGGGTTTCAGCTCAGTAATCAGCTTTGCATAGTCGTGACCGTTCACGACAAACATAGGAACCGCCATAGCTTTACGCCCTCCTTTCTTACCCGATCAGCGGGGAACTGCCCTGCGCACGGGTTCTGCGGTTGATTTCCTTAATCACCATATCCGTGATGCCGTTTGCGTCCAGATTTACGGTAGTACCGCTGTACTTCTGAATTGCATCAACAATCGCGGAGGTGGCGTTGGTAACGGACTGGATCACGACAGAACCCAGTTCCTCGTTGGACGATGCGATGGTATCGCCCAGTGTAGCTGTGCCGCTGTTTGTCGCTTTCGCGGCGACATCATACGGCATGACCGTGCCAGTTGCAGCCTGCGGGGTGACAAATGCCACCCGGTCTGCGATACTGTTCAGACGGTCAATCAGGGTAGTAAAACTATCCTCGATCTTGTTAGAGAAATCGGACAGCATACCATCCAGCTTGTCCGAAACAACATTCCCGGTGTAATCCAGAGTAGGCGTTTCGGAGCCGATGGTGCTGGTGTCAGCTTGCGCCAGCGTGGACTGAGCTGCATCGACAACTTTCTCCATCTGCTGTTTCGTACCCTTAACGAGATCAGGAGTAGCCGCAACAATGCCGTTTTCGATGCCGGGGGGCAGCATTTCGCCGATCTCATCCCGCATCAGGCGAGAGGGAGAATGGATGCCAAAGAACGACTTAAAGCCGTTCACGATGCCGGAGCCGACTTTCTTCACACCGTTCCACAGGCCGGACGCGACATTTTTAATGCCATTGCCGATGCCCGTGACGATGTTCTTGCCGACATTGACCGCGCCGGAAACCACACTTTTTGCGCCATCCCAAATTCCGCTGACCACATTTCCAACGCCCTTGCAGACATTGGTAACGGTATTCTTGATGGAGTTAAAGGCGTTATTAACGCCGTTGCGGAACCAATCGCATTTGTTATAGGCAGTCACTAGACCTGCGCCTAATGCGCCCACACCAGCGATTGCAAGGCCGACAGGCCCGCCCGCCGTGGCAAGTCCGGCCAGCGTAGTACCCAGACCGCCGAGGGCAGTACCCGCCGTAGCTACCGCGCCGGAGAGTGTTGTTCCGATTGTGCCAGCCACACCAGCTGCGCCGGATGCCAGCGCACCCAGACCGCCGCTGACCGTTGCACCGATAGAACCGATGCCCGCGCCGATGGATGTTACCAGACCAGACAGCCCGCCGCCTACGGTGGAGGCAATGCCGCCGATGGTAGAACCCACAGACCCGGCAATGCTGGACAGCCCGCCGCCGACAGTAGATGCGATGCCAGACAGCCCGCCGCTGAATAGTGATCCGAGTTTAGAGAACAGACCCGATGCGCCGGATGCTATGCTAGAGAATCCGTTGCTGAACACCGAGCCGATGTTGGAGAGCATCGACCCCGCATTAGATGCTACGCCGGACAATCCATTGCTGAAAAATCCCTTGACAGAGTTCCAGAGATTTCCTGCATTGGATGCGATGTTGTTGAATCCGTTGCTAAACAAATTCTTGATGCCGTTCAGCAGCCCAGAGGAATTATTCTGGATATTGCCCAGCCCATTCTTGAGCGTGTTCCCCAGATTCTGAATGAAAGAGCTACCGTTCTGAGAAGTTCCGTTAAAGAAATTCTTGAACGTGTTACCGATGTTCTGGAGCATATTACCCGTGTTGGTCTGGATGCTACCAGAACCGCCCTTGAACAGATTTGTGAGCCAGTCAATGAACTGACCGCCCCACTGTTTCAGCTGCCCAAAGCCGCCCGACAGCAGTTCCAGAATCTTTCCCGGAATGCTGGAGATCAGCGACCAGAGATCGGGCAGACCGCCGTTCACACCGTCTGTGATGCTGTTCGCTATGCCCTTGCCAGCATCTACCAGAATATTGGTATTGCCAGAGGTGGACAGGTTGTTTTTCAGCCCGAAGATGATGTTCCACGCAGCCTTTGCCATACCGACATATCCCTGCTCCTCATAGCCCTTATTCAGAGCTTCCAGAGAATCAGCGACAAACCCGGTGACATTGGTACGGAAATTCTTATCCATGCTGTTAAACAGACCCAGTGCAACATTTTTCGCAACGGTAGCCCAGTCACCAGACTGCACTGCGTCAATGATGCCCTTAATGTTGGTCAGACCGTCACCGCTGGAAAGTGCATCCGAGATGCGGTTCATGTTGTTTTTCAGTGCATCGACAGTTTCATCTACAAAGCCCTCGCCGAGCAGTGTGCCCTTACCGTCCAATGCGTCATCTGCACCTGTGTAGACCGCCAAGCCTAAGTCACCAGCCGCATCCTCAGCCACCCCGGAATTGTTGACAATGCCTTGCGCCACACCAGCATCAAACCAATAGCCCAGTTCTGCGCCCTCGGTAGACGGGGAATGGATACCCAGTGCATCCTTGAATGCGTTAATCAGCCAGTTGGATGCCTTGCCAGCAGCCTCAGACAGCCGTTTCAGCGTGTTCTGGATGCCGTTATAGATGCCGAGAATGACGTTCTTACCAACGCCCAGCCAGTCGATGTCCGTAAACTTCTTCTTAGCCGAATCGCCGATAGTTTTCAGTGCGGCGGGAATCTTCGTCTGGAGAGTGACAAAGCCGTTATAGATGAATCCAATAACAGCCTTACCAGCCGCCAGCCAGTCGATTCCCTTTAGCTTGGTGACGGCGTTGTTTCCAATGGTTTTCAGAGCGTCCGGCAGCTTGGTCTGGAGAGCGACAAAGCCGTTATAGATGAACCCAATAACGGCCTTACCAGCTGCCAGCCAATCAATGCCTTTCAGCTTTGTCACCACATTATCGCCGATGGTCTTGATCGCAGCGGGGAGCTTATCTTTCATCGCAACAAATCCGTTGTAGATGTTGCCAATGATGTCCTTGCCCTGCTGAATCCAGTTCACGGATTTCAGCTTCGTTACGATGTTGCCGGGGAGGTCTTTTATCGCGTTTACGACAGCGGTAATACCGCCCGTGATGCCGTTTTTCAGACCTTCCATGATATAGCCGCCCATCTCTGCCATAACGGTAGACGGAGAATGGATGCCAAAAGCGGCCTTGAATCCGTTGATAAACGGATCAAAAATATTTTTCTTGATCCATGTACCAATGCTGGAAAGGGCTTTCTGGATGCCCTCAAACAGCCCCTGAATGGTAAACTGCCCATCCTCGTAGGCTGTATCCTTCCACCATTTAACGACATCCGCCCACGGCTTCTTGATAAAGCCGATGATGGTAGCACTGATACCGCCCAAAGCCGCACCGATAGCCTCTACCGCGCTGCCAACAACTCCGCCCCAGTCGATGCCCGCGAGGAACTTTCGGATGTCATCGCCAAAGGCCCGCCAGTCGAAATTCTCAACGGCAGAACTGAACGTGTCCAGCAGCCCCTTGACGTAGGAGGACAGGGTTTCACCAGCCTTGCCCCAGTCGATTGCTGCAAAGGTATTCGTAAGGGCAGTACCGATTGCTGCACCGAGGCCGCGCCAGTTGAAGTTGGTAATAACACCGTGTAGCACATCCAGCTTTGCTTCAAAATACTCGCCGAGGGTCTGACCGAGCTTCGCCCAGTCAATATCCCGGATGGCGGCATTGAGGCCCGTTGCAATAGCCTTGCCGATGTTTTCCCAGTCGATGCCCGTCAGCAACAGGTGCATCGTGTTGACGATGGTATTCACGCCGGATGCAAACGTGCTGCCGATCAAATCCCAGTCGATGGTATCCACCATCGAATTGATGGTATCACAGAGCGCGTTCACCCATTTTGTGATCGTGCCGCCCACGTTATCCCAGTCGATAAAGTCCTTGATGCTCTGGAAAGCTGCATTGATTTTTTCACCGATGATCTTGCCCAGCCCGGTGAAATCGCCATCGGCAAAAGCCTTTTTCAGACGATCCACAAAGTCGGTCACACTGGTATCAATGGGGACTTCTTCAAACATCTGAGATGGATCAACAGACCCGTCATCCTTTTTCGTAGACTTATCGGACAGCACATTCAGCTCATCAAAGCTGGCAAGCTGCCGCTTTGCATCCTTTGCGGATTTAGAGGTCTTGTCCAGCGACTTGGCGTAGTCCTCTTGGATGGATGTTGCCTTTTTATAGACCTTCTGCCCAGACAGTGCCGCCGTAAACATCCCGATATAAGAAATGGCCTCTACCAGCTTACTAATAAGGTAAGTAAGGGCCGGGGCTGCTGCCTGTAAAATCGGGTCAAACGCCGATGCCAGACTGTTTTTCAGCTGCGTAAGAGCAGATGTGATAGACGAGATGGCTTTGTTGGTAGAACTGGAATACTGCGCCAGATTACCGAATCCGGCCACCAGTGCCGCCCGCAGCTTGTTCACAAGCACAAACAGAGAACGAATGCCAAAAGTGTACTTGAGAATAGTTTTCAGGCTGGTTCCAAAGCCTGCATTCGCCGACTTAGAACCCTTGTTCAGCCCAACAAAAGACGTAGCCACCTTTTTTACCTGATCGGCGAGCAGCGAAACGCCTCTGCCCGCAAGGTCTTTGACCTCGCCCGCAATGCGCTGGATACAGGCAACAGCGGTATCCTTTGCCGCAATAAAGGCAGAACCGATCATCTTTCCCAGTGCGGAGAAAACAGAAGTGTTTTTGGCAAAGAACTTATCAACCGTGGCGCAAAGGTCATTGTACTTTGCCTGTACATCTTCCAGCTGAGCGGAATACTGGGCATACTGTTCGGTATCCGCGCCCGAAACAAAATCCTCCCCGTTGTCGGTGAGGATCTGCTGTGTAGCTTTCAAATCTTCGATCTTGCGCTTGGTCTGGTCAATGTCGTACTGGAGATTCTGGTATGCCTTGGAGGAATGCTTTACCCCGGTGGCATCCATCTTATCCTGTTTCGCCATCAACTTGTCCAGTTCGGTTTCTGCTTTCTGGATTTCCTGCGTAGTCCACGCATAATCATCCGTTGGAACCTGAGAATCCGCAAGTTCCTCCAGCTTATCCGAAAGATCGTCAATTCGCTGCTGCATGGAATCCGCCAGCTCATTAAAGCGTTCCAAAGGCGTAGTTGTTACGCCCATAGCCTTATCCGCCGAGGATTCCAGTTTGGAAAGGTCAGATGTCAAAGAATCAAGGTCTTGCTGGAGATCGGACACGGACTGCTTGGCAGCAGTCGTATCAAATGCCCCGGAAAGATTATTGTCCTCCGCACTGTTCATCTGATTTTCCATGTTTTCCAGTGCAGTGTTCAGGCCGTCCACTTGCGACTGTAACTGCGTTACCTGAGCCTCCAGCTGCTGAACCCGGCTACTGGAATCATCTGCCGCCTTGCTTGTGTTGGCAAATGCAGAGCCGAATTGCGCGTTAAGCTGTTTAATCTCAGAAGTTAGGGATTGAATGGCTTGCAACAGTTCTTTGCTACCCGCCTCAAACCCGGATTGATCCAGTTCGGTATCAATTACGATAGAACCGTCAGAATGTTCGGCCATTGCTTCACCACCTTTTAACCGAGTAGAGCATTAAGGCGATCTTTTGCGGCCTGTTCTTCTGCCGTGAGTTTCGTTTTCAACTCGCAGATGTCCTTATTCGCATTCCAGAAATCCCGCTCCCATTTTTCCAGCTTCTTGCCAGATGCCTTTTTCTGGCGGAGGCTGAGAACGTGAGAAAAAACGCCCTCCTGAATCTCCATAAAGTATCCGTAAAACGTCCACCAATGGAGATACGGCAGAGCGCGAACTTCCCGGCCAGCTACCCGGTTGACCGCCGGGAACAGAATATTTTCGTCCTGTTCCCAGTCCATCGTTCGGGGCTTTGTTTTTGGCGTTTTCTGGTCAGGATCAGCCCCACAGTCAATAAACCACAAGGCCCTCTTAAACGCTTCTTCATATTGTTCCGGGGGGATTGCATCAAAATCCCGGAACAGGATAAACAGGCAAACGTACACGCGCTCACTGTTTTCTAGTTCCGGGTCATTGAATGCTTCTAAAATGGAAAGGACATCCCGAAAGTCCGTCCGTATACCGTACTCAACGCCGGATACAGAAAGACTTTCCGGGAGTTGCCCGATCATGCACGGCCCTTGCCCGCGTACTTCTTCGTGTAGCGTTCCACGCGGGTGTTGATCTTCTTCAGTTCCTGACCAAACTGCTGGCCGATAAACTTACCGACCTGAGAGATCGCGGTTTCGCAGAAAAACACGCCGTTGACAGGGGAAAACGGGTGCATCTTACCAAAGAATGCCTCGCTCATGTTACCGCCGAACATTTCATCGCAGGCGGCATACAGACGCTGCTCCGCCTCGTTCAGCTTGCTGGTATCCAGTTCGCTTTCCGCCGTGCCATCAGCCTTAATACTGACATCTGCCAGCGGCTCGGTGATAGCATCAAAGTCCTTGACCAACTTGTTATAGCGGTCAATAATGCCCATGTCAGTGGGCCGGAACTTGAACAGACCGATCTGCTCACCTTTCAGATTGCGGATACGGACATCCCGCATACCGTCATCGACAACAATTTCCATAGTATCGGTGGTTTTGATTTCATCAGACATAGTGAATCTCCTTTACAAATAAAAATGGGGCGCAGCCCTTTCAGGCCACGCCCCCAGCATAAAACGGTGATTACGCCTTAACGCTGGACACGGTGTTTGCGGTAAAGGTTTTCTTGGTCAAATCGAAAGTACCCTTGGTACGATTACCGCAGTAGTAGACGCTGAACGGAACCTGAACGCCGCTGGTATCGCCGCCCATGCTGGTGGGAACCACCATGACATCCTCACGGTATGCCCAAGTGACAACACCCTTGTCAGTCATCAGAACATCGACAGCGGTAGTCTTGCAGTCATCGCCAGTCTTGCGTTCATTGGCGATGTCGCTGAGAGTTTCAAACAGCGGATCACCGGTGACAGCGTAGAAAGTATCCACGCTGGACTGAGGCTCGTAGCCGTTGTGCTTGATAGTGCCGTCACCGAGGATGTTCTTAGACACTTCGATGTCGGGATTCAGATCGAGGTTATACTCCTCCAGATCGGCACCCAGACGGACGTAGTTCGGGGTGGCACTGCCAGTACCGAAAGAGGCATCAATGAAGTGCGCAAGATATTTGCGCTCGACCTTATTAGCCATGCTTATTTCCTCCTATAAGTCATTTTTAGCTGGATTTGATATTTAGCAGCCCCGCTACCAACTTCAGCGGGGTATGCAGTCAGCGTAGGAACGATGGACTTTACCCGGCCCTCCCGGATATTCGGGAAGTTCTGAACCGTGTTCTGCTGATAAATCCACGCCATGACCTCATCATAAAAGCCTAAATTTGCAAGGCTCTGCTGAATGTCAGGGCCGAAAGATTCTTTCGATGCAAAAATGAAATTCTGCACCTGAATATCATCCAGAACGGTTTCGCCGATAATGTTCTCATGCGTTCTGATTTCGGACGGTACGGAGTAGATCGCATACTCCGTAGGACTTTCCGAAAGAAAGTTGACCCGAAAACGATTCTTGTTCTGAATGGCGGGGCATTTCCGAAACCACAAACGCAGCTGTTCAGTGCTATTTAATTCCGGCATACCGTTTCGCCTCCGTTAAAATATCGTTCATGTGATCCGCTTTCATGCGCTCGTTCCAGAACGAACCCGCGAGGGGGTTTGTGCTGGTGTCGTATTTCAGCTTGCGGCCCGTGAGGTGTTTCGGCATACCCGGCGGCGAAAAGAACCGTGTAGGCTCTCCGCTATCGTCATCGAAAACGGGGATGTTCGGCCCCATGACCTCACCATAATAGAGGTATCGTGCATACGGCCCCTCGTATACGACTTTACCGGGGGTGTATGCACGATACGGACTTTTTGCAAGCGTTCCCGTTTTCCACGGAACATATTGCATATTCCACGCAATAACGGAATTATCAATGGCCTGCTGTACCTTGCCGCCCTTTTCAAGGTTTCTGGCTCTCAACAGGTCAGTGACAGATCGCCCGAAGTTAAAACGGGCATTGATGACGGTGTAACTCACTTTCCGATCACCTTCCAATGCTGCGCATGGGGGGCTTTGCGGTTATCCGTGATAGATAACACCGTGAACACGTCTGGGCACGTCTGCTGGACACTGGCGGGCGTGATAGCGTCCACCGTGGTAGCTGTCGGATCAGGCGGCGTAAATGCGATGTACGAACCATCGCTGCCGATCAGTCGGGAAAGGTCTGCCGCCGTAATCCGGGATGGCGTGTCAATCGTGCCTCGTACAATCACATCTCCACGCTGAATAGTGAAACTTTTAGCGGGGTCTGCCGTTTTGTACGCAATCGGATTGACATAGCCTTTCCCGGAAAAATCAGAATCAACAGGTATCCTTACCGTGTACTGATCCGCAGCAAGTAGCCCGGACGTGGTGACAGTAGCCGCTGCCGTGCTGTACCACGATACACCCGTTATCTTGGTAGGCGTATAAACGTCATACCCGGTATCCGGGTCTACCTGTGCATTCAGCAGGGTAATGACCTCTGTGCATCCACGCATCAGCCGTACACCCCCCTATACAAAAGCGGTGTGCCCTTATCATCCCGTTCATCGGTCAGATAGGTGCGCACCGTTTTATTCATAATGGCATCGCTTTCCGCGATGGTGGGAATGTTGCCGTAGCTTTCCGAATATCCATCAGTGTTGTAGGACGTAACCAGCGGGGAGCTGATCTGCGATTCTGCACCGATGGACGTTTCCAGCCCGATGAGCGCAAAAACACAAAGGGTAACGGCCTCCGGCACGTTCGCCATCTTCTGCACACGCGATGCAGTCAGGTAGTCCACCCTTTTCCGGGCTTTGAACTCTGCCAGCGTAAACGCTGTATCGTCCAGTGTGCCGCCCAGCTGTTTATATCGCTCATACGTCAGATAACTTACCATTGGCCTTACCTCTTAGTGTTTGCGGCCCGCTCAGATCAGGCGTGAGCGGTGACGTTGAACTGGAGAGCATCGGACTTGTTGTTCAGGATGAACACGTCCTCATCGCTTTCCTCAAAGTAGATGTACTTGCCCTCAGTCACAGCAGAGGGGGCATCCAGAGTGGCAAAGGAGTAGGAAACAGGGGTGATGACAGCACTCGGATGCACCAGCAGCATATTGATCTGGTCAGCATCAGCAGCGACCTTATAGCCCTTGTCGAAGGTGTACTTGGACTTCATCAGGGTAGAGGGAACGCCGATGATCTTGACCTCATCAATGCGGGAAACAGTGCGGTCAATGTCTGCGTTCTTCTTGCCGACATCAATGTAACGCTGCACCTGCTCGGCGTTCTTCAGCATCTTCTTGACCTCGTTGGTGACGTACAGGACACGGCCAGCAGCGGGAACGCGGGCATTGTCCATGTTCATCATCATGTCATCAAAGACAGACAGAACAGTAGCCACAGACAGAACGGTTGCATCTGCGGTATGGTTCAGCTTGCCCCACTCGGAATACAGGGTGCTGATGGTGTAGGCATCCATCTCCGGGAACTTCTGCTCCTCGTTGAACACCTGAGTGATGTTGGTGATGGACGCGGCCTGATTAGTTTCATCAATGTCGCGCGGATGCACCAGAGTAGACCACTTACGATGATGGGTCAGGGTCTTGTTCTCCCAGCTGTTGTCGTAGTTCCGGGTGGCGGTGGCGATGGTATCGCGGTCAGAATCCACACGGCCAGTGGTAGACAGATGGGGGATGGCAATGGTCTTAGCATCCACAAAGCGGAAGCGGCCATTGTTGGGGGTGGCGTACAGATCGCCGAAGAACAGGCTGTAAGGATAAGCCTGCTCCAGAGCGGACTGATACTGGGTTGCGTAGTTGAGCAGTGCCATAGATTTTTACCTCCTATGGATCATTATTTGGCCCGGATTATTTTTCGGCGGGATTGGGCCGCACCCCGGCGAAATTGAAGTTAAACAGGCTCTTGCCGCCCTCTGCGCCAGCGGTCTTACCAGAGCCAGCGGGCAGCACGATAGCAGGGGGATTGCCGCCCTGTCCACCATTACCGCCCTCATCTGCGGGGGCCTCGGTCTTGAATGCGCCGGGATCAGCGGTGCGGTATGCGGTGACATAATCATCCCATCCCAGCAGCTTGCCGCCATCCAGCTTGAGGCCCTTTGCGTTTGCGTCCTCCAGAAATGCCCGCTTTGCGCTATTAGACGAGAAATGCAGCCCGGAGGATGCCTCACGGAGAGCAAAGTCGTATGCCTGAGCGGTCAACTTCTTCTGGTAGTCCTCGGTATCCTTGGTGTACTTACCCTGCAATGCCGTCAGCTGGGTCTGAACATCTGCCATCTTTGCCGCGTCATTCTTGGCGGCGGTAAGCTGCTCATTCAGACCGTTCAGGTCAGCATCACGCTGCGACAGCTGGCCGTTCAGATCGGTGATCTGCTGGGTCAGAGTGTTCACGCGATTGTCAAACTTGTCTTTGGCAACATACGCGCCGCTGGACAGGTCAACAACATTCATGCCTGCCTTGCTGACCGCCTCTGCAAGCTGGTCATAGGTCAGAGGGCCGTTCGCAAACAGATTCTTGAGAAATTCCATGTTGTGCCTTTCGCGTTCTGCATTTGACTTGTAAACGCGCTGCCAGTCAGCGCACGGAACGCCATCGCATTTAATCGTCTGCAATGCCGACAAATTTATATCAGGAGCCAAAGGCCCCGGACATCGTTATTCATCCCGCGGCTGGAAACACGACAGGGTATCAATGTCGTAATCGCCAGCATCACACGCATACTCATGCGGCGCGAGTTGGTGAGCATGGGCGCAGTTCTTACAGGTGCGCTCAGGCTTGTACGCCCATTTTTCATCGTGTACCGGGATGGGCGTAGGGTAAAACTTGCTGTTGTCGTAGACCATTACCTGATCCTTTTCGACAATGGCAAAGTGGCGGTCATCCACAGCCGCCAGAGATGCCCGGATTTCAGCGTTTTCCATTGTGTGAACCTCACTTTACTTTGACAGCCTTAAAGCCCTCTACGGCCATTCTCTGCCGCTGTGAGGGCAAGCCGGATTTTTGCACGATTTCAGAATAGGTCTGCCCCAGTGCGTTGATGTGCTTTTGGCACTCCCGCCGCCCTGCCATGTCACCTGTCAGGCGACACGCATTCGCGGCATCCTTCCAGCGGCGTGATTCCGTTTCGATCCGCCTCATCAGCTGTGTAGCTTGGTAGATCGTGTAATGCTTGCCGCCGATTTCCACGCCCGCATCGTTCGCCGCTTTCCATGCCGCCAGCTGTTCATCCGTATAACGGCGGACAGAATAGCGGGTGTCAAACGGCACAGGAAAGTGCATACAGTTCCATTCACCGATTGGACGGCGGAATGCGGTGTAAACGTGTCCCTCGACATCAACAAAGGGCTGGCCGGATTGCATCTTTTCAAACTCAGCGATTAAAAAAACGCGCCCCTGCACCGGTTCGTGATCCGGCGCACTGTGCGCGTGTGCTGATATTTCACGGGCATTAAATCCCAGATCATCGCCGATAATCTGCGCCCCGTTTTTTGCGATCTGGTTTGTCGCGTCTATGATGTTTTGACGTACAGCCGTATCAAGCCGCCTATGGTAGCCGCTGGCGTACTGTACCTGTAAGCCGTTATAGCCCAGCTCTTGCACCGTCCCGCGCATCGCCGAATTGTAATCGGTCAGCCCGGAGGACGCGGCCAGAACCGCCTTATCCACAGCCTTTTTATAGGCATCGGATACGGCGGTAGTGTTGGAGTAGTTTTGCAGATCGCCAGCGGTCTGCATCGACACAGCCCGGACATAATGCCGCAGCTGGTTCTGCGCGGCATCGCTCAGGGGCTGAGATTCCAGAGCAGCGGCGAAATGGGGGTCTGTATACACATCGTCCATTGCCGCTTGATAGACTTTAGCCATCTGAGCAGAGGCCAGCCCCGTAGCCGTTTGCAGCTTCTTTTTAATGGCGGTGACATCCTGCGACATCTCCATCATAATGGTAAGCTGGTTAATGCTGGACTGGCTCATCTGCCCGATTTTTTGAATCTGGGCGGCGATTTTCGCAATAAAAAATGCGTTGACCTCATCAAACTGCGCCATAACCACAGAGAGGGCCTTTTCCAGCTTTTCGGTGGTTTGCATGAGAAATTACCCTTTCCGAATTAACGCCGTTTACTGGGCTTCGTTGCCGCCGCTGGCGATGTTCGGCAAAACGGCCTGTAAATTGTTCATCTGGTCTGCCAGCTGCTCATCCCGGATAGTTTGCAGGGCTGCATCTGCCTGCGCCTTGGTTTCACCAAAGAACCACTGGCGCATCTCGGAACGACCCATCATGCCATTGGTAGCCAGTAACAGCCGCTGCTGGAGCTGCTGGTCACTGTCTGTCAGGATGGAATCATCCCAGTCAAACGAAACCTCGTAATCACCAGCCGGGGCCAGATTGTACAGGGTGGCGTACTTATCCATCGCCCGGATGACATCGCGCAGACAGGCTTCAAGTGCCCGCTGATTGTCCGCGATGGTGGAATAGGTCTGCTGCTTTGCGATTTTCAGCTCAGTAGCAGTACGCGCATCCACTTGGGGATCAGAAATAGAGCCTCTGGACAGCCCGCACAAGTCCTCCACATGACGGAGAATCTGGTTCAGACCGTTAATAAGGGCCACATCACGGAACGCAGGAGCGAACACGTTATAATTGCCGCCCTCGCCGCCCGCGTCCACGCCACGGAACAGCCGCCTGTTCAGCTGAGGGAGGCCCAGTTCCTTTGTTCCGGGATCTTCTTTTAGGGCCATCGGGTCAACGTCAATCGCCAGCTCGCCGCCCTCATACTCCCACAGCAGACGGGAATACTGGACATCCGCATCATGGATGGCATCAATAGCCCGTGCAAATGCAGAAACGCCCATCGGGGAATCCACATCAATGCAGTTTGCGGCAGCGACCTTATACCAGCCAAAAAGCTGGCCGTCTGCCTGCTTGATCTCTGCGGTAGGCTCCAGACTAGCCCAGCGCGGAACGCTGGACAGGGGAACTTCCGTGCCGATGTAATCACGCAGGGTAGACCTATATGCCTGCTGGGTGACGGTGACAGAATCACCATCCCGCACATGACGCTCCAGCCGGGTGTAATAGGTCTTGCCCTCGGTCAGCACATCGCGGAAAATAACGTCCGTGAGATCGCTGTTATCGCCGAAAGAGATCGGGTACAGGCTCCAGTCTGCTGTGAAGTCAAAGTAAATATGACCGTCCTGCCCCGGATAGGGCTTGATGGTCATACCGCCCGCTGCCAGACCGATTTCCAGCTTCTCGCGCAGAATGTCGATCAGCTTTTCAAACTCGGCTTTCAGGTATTTGGAGCGTTCATTTTCGGGGGCCTCGCCGTTTTCGTCAGCCTCGCCGCCCGTGATGTTCCACTTCATCTCCAGCACAATCTGGCGGGCCAGAGTGCTGCAAATCTGGGATGCAAGGTTCAGGGATTTCACATCCGCGCCATCCTTGCCCTTGCGCCACGGAGCCATATTGCGATACAGGTCATACCAGTCATCCAGTGCCTGCGCCATCTCAGTAGAAAGCGGCGTTTCGATGCTGGTAGCCTGTTCGATGCTCTTGTATGGGATCATGCGGTGAATCACCTGCCTTATCATCTGTAAAATACGGGAAAACATGACTTTCCTCCCTTAGTTGCCGCGCCGTTTCCACACGTTGTTGAGGGCATACCGCACACTATCAATCGCGTGGTTATTGGCATCCGGGTAGCCGCTGATAATCTCATCATCGGAATTGCGCTCATACTCGTACTCGGAGAACTCTTTCGCCGATTCCGGGCATCGCACAGGGTCAATGACAATCTTTTTCAGCGATTGCAGCCATTTCATAGAGTAGCGGACGGAATCGGGGCCTTTGATCGTGGGCCGCATACTCGCGCCGTAGCTCTTAAAATCGCCGATGCTCTTAGGCTCTGCACTATCCGCCGTGATAAGATCGGAATAGGTCACGCCCTTTTCGGTTTGCAGCCTTTCCCACAGTTCCCGGTTAGGGGTTTTGCGGACACGCAGCTCATCGAAAATGTACAGGGTCAACTGGGCAGGGTTGTAGCAGACCTTACTCCAGTGCGCCGGATCAGGAAACCAGCCAAAGTCCAGCCCCTGATAGGTGTAGCTGAAATTCTCGATTTCCTCATCCGTGATCTCCCGCAGTTCGATGTTGGTGAACACCTCGCCGCCCGTACCTGTTGCCTCGCCCAGATACTCGTTGGCGTATGCTGTCGGATTGCTCTCTTTCAGGGCCTCGGCCTCAGAAATGAAAAAATCGCCCAGCCAGTCCGGGTGATACGACATCACCTCCAGATAGGTAGACGAATGAACAAGGGTATCCGGGCCGGGGTTAAGCACAGCCTGATTCATAAAGTTGGATCGCGTTTCCGGGGGGTTAAAAGATAGGAACGTCCAGAACCGGGAGCCGCCACGCAGGGCAGACTGCTGCACGGATCGGATTTCCTTCATGCCGGAAAACGTGTCGCATTCCTCAAACCATGTAATGCCGATATAGCCTTTACTGGGCTTGATGGATTTGACCTTTAGGGGGTCATCCAGACCACGAAACAGGATTTCTTGCCCGGTAGACTTGCGCACGATTTTCAGCGGCGAAACGAACGCCTGAAACTCATCCGACAGGCCCAAACGGTCAATGCCGGAAATGATCTGGTTATACACCGAATCGCGCAGCGTGTTCTGCTGCTTTCGGAGTACCAGCGCATTCAGGGCTTCGTTTCCCGGCTCAATCATCACAAGCGGGATGGCCGTACCACAGAAAGACGATTTGAGGGAACCACGCCCGCCTTTGAAAATGTAGCGGTTGTGTCGGTGATCCAGCACGTCAAGCAGAATACCGTCATAGTTCGGGGTCAAAACGTCCTCAATGTAGATGTCAGGCATCCGCACCACCGCTTTCATCGGCAGGCTTGTCACCGCGCATCAAATGAATCTTGATAGAGCCATCCACTGCCCCGGCAGAATCGGACGAACCGCCCTCGCCGTTCGTCTGCCCCAGAATATCCAGCAGCAGCCGCAGAACGCCGACATCGCCCTCTTTCGCTTTCTGGATGTACGGCACCAGAATCTGCACCATGACAGTGGTATTGTTGCTGTCGTTCAGTGCGTCCTCCAGCGATTTCAGGTCATAGGATGTTTTACAAGCGTTGCCCTTTCCCTTGGTGGATCGGCTCGGCTTTGTAAGCAGTTCCAGCAGGGCCTCCCGAACCATCTTAGCTTCTTTGCGCTTTGCGGCGGATGCTTTACCGCCTCTGGATTGAATCTCACGGCGCACATCCGGGGGTAAATCCGCCAGATTTCGGAGGCCCGTGGTATTGCGCTTTGCTTTTTCTCCCACGTTCTGCACCTCGCTTTCTGGGGAAATAAAAAAGCACCCGACACATCACAGTGTCGAGTGCTAGTGCGCTATTGGGTTTTACTTCTTGGGCTTTGCCGTGGCCTTTTTCGCGGTAGCCTTACCGCCGCCTGCGACCTTAGCGTTAGCCTCGCTCATAGCCTTTACGAGAGCCTGTGCGCCCTCTTTGGTAAGAGCGACCTCTTTATACTCTTTTGCCATAATCGGCCTCCTTATGCGTTGCTCTGGCGGTAGACAAGGGCAGAACGGTCAATGACATTATGATAGTCATTATAGTCAGACCGAATCACGTTATAGCCCATCGCCAGCGCGTAGATGCTGATATTGTCGCTAGTTACCTTGCGACCTACCGCCGCTACGAATTTCGGATGCTTAGTAGCCCATGCCGGGATCTGATTTTGCAGCGTGTTCTTGGAGATGACGTGCGCAGTTTTCGGGTTGAGAACCGCGATGGCCGTTGCGCCGTTCGCGTATCCCGTATTCCGACCGCCGTTCTTGTCAAAATATGTGCCAGAACCGTACACATTGCCGCCGTGTTTACCGCCGACATAGTTCAGCTGGCTGTACTTCATCATCTGGGTGATCTGATCCGGGGACAGGTGAACATGGACGTTGTTGATGGTGTAATCCGCACCACCAACAGAACGGGCCATCACATCCGACTGCGAGATGTTATTGGCTTTCATAAACTGGCTGAACTGGGTATCATCCAGAACCGTGGGCATACCGTTCGCACCGGACGCATAGACGAATTTCTGCGTTGCGTCCACGGCATCGTTCAAGTGGTTCGGCATATCAATGGTCTTGGACTGGTTCATCAGTGCTGCCAGCTGATCGTCTGTCATATTCGCCAGAGTGCCAGTGACATCAGGAATAGCCGGGGTGTTGTTCGCATCAGGAACCTGATTCTGGATGAGCTGTCCATTGCCCATGCCAGCACCGCCACCCGCTGCCGACTGAGGCGCGGCCTGTGTAGCAGTAGCGGGCTGCGGACTCTGTGCGCTTGCGGAATACTTGCTGCCTCTACCGCCCATAGCCTTAAACCTCCCTTACTTTTTCTTCTTTGCCGGGGTGGACTTCTTTGCACCGCCCGACTGCTGCGCGTTGATCTCCGCAACAGCCTTTTTCACGCTGTCCGGGAGAGGGCCGACAGAAATGCCGTAGCCGTTGGAAGTCCAACGATCCACACCATGAGGGCCATTTGCCTTTGCTTTTGCCATGAGAATACCTCCTTTGTTTACTGCTTGCTGACCTCGACCACAATCTCGATCTGGGGCAAGTTCATATTACGGGAACCCTGCTGACGTGCAGAGTTACCAGTATAGCGAACATCAACGATCTTCATGTTCTTGCTGCCACCGCTGGGAGCAAGAACGACCTCACCCAACGAACCGCCGGGGCCGTTGCCGGGCATCATAGCCTGAACATTGGCCTTAGCCTGATAGCTGATCTTAACGGCGCGGGTATTGAACACCGACTGACTGCTTGCCGGGGCATTCTTGAAGTCGTTGTAAGACGTGGACAGGAACTTGTTCTCACCGTAGGACATACCCGTCAGGGCCTTTTTCAGTGCCGCCGGGGAGAGCTTGGTATAGTCCGCGTTCTTAACGCCAGCCTGTTGCAACAGCCCATTGACGAACTGGGGATGATCGTACCGGGTCAGATTCAGGTTATAGCCCAGATTGTGCATCGCCGCCATCATGTGCTGCTGCATATACTGCTGGTTTGCGGTCAACTTCTGACCGTTTGCCATGTTCCAGTTCATGTTCTGAGAGGGCGAATACAAGCTGCCCGGCTCCGGCTGATCCGCCAGATAGTTGATCGTGGCAATCTGCTGGTCAATATTCAGATTCTGATTCTGGAAATACTGCTTGCCGTTGAACAGCTGGTGATAGGTCTGGGTATCCGTGTCAGCGAATACAGAACTATTCAGCTGCGCCGCCTGCTGTGCCGTGGGCACAATATTGGGCGGATTGGTCTGCACCTGAAACTGCGCAGCGGGGCCGTTCAGCCCTCCACCGCCGCCAGCTGCACCGACAGAAACACCGCCGGACATCTGACTTTTGCTCCCTCTACCGCCCATTATAGCGTCCTCCCTTTGCATCGTCAAACTTTTTCTTTCGCTGCTTTCTGCTTTGCGGCTATCCGCTTTTTCAGCTCGTGCTGGAATGCGGGAACCGGGCACACGTTTGACCGCCATTTCAGGGCATCCGGCACATCGCCATAAAAGATGACCTTGCTAGGCTCCAAACGTCTTTCCATCTCCAGATAGCCGGACATGAACAGCTCCGCGCATTCCGGGTCTGCCTGCGTACCGACAGATGACACAATGACATCGCCGCCGACAGGCTCGCCATCAAAACACCACTCGTAACTGTCCGGCGTACTCCATGCAATAGTCGGGATGACGGTAATGCCGTGATCCTGCCAGTAGCGGCCTAGCCAGTGCTTGCGGTAATGGTTGTATATCTGGATGGCTTTGGGGAAATCCGTGTACATGGAAAAGTCCGGGGTTGCAACGCAACGGAACCCGGACAGCATCGGTAAATAGACATCCGGCGCAGTCCACAGACGGTTAAACTGGTAATCGTCGATGAAAAAGTGGACACTGTGCGCGGGTCTGTCCTCTACATCGCAGCCCTTGGCATAGTTAAAGCCTATCCACGTTTCTGCATCACAGTGGACAGGCTCAAGCTCTGGTATGCCAAACTCACCGACACCGGGATAGATGCAGCGGTTCAGGTTTTCGTAGTTGCGCGTTTGCCGATAGCTTTCAGACATAATACCTCAACAACAGAAAAACCGCTGCCCGGTCAAAGGTAGCGGTTTTCCCGAAAGGAGTGATTCATCCCATGAGCAAAGAATCCCATGTACACGTTCAGCGCAGCCCCATGCTCTACGCTGAATCGCAGTTTAATTATAACACAGGTATGCGTGGGAATGTTGGGAACTTTTGGACAAAAATGGTCAACTTTCGGACTTTTCCGGGTTTTCGTCCAGATAGCGGGTCACTTTCTTGCGTACACCACTGCCCGTGTACACGCCGGGGAGCTGCCCGGCCACTGCATCCCACGTCATGCAGTCCAGAAACTTGAGGCGGAAAATCTGCCGGATAAAGCTGTCTGGGATGTCATTGATGTACTGCGTCAGCCGCTCGCGCTCATGCTCGCACTTGTGCTGCATCTCGACAATCTGGGCATACAGGTCAGCGCATTCAATGGCTCCGGCCTCCACCTTGCCTGCGCCCGTGCCGCCGCCTTTGGGCATCCCGGACAGGTCAGGGCTTGACGGTGATCCAGTCCGTTCCTCGATGTCAGCAGCCCGCCTCTGCAAGTCCGCAATTTCACGATTCAGCCAAAACAGCTGCGATAACTCTTTGATGGTCATTGTACCGCCTCCCTTGCGCTCTTGACCTTAACCTTTAGCGCGGACAACAAGCTATCCTGCGCGTCCTCTTTTCGATCCAGTGCCCGGATGACATCTTCATCCACGCCACCCTGAACAATCAGATTATGGATGATACACGGCTCTGTCTGCCCCTGCCGATGCAGCCGCTTATTGGCCTGCTGGTATTGCTCCAGTGCCCACGTCAGGCTGAACCAGATAACGTGATGCCCGCCAGCCTGCAAATTAAGCCCGTAGGCACAGCTTGCCGGATGAGCAAGTAAAATATCGACCTCGCCAGCATTCCACGCCTGCGCGTCCTCTGCGCCACCGTAGACGCGCACCCGCAGCCCGGTGGACTTTAGCGCAGTCTGTAAACGGTCTGCATCGTGCTTGAATCCGTAGAATACAAGCGCGTGTTGCCCGCCCAGCTGCTCCACGACTTCCAGAAAGGCAGCAATCTTGCAGCCATGGACGATCTGCACATCGCCGTTCTCATCGTAGACGGCCCCGTTGCACAGCTGCAACAGCTTGCCCGTCAGAACGCCAGCACTCCCGGCGGTAATCACGCCGTCCTCGACTTCCAACAGGGCATCCCGTTCCAGCCTGTCATACGCCTGTTTTGCGGCCTTATCCAACACCACGGGGATGTTATCGGTGATACAGTCAGGCAGTGACAGGTAATCAGCGGCTTTCATGCTGATACAAATATCGGACAGCTGCCGATAGATGTCCTCCTGTGCGCCCACCTTGGGCCGATACGAAAAAATCTGCGTCCGGCTCCGCTTGTCCGGGGTGAAATATATCTCCCGGTATGCGGTAATCGTGCGGCCCAGCCGCTGCCCACCGTCCAACAGGTAAATCTGCGCCCACAAATCCATCAGACCGTTGGATGTTGGTGTACCCGTCAGCTCGACAAGGCGGTGAATCTTAGGCCGGACAGTCTTTAGGGCACGGAACCGATGGGAACGGGGATTCTTAAAGCTGCTGCTTTCGTCCAGAACGACCATATCAAACGGCCATGCCCGCCCGCACTCCTGCACCAGCCACGGAATGTTTTCTCGGTTGATGACGTAGACATCTGCCTGTGTAGCCAGCACCCGCCGCCGATGAGCCTCCGCGCCCAGCACCTCGACCACCCGCAGCCCTTGGGTCTGTTCCCACGTTGCGGCTTCATTCTGCCATGTGGCTTCTGCTACCTTCTTCGGGGCCACCACCAGAACGCGGTTCACGGCCCAGCAGTCGAACTTTAGGCAGCGGATAGCCATGAGGGTTATGGCGGTCTTGCCCAGCCCCATATCGAGGAACAGGCCCACCGTGGGGGATTCCACGATGCGGTTGATGCAATACTGCTGATACGGATGCGGGGTGAACGTCTTACACGTCATCGGGGCTGTCCTCCATCGTCTTGAAGAAATCCTGATCCATGAGGTAACGGCAATACTCGGCTACCTGTTTGATCTTCTCCGGGCTGTCCACTCCAGCGAACACGGCAAACCCGGCATCCCGGATTTTCTGCTGCACATACTCCTGCCTTGCCCGCTCATGCTTGCCCGGCTGCTTGAGTTCCACGAACACGGTATGCCCGCCGGGTAACAGGATGACCCGATCTGGTACACCGCTCATGCCGGGGCTTTCAAACTTCAGGCACATGATCTTGTCCTCCAGCCCCTCGACAGTCCGCTTCAACTGCCGCTCGATAGAGCTTTCCAACTTGACCACGCCGCCCTTTGCTTTTTGGTTCTGCAATTCTTGGCCTCCCATCTGCCACCGTCAAGCCCTTGTAACACACGCGCCCGCGCGTATATAACTATATTAAATTAGGCGTATTAGGTAATGCCTATTATCCCTAATTCCTATTTTTTATAATGTTTATAAAAATAATGTTACAATGTTACAATGATAAAATTTGACGGTGATTCAATAAAAAATCGTGTAACACTGCTATGTTACATCAATGTTACACGTTACAGCGGTTTTTAACACGAATGTTTCAATGTTACAGGTTTTGTTACATCAATGTTACACGTCCAGAGCATTGAATCCGCGCTGCACACCATACGGGCCAAACCGCTGAGTTCTTGGGTTTTTCTGCCATTCCGGGAGATTGCTCAACACGGCGTTGATCTCCCGAACGTCCCCCGGTTTGATGTCCTTGGCGGCTCCGTTGAACAGCTCGCACCAGACCTCCAGCGCACAAATTCTATCGCGCTTAATCATCGTGTAGCTGCCTCTGTCACCGCCAGCCCAGAAATCCCTGCGCCGGGAGAGATCACGTTTTGCCCAGTCATCCGGCACTTCTTTTGCAAGGAAATCCCGGATCAGGCCCTCTTTCGGAGAGGTTTCACGGTGCGCCTCCTGCACGGCACGGGCTGTAAACTCGATCTCGCCGGACAGATACAGGCTTTCGCCGCACTTCCAGCGCATTTTTGCTTCTGCCCAGACCTGTGCAATCACGTCATCTGTGAGGTCAGACCATACCTTTTTCTCGGTATCGTGGCATCCCACGTTGACGGGCCAGAAACGGCGGTTTCCCGTGGTATCCCGGAGAAAGGTAGTCTCGTTGCACGTTCCGAAGAACACGCACCGCCGGGGCAGCTCCTGCACATTCCGGCCATACGCGGCGCGGTAACGGTCAGCCCGCAGGCTGAGGAACTGCTTGACGCGGGAAACATCCGACAGGCGGAACGCATCCAGTTCGGCTACTTCCACCAGCCAGACACCCGGCAGCAGTTCAGAGGCATCCTTGCCCTCAAAGGTGCGGATGCTGTCATTGAACCAGCCGTGCGACATCTTATCCAGCAGCGTGGACTTGCCCAGACCCTGCGCACCACACAGGATGAGCATATTGTCGAACTTAGTTCCCGGCTCATAGCAACGGGCCACCGCTGCCGTGAACATCTTGCGGGTGACAGCGGCGGTATATGGGCTATCCTCTGCGCCCAGATAATCTACCAGCAGCGTATCCAGCCGGGGCACTCCATCCCATTCCAGCGGGTCAAGATACTGCTGAACCTCGTTGAATGCGTGGGTAGCGGCGTGGATGTCAAGCGCGGCATCAATGGCGGCGCGTCCCGTGATCTGGTAGAGCTTTTCCAGCGTCCAGTACATACCATTGGAATCTGTATCGCTCCACATCCGCCGCTTGCGGTCAGCGTTCCACGGCAGAGCCGCCAGCACCTCACCGCGCCCGGAAAAGCTGTTCAGGGCAAAGCGGCCCTTGAATCGGATGTCATTCTCCAGAATGATGAGTACGTTGTCGATGGTAGACTTGACCATGCCAGAATCCTTGCGGGCCAGTTTCGTGAGCCACGTCTTATCCGCTGCCTCCAGCTCGGCATCCGTGGGCTGTGCGGGGCCTAACGTGCCCTGCGCCGGGAGATTGACAACAACGCCCTCCGGGGGCTGCACGGTCACAAAGTCCTTTGCAGCTGCGTCATAGGCTTCAACTGCCAGCCTGTCCGCCACTGCCTTATCCGCGTGGGCCAGCTGGGTCATCGCGGTATAAGAGGGCAGACGGTTTACCGGGGTATCCTCGGCGGCGTTATCGTCCTGATCGCCGAACTTGTGCAATCGTACCAGATCGAATGCGTTCACCAGCTTGCTGCTGCACGGGTCAGTTGCGTGATGGCTGTACAAAAACTTGCCATTATCATAGACCACCGCGCCGCCCGCAGTGCTGCCTCCTGTGTAGGTGAACCGCACTCCGTCACCGTCCACCGGATCATAGATGCCCGGCAGAAATGTGGACATGGCACTGTAAATATCATACGTCCGGCAGAATGCGCCCACGATGCCCTTTTTACTTTCAGGATCGCCCTGTTTCGTTGCCAGCACTTGCAGATTAGGGGCCGCACCCGGTACTTGCGGCCAGCTGGAAATCGCTTTCCAGTCCGCGTATGTACCCAGCACCATATCCGCCGATGCCAGCGGGCTGGTAGCCAGTCCAGTGTGATACACATACTCAGCATCCGCGCTGCAACTGGGCCAGTACATCAGGCGTTCCGGCTGGAAAGTAGTCGGGTCTGCGTACTGGATGCCGATATAGCTTGCCAGCCGCCGTGCGATAGGCTCGTACTCATCGGGGCTGACACTGCGATCCAGAGGGATCACCACGCGCAGCCGGGGCTTGTTTGCGCAGTGTTTGCGGGTACTGTATACACAGTAGCTGACCATCATCTTGTCACACGCCGCGATGATGTCATCCGTTTTCCATCCGGGGATGTTATCGAAATCCAGCGTAACGACATCCCTGAACTGCACCGCGCTGGCCTTGCGCCGCCCACCGATGAGCGCACCGCCGACAAAGCCGCCCACATCTTTTAGGTCAGACTGTTGAGCCTTGGACATGGCGCAATAGGCCGCGAATGATTCATTTGTGCGCATCGGCTGCTGTAACCGCTGGTACAGTTCCGACACGCTCAGGAGTTGCTGTTTCCATTGGGTATCCCGCCGACTTGCGCCGACAGAAATTGTGATTTGTCTATCCATATTGCACCTTAACCCTCCCGCCAGTAGGCGGGTAACGGCTTATTTGAAGATTTTGCCCGTAGCCTTATCACGCAGGGCAATCCGACCCACTACCTCGAATCCGGCGAAATCGGTCATGGTTTTGATGCAGTGGATCAAGCTGGAGATGGTCTGCATCTGCTTGGCCTCCTGCTGCACGACGGGCTGCATACCGTAGTAGGCCGTGGGATCGGGATACCCGGACGCATTGGATAAAGGGTTCTTGGGGTTCATTTCTTCTGTTCCTCCGTTTGCTTTTTAGGGGCTTTCGGGGCACTGGAACCTTTGCCTTTGCTGGGCTGCAATGGGGAGAAATCGACTTCTGCGGTCTTTTTGACGTGTACACCGTGATCCTGCAAGTGCTGGTAAAACACATAGTCCGCCAGATCGTCCTCTTGATAATGGGCGTACTTGTCCTTTACCAGACTGAGCATCGCGGCGACACGGTTCACGGTCTTTGGCGACAGCCCGCATTCCAGCATCGCAACAAATACGAGATACTGGGAACGAATGGCGATGGCCTCTTTCTGTTGATCCGCCAGCCGTGTAGCTGTCCTGACCGCGACATCCGTGATGATCTTTTTCTGCCGACACGTCAGCCCATCGTAATGCGCTTTCATGGGTAAATCCTCCCTTACTGCTTAGGTTTTGGCGTTTTTCAGGGCCTCGCGCTCGTCCATCAGGATTTTTCCCAGCCAGTTCTGGCCGGGGGTCTTGGCGCACACAGGGCAGATGCAATCACCAAAAAAGTTATCATGCCAGTAGTTGCCCTCGATCAGCTCCGCGTCACCCGTGGCAATCAGCTGCAATGCCAGCTCCGGGTGGCTGCTGAACTTGGAGTGAACGACATCACGCATCACATCCACGCGCATCTCATCCCAGCCCGGACGCACGTTGACCATGCGCCCCAGCCGCTTGGCGGGGCCAGCATCCAGCGCGGTGAACTGCTCCCGGTCTGCGGGGTTCTCGCACTTCTGGGCCTGATACGCGGCCTCTGCGCTCTTATAGGCGTTTACCGTGCAGGGGTAGAAGTTGCTCAGGAAAGCGTACTCTTTATCGAAACTGATAATCTGGTTCATTTGTTCTTGCCCTCTTTCTTTTTGAAGAAATCCGCCAGACGCTCATGCCAGCGTTTGACCTTGCGTTCACGGATAATGCCGTACTGGTCAACATCGAAATAGATGCGGGAAAGTTCAACGAGGCAGTTCAGAACATCCGCCGCTTCTTCCGCCAGATTTGCACGGGCCTCTGCCTCCGTGACGGGTGTAGGGTTCTCCCCGCGCAGCCGCCGGGCTTCTTTCAGTGCTGCCTTTCCCAGTTCCGCGCATTCCTCGCCCAGCTGTTCCAGCAGTGCAGGAGTTCCGATCTTGGCGGCAATGGGCGGCGTGTCGTTCTGGCTGCGCCAGATGTCCTTTTCAAATTCCAGCATGGTAGCCCCTCCTTAGTCCGGGATACACCTGTTATCCCACTTCTTATAAGCATCCAGATAGGTTTCACCCTTATCACCGTTATGGGTAATCTCATAGTACATACCATCCGAAACCGTAGTAGAAACCAGAGCTTTCCAGTTCTGGAGCGTCTTAGAGAACCACACCACGAACACATCATCGAGGGTAATCTGCTTGCCGTCCGTCACATCAACGTGCTTGTTGAAGTAATCAACGACAAGCTTCCGGGCACGGGTCAACATATCGGTATTGCACATAATGAAGTCCTCCTTTATCGAATGCCAATAGAAAACTGGGCAGCGGCAGCGGCTACGGCAATGGCGGCGTATACCGCCTTTGCATCTGCCTTATGCTCACCGATGCACAGGATCAGGAACAGAACGGTAACAAGGGTATAGAAGATAAAGCAAAACAGAACCATAATTATTCCTCCTTGGCCATCAGGTCAATGCCACAGATGGGGCAAATTTTGCCGTCAGTGACTTTCACTCCACAGTTCGGGCAGCGGAGCCTTACACGAGTATCCACGCCCTCGGTATCTGCGGTACTCTCTGCACTTTCCAGATTCTTGGTAGCCTGTGCAAAGTAGCTGTCTTTCAGTTCGATGCCCAGACCGCGCCGCCCCATCAAAACGGCCTGATACGGTACAGAGCCGATGCCCGCGAACGGATCAAGCACGATGTCGCCGGGGTTCGTCCACAGGTCGATGCAACGCTCAATCACGTCCAGCTGCAACGGGCAGATGTGCTTTTCGTCCTTTTCATCGCGGGCACTTTTGCGCTGCAAGGTGTTGGACTGCCGCACATCCATCCAGACCGGGGATGCGTATTTCTGCCACACGTCCACGGGGAAGGATTCATGGTCATGTGGAATCGGTTCGGGATTCTCGCCGGGCTTGCGGAACGTCACCACATAATCCGGCAGACCCTGCCGCGACATCGCAGAATCTTTGCGAATCTGCTTGTGTAGCAGCCCCAGTGCTTTCGTGCGCTGCATCTCGGTGACGGGGTTTTTCCAGATGCACACCTCCGAATGGAAGATGAATCCGTACTCGGTCATCTCCCGGATGATGTCACCGCGAAAATCCTTGATGCCGATAAAGCCATCACGGGATTTCATGGCGGGCAAATTCATACAGTGGACGGATACCAGTCGCCCCGGCATGATGGTACGGTACAGTTCGGCGATCAGATAGCCGAAATGCTGCTGGAACTCGCCGCCATCGCTGCTGTTGCCCATATCCCGGTCAGAGTTGGAGTAGGTGTACAGGCTGGCAAAAGGCGGCGAAAAGATGGAGTAGTGGATGCTGTTATCCGGGATACCGCGCAGCGTTTCCACGCAATCACCCTGATACAGTGCCCACCGTTGCTGCTTGTCGATAAGCTGGTTAAGCACATTCATGGTTAAATTCCTCCCATGCGGGCAGCTGCATAGCTGTCTGCGGTTCGTAGGGCGTGGTCAGGCGGCAGGTGCTTTGCAGCTCCTTTTTGACGATCTCGCGGGTCTGTTCGCCCATCGCGGTGCGCATCTTGTCACAGTCAGCCTGTTTGCGCTCAATATTCGCCTTTACCGCGCCCTCTTTGGCACTGATAATAATGTAGACATCCACCGGGTTCTGCTGCCCGAAACGCCAGCAGCGGCGAACAGCTTGATAATACTGCTCGTAGCTGTCCGACAGCCCGGTGAAGATCATCTTGTGGCACAACTGCCAGTTCATGCCGAATCCGGCGATACTGGGCTTAGTCACCATTACCCGGTTAAAGCCCATCGAAAAGCCCACCATGCGATTGGACTTCAACAGCCCGGAATCGCTGCCCTTGACCTCTACGGAATCCGGGATGTACTGGTGCAGCATATCGCTTTCGGCGTTCAGGTCACACCAGACCAGCCACTGATCCGCCGGGTCAGCGTTGACCAGCTGGGCGGCAGCGGCGCACCGGGCCTCCAGTGTGTCCTTGCGGGCCTGTCTGCGCTGGGTCAGGGTCATGCTCTCAGTGATAGGCTCGTCACCGTCCACGATGATCTCATGGATGTTCAGCGGCGGCAGATCGTAACCAGACAGGCTATAACCAAGGTCTGAGGGGCTGTTCATCACGACAGCCCAGCTACCTAACCACTGCCAGAAAACGTCCTCAGCGTGGCCTTTCAGCCGCCATTTAGAGGTCTGCCCGCCGTCATGTACAAAGAACATGGACAGCATCTCCGAATAGGACATGATACCAAGGAACTCTGCATGATTGCCCAGCTCCATGAAGTCGTTCGGCGCAGGTGTAGCCGTACACGCCAGCCGGAACGGAGTATCACAGAACGTATCAATGATCTGGTTTCGCACCTTGCCTGTAAACGATTTCAGGATGGATGATTCATCCAGTACCACGGCGGAGAACCGCTGCCCCTTGAACTTGTCCAGCTTCTCGTAGTTGGTGATATTGATGCCGGGTTGCAGCTGATCCGCATTCTCGCAGATCGTAACAGGGATGCCGAACCGCTTGCCCTCCATGAGCGTTTGCGGGGCAACGGCAAGAGGGGCCACAATCAGGGCCATCCCGCCGCGATCCTCGCAGGCACGGTGCGCAAACTCCAGCTGCATCAGGGTCTTGCCCAGACCGCAATCCGCAAAGATAGCGGCGCGGCCTTTGGCAAGTGCCCAGCGAACAATATCCCGCTGAAAGCTGTACAGATTCGGATTCAGGTCATCCACGGATACCGTGATGCTGTCCGTATGCACAGCCCTTTCGGACTTGTGCTGTACAAAGTCGAGATAGTTTTCCATGCGATCCTCCCATTAGGTCAGGTCAATGGGCATTTCATCGACTTCTTCAACAGAATCCATGGTGACTTCCTTATAGACGTGATCGCCATCATCGAACTTTTCTTTTGCTTCTTCCTCGCTGTCTGCCTCAACATAGGCAAAGCCGGAAAACGCAACTTTGTAGCCGTGTTCGTAGATAACGTACTGAGTTTTAGCCATCGTTACTTCCTCCTTGTCTTTTTGTAGACCGCTTTTGTTTCAAACTCAATGTGACCAGCAGAAAACATAGAAGTTTCATTTACTCGTCTGTTTATCTCGGCCACCAGCTCCTCATCCGTAAATTTGCGGATGTCATGCTCAAAGCGGCGGTAATACTCATCATCGGGCAGATGCTCGACATAGCTGCCGTAATCCGCGCCGTCCCTTTCCGATTCCAAGAACATCATCTGCGCTTGAATCCGGGGCCAGATACGGTTAGAGAAATACAGGGTTTCTGCGGTCGTTACCCCGTATGTATTCGTGACGGCATCCACGAACACACCGCGCTTTCCGTGTTGCACACGGGAGATTTTGAGAATGCTTACCTCAAAAATATCCATGCGTTAGTCCTTTTTGAAGAACGTACCTACCCATCCATCGGCGTTGAGGGGCAAGCCCTGCGCCCACGGGATAGGCTGCGTCATAAGATGGGTGACATGATCCAGCATCTCATCCGGCGTACCGAATGCGGGGCAGTCGATCACGCACTCATCGTGGATGTGGAAAATAACGGGCAGCCCCGCCGCCTCCAGATGTTCAATGGCAAGGGCCAGAGCATCACGGGCAATGGCTTGCACGATGTTTTCCGTCAGCTTTCCGCCATAGGTTTCCACCCGCTGCCATTTCTTCGTCATCTGGTTCTGCCCCATGTAGTTGATGGACGCAGAGCCGAAACGATTCACGCCCACTTGCGGATTAACGTAGTACAGTTTCCGGGTGGACGGGAGCTGAATGGTCAGCAGGGATACGTTTTGCAGCGGGTCATACTCACGGGCAAAGGTAACGCCGTTGACTGTTCTTGCACCGCCAGCAGAAACAACGTGCATCACGGCATCGTCAATCTTGTACCACAGCTGGGCGATCTTCTTGTTTGCAGACCGCCAGCGGGTGACAATATCGGGCAGTTCTTCCTCATGCAGACCCATTTTCAACGCGCCCATGTTGATAAGGGCATTCGGCCCGCCGTTGTAACCGAGGGCCAGTTCTGCCACCTTGCCTTTTGCACGGAGCGCATATTCCGGGTTTCCCTTTTTAATGCGCTCGATAGGCACGTTGAACATTTGGGATGCAGATGCCTCATAGATTTTGCCGTGAGTACGGAAAACATCAAGCCGCCATTCCTCGCCAGCCAGCCAAGAGATGACACGCGCCTCGATTGCAGAAAAGTCTGCATCAATCAGCACGTTCCCCGGTGTAGCTATAAACGCCGTGCGGATCAGCTGCGACAGTGTATCGGGAACACTCCCGAAAATCATGCCCAGACCATCCGCTGACCGCTGCTTGACCAGATTTCGCGCGGGATCGAGTAACGAGATGTATGTACGGGGGAGATTCTGCACCTGAACCAGACGGCCAGCCCATCGCCCGGTACGGTTCGCACCGTAGAACTGCAACAGGCCCCGGACACGCCCATCAGAGCAAACGCACATCTCCAGCGCGTTGTACTTCTTCGTGGATGTCTTGCCCAGCTCCTGCCGGATTTCCAGCATACGGGCCACGGATGCGCTGTTACCCTCACGGGATAACAGGGTATTCACGGTATCCTTGCGCAGATTGTCCACGCCGATGCTGTCATCCTGTTCGTTGAGCCACGCGGTCAGCTGCGCAACGCTGTTCGGATTGTTCAAGCCCGAAATGCTCTGTGCCTCTGCAACAAAGCGGTCATGCACAGTCTGCGCGATACTCAACGCGCCCTCAACGAGTTGCATATCCACGGCCACGCCGCGCTGATTGATGCGCAGATCAGTTTCCCACTGTTTCTGCACCGCGTCAGGCACGGGCACATTAGACAGGCGGCGGTCAATCTCCATTTCCGTCACAACGTCCTGCAAGTTGTACTCCTTGAACAGTGTCCACTTGTCGGGGTCGTGGTAATAGTAGTTTCTGGTGCGCCCACCATTGGTCTTAGAGGGCTTGCAGGGCACACAGAAATAACGGATAAGGGCTTTGCCCGTTGCCAGTTTGCGCTTGTCCTCTGGCAAGCCTAACGCCGCGCCGGTGATGCCCAGACCAGCGGTATAACCGCAGTACAGACCGTGCAGCATGGTATCACGCCATTGGGCGGGAATCTGCTGACCGTAGACCTTAGACAAACACCCGAACTCAAACGCCGCATTGTATGCGTGTTTAATATAGTCCGGGTCAAACAATGCACTGATAAGCCAAGGGGGAGGCTGCTCCCCGCTGGCCATATCAACACACTGCACCTGTCCGCCATCTACGGAGTATGCAAATAGCAGAATCTCAAAGTCGGGAGAATCAATGTATCGCCACGCCCCAGCCTTGTTAATAGGTACGCTGGAGAATGTTTCGAGGTCAATAGACAGATGGTGCATTGATTGCCTCCCGATGCCTTACTGGATCAGTTCGCCAGTAATGGGGTTGACGTTTGCCGCCTGCGGATAGGGGGTATAGCCCTGCACAGCGGGCTGGGCAACGGACTGAGGCTGTGCCACAGGTGCGGCAACAGGAGCCGGAGCAGCAACGGGAGCCATGCCCGGTGTAGCCGCTGCACCCATAGTAACCTGTCCGGCGACATTTGCCGGGGGAGCCTCGATGCCAGCGAAATCATCCTCAGCGGATGCACGGCCAGCCAGAACCTCGCCATCGCGGGTCTTGAGGACATTGTTCAGGCCACAGCACATCTTGTTACCGCCCTTGTTCGTGCCAAAGAAGCGGATAGTCACCTGACCATACATACCGCTGTAAATCTCCTGCGGCTGGGCGGGAACCTTGTCCCATTTGCCGTTGGCGAACAGCCAGCGGATGACCTGCGGCTGCTGTGCGCTGGATGCGCCCAGAACGTAGCAGCCCTTAGCCTCCGGGCCGTAGGGCTTGCCGGACTGGTTCACACCGTCACCGTCATGCAGGATGGAGAACAGCGCAGTTTCCGGCAAGCAGAAACCGCCCCACTGGGAAGATGCAGCGGTCTGGGCTGCGGCGCGGATAGCTGCCTTGATCTGCTCCACCAGCGCGATATTGGTCTTAGGGATCAGCAGCGACACGCTAAACTTAGGCGTTGCGCCGGGGGTAGAGGGGCTGGCATACGCCTCATTGATATGGACGTAAGACAACCTGACCTCATCGGTCAAAACCTTACAAGGATCATTCTGGAACATATTAGCTAACCTCCTAAAAAGTAGTAGTCTGGAAATTCCTTTCGGAAATCATTGTAAATAGAGCGGCGTTTTACGATCCGCTCATACGTTTTCTTGGTTTTCTGGATGTCACGGTAAAGGTCATCGTTTTGAGCATTTGCAATGGCCTTTTCGACACCGCGCAGATTATCGGTATCCCGGTAGCAGTGTTCATAGACGCGCTCGGCCTCTTTCCACTGCTCCTTTGTGCGGACTTGCTCATCAGGGAACCAGAGATCAAGACAAGAGATCGCCTGCCTGTTATCCCATGCGTTCTTGAACATCAGGCGAATCAACTTCGTATATTTATCTTGCGTAACGGTATGAATCACCTTTGCAAAATCACCACAATACGAAAAGTTGATGCCGTGGAACCAGTCAACGCATGAAAACGACAGGGCATCAATCTTCATGCTTTACACCCGCAAAGTCTGCTTCGGCGGAACTGTATGCAGGCCGCTTATCGCTTTCTTTTGCTAGTGTAGGCGCACCCATCGGCCTCACGATCTGATCCTCCAGCAATTCGCCAAAGTGCTTCTTGCCGATGACCTTTTCCAATTCGGAGAGGCTTTTCGGCTTATAGTCGTAGATCAGAGCGCGGTCAATGCCGCTGTCCAGTAGCGTTTTGATGGCGGTATCCGTGTCCGCAAAAGAACGGACACTGCGGCCAGCAACACACTTATAGCCCTTGATGGGATGACCCTGCATCAGCCGTTCCAGCGCGTAGTCCTTGATGGAACCGTACCAGTGGATGAGGTTTTCGCCCACGGTCAGCAGATCACCGATTTCATCATCGGACAGGATGGGCGGCAGACCCAACATCTTACGGCCAGCCGGATCAGCGCATTCACCAGCCGGAATCTGACCGACAGGAATGCAATCCTTAAACTCAGCCAGTGCAGTGTTCTGTTCGGCACGGGCACGACACTGGGCCTTGCCACGGCAGAACCGACACCAATCACCGGGATTGAACTGCGCACCGTTGCCCGTAAAAGCGGCCTGTGCTGCGGGCTGTACGATTTTCCGGCCCCATTCATACAGTGCCTCGACAGTCGTTTCATAGGGGTGAACATCCTCAGTGATACGGGGCTGAACGATGGTCATGCGAACACGCTTGATCGTGTCGCCGTACATCGCCTTATACTTTTCCACCGCACCGATGGCGTACAGCTTCATCTGCGGATTTTCCACAGGAGAAACAGGAACGCCCTTTCCGTGCTTGTAATCGGTGATGTCGATGATGTCATCACCAATCATCACGTTATCGCAAGTGCCAAAACCGTCCGGCACGAATACAGAAAAGTCAACGTGTACCTCGCTTGCCGTGTACGGCATCACAGAATAGCCGTTCGCTTTTTCCATGAGGTGATCCGCGTAGAACTCGGCGCAGTGGAGCATCTCGTCAGCGTAGTAGGGCTTATCCTGCAACTTTTTGAGCGCATTGTTGAATTTCTTCTTATCCAGCTGCCCAAACTTGTACCGGGCATACAGTTCGCAGAACTCATGCGCCAGTGTACCTTCCTCGGCAAAACTGCTGGTGCTGCTGGGGAAATTCAACTCAAAACGCGGAGCGGCGGTGCAATTCAGCCAGCGATGAGCGGAACTGCTGGAGCAAAGAGCGTGTTTACTCGGTGTAGGCATATTCACCAGCCTCCCTTAGTCGAACTTACCGCCCAGAGCGATGAGCTTTTCAGCGACCACGGGATACTGCTCAGGACGCAGCTGAGGAATTGCCATAACGCCCATTTCGTTCAGGATCGCGGACAGCTGCGGCATCATGCCCTTGTCCAACAGTGCTGCGCCGACCTTGGCAATGTCCTGCATGGTGTACTGGCGGGGCTGGGGCTGCTCAGTAACAGGGGAACCCGTAGTAACAGGGGGGACAGTCTGCGAAACGGATGTGACAGGTGCGGCAGTCACCGACTGCTGAACAGCCGGGATAGGGTTTGCCACGGGAGCCGGGATAGGGTTTACCACGGGAGCCGGAGCGGGCGCAACGGGCTGCTGGACTACGGGAGCCTGTGCAACCGGGGCAGGGATAGGAGCCACGGGCTGCTGCGTTACGGGAGCAACAGGGGCCTCAGATGCAGGGGTAAGCGGCGGAACGGGTGCAGGGCCGGGAACAGTGTGCGGCGGCTCAACGGGAGCCGTAGCCGGGGCATCGGGGGTCTGTACGCCGGGAGCCTCGACCTGTGCGGGAACTTCCTCAGCGGCGGACTTGTCGCTCTTACGGCGGCGGGTCTGCTTCACTGCCTTGTCAGTGGCATCAGCGGTGTTGATGACAGGCTGAACCTTGATCTCGCCAAAGTTAGAAACGGCGGTAGCCAGATTGTTCACGGCAGCGGCCAGTTCGGGGGCCTCAATGAGAATCTTAATCTCCATAGTGATTTACTCCTTTTCTTTCACGTTCGGCTTTCCACGCTTGATACCGGGCCTCGTTCTGAGGGTCAGCATAGAATGCCTTTGCAGACTGCAAAACGGTAGCGGCCAGCAGATTAACTTCTGCCGGGGGGATCAGCTTCGGAATGATCTTCATGGTTTGCTTCTTCCTCTCTGACTTTTTCCTCCAGACGATCCAGAGCCGCGAAAATGCGATCCCGCGTTCCATCTCTGGGGCCTGTCCTACCATTGATGACCTCGGACAGATATGCGGGGTTATAGCCGCATTCATCCGCCAGTTCCTTCATCTTGATCTGCGCGACATGACATCGCGCTTTAACTTCGCCTGTCCATGCTTCAAGCATCCAATGACCACCTCCTATCTCAGTCAAAAAAGTTTATATATCAGTTGAATTTATTTGACTTTTGCGTTATAATCGAGGTGTCCAATCACAATTACATACGCTGAAAACAAGCTCACGGGATGACTGTTCCCTAGGGCCTAGTTTCTTATAGTCAAATTATTTTGACTGACAACGTTATTATAGCAAAAATAATTTGGCTGTCAAGAGCTTCAGCAAAAATAGTTTGGCTGAACGGAGGCAGTTATGTCGTTTTACGATCGGTATGTGGACTGCTGCAACTCGGATGGGATTGAACCCGCATCCCAGTATGCCGCTGATCTCTGGAATGTAACACGGGCAACAGTGTCTGCGTGGAAGAAAAACGGGAATACGCCACGCGGCGATATTGTGGCGCGAATATCTGCGCATTTTAATGTGTCCGCTGACTATTTGCTGGAGTTGACGGACGAGAAGAAGCCCATACGAGAACCCTACACGGCACAACCGAAAATCCTGAGCTTGTATGATGCGCTCGATGCGGACGATCAGCAAAAAGCACTATCCTTTTTGGAGTTCATGCTTACGGATGGAAAGTATCAGGTAGCCACAAACACACAGGCGGGTGCGTAAAAGGATCGGCAATCTGATATACCTAGATTTTGGGAAAAACGGAGGACGGTAACATGGCAAACTATACGACCAGCACAAGCGACAAGTCGAGAGATAAAGCGGTCAAGCTACTGCTGTGCGGCGGAATCGGCCTGCACTACTTCTACGTTGGCAGGATCAGGGCCGGGCTGATCCATGCCGCATTAGGCATCGTCATGTGGTTAGGAGCCGTTGGTATGATAATTGAGGGCGCGGGCAGTGAAAAGTTATTTTCTCTCTGGATAGTTTTTCTACTGGCCTGCTTCAACGTACCTGACTTGATCCGGCTGAAACTGGGCAAGTTCCGGGATAACGTGGGCGATTATCTGCGGCAATAAAAAAGCCCGCACACTGGCGGGCGGGTGATGGTATGAAAAAAGAGAACGAAATTCGGGCGGTTGTCTATGCCCGGTACTCATCCCATTCGCAAACAGAACAGAGCATAGAGGGCCAGATAAGCGCGGCTCAGGTATACGCAAAAGCCAAGGGATACACCATCGTCAAAGAATACGTTGACCGGGCTAAAACGGGTAAGAACGACAACCGCGAGGCTTTCCAGCAGATGCTGTCCGATACGGCAAAGCATGAGTTTTCGGTCATCATCGTCTGGAAGGTAGACCGTTTCGGGCGAAATCGTGAGGAAATCACGTTCAACAAGTACCGCTGCAAAAAGAATGATGTCCGGGTGGAGTACATCGCCGAGGCCGTTCCAGACAGCCCGGAGGGTGTCATTTTGGAAAGCGTTCTGGAGGGCATGGCAGAGTATTACAGCTTGCAGCTTGCCCAGAACATCCGCCGGGGTATCCGCGCCAGCGCAGAGAAGTGTCAGGCCATCGGCGGGCATTGTTCGCTGGGATACGCGATTGACCCTAAAACGAAAAAGTATGTCATTGACCCGGATACCGCGCCCACGGTGCAGCTGATCTTTGAGAAATACGCAGAGGGCTACACCGGCATGGACATCGTGCGGCTGCTGAACGAGAAAGGGCTGCGCACCGTCCGGGGCAAGCCGTTCACTAAAAATTCCCTCTGGACGATCCTCAAAAATGAACGGTACGCGGGTGTATACCTGTTCAAAGATGAGGTGCGCGTAGAGGGCGGAATCCCCGCGCTGGTCAGCCGTGAGACATTCGACAAGGTGCAGGAGATGCTGGAGATCAATCACCGATCCCCGGTGAACACATGGAACCGGGCAACGTATCTGCTGACGGATAAGCTGTTTTGCGGGCACTGCGGCTCTAAGATGGTGGGCGAATGCGGTACATCCCGAACGGGCGCAACGTATAACTACTACATCTGCGCCGGGAAAAAGAGGGAACGGAACTGCTCTAAGAAAGCGGTTCGGCAGGACTGGATAGAGAAAGTCGTGTTACAACAGATTCGCCGAGTGCTATTCGATCAAGAGTTTTTGGAGTTCATCGCGCACAAAGCCTACACCTACTATCTGGAGGAAAAGAAAAAGCTGGATCAGTCCGCCGCGATAAAGGCGCAACTGTCCAGCGTGGAAAGTTCTATTGATAATCTGATCCGGGCGATGGAGGCGGGCATTTTCAGCGCATCCACAAAATCCCGGCTGGATGATCTGGAAAACCAGAAAGCAGCCCTCACCCGGACGCTGGCCGAAATTAAGCTGTCAGAAGAATCTTTCGACCTCACAGAAGATCGCATCCTGTTCTTCCTTGAATCTATGCGTGGGCTGGATATGGATGACGTAGACAGCCGGAAACGGCTGGTAAAGACATTCGTGAATGCCGTGTATCTGTACGATGACAAAATCACACTGGCGTTCAATTTCACGGATTCATGTGAAAAACCAGAGATTATAGAGCTGACGGACATCGCGGATGGTGTCGTTGAAAAGTTCGTACACCGTGCGTCATGCTCCACCAAAAAAGCACTGTACTTTGTAGGAAGTATGGTGCTTTTCTTTTTGCATGGATACAGCAAAAGACGGTGGTCTCCCACAATAAGGAAAGCCGTCACCTTGTCCGTATTACGATCATAGCAGCCACTATAAAAATAAAACCGCACCGTACTTCAAAGATGAGGAACGGTGCGGTTTTTTAGTGATCAGAAGAGAGCCTTACATCTTCTCCGGGACGTTGATCTTGAACATGGTGAGCACGTTGAAGATGGCGTTCTTGACGCCGATGCAGAGGGCCAGACGGGCCTGCTGGAGGGCGGGGTCTGCGCCCTGAATGCGGCAGTTGCCGTAGAAGCGGTGGAAGGCGCTGGCGAGGTCGATGACGAAGCGGTTGATCCGGCTGGGGTCATACTTCTCGGCGGCCATGACGATCTCCTGCGGGAAGGCAGCCAGCATCCGAATCAGGTCCATCTCGGAGGGCTCGGTCAGCAGGGTGGCGTCCACCTGCTCGGCACCGGCGAAGGAGACCCCTTCGCTCTCCATCTTCTTGAGGATGGAGCAGATGCGGGCGTGGGCGTACTGAACGTAATAAACGGGGTTGTCGTTGTCGGTCTTGACGGCCTGATCGAGGTCGAAGTCGATGCCGCTGCCCGCGTCGTGCATGTTGAACAGGAAGCGGGCGCTGTCGATGGGAACCTCTTCCAGCAGGTCCGTCAGGGTGATGGCGTTGCCGGTGCGCTTGGACATGCGGACGGGCTGACCGTCGCGCATCAGGTTGACCATCTGCATCAGGACGACGTCGAGGTCGTTGCCGTTCAGGCCGATGGCGTCCATGGCGCCCTTCATGCGGGCAACATGGCCGTGGTGGTCGGCACCCCAGACGTCGATGGCCTTGGCAAAGCCGCGGGTGGCCAGCTTGTTGTAGTGGTACGCGATGTCGGCGGCGAAGTAGGTGGGGATGCCGTTGGCGCGGACGAGGACCTCGTCCTTGGCTTCCTCTTCGGTGCCGTCCTCGGTCTTCTTCTTGTTGACGGTGCCATACTTGGCTGCGTACTGGGCGCTGCGGTACATCACAGCGCCGTCCTCGGCCTTGTAGCAGGCGCCCAGCTCCAGCAGCTTGTCCACCACGGCCTTGACCGCGCCGGACTCGTGCAGGGTGCTCTCGTGGAACCAGACATCGTAATCGATGCGGTACTTGCCGAGGTCGCGCTGGAGGGCGGCAATGTTCTTGGGCAGGGCGTAGTCCACGAGGGCGTTCTTCAGGGTCTCGAAGGCTTCGCTGGCGAACAGCTCCTCTTCGCTCATCCCCTTGCAGGGGGCCACATAGGCGTCGCCGTGGATCTCGGCGAACTCACCGGCCAGTACCTTGATGTCGCCGCCCTGATAGCACTCGGCGGGCAGGGGATAGGCCTCCTCGCCGCAGAACTGCTGCAAATAGCGGACGGCGAGGCTCTTGCCGAACTTCTGGATCTGGTTGCCCGCGTCGTTGATGTAGAACTCACGGGTCACATCGTAGCCCGCCCAGTCGAGGACGGCAGCAAGGCAGTCGCCCAGAGCGCCGCCGCGGGCGTTGCCCATGTGCATGGGGCCGGTGGGGTTGGCGGAAACGAACTCCACGTTGTACTTGGCACCCTTGCCGTGGTCGGTGCGGCCGTACTCCTGATTGGCACAAGCGCCCAGCACCACGCCGGCCCAGAAGGACTGGGACAGGAACAGGTTGATGAAGCCGGGGCCGGCCACCTCGACCTTGGAGAAGACGCTGCCCTCGATGGAGGGCAGATGGGCGATGAGGGCATCGGCGATCATCTTGGGGGCCTTGCGCCACGTGCGGGCACCGGCCATGGCGAGGTTGGAGGCGATATCGCCGTTCTTGACGTCGGCGGGGATCTCCACGATGAAAGCGGGCAGCTCGGCTTCGGGCAGGGTGCCGTCGGCCATGGCGGCCTTGGCAGCCTCGGTCAGCAGAGCACGGGCCTCATCCAGCGCCGCCTGACGGGGATTGTAGTTCTGGTAGGTCTTTTCAAAGTCTGTCATTTAGTAGATCCTTTCCTGTAAATCGATTGCTTTTTTATCAGGCTGTCCTTCGTACAACCTCTCTGTCGCGAGCGTGAGCGAGACTGAGAGGTTAGTTCGGCTTCTGTACGCTGATCTCCAGCGTATTGCGGTTGATGATGGAGATGGGGTCGTCGGCGTCGAGAAGGTAGCTGAAGGCAGCGGTGCCGCCCTTTTCGGAGAGGGCGCATTCAATGCCGTCGCCGGTGACGCCCAGCGTCAGGCCGCCGACCTCCGTTTCATAGTAGCAGATATTGCGGCGGTCCCGCTCGACGATGAGCTGGGCGTTGGCCGGGCCGAAGCGGAGCATCGCCACCCGGCTGCCGTCGGCGGCGATCTTGATGGTGGTGGTGCAGCCCTCAAAGCCGATGGTCTGGGTCTCTTTGTAGGTGATATAATACGTATCGCCCTTTTTGACGAGGCTACCGTAGGTCATGATCTCGATGCGGTCGTCCTCGCCCGTACGGACGGGCTGCATGTGGTCGAACTGCTCGGTGCGGCTCTTGATGCGGATGATGAAATCTTCCTTCACAGTTGTTTATCCTTCGCTTTAGAATTTGTCGATGGCGATCTGCTCCACCGGGCCGCCCTTGTACTCGCCGAGGAAGAGGTCGGCCGTCTGCGCAAAGCTGTCCGGCGCGTCGCTGACATAGAAATGCGCCTGCCCGGCGGGGTGGTCGGCCCGCAGCCCGCGCTCGCTGAGGGTGCGCTCCAAGTGGTGCGCAGCGGTCTTGGCCGGATCCACCAGCACCACGTTCCGGCCCATGAACTCGCCGATCATGGCCTTGAGCAGGGGGTAGTGGGTACAGCCGAGGATGAGGGTATCCACCCCGGCGTCCCGCACCTCGGTGAGGTACTGGGCGATGACCAGCTTGGTGATCTGCTCCTTATCCGGGGAGCTGTGGTCCACGTACCCGGCTTCCACCAGCGGCACAAAGAGGGGGCAGGGGCGGGCCGTGATCTCCACCCCCGGCACCAGCTTGCGCAGCAGGGTCTCGTAGCTGCGGGAGCGGATGGTGGCGGCAGTGCCGATGACGCCGATGCGGCGGTTGCGGGTGGCAAAAGCGGCCTCCCGCGCGGCAGCGTCCACGACGCCCAGATAGGGCACGGGGAGCTTGGCGGCCTCTGCGGCGGGGTAGGTGCTGGACACCGTTCCGCAGGCGGCCATGATGCACTTGACGTTCTGGGAGAGCAGGAACGCGATGTCCTGCCGGGCGTACTGCAAGATGGTCTCCGGGCTGCGGCTGCCGTAGGGGACGCGGCCGGTATCACCGAAGTAGACGATGTTCTCGTGGGGGAGCCGCTTGCGCAGTTCCTTCACGCCGGTCAGGCCGCCGAGGCCGCTGTCGAAAACGCCGATGGGGCGGTTATCCATGCTGCTTTTCCGTCCTTTCCAGCGCCAGCTCGATCAGGTGGTCGATCAGAGCCGGAACAGGGGTGCCCTCATGCTCCATGAGCTTGGGGTACATGCTGATGGGGGTGAAGCCGGGGAAGGTGTTGATCTCGTTGATCATCACCTTGTCGGTGCCGTGCTCCACAAAGAAGTCGCAGCGGGCGAGGCCCTCGCAGTTCAGGGCCGTGTAGGCCATGGCGGCGTAGGTCTTGACCTCGTCGAGCTTGGCTTCGTCGAGCTTGGCCGGGATGACCACCTGACTGACGCCGTTCTTGTACTTATCGTCGTAGGTGTAGAACTCGGCACCGGCGAGGATCTCACCGGGGCGGGTGGCCACAGCGGGGTCGGAACCGATGACGGCGCACTCGACCTCGTGGCCGTCCACGAAGGCTTCGAAGACCACCTTGCGGTCGTTTTTCAGCGCAAGGGCGATGGCGTCCTTCAGCTCGGCGCGGTCATGGGCCTTGGTGATGCCCACGCTGGAACCGGCGTTGGCGGGCTTGACGAAAATGGGCCAGCCGAGTTTGGCGATGGCACCGTCGCAGACGCCTTCGAGGTCGGACTCGATCTCCCAGCGGTTCGCGGCCAGCCACTTGGTGTGGGGGATGCCGGCGGCGTCGAACAGGGCGTTGGCTACCGCCTTATCCATGCAGACCGCGCTTGCCAGCACGCCGCAGCCCACGTATGGGATGCCGGCCAGCTCCAGCAGACCCTGCACGGTGCCGTCCTCGCCCCACAGGCCGTGGAGCGCCGGGATGACCACATCCACGTGCAGCTTCTCCACCTGCCCGGCGGGGGTGAACAGGATCATGCCGTGGTCGGCGCGGTCCGGGCTGAGCACGCAGGGCATATTGCCCGGCAGCTCTTCCCAGCTGCCGTCGGCCATCTGGGCGCTGGAAGCCTCGGTGTACAGCCAGCGGCCCTCCTTGGTGATGCCCACGGTGAGCACTTCGTAGCGGCTGCGATCGAGGTTGTCTACGAACGTCCCGGCGGACACGCGGCTGACCTCGTGCTCGCTGGACATGCCGCCGAACAAAACGACGACACAAAGTTTATCTTCAGATTGCATCATGATCTCTCCTGATCTTGCGAAAATTCTCTATATAGGTATAGACGCTGTTATTATACAATATCTATGCGCGGGATGCAAGCGGGCAGAACCACAAAGGCAACAAAGAAAAAAATTTCAAAAAAGTTGAAAAAACGAAAAAAATCTGCTTGACGGATGGAAAAGGACGTGATACAATGATAACACCTCTTTTGCGGGGTTATTAAGTGCGCCCTGTTTTTAGGGCGCTGACCGCAAGCCGAGGGAGGTTCAAAACAACCGTTATAATGGAGGTGTCAACAAATGACCGTTAAAATCACTCTGGCCTGCACCGAGTGCAAGCAGCGCAACTACAACACCACGAAGAACAAGAAGAACAACCCCGATCGTCTGGAGATGAAGAAGTACTGCCGCTTCTGCAAGAAGCACACCGTTCATCGCGAGACCAAGTAAGAAAGGCGGACAACATCATGGCAGACAAAACCGAGAAAAAGCCGGGCTTTGTGGCCAGAATGAAGGCCGCCGTGAAGGGCTTTTGTGACCGCGTTGCAAAGTTCTTCCGCGACACGAAGAGCGAGCTGAAGAAGGTGGTTTGGCCGTCCAAAGAGGACACCAAGACCAACACCATCGTCGTGCTCGTCACCGTGGCGATCGCAGCCGTTGTCATGATCGCACTGGATGCCATTTTCGGCGGCATCTTGGGGCTGATCATCGGCGCCTGAACATCTTGAACGGAGGTTTGAAAAATGGAAGAACAATCCAATGAAGCCCTCTGGTATGTAGTCCATACCTATTCCGGTTACGAGAATAAGGTTGCGAACGACTTACAGACCATGGTGGAGAACCGCCGGCTGCAAGACCTGATCTGCGACATCAAGGTTCCCACCGAGATGGTCCCGGAGATCAAGGACGGCAAGGAGCGTATGGTGGAGCACAAGCTGTTCCCCGGCTACGTTCTGGTCAAGATGGTCATGAACGACGATACATGGTACGTCGTGCGCAACACGCGCGGCTGCACCGGCTTCGTCGGCCCCGCATCCAAGCCCGTTCCTCTCTCGGCGGAAGAGGTCGAGAAGATGGGTGTTGAGAAGGCGGCTCCGCTGACCGTCGATTTCAAAGTCGGCGACACCGTGCAGATCACCGCCGGCCCGCTGGAAGGCTTTATGGGCCTTGTCGAGGGCGTCGACACCGAGAGCTTCAAAGTCAAGCTCAAGGTCAATATGTTTGGCCGCGAGACGCCCGCAGAAGTGGACATCGCGCAGGTCGAGCTGCCGTAACCAACCGGCATCCGTTTACCAAGGTAAGACCGCAGTGCGGTTCTTATAGAGCGTGGGCATTGGGCTCATGCTCGTGGGAGGCGCCTACACGGGCGCCGCAACTCACCACAGATTTTTGGAGGTGCATTTATTATGGCACAGAAAGTTACTGGCTACATTAAGCTGCAGATCGAGGCCGGCAAGGCGACTCCGGCTCCCCCTGTTGGCCCTGCTCTGGGTCAGAAGGGCGTCAACATCATGGCGTTCACCAAGGAGTTCAACGAGCGTACCAAGAACCAGATGGGTTATGTGATCCCCGTCGTCATCACCGTGTACGCTGACCGCTCCTTCAGCTTCATCACCAAGACTCCTCCGGCAGCTGTTCTGATCAAGAAGGCCGCTGGCATCAACACCGCTTCCGGCAAGCCCAACAAGGAAAAGGTTGCTTCTCTGACCGCCGCTCAGGTGGAGGAGATCGCCAAGACCAAGATGCCCGACCTGAACGCTGCTTCTCTGGAAGCTGCCTGCAGCATGGTTCGCGGCACCTGCCGTTCCATGGGCGTCACCGTCGAGGGCTGAGACATAAACAGTGGGAGGGCATAACACTGCCCGCATGACCACACAGGAGGATATACAATGAAACATGGCAAGCACTATGTCGACGCTGCAAAGCTGGTCGATTCTACTAAGGCATACGATGTGAACGAGGCTCTGGAGCTGGCTTGCAAGACCGCTTCCGCCAAGTTCGACGAGACCGTTGAGCTGCACGTCCGTCTGGGCGTTGATGGCCGCCATGCTGACCAGCAGGTCCGCGGCGCTGTCGTTCTGCCCAACGGCACCGGCAAGACTGTCCGCGTCTGCGCCATCGCAAAGGGCGCTGCTGCCGCTGCTGCTGAGGCAGCCGGCGCTGACATCGTCGGTGATGACGAGCTGATCGCAAAGATCGCCGGCGGCTTCATGGACTTCGACGTTGTCGTCACCACCCCCGACATGATGGGCCGCGTTGGCCGTCTCGGTAAGGTGCTGGGCCCCCGCGGCCTGATGCCCAACCCCAAGGCTGGTACTGTCGCTCCCGATCTGGGCAAGGCAGTCACCGAGGCCAAGGCTGGTAAGATCGAGTATCGTCTGGACAAGCAGAACATCATCCATGTCCCCGTGGGCAAGGCATCCTTCGGTGCAGAGAAGCTGTACACCAACCTCGACACCGTTATGAGCGCCATTGCAAAGGCAAAGCCTGTTGCTGCAAAGGGTACCTACTTCAAGAGTGCTACCATCGCTACCACGATGGGCCCCGGCATCCGCCTGAACACCCTGAAGTACGGTGTCTGATTTGAAGAAGTAAAACCTCTCCGTCTGCGCTTTGGCGCAGCCGGCTCCCCTAGCAGGAGAGCGAAATAGAGGAAAATAAAAATCTTCAAAAAAGTACTTGACAACACCGCGCGTTTGCGGTAAAATAATCATGCTGTTTTTGAGACAGCAGGTGCTGGAGTTCCAGCGTAAGGCTATGCCGCCTGCCGAGAAACGCGCGTAATGTTGTTTTATGCCTCTTTCTCGGACACAGTGCGGGAAAGAGGCTTTTTTCATGCAGAACTCCGGTTTTTCGATACAAGTTTTTGAAACGAGGTGAAACCGAATGCCCAGTGCAAAGATTCT
>ENA-ORSQ01000138-ORSQ01000138.1-human-gut-metagenome-genome-assembly--contig:-NODE-138-length-58096-cov-167.624765_pt1 | contig 58096 bp, 58 predicted proteins | sample MGYA00241900_ERZ509164 | MGnify/ENA primary metagenome ERZ509164 (study PRJEB26280, sample SAMEA2338807) | human gut metagenome | biome: human gut; feature: human-associated habitat; material: faeces...
GGAAACGAGCGGACTTCTGCTCGTTTCTGTATTTTGCAATATGCAAAGAACGCCTTAATTCGGGGACAAAGATACGATATTTTTCTAAATCTCGCATAGCTTACAAGGAGAAAACCTTGGAAATTAGAACTTTTTACGTTAAAATCCATATTTGACAAGCAGATTTTGAAGAAAATATTTGGAGTTTCCAATAAAAAAGAGTATTTTTGCAGCAACAAATCCCACCACGCCTCTCAACGATGCGTACCACGGTGGGACTTCGCTTTTTATAAAGGGTATATGGATTACGACAAACAACCGATAAACGTAGATGAACAGGTTGCCTTGCTCCAGAACAGAGGGCTGGTGATAGAAGATATTGCAACTGCCAAATTGCAGCTTCGCAATATCAGTTATTTTCGTATTGCCAGTTACCTACGATATATGGAGGAAGACAGACAGTTTCATCATTATAAACTGGGTAGTACATTTGAACAAGCCATCGACCTTTATCTCTTTGACAAAGAACTTCGTCAACTTATATTCAAGGCAATTCAAGATATAGAGATTTCTCTTCGGACCAAAATGATTCAGATATTTTCCATGGAGCATGGCGCATTTTGGTTTATGGATGCATCATTGTTCAAGAATGCAGACTTTTATGAAGGCTGCCTTGACAATATCAAGAAAGAGGTGTCTCGTTCAAATGAAGATTTCATCAAGGAGCATTCCGAGAAATATACTTTCCCTTCTCTCCCTCCTGTGTGGAAAACATTAGAGGTCGTTTCGTTTGGTACGCTTTCCAAATTATTTTGTCTGTTCAAGGACAATCGTCTCAAAAAGCAAGTGGCAAGAGAGTTTGGACTACCTCAATACACTTACTTGGAAAGTTGGATAAGGTGTATAACCGTGCTTCGCAATTGTTGTGCTCACCATGCCCGTATATGGAATAGGCGTTTTGCCTTGAAGCCACAATTGCCAAATCGGCTTCCACTTTTTTGGATTGCTCCAACCCAAAAGCCTATCAAACTTTACCATCAGTTATGCACCTTATTATATATGGAGCAAACTATAACTCCTTGTATGGATTTAAAAAGCTCTCTGCTCAGATTGTTCGCAGATTATCCCAATATTGATTTACATGCCATGGGCTTTCCACAAGGATGGGAAAACGAACCTTTATGGAGATAGCAACAAGTGTTCGGACATAGACTATCCAAATACCTGCTGCCACAACGTTTTATTGCTGACAATGATTCTGACATCAGCTTTCATATACTTTTGCAGTATAGGAGTATTTTGTCTCTGTGTACTCACTGTGGCTATTGCCATAAAATAGTTTCCATCTTCCCTATGTATGAGCCTGGCTTTATGGCTTGTGATGTTGCAGTTATAAGATGCATTATCGTTGCCCTCGAAAGATACATGAGCCGTCCTTGGCTCATCGAAAAGATACAAATACTTGTATGGCACAAACACTTGCACTGTTCTTTGATTGATGACCTCACCATTAGCATCTATGGATATAGGATAAGGTATCTTGTAGAAAGCAACTGCGAGGGCGAGGACTATTATCGTAATGACAACCGTTCCCAAGCTGACGAGGCGAGGAGGAACCTTGCCTATCACGTTCCTCACCTTCTCGCTTCTCAACTCGATATTATCTGTTTCTTTTTCTTTCTGTTCCATGTCAAAAGCATTTTAGTTTCCCAATTCCAACTGATTCTTCACAAGATTATAGTATGCTCCTCGCTTGGCGGTCAAAGACTCATGGTTGCCTTCCTCAACCACTTTGCCATGGTCGATGACCACGATTTGGTCGGCATTCTTCACTGTGCTTAGGCGATGAGCCACTATCACAACCGTCTTTCCTTTGTAGAACTTATCCAAGTTCTCTACGATGCTTCTCTCATTGTTGGCATCGAGCGAGTTGGTCGCCTCGTCAAGGAAGATGTAGTCAGGATTCTTATACACCGCCCTCGCTATCAAGATGCGTTGTTTCTGTCCCTGGCTCAGTCCCACGCCATCACGTCCAATCTTGGTATTGAACTTCAGCGGCAAGGCCATCACATAATCCTTGATGCAAGCTATCTCGGCAGCTTTCAACAACCTTTCCTTATCTATATCGCCATCATCAACAGCAATGTTTCTTGCGATACTCTCCGAGAAGATAACACCATCCTGCATGACAACACCACATTGTCTGCGCCACCACTTTTTGTTGAGTTTGTTGATGTCAGTATTTCCAATGTTGATTTTTCCCTCCAAGACAGGATAATAACCAAGCATCAAACGGATGAGGGTGGTCTTTCCACTGCCAGATGCACCAACGATGGCTGTTACCTTACCTTGCGGAATGTGAATGCTCACATCTTCTATGGTTTTGCGCAAAGCATGTGGGTCGTACTTGAACATGATGTTCTTGATGTCAATGCCCTCATTCTTATCTTCAATAGAAGTTAGCAAGCCTTCCTTTCCGTTCTCATCATCCATCTGGTGAATCTCGTTGATTCGTTCCAAGCTAATCTTCACATCTTGCAGAGAATAAAAGAAGTTCATCAGTTGCTCCACTGGTGAGTTGAGCTGTCCGATGATGTATTGCACGGCAAGCATCATACCAAGTGTCATTTGCCCATGTATCACGGCGGTTGCAGCCACTACCGTGATGATGATGTTCTTCACCTCGTTGATAAAGATACTTCCTGCCTCCTGTGTCTGTTGGAGTTTGAGTGATTTCATCTGCACCCCAAACAAGTCTGCTTGCGTGTCCTCCCATTCCCATCTTCTGCGCTGCTCACAATCCTGCAACTTGATTTCCTGCATGGAGGTGATAAACTCATAAGTTTTGTTATTGTTGATGGCTTGTTGCTCAAACAACTCATAGTCAAGCACCTTTCTTCGCTTTAAGAACAAGGTCATCCATGTACCATAGAGGATGCTTCCCAACAAGAAGATGGCAAACACCAACTTATTGTAGAAGAACAGCACCACCGAGAATACCACAAAAGTAAGCATGGCAAAAGTGATGTTGAGCGTCTGCTGTGTTAGGAAATTATTCACACGGCTATGATCGTTCATTCTCTGCATCAAGTCGCCCAAGAGTTTCGTGTCAAAGAAAGACATCGGCAACTTCAAGAGTTTGATGAAGAAGTCGCTCACCAACGAGATGTTGATACGCAGAGATATGTGAAGCAACAACCATCTGCGGATAAAGTCGATTGCCGTTCGGCTGATGGTAAGCATCAGCTGCCCCAACAATATAAGCCAAACAAAGCCGATGTCTTGGTTCTTGATGCCGACATCCACGATTGATTGGGTAAGGAATGGCAGAACTAGTTGCAAGAGACTTCCAATAACCAACCCCAAGATAATTTGTCCGAAATACTTGCGATATTTCCTCACATACACAAAGAGAAAGCGAAACGATCTTTTTTCTTTGATGTTCTCTTCGCCCTCCATCTTATAGGTAAAGAATGTAGGAGTAGTTTCCAAGAACATAGCAATGCCCTTGTCCTCACTATTAGATTTTGTGCTTATCCAATGCTGCTTGAACTCTTCAAGATTGTAAGTCACCAATCCCTTTCCTGGGTCAGCGACATAGAACTTCTTACCTTTCTTTATCTTATATAAAACTACAAAATGGTTTTGGTTCCAATGAAGAATGCATGGTAGTGGTGCATTATTCAATGTCCCAGTTGTAGCTCTTGCACATGTTGTATGTAACCCTAAAGCATTTGCTGCCTCATTGATGCCTAGCAGAGACACCCCCTCTGTTGTAGCAAAACAAAGTTTCGACAGAGAATCTAAAGTGTATTCTCTGTCGTAATATTTACATACCATTTGCAAGCAGGCTATTCCGCATTGCATGGAGTCATATTGCTTATACAAAGGAAATGTATTCTTACAGCCCATATCGTGAGGAATCCAATGTTTTCTTTTTCTTTTCTTTATAATCTTTGAATTTATAACGTATAGTCAAAGAAAACATCCTCATATCTATTTTATTGTTGAAAGCATAGTTCATATTGTCTATATTACATTTTGTCTTCATTCTGTATGTATCAAAAATATCTTCACCCCTAAATGTGAAAGTCAAACCTTCCAAGCCAGTATACCATGTAAAGCCTATAGATGTAGAACACATTCTAGAAACATCATACATACCTTGTATTATAGGAAATTGATACCATCCCGAAAATTCTACATTTATTTTTTTTCTAAACAGCACAAAATTATTAGTTAGCCTTAATATTCCTGAGGTCTTTTTCTTATTAAAAGAAAAATCATCTTCAACCTTTCCACTTTGATGCATATTGAAAGCCATCGTTGTAAACTTAGATGATATATTCGGAGTCCACTTTACAGGAATAATAGCCATGAGACCATAACGATAATTTTGCGAGAAATTCAAGTATTTGTACACGGCCAATAACTCCGTGCGATTTAAAATCATATTTTGTGTAAAAAAATTAGGACTTGTTTCTGCAAATATACCAAATATATACTTTGATTTTATTATATAATTCAAATTACCACTATATTTTACATATGGCTTTAACGCTGTATTACCATCACTAGCACAGTAAGTATTCATATATACTCGATTTGCAGCTGTTGTCCAATATGTAGGATACCGCTTTTCACTATTCAAGCTCAATTGCAAAACACTTCTTGAAGTAGGTCTATAAACACACGTCAAAGATGGATATACTTGCCATTGGCTCCAAAGTTTTTTTTCGTGTTCGTGATTTTTCGCATATGTTGAGTGAAAATACTCTGTTCCTAAGGATATGTTTAGAAATCCTTTTTTAGATAAAGAATGCCTATATCCCATATGGATTTGTGCGGTTTGCTCTTTCTGCACAAAATATAGTAAGTCATTAGAAGATTCTCCTATGGCATATTTTTTTTCACTAGATGTTGAGACAATATATCCTTTTATCCCAAAAATAAAATTTCCTCCCATAATTAGCTTTTCCCCATTCATATAAACCTCATATTTATTAGAGTTTTGCTTATATGTTTCGTCTATTTTGTTTTCCTCCGCTTTTTCTAAAAGCTGATTTTCTTTTTGAGTATATAGAGTAACATTAGTGCCTATTTCCATATTATTATGCAAAAAGGATAAATTTGCATTATGTAGCCATGTCGGGGTTCTTGTAAATAATTTACTATTTTGAGATTGGGCATTAATATTTGTTGCTGCTGTAGAATTTACCTTAGGTAGTTCTTCTTGTAATATGTAACTAAATGAAAGAGAACTTTTATCTGCACACAAATAATTAGCATCTACAAACAAATTATTACTAAAGGTATTGCTTCTCCTAACATCCTCTTGTGTTACATGAAAAAGATTCTCTTGAATATAGTGGTTCGAGCACAGATTGTTTATCGATTTTTTTTTAGCGTAACCTCCATCATAGCTTAGATATAGTGAAAGTTTTTTATTTAAAAGACCGATATTGACACCCATTTTTTCGGATAAATTATGTCTTGTTATTGTTTCTTCATACAGTTCACTTGTTATTTTAAACGATTTTTCCTTTTCTTCTATTAATGTAATATTCACAGAAGCACCTCGTACACCAAATTTTGTAGGAGAATTATAATATACTTCAATATTCTTAACCCGATTTGGGGACAATGAAGACAAATAAGTACATATTTGTTCTTGACTCATTCCTTTGCTTTTACCATTAATTAATAAACTAAACGATGTCGTTCCTATAATCGAGTATTCGTTGCCGACTCTTTGTATCACAGAAATTTCATCAAGCATATCAAGAGCATTTCTAACTGGATGATGTTGTAATATTTGATTTCCTGCATACTGTAATGCGCCAAGCTCGTTTACACGCATTGGCAAGTTACCTTTTACAGTAACTTCATCTATTGATGTTGCAGCGTCTTCCAATCTTATAGTAAGATTTTTGACAGAATCCACAATAGTCGTGCTTTTATACCCTAAATGACTTACAATTAGCTTATATGGGATAGGCAAATCAAAAAAAGAGAAGGAGCCACAAGTATCTGTAACACAAGTAGCAATAGTCTTACTATTGCCATCTTGTGCTATAATCGCAGCAGAATATATGGGAAAATCTTCACTGTCAAGAACTCGACCATGAAAATTCTGCCCAAAAGACTTTGTACCAAAACATATTAGTATGATAAAGAATACAATTAGTTTGTATAATATATTATGCATAGTGTTCATATTATTCTTGATTATTTTCTATGTCAAATTGAACTTGCTTTTGATTTAGAAATGCAGAACTTTGATTTATGCGCTCATTAATCTGCACCATAATCTGTTGCTTACATTCATTCTTTAACTTGCATTTTTCGCAATTTGGACAATTGGGAAAATGATAGTACTGAAAAATTGAATTTCTATCTCCCAAATCTCCAACAATTTCATTCACCATTTCATGTCCATAAAGAACATCAAGAATATGCTTTGGAGAACAGGAAGTGTGTTGGAACTTTAGATAATCAAGACAAGCATAATAATAAGAATACTTTTTCTTATCTTTTCCCTTTAGGTATAACCCCAAATATTTTATGGCATTTATGTCATCTCTTAAATAAAGTGCCAGCAAAGCACCTAACATTTCTATCGTTAAATCCTTCAAGTCTTCATTTGTGTTAAAGACAAAAACTCGATTCAAAGTAAACCCTTCTTCTTTAAGAATTTTATAGTTTTCATCAATCGCCATAAATATTTTTTTAGCCATATCTACAGTAACGCTCCCCAACTTGTTTATTAAAGAAAAATCTACAAAAGAAGGTTTATAAATTGAGACAAAAGGATTTGTCTTTATTATTTGACTCATTCCAGGCACAACAACATAGTATGCAGGAAAGCCTAAGAATGAATTATTGCGTATATACACATTATATCCCATGCTTTCTATAAGATTTATAGAATACTTAAGGTCGTAAGAATTAGACTCTCCTAACAAGTGATTAAATCCCTTAAACTCGTAAGTTTCTTCTCCTTGCAATACAGACATTGGCCAAAAGCCAGTACCATTAATAAATATCTTCATTAAATTTCTTTCCGCAAGTTTCTTTTCTTCTGCGCCTATACTCTTAGTCTTAATAAACTTGAAAGATAAACCTTCAAAAGAGTTTCTCCCTTGATGGATTTCTGTGAAGCATCGTTCCAAAGCTACAGTAGGAATGAAATCTACGCCCAACTTGAAGTTATACAGTTGCTCTGCCTCATTTATAATGATTAAACCAATAGCAGGAATACCCTTACCTAAAGAACAATCCTTTATTATTACCTTATTACCTGTTTCTTTTTGGTATAGACTTAAAGTTTTACCAATTTCTGTTTCTGAGAAAAAAGAGAATGGGATTGTTGGTGGTGTATATTCATTCCAATAAATCTCACTTATGGCATAACGTTCAAAAATCTCACATAATGCTTGCAGTATAGCTTCTTTAGGAGTGTTTCCTGAAGCCATACCGTTAGACCCAGTTAATAACAAAGAAAATTCAATAGGAATTTCTATCTCCACTTTGTTTTTCACATCATAAAAAGGGACAACCAAAGGTCTTATATCTGGCATATAAGAAGCAATATAGGCATTTAGTTCATCTACAGAATCAAATCCACACATACGGATAAAATCTTCCATAAAATCTTTTGAGATTTTACGGAAAGATACTTTTCTCTCTTTTTGGTCATAGAGAAAATTCTGATTGCTTTCTTCTTTTTCAACTGCAAAAATATTGAATGTTTTATCTGTCAACATTTTCTTTGAATTTAGAAGTAAATGATTCTCCAAACGTTCCATAAACTCCGCATACCCACTTGCCAAAGAGTATTCGAATGTACGCCCTTTGCCATTTGTCCCTATATTTAATTTATCAAGTCCATTATTACCAAAGGTTACACGACAAGAACTAAAATTGTCATGTATTAAATGTTGTTCTAAAAGGAGAATGCCTATGTCGGAAAGAATTTTTCTTATTTTTCCTATTGTACAAATAGGAGCTTCTGCCTTATATTTTTTCATACGAATAAAAGTTTTTAATTAAAAGGCAAGCTCACACGTAAAAAATATGTATAAGCTTGTCTTTTTTGTTACAAAACGCCTTAATTACGAGGCGTAATAATTACTTCATCTAAAGTACCACCATCAAGGGTCTTATCGGCTTCATTAGTGCCACCCTCAACAAATCCCATCTCCTTAGGAGTTAACTTTTGTGCTTTTAGCAACATAGATTTTGTCTTCATATTATTATTGATATTAAATTAATGACGAAACTATTTTCGCCATTTTAACTGCAAAGATAAAACGAGTTACCCAAATGAGCAAAGATTTTAAACGGCATTTCACAAAACCACTACCTTGTTTTACAAAATCATTTTCCAACATAAATATTGTAGAAGATTTTCTATTTCGTCTTTAATATTGTTCATTTTATAAATCAAAAGGGGTTTTAAATAAAATTAAATAGACTTTTTTTGCATACTCAAAAAAAAATACTAACTTTGCAAAAAAATAAGATTATTGAATGGAACACAATTACGTAATATTGTCAAATAGTAATGTTTTGGTACGAGTCATCGCATCTGACATTATTTATATATCATCAGAAGGAAGTTACTCTACTATGGTTTTAATTGATGGACGTAAACATGTGTTTTCTTTCAATCTTTCTTCTTTTGAAAAACAATTGGAAACCCAATTAGGTTTAGAATCTCAAATATTTATACGACTAGGAAAAAGTCTTATTATCAATAGTAAGTATATATATAGTATAAATGTACCTGCTCAAGAATTAACTCTTTCTTGTTCTTCAATTCCAGGTGAATTTATATTAAATGCTTCTCGGGATGCGTTAAAATCATTAAAGTCGATGATTGAAATAAATTTAAAAACTAGGAGATTATTATGAAAATGAAGAATAATGACAATGATGTTTACTTCCTTGGAAATAAACAGCAAAATCACTTACGAAAATATGCAGTAGCAATCACATTTGCTGTAATCTGCGCTTTGGGGATTGTATATATTTTCTCTATCAAATCCGATGTGACTTATAAGCAAGGATTGCCAACCATTGAAACTTTACCCCCAAACGCCACATCACCCAAGTTCAAGGGACGATATGATTTCACAAAGTTCTTAGAGTGGGTTTCAAAGAATTTAACATACCCTACAGAACATGAAACAGAAAATGCAAAAGTCGTTGTCTCTTTTGTTATTACAAAAGAAGGTACTGTAGACCATATAAAAATATTGTCTCAACCAAAACAAAAGGCTTTTGCCAAAGAAGTAGTACAATTATTACAGAAGTGTCCAAAATGGGCACCTGGGAAATTGGCAGATGGGACTCCTGTAAATATAAGTTACACCTTGCCTATAAAATTCAGTAACGTAAAACGCTTTGATTAAACATACTGAGTTTTAGAACTTAGTTTGGAAATGTCACCAACTATACTCATATATGGGCACAAGGCTTAAGAAATCCGACGCAGATATCCACTACGGACTTTGCAACACTTAGAATAGCTGTGTTCTATCAGGTATTTCTCCGTAACAGGTTTACCGCAAGTTTACCTCAGGTTTACCCCAACTTCAATACAGAAAGCTAGAAACTGCGGGAATTAAAGTACAAAACTATATGGTAAAAATAGATTAAGGATATTAGGGACCTTTCTATGGAAAGGTGAGAGAAGTGACAGGAAGCAGTTGGTAGGGCATACCTTACATCAAGGCATGTCCTACCCCATTTCATGATTCCAAGACTCCTTAAACAAAGTAATTTTAGAAGAATATTTAAAATCTGTTACACATGGTCATGCTTTTCATAATAATACAAAAATAAACCTTTTACTTACATTTGTTGCTATCTATCTGCATTTTTATTCTGTTTGATTCTTCAATAAGTTGTCTGGCAATACTATCTTTATAGAATGCAATCTCAACCATTTTGTGGTGTTGATAGACAGAATCTTCATAAACTCCAACTCTGTTTCTTAGCTTATCAATCATATTTTCATCTCTTTGCACATTGAAATACTTCTCAATGAACATAACATTAGGGTCTTCAGATGGGAGCACCATCTTCAAAGCTCGATATTTCAAGTCAGCCTCCTCCCAATCTTGGTGCGTTCGCCATTGGGTGAGGTTGCCCCAGATGGAGATAACAAGAGATAAGACCAAGCCACCAATGAAAAGAAGAACATTTTTTGAGGTTGGCTCGAAGCGATGGGTTACAACCTTCTTTTGAGGTGATTTGTTCATCACTTCAAGTTTATCTTGCAATGCCTTTGAGAAAACATCATTCCCTTGTCTCATCTGCTTGACTGCATCAACCAAGAACTTGCTTCGCTGCTCATTTTTGCCAAGTTCAACCTTAATAAGGTCAGCAAAAACAACAATGGCATCTCTTAATTTGGATATTTTACCTCTGACTTTCTCTTCCTTGGTAAACATCGCATTGATTGACTTATCCAACTTGGTTATGTCATTACTTGCAGGAACATTTTCTGCTCCTGCGTTCTTTGTGGAGGCAGAAAGCTCATCAACTTTCTGCTCCAATCTCTCAACTGTGCCATAGATGGCTTCCAATAGTTCTTCTTTCATGTTCGATTCTAATTTTAAGTTTGTAACTTGCATCAAAGGCTGAAGCCTTTGATGCGTTTTCTCTTTTTCTTCTTGGCGGATTCATCCTCTGGGAATGGCTCATAAGTTTGGGCATTAGACGGAGCGAACAAGCCGATGGAAGAAATACCACTCCAAGGGTCTTGGGTATGTTCTGCCGTTGGTTGAGTCTGTTCTACTTGGTGACAACTTGGTTGTCCTCCCTGCATAGATTCGGCTCTTGGCGATGGCTACCGTCTCTGCGTTGTGTCCGCTGACCACCTCGCCGTTCAAGGCGGACTCACGAATGTACTCCGCCAACTTGCGGTTAGCTTTTCTCGCCCTCAGCCTCAGTGCCTCGTAGCTTGGCTTCGAGAACTTCACCGTGGCAGACTTCGACAGCTTGCGAACTCTGCCTGTGGGCGGTCTTCCGCCCTTTTTCTTGTCCTGTTCACCGTGATGCGTCCCATGATGGGAGCTTTTCCATTCTTGTCCATTCCGCTCTTTTTCAGGTAGAGCAACACCTTGAATTTTTCGATTTTCATAACGCTTACATTTTGAGTGTGCAAATATAATCATTTTGTAAGCGTTCCTTGATACGCAAAACATTGAGAATCAGTGCAATAAAATCCGTTGATGCACAAAGTTGCCTTTCCGTATTGTTACCTGCTTTGCATAGGTAACTGTGGCTCACGATTTAGTAACTGAACTACTTCAATATTCCTCACTCGCTTGCTTTATGCCGATTTGGCAACTTTGTGCAAATCTGCTCATTCCCAACTGTTTACGTTCCAACCTCTCTTATTCTCCTTTGGCTGCTTTAGAGCTTTATGTTAAAAATACTAACTCATCGTTTTGCGGGTCATAACTCATAGCTTTGTGATGAGATAGTCATAGTTTTAGGGGCAATGAATGTATGCATCTCGATACCGCTAAAAAATCGATTACAAATTACAATTTCAGTTATTACAGTTTTATTTTGACCCAATATCACGCTTTTAAAATGTAAGTATAGAAAAGTATATATAAATATATAAATATATATATTTATATATAAATATTTGTAGTAACAGATTTTTACTACCTTCAAACCCTTATACCCCCTCAGGAAAAAACTGTAATAACTGAAATTGTAATTACCGTAATACAAATAATCTTCAAAAATCCTTGGTTGTTTCAAAAACATTTCGTACCTTTTATTGGTACAGTGACTCCTAATCACATACTATGTTGGTGGATTGTATTTTTCCTTGGGAGCTAGCAATTGTAACAAGGTTAGGTCTGCCATTACAACTTCCGTTTTAATTTTGTCAATGACTTCTCTGTCGTGTTTATTAAATCTTTCTGATTGAGCAAGAGCATGGGCGAGAGTTGCCTCTGCATGTCTTAGCATTTGTAAGAACCATAGAAGGTTGTTTGATACTTCTGTCATGTTACTAACCATTTTAAATTTCAATAAATATAGCCGCGAAGTTATAGAGAAAAGTTCGTTTTTCCAAATGCCTTAAACTATATTATGTTATTCGCGCATATTTTAAAATTAGACATTAAGTGAGAATAAACGTCTGAATTATGCTTTTCATTATTTTATTTCCAAAAACTTTGGTGGTTTCAAAAACATTTCGTACCTTTGTGGACAGCATTGCTATTGATGCTGACTACTTAATATCTTAATGATATGAGCTTAAAGAAAATCACCCCCCCCAGACCGTCCGAAAACCTTGATTTTCTGCTGTTTATCACTGTTTTGAGGGCATATAAAGCCCTCTAAGCTAGTCTGGGTTATTCCAAAATTAGGTTAAATCACGCTTGTGAATTTTCCTTGCGATAGTAAATAACTATATGATTATGAAGAAAAACAGAATGGTAAGTAGCACTTTATGTGCTCTGATGCTTTTATGCACAATGTGCCTAATGAGTTGTTCGAAAGATAGTGATGGTAACGACATTCCTGAGATACCGCAGGAAGAGGATCGCTATTATGTGAAGTATGAAATGGATATTCATCCGTGGAATACTCAAGCAGTATGGTCTACAACCATTTCCTGCCAAGGTGATAAAGGTCCAGTTACTTTAAATACAAAGGATACTAAGTGGGAGGCAACTTATGGTCCTATCAAAAAGAATAGTAGACTGTATCTTAAAATAAATTGCAACCTTTCCTTTAGTAGCAGAAGTGATAGCTATGTAAGAATATGGGTTAGCAAGAATAAGGAACCATTCGTGCTTAAGGCAGAAGAGAGAGGTGATTCACCTTCTCTTCAAGCAGAATGTGGTATAGACTTTTAACGACAATGTGCTGAGCACATCTACCGTAAATTTTCCAAAAAGTAGAAGGAACTGGTAGCTTCCGGGCTGCCAGTTCCTTTTACTATGAATGCACACTTTATTAAGTCTTTTGCTTAATTTTCTGTGAGATAGTAAAAAAATAGCACTCTTTTTGGGATTTAAGGAATCCCATATCACTTGTTTATTCCAAATAAGGAAGCTAATTTTGAGGCAAAAATTGGAATAAGCAATGACTAAAGGTAGAAGTTACATCAACTCTTATGCTGATAGAATCATGAGAGAAAATATGATTGAGGAGGTGGGAACACTGCTCGATCTGATGATGAATGAGGATATGATGACCCCCAAGGAGATTCATATGGAGTTTGGTGTAGACCCTAAAACTATCGCTGCGCTGAGAAAGAAGAAGACATCTATTACCTTTGAGAGCATCCGAAAGTTTTGTTATGTCATAGGCTATTACCTGATGAAAGAAGAGGCTGCCAGAGAACGCAAGATAAGATGGGGAAGAGACAAGGAGCAAAAAAGAAGGATGAGATGAATGAAATCAACAAACTGAAAGAGCGTTATGAGAAGATATATGGCATGATGGCTAGCTTCGTGGAGGATTTATATAAGAAAAAAGACTTGCGCCAAGTGGTGAAGAATGAGAGTTTGCCAGGGTAGCGCAACCTAATATGCTATTAATTAATAAATTATCTCGTAAAAATGAAAGTTCAACTCCGATTGGGCGAAGATCATTTGCCTTAAAGACTACCGTATGCAACAAGGTTGTGTGCGGACACCGTTTGCTAGAAGTCCTTTCCCCAACGATAGGTAAAACGTGACTTGTACTTATCATTAACATTCTAACAAGAAAAGGAAAATGTCGTTAGAAGAAATTTTTGCCCAGGCAATTCTGACTGGTGGAGTAACCATACTGAATTGCTCTGTTGTCATTGGTAGCAATGCGCAGGTGAGTGATTTTTTGCAGAATACAGCTGCTAGTACCCAAAATCTTAAAGTAGACCAGGAAATCAAGGTGGACCCCAGACTCAAGACTGAGAAGGCTGCCCTGATATGGAAAACACTGACAGAACATAAGTATATTCATACTGAGGGCTCTTGGTATGTATGGGATCGTACGCAGGCTGAGTATGGATATATGGTGTATATCGTATCCGATATTCTGGGAGTGAAGCACCCTGCTAACAATACTATCATGTGGAAACCTTTTCATGCCCTATTCTTGAATGCTTCGCATATCGAAGGTGTGGCTAAAGCATCGGTGAGCAATAACATATCACAGTTTAGTAATTATAATGCCTGGTGTAATGAGGCAAAAAATATTCGAAGAATTTTATTGGAATATATCTCTTGATGTTCAGATACTTATAGCTGATATAATCGTATAATATTATATAACTGTTATAAAGATAACATTTTACTTCTTAGTACCTTTGTCCCCGTAATCAGATGCACAGCGCGTCTGGTTGCGGGGACTTCGCGTATTGCAGGTTCTCAATCTTTTAATACATATAATATGTTTACAAGACTAATCAATGCAGTAAAGGTGGACGGTGCAGTGATCACCGAGGAGAATGGTAACGTATCAGTGCGCAAGGCGCCATGGAACGAGACGGAGGTAATCAGTGACAAGCCGCAGGTGATCAGGGGCAGGATGATATTCTCGGGTGGCGAGAATGGGCGAGGCGACTGGGTGGACTTCAAGCCTTATGTGCAGGGCAAGCGAGAGAAGCCCTTCACGGAGATTCTCAAGACCAAGCACGGGGTGGTGCGCACTAGCAAGCGAACCGTGCAGGTGAACTATGCCTTCTCCAAGGACATGAGCAAGGCGGAGATTCTGCGCTGCCTCAAGGGTGAGCACCAGGAGATGGTGAAGGCTATCAAGCCCTTCAAGGAAAATGTGGAGTGGGAGGACTATAAGGAGTAATAGATAATGTATAATTAATAATGTATAATTAAGCATGAACCACTTTATTGCAATGAATCCTCAGCGTGGGGGCAATAAGGGCAGCGCTAGCTGCCTGCCCCTGGCTGAATATGACAAGCTGATAGCTCAGCCTTGGCTCCACGATATGGTGGAGCAGATACGTGGGGGCAATGACAAACTGAAGGGGCTGATGCCCTTCCGCTGCGGCCACTACAGCCGATTCCTCAAGAATCATCGCTCGCAGAAGGATGCTGACCCTACGAGTTTTCTCTTCCAGACCACCATCGACATCGACGATAAGGAACTGGTGGGTATCGCCATCGAAATGGCAAGGCAGCTGAATTGCAGCGACTCCATCTGGAAGGGAATGCTACTGCATCTGGAATACTCGGCTCGTAAGAAACTCCACATCGACATCCGAATGCCGATAGGTATGACTATCGAGGAGACGCAGAGAGCGTATTGTAAGGCACTTGGCGTGCCCTGCGATGAGAGTTGCTTCACCCCAGAGAGAATCCTCTTTATCACGGATCAGGACTCGGAGATCTATCGCTCCAAGGACTGGTATGCCGTGCTTCCTGCCGATGAACTGAAGGCTCGCAGAGAGGCTTATCTGAAGCGTGGTCTCACCATCGACGGCAGAGGTAAGGCCAACCAGCCTTACGAAATCAATATCAAACCATCAACCGTAAATACTCAACAGAATGTTCAAACAAATCGACTTTCGGGCTCTAACGGCAATCCTGCTGTTTCTCATGGCTCTGCTGGAGGCTATCAGATTCCTGACGGATTACCAACCTCTGGTACCGCCAGCGAGAAGAGCCTGATAGCCTTCGACCTCTTCACGGAGTCGGCAGGACTGAAGAATGTGAATATCGATACCGAGGGCTCTCGCCACTCCTCACTTCTTGCCATCATGAGCGCAGGAGCGAGCAGGGTGATGAGCGAAGAGGAGCTGAGAAGAGTAGTGGCAGTGAAGATGCCTAGCTTCGCCCAAGAGCGTGACTGCCAGCAGCTGATCCATGACTTCTATGAGAAATATGGAGACAGTTCGAAGCCATTCTCTAGAGATGTGATCCGCATCAATGCGCAAGCAGAGAAGCAAGCGACTCTCTCAACTCCTAATTCCTCACTCCAAACTCCTAACTGTGAAGATGATTACCCCGCTCCGCCCGAGATGCCGAAGAAGCTGCCTAAGCTCGTGGAGCTCCTCGTGTCTCAGACACCGGATATCTATAAGCCTGCCGTAGCCCATGCCATCTTTCCTCCGCTAGCCACCCACCTCTGCCGCACCTATTTTAATTACATCGACAATGTGGAGCATGAGGCTACGCTAATGTGTTGTCTCTTAGCTGGTACGGGCGCAGGAAAGAACTGCGTGCAGATGCCTATCAACCTGATTATGGAAGACATCAGAAAACGAGACAAAGATAACCTGAAACGAGAGAAGGAGTGGAAGGATGAGGTGACAAGAAAAGGTGCTAACAAGGATAAGCGTAAGCGACCTGAAAACCTCGTGATCCAGGAGATAGACGCCGATATGACCAACCCTGCCTTCGTGATGCGTACCGCCGAGGCGCAGGAGCATTTCCTCTATACTGCTCTCAACGAGATAGACCAGTTTGATAACCTAAGGGGCATTGGCAACCAGCAGTTTCGTATCATGTGCCTCGCCTTCGACCCTGGTAATCAATATGGACAAACCCGAGTGGGCACGCAGAGTGTTACGGAGCGAGTAACTATCCGATTTAACTGGAATGCCTCGACCACCATCAACAAGGGTATCCGATATTTCTCCAAGGTATTGACCGATGGTCCTATCTCCAGAATCAACTTCTGTACTATCCCAGAGCGTGAGATAGGAGCCGAGATGCCTGTCTATGGCACATACGATGACACATTCAGAGAGAACTTAAAACCCTATATCGAGCATCTTAACATGGCTTCTGGTACTATCAATTGCCCTGAGGCTTTCGCCTTGGCACAGAAGCTGAAAGAGGAGAATGCCGACTTTGCCCGTATGAGCCAAGACAGGGTTTACGAGAACCTCTCGTTCAGAGCCAATGTCATTGCCTATCTGAAGGCTTGCGTGCTCTATGTGGCGAATGGTTGCCAATGGGAATCCGAGATAGAGGAGTTTGTGCGCTGGAGCGAGCAGTATGACCTGTACTGCAAGATGAGATTCTTCCGAGATGCTATCGTGAAGGCGGAGCAGGAGGGAGTGAAGTCGAGCAAAAGAGGGCCTTCCAATATGCTGCAACTTCTGCCAAATGAGTTCTCTTATCAGCAGGCTGAGCAGTTGAGAAGCGACTTGGGGCTGGATACCAAGGGCACCCGACGGATGATAGCCACCTGGGTGTTCAGAAAGTATATCGTGAAAGTGGAGGCAGGCGAACAAGGCGTTAATGCTGGTAATGACAAAGCTGATAACAGCCATTGCAATTACAATTACGGTAATTACAGTTTTTATCGCAAGCTATGTTTTCTCAAAAAAGAATCTAAATAGAAACAATTATGGAAATCGTACTCAAAAGAATAGCTAAGCAGAATACTTACACCATAGGGCGTATGTATATCCTGAAGGACGAGGAGGTGGAGCGCAAGGTGAACTATACGCTCAATAAGGACCAGAAGCGCAGCTTCTGCCATGTGGTAGATGTGGGCAAACTGGACGGGGAGCACTACTTCTGCGATACCCTGGAGCCAACGTGGCGCAACCTGCTGGGAATCACCCTGTTGCCCCAAGAGGAGAATGTGCGTCTGGGGCGAGTGTCGGAGAAGAAGGCGCAGAAGATGAAGGGCAAGACTGCCATACCCGAGGGCACTTATCCCGTGCTCATCACCAAGTCGCCGAGATTCAAGCAGTGGCTGCCCCTGCTGCAGGGCGTTCCTGGCTTTGAGGGCATCCGCATCCATGCCGGTAACTACCCCGATGATACGCAGGGCTGCATCCTGCCGGGCGAAAACAAACTCCGAGGCATGGTGGTAAACTCTCGCATCTGGCTGCATCGCCTCGTCAATGCCATCACGGCGGCGAGAGACCGAGGCGAGAGCATCTGGATTACCATCGTTTGACACCTCTCACGGCCTGGCTCTCTAACGGATTCTCCGGCCAGAAATGCTTAGGGTATCGGCGCTTCAGTTCTTTGCGGACTTCGAAATAAGTGCCTTGCCAAAAACTTGCGAGATCCTGAGTAAGCTGAACGGGCTTGAAACCGGGAGATAACAACTCAAGCAGAAGGGGCTGTCTGCCAGCATCGACAGTGGGAGTTGATGTCATTCCGAAACACTCCTGAAGCCGCACACTCAGAACCGGGGCTTCGGCCCCCAAGCGATAATCGATGCGGATGTTGCTGCCCGATGGCACACGGATGTGGGTGGGAGCAAGGTGGTCTATTTCCTGCTGAAGGTCGTAAGGAAGGATGTTCCAAAGGATTTCGCACAGGTTGAGTTTCTTCAGCTCAGTAACAGAAGTCTTCATCTTGCCACCTTCTTCGAGATAGAAAGGGAGCCACGCTCGGGCTGTTGTCAGGAGATGCTCTGTTGACAGGTCGGGAATCTCCAGTTCCGGATGCCATTCAGCTACTTGCGCCACGCGCTGTTGCAGACGATGAACGGATTCGTTCCAATCGAACATGCTGAGTCCGTCTTTTCTGGCAGCTTCGCAGATAATGTCTGAAACTGTCTCTCGGCTGGCATTCTGTATCGGCTTGCTGTCTATGATGAGCGCTCCTATCCGTGTTTCCTGTTGCATCTTTACTGCCAGCGCTTTGCTGTCCCATGAAATATTCTCGCAGGTTTGTGCCGGCAGGTTCTTCCAGTTGACGGGGGCTGAGAGAAATACCCTTCCTTTCCGTCCCTGCCCAGAATTGGATGATGAGGTTGAGGATAGGTTGAGTGATGCGATGGCAAGCCATTCGTTTGCTGCCATGCTGTCGCACGGGTCGATGAAAATCGTGTTGCCATTCGACATCTTGAAGTTGCCCGCATGGTCGGTGGCATGGGCGATGCGCTCAGGGTAGGCTAGGGCGATGAGATGGCCCACTTCCTCAGCATCAATTGGCTCGTTGTCTTCTTTGATACGCAGCATCTTCCTGTATTCCTGGGCAATCTGAGCGATACGGTTCCAACGCCCCAGATTCTTCTTGCAGCGTGCGGAACGGAGGATAGAAAGGCGGAGCGTCATGTCAGAATCTTCATTTTCGCCCATCGGGTCTTTCTCTTCCAGCAGAGCAGCAATGTCGCAGGCCAGGGCTTGGCTCGCCGGAGAATCGCTGCTGATCATCATCTTGGCAATGCGCGGATGACAAGGAAGTTGAGCCATTCTGCTGCCTTCTGCGGTGATGCTGCCACTGAGAGCGTGAGCATCATGATCAGGAGTGAGGGCGTTGAGCGACATAAGAAGTTGCTGTGCCAATACGAGGTTGCCCTTGGGAGGAAGGGTGAGCCAAGGCAGCAGTTCCGGTTTGTTTTCCCCGAAAGCTGCAATGTCGAGAACCAGCGAAGAGAGATCTGCATCCAGTATTTCGGGCAGCCGTTGTTCTGGCATCAGATGTTCCGAGATCTGTGTCCAAAGCCGGTAACATACGCCTGATGTGATTCTGCCCGCACGCCCCCTTCGTTGCGTAGCCATGTCCTGACTGATACGAACGGTTTCGAGATGGCTCAAGCCTGTACGGGCATCATAAACCAGTTTTCGGCAGAGTCCGGAATCCACAACGATTCTTACTCCTTCGATGGTGAGAGAAGTTTCGGCGATAGGAGTGGCCAGTACGATTTTCCGTTCACCCGGTTTGGAAGGAGCGATTGCGAGCCGCTGCTTTTCTGGCGAGAGGTTACCGTATAGCGGGTAAAGAGTGGCTGAGGGCAGGACAGAGCGAAGCTGTTCTTCGCATTTCATGATTTCTCCCTGTCCCGGCAGAAAGGCAAGAATGTCACCTTCCTGGTTTCTGAAAGCCTGACAGATTGTGGCTGCCATTTCCTGCGCTACCTGATATCTGTCGATGTCGTGGTCTGCATAAATGGTTTCTATCGGAAACATTCTGCCTTTACTCTCGATAAGCGGAGCCTGAAGTGCCTGACAGATGATAGAAGCATCGATTGTTGCTGACATGATAATGAGCTTCAGGTCGGGGCGGATGATTTCCTGTGTTTGCCGGGCCAGCGCTAACGCCAGATCGGAATTGATGCTGCGCTCATGAAACTCATCAAAGATGAGGCACGAAACGCCTTCGAGTGTAGCATCATTGACCAGCATTCGGGTGAGAATGCCCTCGGTAAGGACTTCGATGCGTGTTTCATCCGAAACCTTGCTTTCGAATCTTACCCGATAGCCGATGGTTTTGCCCACGGGCTCTCCCAGAATCTGCGCCATCCGTTCGGCAATCTGGCGAGCAGCCAGGCGGCGCGGTTCGAGCATCAGAATCTTACCCTGACTTTTAAGATGATCATGGATGAAGCCTTCCAATGCCTGATCACTCATGCCCCGCAGAATGGTGAGCGGGAGGAGGGTAGATTTACCGGCTCCAGGAGGAGCTGTAATAACAAGGTTAGCCGACTCCATCAATGCTTCATTGACAGAGTCGGCTATCTGGTAAGCTGGCAGATGACCAGCCTGCTGTTCTATTCTATCTAAGTTCATTTCTTCTTATTTCACAAACTTCAGATTTCTTTTATTTCACAAATTTCAGAATCTCTTTACTCTTTCTGCCCTTTTTGGCAGGAATCGGCATGAAGCCTTCTGTGAGTCCTGTTTTATCTGTCATGGTCTGGAAAACGGAGGCGGCATAGGAAGAGAGTTTCTTCTCTGCCAGTTCTTGCTTGATAGCATCCTCATCATAATCATCAGCATAGAGGAGAGTGTGTAAATCGTCAAGATATTTTTGCGGAATATTCTGATGCGGCATGCGGCTTTTTATCTGCATAATCTGTGCGATGATTGCCTGTTTGGTTTGGGCAGCGATGGCTTCTGCCGTTTGCTGCTCGAAGACTGCCAGCGTCTCCTCATCCGTCTCCTGCCAGTTTTGCATCATGGCTTCAGTGTTGGTAAGATGACTGTAGCCTGCATAGCGAATCAGGGCGATGCGCTTGTTCCAACCTTTCTTTTCCAGATAGTTTTTCTCCATAGGGGTAGTAGCTACTATGAGGTTGGCTTTGGCGTACATGGCTTTCTGATACATAGACTGTTGCAGTGAACGCTTCAAGTAAGGGTTCTTGCAGTTTCTCTCAGAAATATCGCCTAGTGGACAAACGATGTAGGGAATGTCCATCTGCTTTGCTTTCTTGGCTATCTGGGCTCCCTGCCATGTCCATGCTCCTATAACCAACACAATGTCGGCATCAACCAGACTGTTGGTGATGTCGAGCTGTTTATTCAAGGCTTCGATGTATGGAAGATACATCTTCAGCAACTTCTTATGGTTGGAAATGAACAAATATACTTTCATCGTTCTGTCGGTTATTTTTAACTGTTATTCTGATAGACTGTTACTTCCTTTTTGCCCTGTCTAGAGTTTATGAGAAGTGAAATCGTTTTTGTCAGCCCGCCAATAGCGCAATTTGGTAGCCAGATTTCTCCAGATAATTCCATATTCGAAGAATGGCAGTTTGAACATCGCTATTCCGTCATCAAAGTGTTTGATGGCCTTGTTGGCTATCAGCATTCTCACGATGAACAGCAGGAGGAAACTGAAACCTGCGCATCCTGTAAGAATCCAATTCTTCATGAGGATAGAGTAGGCTGCAACGGCCAGTGTTGCTATCAGGCTGAGATGTGGCATGAGATGGTCAAAGAACATGAGGGTTCGCATGGAACCGGCTCTTTCCAAACTCTTGCGTGAAGCCTGCAGATAGAGGTGGGCATTGTGCCAGCCCTTGTTCGATGGTGCTTCGCGGATGAGCCATGCATCGCAATCCAGTTCTGTAGCTGTATCGCCACAATGGGCATACTTGTTGACGAGAAAATCGTATTCGCCGCGAACATATTCCAGGTTGCCCTGATAGCCCTGTTCCTTCATGAAGTCGCTCTTGCGGAACGCTACGTTTGGCATGTGGCTGCGATAACCATAGGTCTGCTGGGCACGGCGCAAAACATAGTAAGCCTTGCGGATGCTGTCGAAACGGCGTACGCTCTTGGTTTCCTCATCAAGGGCTACATATCCCAATACCAGATGGTTGGGGTCCTGACATTGACGGACCATGGTTTGCAGCCACTTGTCGTTGCTTGGGCGGCAATTAGGTTCTGTCAAAATAATCCATTCATGTTTGGCTGCCTTCACACCCAGTGTAATCTGCAATTTCTTGCGGCTCATGTAGCGTGAACTCTCAGGAATGTAAGTATAATACAGATGAGGGTTCTCGGCTGCTGTTCGCTTCAGAAAATCCTGTGTCTCGCCATCTGTACTCTGGCAGACTACGATTACCTGATAGTCGGCAGCGTACTGCTGACGCAGGAACATAGGGAGATTCCTCTCCAATTCAGTAAGATTATCGTGTGCGGTAATGAGTATACTGACAGGAGGTTGATTCTCTGCCGTTTCTGTTTTTTGAAAGCGCAACGAGCGCAGAAATGGATTTATCAGCGATCCGAGAACCGCCAATAAAACCACCACTGCGCCTGCTATTATAGTAGTTGTACTAATGATCATCATTTTCTTTTTCTCGTAATATAGAAAGCTAGAGAAAGGAGAATCCTATAAACTCTTAACTTTTAACTTTCAACTATATTAAAAGTCTTCTGTAATATACCCCTTTGGCAACTGGCGACAGTTATACTGGCTCGCCATAATCTCACCATAGGCTCCGGCTGAGCGGAGGGCGATGAGGTCGCCGCGATGGGCTTTGTTGATGTCGACAGCCTTGCCGAAGACATCGCTTGATTCGCAGATAGGACCTACTACGTCGTAAGTTTCTACAGGTTCATCGCTTGAGATGTTTTCAATCTTATGGTAAGCCTGATAGAGAGCAGGACGGATAAGGTCGGTCATTCCTGCATCCACAATGGCAAACTGCTTGGCTGTGCCCTGCTTGATGTAGAGTGTCTTGGTGATGAGAGAACCCATCTGACCCACTACAGCGCGACCTAACTCGAAGTGAAGCTTCTGACCATCGCGCAACTTCAGTTTCTTTGCGTATGTATCGAAATAATCCTTGAAATTAGGGATTGGCTGTCGGTTTGGATGATTATAGTCAATGCCCAATCCGCCTCCCACATTGATGTTCTTCACAACGATGTGATGTGCTTCAAGCTGGTTCTGAAGTTCGTTGATACGGTTGCAGAGTGCCTCGAAATCCCCCATGTCGAGGATCTGGCTTCCGATGTGGAAGTGCAGTCCGAGGAACTGGATGTTCTTCATCTTGGCAGCCTCTTCGATTACGGCTTCCATGTCGCGCATGGCAATTCCGAACTTGTTTTCTGCCAGACCTGTTGTGATGTTTGCATGCGTATGGGCGCCGACATCCGGATTGATGCGGAAACAAACCTGCGCAATCTTATTCTGTTTTTCAGCCAGTTCATTGATGATTTCCAACTCCGGAATACTCTCTACATTGAAGCAGAAGATGCCTTTCTCCAATCCGAGGTTGATTTCCCAATCGCTTTTGCCTACACCAGCGTAAACAATCTTGCTGGCTGGAAATCCGGCTTTGATGGCTGCCTGAATTTCTCCTCCGCTCACACAGTCGGCTCCTAAACCAGCCTGACAGATGATATTGAGCACCTTAGGGTTAGCATTTGCCTTTACGGCATAGTGCACTTCAAATCCCTCGTGCTTGCCAGCCTCTTCATTGATGGTTTTCAATGTCTGGCGCAACACATTGGTGTCGTAATAGTAGAACGGAGTCTGTATCTCCTGAAACTTATCTATCGGAAATGTACCTTTCATTTCACTTAATCTTAAATTAATACCTTATTATAGTTAAATCAGAATATCCAATTTATAGTAAATCAGGATATCCAACGAAGAGTGGATAGGAAGCATTACATACGAATTCTTCACTTTTCACTCTTCGTTTTCATTTGCATTACTTCTTCTCGAACAATACGTTGCTCAAGTTCTGTAATGCCTGCTTCTTATCTTTCTCTCTGATGAGGAATGAGATGTTGTAGTTAGAACCACCATAAGAAATCATGCGTACAGGAATATTCTTCATCGCATCGGTAGCGATGGTCTCGAAGCCAACGTTGCTCCAGTCCAAATCACCTACAACGCAGATGATGCACATATCAGAATCTACAGTTACTGTACCATATTTCTTCAGCTCGTTTACGATGTCGTTAAGATGAGAATCATTATCAATACTCATGCTGACACCCACCTCTGAAGTAGCAATCATATCAATTGGAGTCTGATAGCTCTCGAAGATTTCGAATACCTTGCGTAGGAAACCTGTAGCGAGCAACATGCGGCTACTCTTGATTTTGATGGCTGTAATGTTGTCCTTGGCAGCAACAGCCTTGATCTTGCCGCGTACGATGACATTGTCGATGATTGTACCGTCGGCCTTAGGATCCATGGTGTTCTTCAAGCGTACAGGGATGCCTGCATACTTAGCTGGCTGAACACAGGTAGGGTGGAGAATCTTGGCACCGAAGTAAGCCAACTCTGCAGCCTCCTCGAAGTTCAACTGGCGTACTGCCTCAGTGTGCTCTACGACACGAGGGTCGTTGTTGTGCATTCCGTCGATATCGGTCCAGATCTGAATTTCGTCAGCTGGGAGAGCTGCACCGATAAGAGATGCGGTGTAGTCGCTACCGCCACGCTGCAGATTGTCAACCTCGCCGTATGCGTTGCGGCAGATGAATCCCTGAGTGATGTAAATCTGATAGCCCTGGTTCTGCTCCATGATAGCAGCCAACTTCTCCTTGATGTACTGAGGATCCGGTTCTGCGTTCTTGTCAGTGCGCATAAAGTCTAATGCACTGAGCAATACAGCCTTTACACCCTGTTCCTTCAAGTAGTTTACAACCATGTTGGTGCTCATCATCTCGCCCTGAGCCACGATGCTCTTCTCCTCGAAAGAAGTGAAGAGGTCTTTGGTGAATGAGCGGAGATAGTTGAATTCGCCCTGCAAGAACTCACGAGTCGTATTTTTCATCTCCTCGGTAGAGTAGAGTTCTTCTACATGCTGCATGTATTTCTTCTCCAAGTTGTTGATTACCTCGTTGGCGCCCTCTGGATTCTTCTTGTAAAGATAGTCAGAGATCTCAACGAGAGAGTTTGTTGTACCGCTCATCGCAGACAATACGATGAAAGTTGGTTCACCTGATTCTGTAACCAAAGAGGCTACTCCCTTCATGCGCTCTGGTGAGCCTACAGAAGTACCTCCGAATTTCATTACCTTCATAGTCGTAATTTTATTTAATTATTTCACTTAATTATCTTCTCCATCCTCTGTGAGGTCGATGTGGTTGTACTCGTTGGTTACGTCGTAGAGCACACCTTCCTTACAGCGGTAAACGATGCCTGGGAATTTGTCGAGCATCGGGATGTTATGGGTTGTCATCACAACAGCTGTGCCTTGTTTGGTGATGTCTTTCAGCAGACTCACGATGTTACTGGCAGTCTCTGGGTCGAGATTGCCTGTAGGCTCATCGGCGATGATGATTTTAGGATTATTGAGAATGGCGCGGGCGATGGCTACACGCTGCTGCTCACCACCTGAGAGCTCATGAGGCATCTTGTCGATTTTATCAATCATGCCTACTTCGTTGAGCACCTCTTCGATACGCTTTTCTCTGTCTTTTTTGTTTTTCCAGCCTGTTGCCTTGAGTACGAATTCAAAGTTCTTGCGAACGGTGCGGTCGTGTAGCAGCTGGAAATCCTGAAAGATGATTCCCAATTCCTTACGCAGAGCCGGAATCTCCTTTCGCCTTATAGTTTTGAGGTCTCTGCCGAGAATTTCAGCCTTCTCGGTTTCGCCTTCTACAAGGTCTAGTTCGCAATAAAGTGTCTTTAATAGCGAACTTTTACCAGAGCCGACTTTTCCAATAAGGTAGGCGAATTCTCCTTCGTCAATATGGAAATTGATGTTTTGGAGCACGCACTTGTCGGCCTGATATATGCTGACGTTCTGATAATCTATTAACATCTTCTATTTTTTTCTCCTTAATGTTAGTTTGTTATTTCATTTCGCCCTTGCTCTTGGCAACGCGGCGTTTCTTATCCCATTCCGGATCGTGACGCATCTGAAGTTCTTTCACAACATCTTCTATTCTCAAGCCCTTGCTTGTGAGCAGAACGATGAGGTGATAGAGAAGGTCTGATCTCTCGTAAATGAGTTTCTCGTTGTTGCCGTTTGTTGCTTCGATAATGGTTTCAATAGCTTCTTCTCCAACCTTTTGTGCCATTTTGTTAACGCCTTTCTTGAAGAGGCTGGTAGTGTAGCTTCCCTCTGGCATTTCTTCGTGGCGCTTGTTGATGAAGTCCTGAAGCTCTGAGAGGAAGAGGATTGGGTTGAGCGTATTCTCTTCTGCCCAGCAGGTGTCTGTACCTTTGTGGCAGGTTGGACCATCTGGGTGAACCTTAACCAGCAAGGTGTCGTTATCGCAGTCGTTCTGAATGCTAACGAGATTCAGGAAGTTGCCTGATGTTTCACCTTTTGTCCAGAGGCAGTTGCGTGAACGGCTCCAGAATGTTACCTTTTTGGTTGCTATTGTCTTATCGTATGCTTCCTGATTCATGAAGCCAAGCATCAAGACGTTCTTTGTAACTGCGTCTTGGATGATGGCAGGAGCCAGTCCGCCTAATTTTTCGAAATCTATTTCCATTTTATCTTGTTTTTATTTTCTTACATTATTATATTCCCCGTGTTCTATATTCTCACGTTGATTCCTTCTTCTCTCAGGTATTTCTTGAGGTCAGGAATGGCAATCTCGCCAAAGTGGAACACGCTGGCTGCCAGGGCAGCATCTGCCTTGCCTTGGGTGAACGCATCGCGGAAATGCTCCATTTTTCCTGCACCTCCTGAGGCGATGATAGGAATGCTTACTTCTTCAGCAAGACGGGCGAGGGCTTCGTTTGCGAATCCCTGTTTCACACCGTCATGATCCATACTGGTAAAGAGAATTTCACCGGCCCCCCGGTCGGCTACTTCCTTAGCCCAGTCAAACAGTCCTAGTTCCACCCGTTCTCTTCCGCCTTTTACATAACAGTGCCAGCCGTCAGAATCGAGACGTGCATCAATGGCGCATACGCAAACCTGTGAGCCATAATGGTTGGCAATTTCATCGATGAGCTCCGGATGTCGGATGGCAGCACTGTTGATGCTAACCTTGTCGGCTCCTGCGTTGAGCAGGCGGTCAACATCTTTGAGTTCATTGATTCCACCTCCCACAGTAAATGGGATATTGATTTCGGCAGCCACGCGGGTTACCATATCCGTAAAGGTTTTGCGCTCTTCGAAACTCGCTGTAATATCGAGGAATACGAGCTCATCGGCTCCAGCATCGCTATAAGCTTTTCCCAGTTCTACCGGGTCACCAGCGCTGCGAAGGTTTACGAAATTGGTTCCCTTTACCGTCTCGCCGTTCTTTACATCAAGACAAGGAACGATTCGTTTAGCTAATCCTTTGCTTTTACTTTGAATTTTCACCATTGTATTTTAATTCTTATCGATTGAAGCTTTTGCCCTTACAGGGCGTGTCGAGAATAGCTCCGAGCAATCAACTGTCAGCTATTAATATTAACTGTCAACTATTTAACTATTAACTAGTTTCTTAACATCGATTTTCCCTTCGTAGAAAGCTTTTCCAAATACTACGGCAGGAATTCCTGCAGTTTCCAATGCTTCGATGTCTTCGTTGCAACTCACTCCGCCTGAGGCGATAAGATGCAGTTGAGGATAGGCAGCCATTACTTCTTTGTAGAGTTCTATGGCAGGTCCCTGCAGCGTTCCGTCTTTGCTGATTTCTGTGCAGAGAACATAGCGTACTCCTTTATCGATGTACTTTTTCAGGAAAGGAAGGAGATCTTCAGAAGAATCTTCTTTCCATCCGTTGATAGAAATCTTTCCGTTTCTTACGTCGGCTCCCAGAATCAGGCGGTCGGCTCCATACTTGTCTAGCCATTGCATGAAGAGTTCAGGATTGGTGACGGCAATGCTGCCCACTGTAACCATGCTTGCTCCTGCAGCAAAAGCTTTCTCAATATCTTCTTCGGTCTTGATTCCGCCACCGAAATCAACCACGAGAGAGGTTTCTGTGGTAATGGCCTTCAACACCGCATCATTTACGATGTGCTTTGACTTGGCTCCATCGAGGTCTACTACATGAAGGCGTTTGAAGCCCATCTGCTCAAACTGTTTTGCAATCTCGGCAGGATTGTCATTGTAAACCTTCTTCTGGTCGTAATCGCCTTTGGTAAGACGAACACACTGGCCATTTATCAAGTCGATAGCTGGAATTAATTCTATCATATTTGTATTTTCTCTTTTATTTTATCTCTAAAAAATTCTTTAAAATCCGTTCTCCCACCTTTCCGCTCTTTTCCGGATGGAACTGGCAGGTATAGAAATTATCTTTGTGGAGCGATGCGCTATAAGGAAGAATGTATTCTGCCTTGGCAATGGTCTCCTCGCAGAGTGGCACATAATAACTATGTACGAAATAGGAGTAGGGATGAAGCAGTGCATCAGCGGTAGACTTGTCTGAGTCAGAATCCATTCTGTTTCCGAACCCCTTATAAAGGTCAGTCTTCAAATCATAGATTTCATTCCAACCCATAGCAGGCACCTTGTCTTCGTGTTTCTGAGGCAGGAATCGCTTTACATCTACATCAAAGATTCCGATGCAATCTACGTCACCTTCTTCCGAATGGCGGCACAAGAGTTGCTGTCCTACACAAATGCCCAGGACGGGTTGCTTCAAGTTCTTGATTACTTGATCAAGCTGATGAGCCTTCAGATATTCCATTGCTTCTCTTGCCTGGCCTTGTCCTGGGAAGAGAACGCGGTCAGCCTTCTGGAGCATTTCTGCATCATCTGTAAGTACAGGTTCGATGCCTAAACGCTTCATGGCGTTGACTACGGAATAGATATTTCCGGCATTATATTTTACGATTGCTACATCCATAACCTAACGTAATTCGTTTCTATTTCTTATTTTCGATGCAAAGGTACACATTTTCTTTTAATTTAAAGAAAATAAAAGCAAAAAGATTACGAAATATAGTAGATTTCTTTCAGAAAGTTAGAAATATGGCGTGTTTTTACGTTTCCGTTAAGTGAAAAAGGAGCAATTGAATGTAAACCAACATCTAATTGCTCCTTTTGAAGTGTTTATTTTGATAATCGAAATTTCTTAGTTTTCTTCTTCACTGTCTGCTGTGCGGAGAATGATAGAAGTTGCTCCGATGGTGAACAGGGTTCCGTCTTCGATAACGCGGCGTTCTCTGTCACCCAGAATCTCATTGTCAACGAAAGTTCCTGTATAACTTGGTCCATCGCGGAGTACATATTTCAATTTGCCTTTCTTGTCGCGGCTAACGTTGATTACGCAATGGTTCATGTCAACGCTTGGGTCTACGGTTTCGATAGGGCAGTTGATTCCGCTGTTCTTCATGTAGCGGCCGATGATGTTGTCGCCTAACTGGAGCGGGATGACCTGTTTGTAAGCGAATACGTTCTCGATGACAACGATAGAACCGTATCCCTTCTCGTTGGCATTCTCGTCAAGTTTTTCCTCCTTGCGAGTTTCGCGGAGCTTGGAAACTCCCATTCGGATGCCAAACTGCTTATTGCAATTAGGACAAACGAAAACGAGACTCTGACCTGCCTGATACTTGGTCTCATCGAAGGTGATAAAATTATCGCATTTAGGACAACGTACTCTTTTCATATTCTTTTTCTTACTTTTCTGTCTTTATTATAATAATGTGTTGTAGAAGTTTCCGATACTCCTTGCTATTTGTTCTAGCTATAAGCTATAAACTCTTAACTATCAACTATTCTTTCACTTTCGTAATCCAGCCGTCAGTAAAAGCATCATAGTTGTGTAAACGGTTGAGAGCAGTATAAGCTTCGCCCTCGGTAGAGTATGTTCCGTATATAACTTTTACATTATTATCCGTAATTAACACCCTAGCTTCCTTGAATCCCTTGTTTTGGAGAAGTTCAGCATAGCTCGCAGCATTGCGCTTGGTAACACGACTTGCCAAAACGATGCTATAGTAAGAAGAAGCTGTTTGCAATTCGTTGTCCTGAGTCATGTTGACAGACTTGGCAGGAATGCTCTCTTCTGCCTGTGATTCTGTACTAAGAACCAGTTCTTGAGGTTGCGCAACCTTATTAATCTCCTTAGGCATGATGCGGTTCAGCATGCCTGTGTCGATTTGGCTCTTCTGAACGGTTGGGGTTCCCAATGGAGAAGAGTAGGTGAAGAATGCAATGAGAGCGATGCAGGCTGCTGCAATATTGCGCAACCAGCTCTTCTTGATGCTGATGAATTCGGCATTTGATTCTTCTTCGTTAACGAACACAGAATTGTTGACAGAGAGTCCACTCTCCATCTTCTGGTTACTATCCTGATTCTTGACTTCGCTTTCTGTACGATTGTTTTCTACTGTCTTTGCTGGCATTTCAATGATTGAAGCAGCAGAATCTTCAGTCTTCTGAACCTCTTCTGCAGAAATCTGCGCGAGTGGGAGCATGTTTAAGCCACCCAAACCATACAACTCAGGGGTAAGAATGCCCGCCTCGCATGGTTCGAAGGTATAATTTCCGTCTTCGTTCAATATGATGGTGCCAATATCATTCAGTTCAAATTTTCCTGAATTCTCCAGAGTCTGACGCATCTCTGTCACTTCATCAGCAATGCGGTTCAAAGCTTCCGGATAGCTGATGTCGTATGCTTCAACATACGAAAGTGCAAGGAGAGAATCGTTCATCTGGAGCTGTGGGTTAAAGCCAATAGTTCTCAGCGGTGGCAAAAACATGCTGTCTCTGCCATCGTAATGCGCATCTACATGATGAGCCATGAAGCCACCAAATCCTGGGACAATCACGCAATCGTTGCTCAAAAGTAGGATCTCTATATGTCTTTCTAGTCTATTCACGTTTGCAAAGGTAGTGATTTTTTCGGAAATGACCAACAGAAAATAGAGAAAATTTTCGATGAAATCATAAAAAGTCTAATTTGTTTTGTCGTTTCGGGAAAAAGTATTACCTTTGTGCCTAAAATAAATAAGGTATAAATCAATGAAATATACAGAGACAGAAATTGAAGGAGTCTGGCTGATAGAACCTCGGGTATTTGAAGATGCTCGCGGCTATTTCTTTGAAGCATGGAAGCAGGCTGACTTTGATGCTCACGTTGGAGGGCATGTGGAGTTTGTGCAAGACAATGAATCGATGTCGGCTCGTGGTGTGCTCAGAGGTTTGCACTATCAGAAAGGTGAATTCTCGCAGGCTAAGTTGGTGCGTGTCATCAAAGGCCGCGTGCTGGATGTAGCTGTTGACTTGAGAAAGGGCAGTAAGACTTTCGGTAAATATGTAATGGTTGAACTGAGTGGAGAGAACAAACGTCAGTTTTTCATTCCTCGCGGTTTTGCCCATGGTTTCCTGGTACTGAGTGACGAAGTCATCTTTACTTATAAAGTAGATAATGTTTATGCTCCTGATTACGAAGCCAGTATTCATTGGGATGATCCTACTATCGGAATAAAATGGCCTATTGAAGGAGTTGAGGTGCTTACGTCAGAAAAAGACAGAACCAAGGCAAAGTCTTTCGAAGAGGCTGATTATTTCGAGTAGAATTGGCATCAGCTTTTACCGATTAATTTATTTAAAGAACTCATCATGAAAAAGATAGTTAATTTATGGCTGCTCAGTTGTATCTTGACTCTTGTTGCTTGTGGGCAGAAGGTCGAAAAGCAACAGGAAGTGAAGGAAGATACTGCGGCTAAGAAGATGTTGCAAGGCATTTGGTTGAACGATGACGATGAGGATGATGTGGCGTTCCGCGTAAAAGGCGATACGATTTATTATCCTGATTCAACCAGTCAGCCTGTCTACTTCTACATTGCTGGCGATACGCTTGTAATGAAGGGTGCTAATCTTGCAAAATATCCGATTGTAAAACAGGCTGAGCATATTTTCCAGTTTAAAGTGCAGAATGGGGATGTGGTTAAGCTGGTGAAGACGGAAGATAAGTCTTATTTGCAGCAGTTCATCCACAACCATGCTTCCGTGGCGCTGAATCAGAATACGCTGATTAAACGTGATACGGTGGTTGTAAGGGGCGATGAGAAATATCATCTCTACGTACAGGTTAACCCAACAAGTTATAAGGTCTACAAGAGTTCTTATAATGATGATGGTGTTGAGGTAGACAATGTTTATTATGATAATATTGTGAACTTGCATGTTTATCATGGTGCCAACTGTCTGTTCTCTCGTGATTTTCATAAGAAGGATTTCGATAAGCAGGTTCCTGCTTCTTTCTTGGACCAGTCTATATTGAGCGACATCGTATTCAATAAGATAGATGAATCTGGCATTCATTATCTTGCTGTTCTGGCAATGCCTGACAGCAGTTTGAGTTATCAGGTTGAGGTTATCATTTCCTTTGAAGGAAAAATGCGAATGCGGGTTAAGAGCTAAAAAAAATAAAAAAGTCGCCCTGAAAGGGAAAGCATTGAATGTAAGATGCTTTTGTCCTTTCAGGGCGATTCTTTTTTATGTGCTTATCCTGGAGGGATAGCTTGGTGGCTCAACTTTTAATTGAAGAATCCCAGCAAAGCTCCGGCTGCAACGGCAGAACCGATGACTCCCGCAACGTTTGGTCCCATGGCGTGCATGAGAAGGAAGTTGTGGCGGTCGTATTCCAGACCTAGGTTGTTGGAGATGCGTGCACTCATTGGTACGGCACTCACTCCGGCGTTTCCGATAAGTGGGTTCAGTTTCTTGCCTTTTGGCAAGAAGAGATTCATCAGCTTGACGAATAAGATCCCGCTTGCCGATGCGATGATGAAAGCAAGAGCACCGAGAGCAAAGATTTTGATGGTGTTTAATGTCAGAAACTCTGAAGCCTGGGTAGAACAGCCTACGGTCAGGCCGAGGAGGATAACGACAATATCATTCAAGCTGCTGCTTGCTGTCTTGGCGAGTCGGGTTGTCTTTCCACTCTCTTTCAGAAGATTTCCGAAGAACAGCATTCCTAATAATGGCAAACCGGATGGAACGATAAAGGTGGTGAGAAGCAGACCGATGATAGGGAAGAGAATCTTTTCGGTCTGTGAAACCTGACGTGCCGGTTTCATCTTGATGACGCGCTCTTTCTTGGTTGTAAGTAGTCGCATCAAAGGTGGCTGGATTACAGGCACCAGTGCCATGTAAGAGTAGGCGCAAACCGCAATGGCTCCCATGAGGTTCGGACTCAGTTTGCTGCTCAGGAAGATGGCGGTTGGTCCGTCTGCTCCTCCGATAATGGCAATGCCAGCTGCCTGGTTAGGTTCGAATCCCAGAGCCAGTGCAATCATATATGCGCCGAAGATTCCAAATTGGGCAGCGGCTCCAATCAGGATGAGCTTCGGGTTGGAAATGAGCGCAGAGAAGTCGGTCATGGCTCCAATGCCCAGAAATACGAGTGGCGGGTACCAGCCCTGTTTCACTCCCTGGTAGAAGATGTTCAGAACGGAGTTGTCTTCGTATAAACCTATTTCGAGTCCTGCATCGGCACGGAATGGAATGTTGCCAAGAATGATTCCCAATCCGATAGGAACCAGAAGCAGCGGCTCAAAATCTTTCTTGATGGCGAGCCAGATAAAGAGTGCTCCCACTAGAATCATGATGAGGTTTCCTGCCGAGGCGTTGGCAAAGCCCGTAAAGGTAAGAAACTCATTGAAGTTTTGTATGATGAAATCCATAATTTACTTTGAACTTTGAAAGTTGAACATTGAACTTTATGATTAGTCTTTTGATTGGAGAGTAATCATTAGCTTTTTGTCTAAACAGCTTATTACGCGATCGTAACAAGCGTGTCTCCTTCCATTACTGCGTCTCCCTCGTTCACGTTGATGCTGGTAATGGTTCCCGAAGTTTCTGCATCGATGCTGTTCTGCATCTTCATGGCTTCGAGAACGACAACAGTATCGCCTGTGTTCACCTTGTCACCGACTTTCACCTTGATTTCGTTGATAGTGCCAGGCAGAGGGGCAACAACTGGTTTGCCTGCAGCAGGAGTTGCCTGTTTGCTTGATGAAGCAGAATCAGAACTTGCAGCAGAACTTGAACCTGCAGCAGAACCTGCGCTTGCAACAGAGCTGGCAGAAATGTTGTTTTGTCCATCAGTTAACTTTACTTTCTGCTTACTGCTCTTAACCGGCTGTTTCATTTCCACTTCGAATGGAATTCCATTCACGGTTACATTGGCGATATTGCCTTCAATATCCTGTATTTCAACGACGTAATCTACGCCTTTAACCTTATATTCGTACTTTGCCATAGTTTTTATATTTTAACGTTGTTATTGTTGTTGTTGAATTTCGGAGCATTCCATCTGGTCTGTTTTGGCTTGATGGTGATAATGCCTGGTTCTACATCATGAACATCTTCCAGATATTCCTGTAGTGCAAGGGAGATGACTGCCATGTAAATCTCCTTATCAATACCCTTGGTTTCTAAACCATCTTTCAGAATCACGTTGGTCTTATGACTGAGGCCTTGAGTAACCTCGATGGTCTTCTTTCCTGTCTTATATAATAAGGTGGCGTGCTTCTCAGTAGCACGGGCGATGCGCTGTTTATGTTTCATGTAGGCTCCGAAAACCCAGAACACGATGAAGAGGAGAGCAAGGCAGGCAAATACGATTCCCATTGACAGTACGGCGATTCCTATTCCGTATGGGTCGCTTTTCTTCAATTGCTGGGCTTTACTCAAACCTGTGTTTTGAGGCAGATAGCCTGGAGTTACTGATCCGGCAATGGCTTTCTCCCATGTCTTGAGGTCCTTACTCAGTTCAAAACTCTCATCGGCAGCCAACACTGGCACGCTTACGGAGTCAATCAGGTCAACGGCATTTCCGTCATAGAGTGCTATCCAGTTGGGCATCTTTTCCTGTAGAATAAGATTGAGATGAAAAGGTCCCGAGTTGAAAGAATTCTTTGCCTTCCAATGTTGTCCGTTCCTGCCATCCTGGTACCAGGAACTGCTGTCGAAGATAACGATGCTCTTCTTGCCTCCCAGTGTGGTTCGTGGTTCATTGTTAGGCAATGGACACATCAACTGTCGACGAGCTTCAGGCGACATTTTCTTGTCGAGAACCCTTCGGTCGGTGGTTAGGAACATACCACGCACATTATACGTGGTAAAGGAGGAATTGCTCAATTCCACCCATGGTTTGTGCTGCCCGTACTCATCTACAAGATTGGTACGGTTGTCGGTCATCACCTCCGTAATACGGATACTTTTGGCTCCTTGACTCCAAGCGGGCAAGGACGTGATGACTAGTATGGTTATCAGAAATCCCAATTTCTTCATACGCTTACTAACGTTTATAGGGTTATTGTTTCATTTTTCGAAAAAATCTGCATCATATAGGAACGATAGCTGTTCCTAGAAGATTCATTAGGTTTGTTTCTTGTGCTCAAAGGTACGAAGAATTTCTGAAAAGACAACAAAAAAAGTGCACAATTTTTTATCTTTGTGCACCTCTTTTATAATTTATAACTATTTTCAGTTGTTTTGTTAACTTTTGTAAGTCTTACGCTCCGCAGAAGAACAGCACCACTATCTGGGCTGTAAAGATACGGAGGAACATGCTCAATGGATAAACCGTAGAGTATCCTACAGCTGGAGCCTCCTTTGAGCAAGAAGCATTTGCATAAGCCAATGCAGGAGGGTCTGTGTAAGTACCGGCGAGCATACCCATGATGGTGAAGTAGTTGAACTTAAACTTCAGGCGGGCAATCGTACCGATGATGAGGATAGGAATAACGGTGATGAGGAAACCGCATCCCACATATTTCAAACCGTCACCCTGTACTACTGTGTCCCAGAATCCGGCTCCAGCCTTGATTCCCACACTCGCCAGGAAGAGTACAAGTCCTATTTCTCGCAGCATCATATTAGCCGAAGTCGTCGTATAAGTTACCAGCTTCATGCGATAGCCGAAACGGCCGATGAGGATGGCGATGATAAGCGGACCTCCGGCAATACCCAACTTCAAAGGCACCGGCATTCCCGGAATGGCAAATGGGAGAGAACCGAAGATAATACCTACCATAATGCCTACGAAGATAGTGGCAATGTTAGGCGCATCGAGGCGCTTTACAGAGTTGCCCATAATTTCAGCCACACGGTTCACATTCTCTTCAGGACCTACAACCAAGATCTTATCACCTACGTGGAAGTGGTGGTTTCTGCCTGCAAAGATGTCCATTCCCTGACGGGAAATACGGGTTACGTTAACGCCGTATACGCTGGAGAAGTGCATCTTACCCAAGGTCTTACCGTTCATTTCCGGACGGGTAACGACGATACGGCGAGAAACAAAATGCTGTACTTCATCCTTCTCGCGGTCCCATTCAGCTTCAACCTCTGGTCCGATAAAAGCCTTGATGGCTTCTGCATCAGCCTCTGCACATACAACGAGCAATTCGTCTCCAACCTCAAACTTAGTCTTGCTGTTAGGAATGCTCACCTCGCCATTGTGGAGCAGTCGTGAACATACAATGTCACGGTTCAAGAACTCTGAAACTTCTCTCAGCGTTCTGCCTGTAATATAAGCATTTTCCACGCGCAAGTGCATGTTATGGGCCTTAGCGTGTGGGTTGGCGGCATCTTCTTCGTTAAGCTGTTCTTCCTCATCAGCTGTATTAATCTTACAGATGTACTTGATAAGGATAGTAGCACCGATAATGCCCACTACACCAAGAGGATAAGCACATGCATAACCATTGGCAATACTTGGAGCACCATTAGGGAAGACGCTGAGCAAAGCCTCGTTGGCAGCACCAAGACCCGGAGTATTAGTAACCGCACCATAGAGAGTACCTACCATCATAGGCAGGTTGTTAGGGTTGCTCGTATCAAAGAAGAGATAATAGCAACCAAACATCACGAGGATGTTGAGCAGAATAGCGCTAGCCGAAAGCATGTTGAGTGTAACACCACCTTTCTTGAAACTCTCGAAGAAGCCAGGTCCTACCTGGAGACCAATCATGAAGACGAAGAGGATCAAGCCGAAGTCTTGCACGAATGTGAGAATTTCCTTTGGACCGGTGAAGCCAACGTGGCCAGCCAAAATACCTGCGAAGAGAACAAAGGTGACACCTAATGAAATGCCGCCAATCTTTATCTTTCCGAGGTAAACACCAATAGCTATCACGATAGCGTAGAGTAGGGCGATGTGAGCCACCGACTCGGTATTGGTGAAGAGATTAACAATCCAATCCATGTATTCGTTTTAAAATCAGAAAATTATATTCCTGTAGTTTACCAAATTATTTTAGAATTTATGTTTTCTGTTGCTTGTTTTAAATGAAAGATACAGTTCTGTTTATAGAGAGAATCTGTAGATTATTAGGGATTCAATTAAAACTGAAAATTGGAGGACATCACATAGGATGCCCTCCAACCTATTTTTTCTTGTAAAAAATCAAGCCCTTTTTGCAAATGTTTTTCTTTTTGACATGAGATTACTTCTCGATAGCTGCTACACCTGGCAATACCTTACCCTCGATAGCCTCGAGGAGTGCACCACCACCTGTAGAGATGTAAGATACCTGATCAGCCAAACCGAACTTGTTGATACAAGCTACAGAGTCACCACCACCGATGAGTGAGAATGCACCTTCCTTAGTAGCCTCAGCGATTGCCTCAGCGATAGCCTTAGAACCACCAGCGAAGTTGTCGAACTCGAATACGCCTGCAGGACCGTTCCAGAGGATAGTCTTGGCACCCTTGATGGCAGCTGCGAAAGCCTTGCGAGTCTCAGGACCTGCGTCCATACCCTCCCAACCGTCAGGAATGTTGTTAGATGGGCAAACCTGAGTGTTGCAGTCGTTCTTGAAGTCGTCACCGCAGATAGAGTCTGTGCCGAGTACGAGGTTTACACCGTTCTCCTTAGCCTTCTTGATTACGTCGAGAGCAACGTCGAGCTTGTCATCCTCGCAGATAGACATACCAATCTTGCCACCGAGAGCCTTAGAGAATGTATAAGTCATACCACCGCAGAGAATCAGGTTGTCAACCTTAGTCAACAGGTTCTCAATGATACCGATCTTAGTAGAAACCTTAGAACCACCCATGATAGCTGTGAATGGGCGCTTGATGTTGCCGAGAACTGCGTCAACAGCCTTAACTTCCTTCTCCATCAAGAAGCCGAGCATCTTGTGATCCTTGTCGAAAGAATCAGCGATGACAGCTGTAGAAGCGTGCTTGCGGTGAGCTGTACCGAATGCGTCCATTACATATACGTCAGCGTAAGAAGCCAACTTAGCAGCGAACTTCTTCTGGCGCTCCTTCATCTCAGCCTTAGCAGCATCAAATTCTGGAGTGCCCTTCTCAACGCCAACTGGCTTTCCTTCCTCTTCTGGATAGAAGCGGAGGTTCTCGAGCAAGAGAGCCTCACCTGGCTTCAAGGCAGCTGCTTCAGCATCAGCGTTACCGCAGTCCTTAGCGAACTTAACGTCTACGCCGAGAGCGTCTGATACGTTCTTAACAATCTGAGAGAGAGAAAGCTCTGGTTTAACCTTGCCCTTTGGCTTACCCATGTGGCTCATCATGATGAGCGCACCGCCGTCTGCAAGTACCTTCTTCAATGTAGGAAGGGCACCGCGGATACGAGTGTCGTCTGTTACATTACCATTTTCATCCAATGGCACGTTGAAGTCAACGCGCACGATTGCCTTGTGACCGGCAAAGTTAAAATCTTCAATTTTCATTTTACCTAAATTTATTTAGTTTATGTACTAATTTATTGTTCTAAACCTTTCTGCTGGTTTCAAAAACCGAAGGCAAAGATACAAATTATATTTGAATCAGCAAAATATCGTAGCGGTTTTTATTATTTTTAGTAGATGAAATCGTCTGTTTGCTATATCGGGTTTGCAAAATTCGTATTTTGCGCTTCCTTCTGCTTGATTTGTTAAACAAAATGGAGAGAAATGAAATATATTCTTAACAAATTACTTTTTTTTTGGATTTTTCGATAATAAATAGTACCTTTGTGCGCAGTTAAAACGTTATTACATATAAATGAGATAAAATGGCGAAAGATAAGATTGCTTTTGTGTGCAGCAATTGCGGACAGGAAAGTGCCAAATGGATGGGAAAATGTCCTAGCTGCGGACAATGGAATACATTTAAGGAAATTCGTATTGCTGCTGATTCCGGATCGCAGGCTGCGAAGAATGCCGGAATGACCATGCGTCATGGTGGGGTTGCCACGATGTTTGGCGGGCAGCACAGCGAGCATGACGCTGCGCCGATGAAACTTCGCGATATTTCTGCGATTGATGAACCGCGCATCGATATGAGGGACGAGGAGCTGAACCGTGTGCTGGGTGGCGGAATGGTCCCTGGCAGCATTACGCTCCTGGGCGGTGAACCGGGAATCGGTAAGAGTACGCTCACCTTGCAGACTATTCTGAACATGACTGACCGCCGCATCCTGTATGTGAGCGGAGAGGAAAGTGCCCATCAGATTAAACTCCGTGCCGACCGGTTGGCTAAAGGACAGGCGATGCTCAGAGATGGCTCTTCTGCGGACACTCTGAAAACGGCTTCTCTTTCATCAGAAGGAGCCTTTGATCATATTACGGTTCTCTGTGAAACACAGTTGGAGAAAATCTTCAGCCATATTCAGGAAGTGGCTCCTCAGCTGATAGTTATAGATTCTATCCAAACTATCTCTACAGAAGAGGTTGACAGTTCGCCAGGTTCTGTTTCCCAAGTTCGCGAGTGTGCAGCCTCCCTGCTCCGTTTTGCCAAGACGAGTGGCATTCCGGTCATTCTGATAGGTCATATTAATAAGGAGGGAACGCTTGCCGGACCAAAGATTTTGGAGCACATCGTAGATACGGTAATTCAGTTTGAGGGCGACCAGCATTACATGTACCGCATCTTGAGAAGCGTCAAAAACCGATTCGGAAGTACTTCTGAGTTGGGAATCTACGAGATGATGCAAGGCGGACTCCGACAGGTGAGCAATCCTTCAGAGTTGCTGCTTACTGAAGATCATGACGGGCTTTCGGGTGTTGCCATCAGCGCAGCCATCGAGGGTGTCCGCCCGTTCCTGGTAGAGACGCAGGCTTTGGTTTCAACAGCTGCCTATGGAACTCCGCAACGTTCGGCAACGGGTTTTGACCAGCGCCGTTTGAACATGCTCCTGGCGGTTCTGGAGAAACGTGTGGGGTTCAAACTGATGCAGAAGGATGTGTTCCTGAATATTGCCGGTGGATTGAGAGTCACCGATCCTGCCATGGACTTGAGTGTGTTGGCAGCCGTATTGAGCAGTAATGTTGACACGCCTATTGAGCAAGGCTGGTGTATGGCAGGCGAGGTAGGTCTGAGCGGTGAAGTCCGTCCGGTGAGCCGCATCGAGCAGCGTATTGCTGAGGCAGAAAAACTGGGATTCCAGCACATTATCATCCCGAAATACAACAATCATGGTTTCGACCATAAGAAATATAAGATAGAAATTCATCCCGTAAGGAAGGTGGAAGAAGCATTCCGCTGCCTGTTCGGGTGAAGTAATAAGTAATCATACAGTTCAAAATTCAAAGTAAAATGAAGGATTCAGTAATCATTGTGAGCGGCGGCATGGATAGCATCACGCTGCTCTACGATAAGAAAGACGAGATTGCACTCGGCATTAGTTTTAACTATGGAAGTAATCATAACGAGCGTGAAATTCCCTTCGCCAAGATGCATTGTGAGCGTTTGGGAATCAAGCATATTACGATAGATTTGGGTTTCATGCATCAGTATTTCAAGAGTTCTCTTCTTGAAGGTGCCGATGCAATTCCTGAGGGTCATTATGCTGATGATAATATGAAGAGTACGGTGGTTCCTTTCCGTAATGGAATCATGCTGAGCATTGCCATCGGCATTGCTGAGAGTAATAATCTGAAGAAAGTTTTCATCGCTAACCATGGTGGCGATCATACGATTTACCCAGACTGTCGTCCGGAGTTTATCAAGGCGATAGATGAGGCTGCTGAAGCAGGAACGTTCGTTGATGTGCGCGTGGTGGCTCCTTATACGAATATTACCAAAGGGCAGATTGCGGAGATAGGCAAGAAGTTGGGCATTGACTATGCTGAAACCTGGAGCTGCTATAAGGGCGGTGAGAAGCATTGTGGCAAATGCGGAACCTGCGTTGAGCGCAAGGAGGCTTTGGCCGAGGCGGGTATTGAGGATACTACCGAGTATGAAGAATAAGGATGACGACGAACCAGGCGTTCTTCGTTCCCTATATATAATAAGGTGTAATCAGAATAAATATAATAAAAGAAAAATGAAAACAGCGATTTTATCTGCGGCTCTGATGCTTGCATCAACCGCTGCAATGGCTCAGAAGAGCAACTTCCAGTTGAAGGTGGATTTGAAGAATTTCAATTCCGATTCTGTACTTGTTTACAAGGGCAGAAATGTTAAGATGGATACGGTTTTGGTGAAGAATGGCAAGTTTACCTATTCTGCAAACCTTGATAAGGCAGCCGGATACGTTTTCCTCTCACCTGAAACTTATCGTGGTGCAGGTCAGTTTATGTTCAACCTGCCTTGTGTTCCTGGCGAGAAGGCTGAAGTTAAGGGCGATGCAAAGACCCGCTTCGATATTTCGGGTTCTAAGTTCTATCAGCAGTATCATGAAGTAGATGTTCTGCTGGAGAATGCTAATAAGGAGTTGAGAGATTACGAAGCTTCCCTGAACCAGAGAATCAAGAATGGTGAGACCCAGCAGACCATCATGGCAGAGTATGAGCAGAAGGCTCCTGCCCTGCAAAAGGCAAAGGACGATAAGATTTTCAATTTCGTAAAACAGCATCCTGATTATGAGTCTTGTGCTACTATCTTCGAGCAGTTTGATGATGTCAGCAAGATGGAGAAACTGCTGGGCTTGCTCTCTGAGAATGTGAAGAACGGCAGAATGAAGGCTTTCTACCAGCCAATGATTGATATGGCTAAGAAGCGTGCTGAGGCTGAGGAGAAGGCTAAGAAGGTGCAGGCTGCCGGTGTTGAGGCTCCTGACTTTACGCTGAAGGATATTAAGGGAAATGATTTTAAGCTTTCCAGCCTTCGCGGCAAGATTGTCGTACTCGATTTCTGGGGTTCATGGTGCGGATGGTGCATCAAGGGAATGCCTAAGATGAAGGAGTATTACGAGAAGTACAAGGGTAAGTTTGAAATTCTTGGTGTAGATTGTAATGATACAGAGGCTAAGTGGAAGGCTGCTGTTGAGAAGCACCAGTTGCCATGGATTCATGTTTACAATCCGAAGGACAGCAAGGTTCTCAGCGACTATGCTGTTCAGGGTTTCCCTACAAAGATTGTGATTGATGCTAACGGTAAGATTATCAAGACCATCGTTGGTGAGGATCCTGCTTTCTACACTTTGCTTGATGAAGTGTTGGGCAAGTAATGTTAACATAAACCAATGTCGCCCTGTAAGTGCAAAATTATATTTGCTCTTACAGGGCGATTTTTGTTTGTTCAGTACTTTACTTCTTTTTCTTTTTCAATTCCAGTTTCGGAATCTTGATTTTCTGTCCGGCTTTTACGGTGCTTGTACCATTCAGGGCTTCTACGTAGCATTCCATGCCGGAACCTAAATAGCGGGTACTAATCTGTTCGAGGGTCTGACCGGCGCCAACCGTAACGGTCTGGGCAACTCCTATGATTCGGTAAGCTCCCGTGCGTACGCGAGCGTCCTTATCATACTGGGATGATGCTATTTTCGAAGCAGCCTTTTCTTCGGCTTTATCTTTAGCTTCTGCCTTAGCCTTTGCTTCAGCCTGCTTAGCCTTTTCTGCGTTAGCACTTTCCTCATCCGAATTTTCAGCCAGTTTTACTGCTTCTGCAGTTTTAGCCATACGGATGCTGTCTTCCATCGCTTTCTGGCGGAGTTTCTGTTCCTGAGAGAGTGGGGCGGCAGCTGGTTTGGCTGGGACTTTCTTGGCTGGAGCCTGATGATACTGGTTTAGCTGCATGGCTAGATGATCGCGCTGGGCAGTCATCTGACCATAGTTGAAGGCAAACCATCCCATTCCGCCAATCAAAGCTACTACGATGAGACAGACTGCAACGACCAGATAGCGAGGAATAACAATATGATGAGAATTGGAAGATTCTTCTTCTTCCTCCTCTTCATCTTCAGATTCATCTGATGCAGGTACTGCTGGTTCAACAACTGCTTTCAGGGCTTGCTGTTGCTGGGCTAATTCAAGCTTCTCCTGCTCCAGTCTTTCCTGTTCAAGTTTCTCCTGCTCCAGTCTTTCCTGCTCTTGCTTTTCTTTCTGTATTCTTTCCTGCTCCAGTTGGGCTTGTTTTAATTTTTCCAGTTTAGCTTGTTCAATAGCAATTTGCTTTGCCAGTTCGTCTTCGGCTTCTTTTTCCTTTTCCTTTTCAGATCCGATTACGACAACCTCCGGATTTGGAGTTGCAGTTTTTTCTTCGTCCAGAAAATCGATTACTTGTTCAGGAGCATCTTCTGTCTGTTCTTCTCCAAACTTCTCATCTATTTCATCGAAATCTACGCCGTCATTTACTACCACCGTTTCAAATTGGGCGAATGGCTTGTTCACGATTTCTTTCAGGATGTTGTCAGGCGTGAAGGTGAGTTTGTCTCTGCCTTCAATGGTGAAGCGCTCGCCCGTGTTCACATTGATGCTTTCACGGTCTTTCGTGGCCTGTACCTTAAAGGTGCCCAGCCATTTTATCTTCACCTGCTTGTCGGCTTCGAGTCCCTGGTTGCACACATCAAACATCTTTCGGATGAAGAGTTCTGCTTCCACCTGGCTCAGACCGCTCTTATCTGCCAGCAGTTTTCCGAGTGTATTTAAACTGAATTTGCTCATTGCTCATCCCCTCCATTCTTTAGTTTTTCCTTGACCGAAGCTACCGGTCGGAAACCCAACACCAACTTAGGCGGCACCAGCTGACGCTTCTTGGTAGTAGGATTAACCACCACTCGCTCCATGCGCTTCTTCACTTCGAAGGTGCCAAAATTGGGGATAGAGACAGCTTCTCCATCCTCAAACTCGGCAATCATAGCGTCTATCGCCTTGCGCACCAACTTCTGGGTGTCTTCCTGCGAATAGCCGGTTTGCTGAGCCAGTTCAGCGATGTATTCCTTATTGTTCATATTTATTTAATATGTAGTCAAAATTTCTAAAACTCCAGGCTATGGGGGAGAGAATGATTATTTCACCACCTTGCCATAGAGGTCAAATTCCTCGCTTGTAGTAATTTCTACCTGATAGAAACTACCCACGCGCAGACGCTTCTCATCGGCACGGATCAGAACCTCAGGGTCTACTTCCGGAGAGCAGAACTCTGTTCGTCCGATGTAGTAATCGCCTTCCTTGCGGTCAATGATAACGGTCATGGTTTTGCCCACCTTATCAGCCTCAACCTCAGAGCTGATGTCTTGCTGCAGAATCATCAGTTCGTCCAGCCGGCGCTGCTTTACCTCGGCAGGCACGTTGTCTTCGTAGTGGGTGGCGCTGTAGGTTCCTTCTTCCTCAGAGTAGGCAAAGGCGCCCATGCGCTCAAATCTCTGTTCGCGTACGAAGTCGAGGAGTTCGTGGAAATCCTCATCTGTCTCGCCTGGAAAACCAACCATCAGCGTAGTGCGGATGTGAATGCCTGGCACGCGTTCGCGGATGGCCTTCAGCAGATTGATGGTTTCCTGCTTCGTTACGTGGCGATGCATGCTGGTGAGCATGTGGTCGCTGATGTGCTGGAGGGCAATGTCGAGATATTTGCATACGTTTGGCTTCTCGCGCATCACGTCCAGAAGATCCATTGGGAACTGGTTCGGATAAGCGTAATGCAGGCGAATCCATTTCACGCCCGGAATATCAGCCATCTCGCTGATGAGTTCGGTAATATGATGCTTGCCGTCAATATCTACGCCGTAGTAGGTGAGTTCCTGAGCGATAATCTGAAACTCCTTCACGCCTTCTGCTACCAGTTCGCGCACCTCCTGCAGAATCTCTTCCTTCGGACGGGAAACGTGCTTGCCGGTGATGATAGGAATGGCGCAGTAGGCACAGTGGCGGTTGCAGCCCTCAGCTATCTTGATGTAGGCATAATGGCGCGGAGTGGTAAGATGACGCTGGCCGTTGCAGGATGAAACTTCCGCCTTGCCGAGTTCCTGCAGAAGCTGCTTGTAGTTGAATTTGCCGTAGAACTTATCCACTTCGGGCATTTCTTCTTCCAGTTCCTTCTGGTAGCGCTGCGAGAGGCAGCCCATTACATAGAGCTTTCTGAGTCGGCCTTCTTCTTTAGCCTGGATAAACTCCAGGATGGTGTCGATGCTTTCCTGCTTTGCATCCTCAATGAATCCGCACGTATTGATGACGGCTATCTCGCCCTGAGGGCGCTTGGAATCGTGAACGCAATGGTAGCCGTTTGCCTCAAACTGCTTCATCAGCAACTCGCTGTCTACGAGATTCTTCGAGCAGCCCAGGGTAATAATATCTATCTGATTTTTCTTCATTTTCTAATTTTTAAAGAGAGAGTCTACGAATTCTGTCTTGTTGAAGAGCTGCAGATCTTCCATTCCTTCGCCCAGTCCGATGTATTTTACAGGCACCTTGAGCTGGTCGCTGATGCCGATGACAACTCCGCCCTTAGCGGTTCCGTCGAGCTTGGTGATGGCGAGCGAGGAGATGTTGGTAACGGCAGAGAACTGCTTAGCCTGCTCGAATGCATTCTGTCCGGTACTTCCGTCGAGCACGAGCATTACTTCGTCTGGTGCTTCAGGCATTACCTTCTTCATCACTTCCTTTATTTTCTTGAGCTCATTCATCAGGTTCACCTTGTTGTGCAGTCGGCCTGCCGTATCGATGAGCACCACGTCGGCGCCGTTTGCCTTGGCGCTCTGCAGGGTGTCGAACGCCACGCTTGCCGGGTCGCTTCCCATCTGCTGTTTCACTACAGGCACACCCACGCGCTCGCCCCAGATGCAAATCTGCTCTACGGCAGCGGCACGGAAGGTGTCGGCAGCTCCCAGAACAACCTTCTTGCCAGCCTTCTTAAACTGGTAAGCCAGCTTGCCGATGGTGGTTGTCTTGCCCACGCCGTTTACGCCTACTACGAGGATAACGTAAGGCTTATGGTCGGCAGGAAGTTCCCAGTCTGCCAGGTCATCGCTGTGATTCTCGGAGAGGAGAATGGCGATTTCCTCGCGCAGAATGCGGTTGAGCTCGCTGGTTGAAACATATTTATCGCGGGCCACACGTTCTTCGATGCGGCGGATAATCTTGACCGTGGTTTCTACACCTACGTCTGAAGTGATGAGTACCTCTTCGAGATCGTCGAGCACATCATCATCGACGGTAGACTTTCCGGCAACGGCGCGCGCCAGTTTGCCAAACACACTCTCCTTGGTTTTTTCAAGTCCCTTATCGAGAGTTTCCTTCTTTTTGTTGCTGAATAATCCGAATAATCCCATAATCTTGTTTTTATTTTCTGCAAAGATACTCATTTTTTTTTATTTTATGGCTTTTTCACTTGCTTTTTCGCCCTTTTCAAGAAAAAAAGTAAAGATTTAGAGGGTTTTATGTCATGACAGAAGGGTTTTCGCCGATATTGTGGGTTAATAAGGTTTAATAAATAATGTTGTCAGATATAAAAACAAATCGCCCTGCAAAGGACAAAAGCGGTTTGGCTTTTGGACCCCCTGCAGGGCGTTCTGTTTATTTCTTCATCATTTCCTTTACGGCTCTTTCGAGCTGGGTATCATGGCCATTGATGAAATCTTCCGGACTGTTGTAAACCTCGATGTCTGGGTTCAGCTGGGTGTTCTCGCCGAACACGCCACGCATGTCGCGGCAGCCTACCTGAGGAATACCGAATACTAGCGTGTTGTCCATCAGCGTTTCCCACCATACGGCTGTCATGGTTCCTGCTACAGGAGCACCGATCAGCTTACCGATTCCGAGTTCCTTGTAAACCCATGGGAAACCGTGACCGTTGCTGTAATCGTTCTCGCAGATCATGACGCAAGATGGCTTCACCCATTTGTTGAATGGATCGCGGCCAACTACCTTACCGTGAGGTACAAACTCCTGATACTGCTTGCCGTTGAGCAGGGTGCAGAGATCATCGTGCAACCAGCCACCACCATTATGGCGCTCGTCTACGATTACAGCGTCTCTGTTTCGGTTCTTGTCGCTCAGCAGTTCGCTGTAAACGGTGCGGAAACTCTCCGAATCCATCGCCTTAACGTGAACATAAGCGATGCGTCCGCCCGAAATACTGTCAACGAAAGCGCGGTTGCGGTCTACCCATCGCTTGTAGAGCAGGTTGTTGAGTTTGCCCTGAGAGATAGCCTTCACTGTAACCTCCATCTTCTTACCCTTGGCGTTTCTGATGCCGAGGCGTACATTCTTGCCAACCTTTCCGTCGAGCAATGGGAAGTAGTCCATTCCGGCTTTAATCTCCTCGCCGTCGATGCTCTCGATGATGCTGCCGGCTGTAACGCCCGTATTCTTCACATCGAAAGGACCACGCTTGATAATCTCCTGAATCTTCAGGCCGTCGCCCTGATACTGAGGATCGAAGAATACTCCCAGATTGGCGGTGGTAAGCGCGCTGTTCGAAGCGTAGTAGCGGGCTCCTGTATGCGAAGCGTTCAGCTCGCCAAGCATTTCGCTCAACATCTCCTGGAAGTCGAAATTGTTGTTGATGTAAGGCAGGAACTTCTCATAGGTCTTGCGGTAACCTTCCCAGTCAACACCATGAATCTTAGGGTCGTAGAACTTGTCTTTCACCTGTCGCCATATGTGGTCGAAGAGATACTGGCGCTCCTCGGCTGGCTTATAGTTGAAGTTAGCCTCAAAGCTGATGTCCTTGGTGCTGAATCCGCTCAGATCCACCTTCTTGATGCTGCTTCCGTTGCAGATGAAGAGGTTCTTCACATCCTTGTCGGTCTGCAGGTTGCCCTGGCCTACGCCCTTCATCACGAGCTTGGTAGAGCCGTCCTTCAGGTCGTGCTGCCAGAGGTCGTAATCATCCTCGAAGGCTGCCTGGTAGTAGAGCTTGTCGCCGTCTTTAGAGAGCACAGCATCGCCCATGTGCGAAGAGTTTGCGGTGAGGCGTACGATTCTGTCGCGGCAGTTTTCGATGTCCAGCTCCAGTGGCTTCACTTTTTCCACCTCTATCTTTCCGGTCTTCTTCTGCTTTTCGTCAGCCTTCTTTTTAGCCTCTTCCTTCTTCTCGTCTTCCTTCTTCTCCTTTTCGTCCTTGTTGGCGTCAGCCAGTTCTATTTCTTCCTTGCTCATGTTGAAGCGGTTGTAGGCATCCAGGTCGAAGAACATGATGTAGGCATCGTCTTCTGCTCCCCAGCTTCCATGACTGCGGTAGCCGGCTCTGTCGCTCTGGAAGAGCATTGCCTTGCCGTCGAGCACCCATTTGCCGTTGCTGTCGCTGTAGCCGGAATTGGTCAGGTTGTGAACCTCCTTGCCGTCAGCCTTTACCAGTGCAATATCCTGGTTGTTCCAGCCGCCGTTGCCGATATAGGTTGAAAGGAGCCATTTGCTGTCTGGTGACCATTCGAAAGCGATGTCTCCATCGCTGTAAGAGTAGACGTATTTGCCATCGAGCACGGTGCGGATTTCCTTCGATTTCAGATTGATGATGCGAAGTGCAGCGCGGTCTTCGAAGAAAGCCACTTCCTTGCCGTCAGGAGAGTATTGTGGATACTGTGATGTAACGCCTGTTTTCACCAACTGCTCTTCCTCGATGTCGGTAGCGTAGGTGAAGTTCTTCTCTTTCTCGTTCTTGATCTTAGACTGGTAAATCTGCCATACGCCGTTGCGCTCGGCTGCATAGACTAGGGCTCTGCCGTCTGGCGAGAAACTCAGGTCGCGCTCCTGCTGCGGTGTGTCGGTAATGCGCTTGGTAGTGGTGTATTCTACAGAAGTTACGTATACGTCGCCATGCATCACGAAAGCCACTTCCTTGGCGTCTGGCGAAACGGAAATCTCTGTAGCTCCCCAGCTTTTAATCTGACGTACGAGGCTTGGAGCGTCATTATCTGTTGTAATGGAGATGTTCACCTTCTGAGGCTCTCCACCTTCTTTCACGGTGTAGATTTCGCCATCATATCCGTAGCAGAGCAGGTCGGCGCTGGATGCGGTGAGGAATCTTACCGGATTGCCTTTGTGGTGGGTAATCTGCTTGTCGCTTGAACTGTTGAGGCTGCGGCGGTAGATATTGAATGTGCCGTCCTGCTCGCTCAGATAGAAGAATGATTTCTCGTCTGATGTCCATACTGGCGAGCGGTCTTCGCCGGCAAAGGTAGTCTGCTTGGTAAACTTTCCGTTACTCTTCAGCCAGATGTCGCGTGCGATAGGTGATTTCTGGTGTTTGCGCCAAGGGTCTTCATATCCCTTTTTGTCGTGGTAGAGAATGTCGCCGTTCTTGGCGATGCTGATATTCTCCATGGTGAGGGTAGAGAAGAGTTCTGGTCTTCCGCCCTTGGTGCTTACCTTATATACTTGTGGGAATGTGTTGTCGCCGAAGATGATGCTCTGGGCTGTAGGCTGCAGACTGGCAGAGTAGAGCACATGGTCGTTGTCTGCAAAGGCGATAGGTGTTTCGCTGCCGCTGTTGGTGGTGAGTCGGGTAGGAGCACCGCCTTTTGCATCGATTACAAAGATGTCGAGACTTCCTTCGCGGTTAGACTGGAAGGCAATTTTCTTGCTGTCAGGGCTCCATACAGGATGCGAATCGAAGGCTGCATGGGTTGTGAGCTGTCGTGCTTCACCGCCGTTGACAGAAACACTGTAGAGGTCGCCTTTATAAGCGAAGGCGATGGTAGTGCCATCGGGCGAGATGGCTGGGTAGCGCATCCAGAGCGGATGTTCTTCTGCGCTGGCAGAGAGTGCTGCTGAGAGCAGGGCTACTGAAAAGATTAACTTTTTCATTTGCGTATGTTTTATGTTTGAATATGCGTTATAAAAATCTCTTCTCTTTCGGGGGCAGAATGCAGTTTCTTGCTCCTAACGGATGCAAAGGTAGTTATTTTTTGCGATATTTAAGCATAAAAAAAGAAAAAAGTGAGAAAAAGTTTGGTGTATTCAAAAAATATATGTACCTTTGCAGCCGCAAATAAGAAAAGTGGCTGATTGCGTTATTGGTTAGCTGGTTTGCGATTTAAAAGTGTTGGTTCCGTAGCTCAGTTGGATTAGAGCAACAGCCTTCTAAGCTGTGGGTCTTGGGTTCGAACCCCAACGGAATCACTATAATAAGCAAAATGAAACTTATTTGTACAAAATTAGCATGGGAGAACAATGGTAGTAAGCTGCTTATTTATAGGCACTTATCTCTGTTGTTCTTTTTTGTTTTTAAATATATTTTATCACTTATTCCTCTTTTATGTACTCTTTTCGTAAATAGCTGCTAATCAGTATGTTATGAATTTGGTGTATTGAGAAATCATCCATGTGTGTTACAAATGTGTTATCAAAAAGCGCTAATGTGTTACCAGAATAGAGAAGTTGAAATCCTTAATGACCATAATGACCGTGACCTTAATGACCGGAAATAGCTCCTAAACATTTACTTGTTTTTCAGATGAAACTCCTTTCTTGTCTTTGCCATTGCTTCCGTAGCCCTATCGTGGGTTTCTATCAGCAGTGGACTCTTGTGATATTGCACAATCTTGACCCCGACTGAGTTGTGCCTTTTCTTTTCCTCGATGCATTGAATGATCAAGTCGGAGTTGGCTCTCGCCTTCCTCCCTCGCGACTCGGCAGAGATTGCAAGCGAGCTTGCATCTTTGCTCTCGCTGCTCGTTCGGTTGGCTGATTTAGCCGTTGGAGTCTTGTCAAAGTTCTGAATATAGGCGGCATTGGTCAGGAAGAGAATGTCGGAACCTTCCGGTATTTCCTGCATTACCTTCACCATGAGGGTTAGCATCATGCGGAACTCCGTGGTGTGCAAGTCGCTGATTACATCACGGCTGATGATGTTGCCGTTATGCTCAATTACAACGGCAGCACCACCAGCTCGCTCTTTATGACCATAATCACATGAGCCACCTATCCAAACGTAATATGTAGGTGTATCTTGTGTCATAATTATTTTATCTTCAATGTCCGCAGATATTCCTTCTGCTCGGGCGTGATTCTGTAGCTCTCGATGGCCTTCTGGATGGTCTTGTTGTGCGTCCAGGGAGCAAGGCGTTGTTGCTCGATGTAGGGAATCGCCTGGTCCCATTGCTTGGCAAGGGCGGTGGCGAAGAACCAGGCTACCATCATCTTTACGTAATACTCTTCGCTTCTTACTGATGCAGGAATTTCAAGATACTCTGCCTTGAAGTCTTTATCCAGGTAATGAGACATAAGCGCCTCTATTCCAAAACGACAAGTATAAACGTGTGACGATTTACTCCAAGTCTTGATCTCCGCCAATAGTTCCTTCTTGTGTTTGGCAAACACCTTCGGAGACATGATGTCGCAAACTGCCCAGTTGTCCACGAATGGCAGGAAACTGTCTGTAAGACGAATGCATTCCTCGTAGTCCTTCACCTCGGAAATGAGGAGACCGTGAAGCATGTTCTCATCGTAGTATTCGTGAGGAAGCTGCTGAAGGAACTCCTCGCATTCTTTCTCCTTTGTAAATTCTTTTGCGAACTTGCGGAGCACAGGCACACGAATGCCTATGAAACTTTCCATAGGCACTCCCGGTGTCAGTTTCGCATGGAAAGCAGCATACTGCTTATCCTGCATGGTGAACAGTCTTTCTTGAAGTGAAGTCATAAATCTTATTGTTATTTTATCTTGTTATATTCCTCATCGCTTACAGCCTCCTGCCACTCGTTGGATGTGTTCTCGCCAGGTATTTCAAAGGCGAGGTGGGCAAACCAGCTGTCTTTTGCGGCACCATGCCAATGCTTCACGTTGGCAGGAATGTGGATGACTGTGCCGGGGAGGATTTCCTGCGCAGGCTTGCCTTCCTCCTGATACCAGCCACGTCCGGCTACACCTACCAGCATTTGTCCGCCACCCTTTGTGGCGTGGTGCGTATGCCAGTTGTTACGGCAGCCAGGCTCAAAGGTAACGTTGAAGAAAGGTATCTGACTATCAGATATTTGTGCCAGATAACTGTTGCCTTTGAAGTATTTGGCGTAAGCTGTGTTGGGTTCGCCAATAGGGAATATCATCTCGCGCAGGAAAGCAGACTTAGCGTCTTCTCCTTTCACATCTTCGTTCCATACCTCCTTTGCCAGATTGAAGGCAGCCCAGGCCTTTGGCCAACCTGCGTAGAAGGCGATGTGAGTAATAATCTCTGCCGCTTCCGTGCGGGTAATTCCGTTATTCTTTGCCGACTGCAAGTGATATTTCAGCGAGTTATCGGTGATTCCTTGGCTGATGAGCGAAGTGATTGTTACTAAACTGCGGTCGCGCAATGAAAGCAGGTCATTGCGGCTCCATACTTCTCCGAAGAGGATGTCGTCGTTGAGGTGGGCGAACTCCGGGGCAAACTCACCCAGCTGGGTGCGCCCTGCTGTCTGTACTATTTTCTTCATTGTATTATTTTTTTTATTCTTATCCATATTTTCAAATTCTTCTCCAGAAAACATCTTCGATGTAAAAAATAATAGTTATTCTATATATGCTTCATTATATTTAAGCAGTTTTGCGGTACTCGCTTGGAGTTTTTCCCGTCTGCGCCTTGAAAAAGCGGACGAAGTGCTGAGAATATTCAAAGCCGAGGCGCTGGCTGACTTGCGTAATGGTTAAGGTTTCATCTACAAGTAGTTGGCGGGCTGCAGAAAGCAGTCGGTCGTTGATCATACTCTTAGCGGTTCTGCCAGTCTCTGTCTTGACTAATTCACCGAAATATTTGGTAGAATAGCAGCATTTGTCGGCAAAGTAGGCTACGGTAGGCAGCCCTTCATGCTCCGCTTTCCGGGCAATGTATTCATCGAGCAGAGAGGTGAATTTCTTTACTACCGAATGGTTTATCTCCTCGCGTGTGATAAACTGTCGGTCGTAGAAGCGCAGGCAGTAGTTTAGCAGCAACTCGATGTTTGAAACGATGAGTTCACGCGAATGTCTATCTATAGGATGCTGAAGTTCCTGCTTAATCATTGAGAGTACATCACGGAAGATGTTTACCTCGGCAGCGGATAGATGTAGTGCTTCGTTGCTTGTATAGTCGAAGAACTCATATCGGGAGATGTTCTTGCCAAGCTGGGTGCGGTTGAGCAACTCGGGATGGAAAGCCAATACCGTATATTTGGCAAGCGGTACTCCTGGAATGGGTTCAACCTTAATCGACTGACCTGGAGCAAACGAGGTGACGGTCATCTCGTCAAAATCATATTCTGTTCTGCCGTATGACAATTTGCAGCCCTTGTTTTCCTTCAGGAAGAGGGCATAAAGTTCGTAGTGATGCACAGCCTCCTGTATCGGAGAGGTGTTCTCTACACGTGCAATGCTTACCAGAGGATGAAGTGTTTTCACCCCAATGTAGTCGTTGAACTCCTGTATTGTATTAAAGAATAATTCCTTCATAATCCTAAGCCTTTTAAATTTCTTGGGTGCAAAGATACGCACATTCTCCTAAAGAGCTTATACCTGGTTTTCGGAAGATTTTACCATTATCGGAGATTTATTCCATTCTTCCATATTTCATCTCCACGCCTTCACATTACTCTTTATTCCTTTCTCATTTTTATCCAATTAATTTAATGATCTGTTTATCCGAAGCGTCAGGCAGGATTTCTTTCAGATGCTCGAAAATCCTCTGATAAGATTCCTGGGGAGTGCGATTGCATTGGCAAGCCTCCCTGCCATAGAAATCTTCGGGAGTATTGAGCAGCGACCAACCCCAGCCATATTCGTGATTGTGCTTGTCACGAGGATAGATGAAATCCTCGGTCACGATGTAAGTCGCCATTTCCAGTCGGGTGAGATAACCGTCAAACTTGCTTCTCATTCCCTTGCCGGTGAAACCGCAGGCTGCCCGAAGTTCTCTTGTGATGAGACTACCGGTAGATTGAAGCGTGCTGAGAATGGCTCCTTCTATTGATTCATCATTAGGGCGAGAGTATTTGCTTCTTCTGTAGTTACAGAAGTCCGGCCACCATTCCTGGCTGATGAATCCAGCCTTCTTGTTAAAGAACTTTCCGTACATACACGGCATTTCCTGAACGATTGCGCCCTTCCATTTCCATAGCGGCCAGTCCCAACCGCCTTCAGGAAGTCTTACGTAACCGCAGTCTTCCGCCACGATGTCTTCGGCTGAGAATCCTTCAATGCCACTATCAAGGAGAGGGAGGAAGCCGATCTTCTGGATCAGTTCTATCATGCCTGACGCTGAATATATTTCTGGAAAGTTCATAAGCTTCGTTCTTTATCTTATTATCAATTCATTCAGTTTATCCTCTCTGATAATCTTCGGCTGAGCCTTGCCAGCGAGAATGAGAATCTTTTTACCATTACGATAGATATGAAGCTGTCGTGAGCGAACTACGGCAGTCAACTCCTCATCATTCTGCATGGCTTGCCAGATAGGATAATATACTCCCTCAGGTTCAAACAACTTCTTTTGAAGATGCGAGCAGAGGTTTGTTGTATCAATAGTCATTTATTTTTCCTTTATCGTTTCATTAAATGTATTCCATTGCTTCTCAAATGACAAATCCTTTTCTATCGAATCAAAATAACTGATGTTGAGATTTTTCTCCCAAGGATTCCAGTTGCCGCAAATTCTGCCATCATGGGCGATAACAGGAAAGAAAATGCCATTATTAGTGTATGCAGACGGCATTTGATGTGAATGGATTACTAATTCCCGGCTTTTATAACCAATCAGATATTCATCAAAGGGAGCTATCAGATGAGTCTTTCCTCTTCTGAATCCACGTGTTCGACATGATTCATGCAGGTAGAACTGATAGTCTTTCCATTTTTCAACCCTCAGTTCTGAACCAAGCAACTCAATGCCTCGTTGGCAATCAGAAGTGCTCAGTCCTGACCACCAGACATAATCTTCGAATGTGGCTGGCGAATGGCTCTGAAAATATTTTCTTGCCAGAAGCATCAGCATTTCATCACGTTCCAGCCTGGCTGTTCTTGGAACCTTCTTTTCTGTGAGACTGTATGTCGCCTTTGTAGGAAGAAGATTGCCGCTGCAGAAAGTACCGTTCAATTCGTTAAAGCGAATGTGGTAGGATAGGCGATGTTTGTCCATGATGATGCCCTTTTCGAGCAAAGCTTCGTTCAGGTCTTTGCTTGTTACAGACTGCATCTCATCGGTTTTTTGAACAAATATCTCGTGAATCAGATTGAGCTCAGAATCATCGATGCTGATTTTATTACTCTTCATCCATCCTTTTACAACAGAAGTTGCCTTAGGTGAAATCAGGTCCAGCATCCACCAATAGTCTTCATTTGAAACCAGTTGCCAAGTGCCACGCAGCAGGTGAAGACGGACTATCTTACCCTCATCGTATGCATTCTTGAATGCGAAGGAAGAAGGTTTGCGAGTACGCATCATCACAGCCCATCTTACCATCCGGTAATCCTGGGCTTGTATGGCTCCAAAATGAGACACCACCTTTTGGGGAGTATCAAATTGAGGGCAGATGAGCTGCTGCGAAAGCAGACGTATTGCTATTGGATTCATTGTTTCTGAGTCGTTAAAATTACGTTGATTATTTCAAAGCCTTGCCGTCGGAGAAAGCGTTGCCGACTTTCTCGCCCAGCTGGATATAGCCGTGATGAATAGGGTCGAAGACAATCAGTTCCATCTTCTCCATGTCTGGATTTCCGTCTTCTGACAGATACTTCTCATCTACAAGAATATTGATGATTTCGGCAACGAGATAATAGCCGGTTTCGCTTTCGTCATACTTCTCCTTGATGCGGCACTCCAGGGTCATCGGGAAATCGGTGAACACAGGAGCGTTGACCATAGTCGCCTTCTCGATGTTCCATCCCGTCTTCTCCATCTTCTTCGGGGCGTTCTTGGCAGAAACAATGCCCACGAAATCAGAAGCCACCATGGTTTTCTTGGTAGCGAAGGCAACGGTAAACTCACCGCCAAGTTTCAGGTTGTCTGTGGTGACGTGATTTCCCATCGAGATCATAATCTCCTTCATGTCCCACTGTCCTGCCCAGGCAGCGTTCATTGCGTTGGCAACTCCTTCCTTATTATATGTGCCGATAATCAGCACAGGCTGTGGTACTACCCACGGCTTTGGTGCAAAACTTTTCATATACTTCGTTATTTATTTTGTTTTTTAATTCATGTGTAAATACGCCATCAGCGCAATCTGTATCAGCAGAATGGCAGGAATGCCGTATTTGAATTTCTTGTGCATCGTCTTATGGTGCCAGACTTTCATTCCAATCCATGCCCCGATGCTTCCTCCAAGAACAGCCAGCAACAAAAGCGTGGCTTCGGAAATGCGCCACTTGGCTTTCTTCGCCTTGTATTTGTCAATGCCGTACACGATGAATGTAACTGCATTGATAGCAAGGAGATAGTAGGCGAGATAACTATGTAAAGTGTTCATACTCATTTTCCTATTGTTACTCCTTTATTCTTTTATGTCAAGAAAGGATCAAGCGTAGCCAGAAGTTCGGCTTTGTCTACCACACCGCTTGTGCGCCACAATACTTCTCCGTTTCGGAAGAGCATCAGCGTAGGCACGGATTGGATGCGGTATTGGCTTGCAGTTACGCCGTACTTGTCCACATCCACCTTGATGATTCGGATGCGGTCGCCCAATACACTCTTTACCTGCTCCAGAATGGGGTGCATCGCCTTGCAAGGTTGGCACCATGTAGCAAAGAAATCGACCAGAACAAGCTGGCCACTGTTTATTACGTTATTAAATGTCTCCATAATTATTTATCTATTTCCGTGAAACGATTAAAAGTTTTGCCGTCCCTCGTAACTTTCCCGAAGAACATATCTTCCGGTCTTACCCAATAGGCTTGGTCTCCATAGAGAGCCTGATAAACCACCATGCGCTCCTGAGTCTCGGAGTCGAAGGCAGAATGGATGAACTTGTATTTGCCGCCCTTAAAGTGCTGGAAATATCTTTCTTCCTTTGCCGAAAACTCCATCAGCATTTTCTGGGCGAGGGGAGCGTACCAGGTCTTTACCTCCTGCTCAGTAGGCGTATGACCGCCAGGGAAATGGAAGGCTTGGTTGTTGTGCTGCAGGAAGAGAGGAGAGAAGTGAGCCAGGGTGTCCTGCTCACCAAAAAGTCCCCACACACGATCCTTATAATAGGGGTTGCAATGGTCAAACTGCACGGCTTCCAACTCCGCAAACTCCTCTATCAGCGCCTCGTCAATCACCAGCCGCTGATTACCGTCCCTTCTCGGTGCCTTGTATTCATGTTCGCCGATGCGCTCCTTCAGAAACTCCGTCATCATGAAATACGGATTGCCCAGAAGGGCAGGAATGCCCACCACCGGAGCCAGCATCTGGGCGAGGAAAGAGCCGCAACTGTTGCCCAGAAGCAAGTCGGGCTGCTCCCGGTCGATGATGGAGCGAATCTCCTTCAATGCCTCCTTGGGGTGCAAAGGGAGGTCGGGAGTCAGCACTACCGCCGTCCCCTCAAACGCCTCTTTCAAGGCTCTTGCCATCGGACAGCTGCCCGTGGCGAAGAATCCGTGTAGGAATAATATCTTCTTCATGCTCTAATCATTTGATAATGATGCGCCTGTAATCTAGGAGGATAAGCCATGCTCAACTCCCATATTAGGCAATATATCTGCAAAAATACAAAAAATATTCAGAAAAGTGATTATATGGATGGATTTTGTTGGCAGGGCGAACTTGATTTAACCTTATTTTATAAGATAGAGGGATATTTTGATAATCTGAAATCCTTAATGACCTTAATGACCATGACCGGAAATGACCGGAATCTTTGGGGGTTGAAAATGATAATGACCCTTAATGACTTTGACCCTTCATGACCGGATTTCCCGGTAGAACAAAAAATCGACCGCTCTCCTCGTATTGAGGTGAGCGGTCGATTTTCATTTTTATGGCTGAGTCTGCTTATTATAAAAGGTGGACTCCATGTTCTTTATCCCATGCAGCTCGTTACTCCGAGCGTAGTAGCGATAGCGGTCAGAATGCT